>CAJIBL010000291.1_pt1 | contig 29086 bp, 11 predicted proteins | sample 9199351 | NCBI WGS metagenome assembly CAJIBL01 (sample SAMEA7708304, study PRJEB35096) | sediment metagenome | biome: marine neritic benthic zone biome [ENVO:01000025]; feature: sediment [ENVO:00002007]; material: shallow marine sediment [ENVO:03000034] sea grass bed [ENVO_01000059] ...
CTTCTGATCATTAACGAGTGCGCGCCATTGCTCAGAGGTTTTACGTTGATAAGGTCGAGTCATGATGGATACCTGTCGTTGGTTAAAAACAGATTCCAGTGTAAAGTGTGAAAATTAAGCTAGGAATAACGGCGTGGAATGAACGCTTACGATGGCCATCTGCGTGACAAACATTTTCCATGCCCCTACTTCCGACAGGTAGCTAACATTACCACAGGAGTTAAGTTGTGTAATTCTTAGCCGTGCTGACATACTCTAATCTCGCCGAGTAAGAATTTGTATTAGAAGCTGTACTGGAAATCAAAGTATACTCGGGTTTCTCTTTCCGGTTCTTCAATCTGGGTGCTGATTTTTTGTTTGAATGGTTTTGCGAATATAAGGTTGCCCCGAAAGCGTTTGAAGTTCAGGCGTAACCCTAACCCAGAGTTAGCGTACTGCCCGGTCACATCGTCCTCATCGTCATCCGCGTAGAGTGAACGTTTAATACCGTAGGCACCGTCGATAAATACATACGGTTGTACAATGTTGGAGAGCTTTTCTCCCGCGATATCTAGTTTATTAAAACCCGGCCCGTTAAAGATCCAGTCAAGGCCCAGGTAGGCGGCATCGTCCGCGTAGAATGCATTTACCGCAAAGCCACGAGCCAAAGTCGGCCCCGCCAACCCGGACTGCATTGATGACGCGACCGGTGCTCCCGCATATTGCCCGGAGAAACGAGCCATAACGCGACTTTCTGCATTTTTGGTGAATGGGATCTGAAAAAAAGTCATCCATGCATAGTCCATATTAAACAAGGTGCCTTTCTCCTGTTGACCTTGTTTCAGACCGTTCGTGATGGTTGAATTGGTAAAGCTGATAGTTCCTTGATGCAAAGAGCGTGATTTTTCTCTGAGGATATCGAAGTTGTATCCCAGTATCAGATTTTTTACCACATCGACATTGGTGAGACCCGCATCTCCACTATCGCCAAAAGTAGCATTTGAATCGATTTTATTGGCCGTAAAGTCAAGACTATGATTAGAAATACGTGTGCGTTTTAGTTTATAGCTGGCAACAAAGTCGTAGACTCGTGACTTTCCGGTAACATCCAGCATCTCCAGTTCTTCTTCCTGTTGGTCCAGGGTAAATTCATTACTTGAGGCACCAATACTGAGGGTAACTCGGGGATGTGCGATATTGGTGTGGTAGCGCACTAAACCGTAAAGTGTATTGGCGGGCTCAAATGATGCCAGTATGCCGAGCTGAACCTGATCACCAGTTTTGGTGGGATTATAAATAAAAGTGTCGGCATAAAACCGGTTCTCACCACTACCTTCACTACCGTGGTTATCCAAACGTACATTAGTATCAAAGCGCTCTTCTGCAGCGGTATTGATATTAAACCGGGTGTCACCCACTTGAGAACCCGGCTCAAAGTACCCTCGTACACTTAACCCCGGTAGGTCATTAACGAGATACAGACGCTCTTCCATATCAATGGAAGTCACTGGTTTACCCATAGCACCTCTAAAAACCCGTTCAACGATAGTCTCCGGGTAGCGCTGACTGTTGTTGAGTACAACTTCACCCAGTTCGCCCAACAGCAGAGTCAAATTAACCACGCCTTCGCGAACCTGTTGTTCAGGTATGTATGCTTTGGCCAAGATAAAACCACGCTCGCGATAATAATTGGTGATCACATCGGCCACTGTCTCAATCATACCCAGCGTTACACCGCGTTTTCGTCGCTGATCCCGAATCAAAAAAACCAGACGCTGCACATCTACAGGGGTCACATGCTCCCCTTTTGTTTCGTCTTCGATCTGGCCAAGCAGATCAGAGACCTCACCGATCTCATCTTCGGTATAGCCGGAATCCAGAAGTTGTCCTTCTTGCATAATATCAAAGCGAATGGCTTCCACTTGTTTGATAAGCGCCGCGCGAGTGATACCCAGCTCTGGAAATTCCACGATGCCCTGAACTCGAAACTCACTCACACTAATTCGGGGGCCACCTTGCGGATCGGGATCACGCTCTCGCACATTGGGAACATCCAAATCTTTCAACAGGGTTTTGCGGTCCAACTCTGGAACTTCGTTGGTTTCGGGCATATCCAGAAAACCGGCATGAGCCTTGAGTATAAATAACGCCCCCATAGAAAAAACAAGGGCTCCCAACCTTTTTAAAACGGTATTCAAATTTTGCATATTTACTAAAATGATGCTTCCGACATGTCTTTAATCGTTATATAGCAGTGTCGCAGCTTAAATTTTATATGGATTAAGTAGCTTATGAAGCTACATTATTATACATTTTGGGAAGAACACTTCCCTGGTCTTGTTGGACGCTTGATCTCCTCTTAGAAGCTCCAGCTCTGTAAAAGATCCTGCGGGTGTTACAATTTGAACCTTTCGGTGATGTGCATTTATTTCTTTATCTTCTAGAACCTCCCATCCGTCTGGAAGCTTGTACGCTAGATCTCCAATAAATTCACTATTTTCTGAACAGGCGGCAAGAAACAACAACATCACCAATGAACAAAGTACACTTCGCAGAACTATTTCTTTATCCACTATCTTCGTCCCCGATATCTGTCTTTCTATAATTAACTTGACAATAGTTATTGTTAAGTTAGTAAGCGGTGAACGGAAGCACCGCCATTGCCCGCAAGGCAATGTAAGCCCTTGAAATACCCGTAAATTCATACATTTTCGTCAGTATTTCATGGGCGCGAAATTAATTAGCTAGGACAATCTATTTAATTGCCGGGTTAATAGAAGACTCTTCATATACCCTATCTCTCCGCATCCGGGGCCTATATTTCACCAAGTCATTGTTTGTTAGCGATTGACCAGTAATAGGAAACTGAGATTAGCGTGTCCCATACTCCTCGAGCTCATCATCATATAACTGGTCATTCGGCAATCGGATCGAGACTTCATCGTAGAAATAGTTGGTTACCCAAGTGAACAGAGCCGGGTTAATATCAATAGCGTCTTCCACAGCAACCATTTGTTCAGCCCCCAGATTAATGACGGTTGAAGGGTCAAACTCCAGTCCTTCAAAGTCATAGATATCCGGTTTAGGTGTGCCCGCCCGAATACGGTTAAGTTGGCGACCACGGCCTCTGAGAGAGTGATTGGCGTAGATGATTAACGGTTTTTTGGGTGATCCCACTTCACCAATAATTGGATTTACCACCAGCATAACGTTATTACCCACCACATCCGGCTGAGTTACGCGGCTGTCACCCGTTTTCCAGATACTGCCGTACCAGGCCCTTAGGGTAATATCACCGGCATCAAAGTTGGCATTGCTGACACCACCGGCCAGGTTCGCATCAGTCTCATCGAAGCTGTAGGTATTGTCTTTGGTGTTATTCAATGTAATATCACCATCGGCGACTTCCAGAAAAACCGTGCCGTTATTGCGCAGTTGTTCAACCTCAATGGAGTTATCGTTGTGAACAATCACATCGCCGGTCTGATTATTCGCCCGCAAACGGTCTACGCTGGTGAGCAGGGCATTATTGGTACTACTACCGCCGATACCGTCATGGGCTTTCAATACCAGTCTCTCGGCTTCGATATCGCTATGATTTCTGCCGGAGCCGGTAATGGCATTATTACTGGTAACCTTTATTTCCTTTGCATGTAGCCGGTTTAAGGTTACTCGCCCGTTAGCGGTGTAGCTGGCGGTACCGCTTTGTGCGACAGTTGTGGCGTTGCTGGCCATGTGGATTTCACCACCGGCTTCAAGGCTTAAATCACCCTTGGATGTAAGTGTGCTCTGCTGCCGAATTGTGCTCTGGGTTGTGGCGGATAAGGCTGTTTGCGCTGTAACAGCCTGATTAAAATAAATATCACCACTGCCCCCGTTGAGTGTCATTGTGCCGGCCTGAAGCACATTGGCAACGGTGATACCCTCGGCTTCTAGTGTTAGCGCCTGACCATTAAACTGGTTGATGCTTAAAGCTCGGCTGTTTACTAATTCAACACTACCGGCATTTACAGCCCTCAAACCATCAATGCGGTTTTGTGCATGAGTGAATATTGCATCACCACTGATATCCAGCACCAGCTCATCGGCAAGGTTGAGTACACCGCTACCAGTAACGCTTGTGCCGGTAAGATCAACAGCATTACCTGAGGTCTCACCCAGTTCTGTATGAATAGTGTTAACAAGCTCAATATCATGTATCCCGGCATCCATCACCAGCACGCCATTTAACTGATTATCTGCGTTATTTAAAGTAATTTTGCCGTTATTAGCTATAAACTCAAACCCAGCATCGGCCTGAATGGCATTCTGTGCGTTGATGCCTCCTTCGCTCGCCAACTGCAGCGCTCCTTCGCTGTGCATACTTGTTATTTGCGTGGCCTGATTGTTTCGCAGCCAGGTTTCGCCCGCGACACTGTTTAAAGCTAGCGACTGTGTGTTCAATTGAATTGCGCTACTTTCTGATCCAATACTATTCGTGCTGTTAAAGACAACGCTGTTTGCCGCTAAAACCGCATCAGTATTGGCACTAACAATAGCCCCGTGTTCCAAAGTAATACTGCCCGGCACATCAATCAGGCCGTTTAATTCAATCACATCGTTGACGGCCGAAGTGACCTGTATACTGCGGCTGGCATTAAAACTCAGCATTTCATAGCCATCGATTTGAATCTGGTTATCGCTAAGGTGGAAAGTTTCTGCATCACCGGTACCACTGATCGTTAATAAATCAGCATTTACATTATCAGTAATGTTTTCTATTTCTGTATACTCAAGGTTGTAGCGACTCTCGTTTAGGGTATAACTTAACTGGCCAAAACCACCCACTTGCGGATTGTAGTATGTGGTGTAACCCGGACTGAGGCTGCTGACGGTTAGCGTATCCCCTTGTTCACTGTCAGGCGCACCACCGATAATACGCACACCACCATCGGCGTTTTGCAGCAGTGTAATGGAAATGTGGTCCGTTCCCGCCCCGCTGTCGATACCACCAGTGATGGTACCACCAGTAATGATAAAATTATCCGTACCGTCATGGCCGTATAAATAATTAAAATCTTCAAACGTGATGCTGTTTAACTGTCCATCGTTTTCACCGCTGCTGAGTCTCCAATCGTTAGTTTGATTCTCTGCCCGCAAGCTGCTCTGGCGATTATTACCAATAAACAATTCGACATTACTGATACCGGTATCCCCTAAAGATACATCAACCACACTCAGTTGCCGCATATTCACTTCATCGATTACCCCCTGCCCGCTGCCACCATTTATGGTGCCGCTGATATTACCGTCGATACCGTTAAGAGGCATAAATACAAAAGTGTCTTTTGAGGTTCCGCCAACCAGCGAAGAGAAATTTGTAAAGCTCAAATGTGTATTTAAGGTTCCGAAATCAACACCATTAATTAACCAGTGGTTTTCAGTGTCGGCGGCCTGCAGCGTATTGGCAGTGTTTGTACTACCGCTTAAGGATTCTATGGATTGAATCGAGAAATCAGCACCATTAACAACAGCAGGTGAACTGGGATCAACCAGAGCGACGAGGGTTTCACCATCGCTATCGGTCACTCCGGTAAGATCAATACTGTCAGCCCCTTCGCCTCCGGACACAATACCAGTAACGGCCTGTGCTGCAGCAAAGACAAAATCATCCTTGCCGCCTTGACCCGAAACATTGTCAAAACCAGAGAATGTTAGAGTGCTGACATTTCCATTCTCTGGAGTAGAGACAACCTTCCCGGCATTCTCGTCAGTAAAGCTCCAGGCGTTGTCCCCACTGCTGCCAATTAAAGTATTGTCTTTGGTGCTGCTGTTTTCGGCGTAGATAGTGTCAATATGTGTTATTTTTAAATCAGTATCCAATGTATCGGGAATATCACTGCCAATGGCCACCACGCTATCACCGTTAACCGCAATAAGATTGACCGTATCGACACCACTGGTATTGATACCACCATCCAGCAACCCCTCTATAGCACCAGATTCGTGAAAATTATAGATATCTGCCAATGAGCCACCACTGAGGTTTCGCATACCGGTAAAGGTAACATCGTCAACGCTACCTGAATTAGTGTCGTTTATTTTCCAGGTATTAAGACTATTGCGCCCATAAAGCGTGTTTTCTATATCGCTGTTGGCATCCAGGTAGTGGATATTGCTCAGCTCCGTACGCGGATTATCGAAAGAACCATCAATATCACTGTTCTGTGTCACCAGGGCAAAAGATTGTACTCTCTCAGCGGACTGGCTGTTAAGCCTATTACTACCGGCACCACCATCAATACCACCGGTAATAAGTCCATTAGCGTAGAATAAGAAAGTATCGTCAGTACCACTTCCTGTGTAGTCTAGTTTAGCATCACCGGCAATCAGCGTGTCGAAATTAATAAAGGTAAAGGTGGTCTCTACACCTTCAGCTTCATAGGTGTAACGTCCATCATTAATGCCGTCAGAAGCGGTTAAATCATCATCCACATCTTGAATCTTCCACTTGCCGAAACCATCAACACCCACAATGATACGGCGCGGACGATTAGCTTCGGCGACAGAGTCGGAGTAACCTATAAAACCTTCGATGCTGGCGATCCCTCGGCTCCCGGTACCGTGAGAGATATAAACTGTTCTCTCCTCCTTAATCAGTGATAAGTCCATTTGATCGTCACCGTCACCACCTGAAATGGAAAATTTATCCAATCTTTCCTGCGTCACATCCGCACCAATTCTGAAGGCATCCACACCGTTACCGCCAGTATATGTATCAAATCCAACCAGATAGCTAGTTGTTTCAGGAGTTGAATCGTTATCCGTCAGAGTGACGTAGTTTGCGCCGAATTCCCAGGTGTTATATCCATTACCACTACGAATAGTTTGACTAACAGTGTCGGGTACAATAACCTGTTCTATATCAGTGAAGGCAACGTAATCATGCTCTGAAGCTGTGGTCTGCTGGACGTGTATACTCCTCATTTATTGCACGCGCATCAATAACATCTCCGTATTTATTTTCTTTTAAATCCTGAACATGGGCGCCTCCATCAATCACACCATCGAGTAAATAATTTCCATCAAAAACAAAGGTATCGTTGCCACTACCACCGGTCATATTTTCTATGCCGCTTATGTCAATTTTGTTATCAATATTTCCGGTATTATTCCCCGTGATGTTCCATCTGTGATCACTGTTATCTCCAATAACTGTATCATTTTGGCTGTCATCACTTCCATTAGCACCATCTGTGCCGTAGCTGCCGCCGTATATTTTTAGTTCAAAATCACTTGCAGCCAGCGTAACGGTATCGTCGCCATTACCGCCATAAAGGTTATCGCTTATCGCTGCACTTACAGTAAAGTCATCATTACCATCAGCACCGTCAACACGTTGAACCGCATTTGAGATAATAAAAGTATCATCGGCATTGCCACCCTGAAGGATTTCAATGCCTTCGAAAGAAACGCTGGCGGAACTGTAAGCCTGATTTTTATAGGTGAGACTGTTTGTTGCTGCAACTGTCCAGCTGGTACCCTGTGAGTTTTTGTCACTGATAACCAGCGTATCGCTACCGGCGGTGTCATCACCACCAACAATCGCCACACTGGTGCCTTCCTGGGTAATCTCAAACCGATCACTGCCAGTATGCCCGGTTACAGCTTCGATACCATTAAACCGGGCTTGTTGCACATTAGTGACATCGGCTACTAATACGCTTAATACGCTGTTACTGGTTATGCGCCAGATAAAATCACCTTCTAAACCGGATACCAGCTTATCGCCATTCCCAGTTGTAGATGTGCCACCGCTGATCAAGATATTCAGGTTCTTAGCATTTAGGTTAAACCTATCATCACCGGCACCACCATCAATACCATTTGCCACATTTGCAGCAATAAGGAAAACATCATCGCTACCACGACCTTGAATACCGCCAGCAAGGTCGGTGCTGATAGCAAAATGATCCTGGCCTTCAGAACCAACAATATTGGTGATATTGCTAAAACTGATCTTGGCGCTCGCATAGTCCAGACTCGAATCACTGGCAATATTCCACCGCCAGATATCCTCAGCATCAGCATCGTTCGCAACCAAGGTATTGATTTCACCTCCGCCGTTGAGAGAGAACGAAATCCCCGCAGTATTGATATTAATAGTGTCATTGCCATTTCCGGTTTGAACATCGGTACTACTGGCAACTTTATCAGTAATAGTGGCGCTGATATTTAGTGTATCGTTTCCGTCTTTACTGTTAATGGAGTGCAAAGGCGTCAGTATGTCGAAAGTATCCCGGGCATCAGTACCAACCAGTTTTTCCACTGCAGATAACACAATATTTAGACCGTTACCCACAATCGAACTTTGCTGACCGGTGTTTTCATTTATTGTCCAGATGGTTTCTGTATCCACATTACTGGTAACAGTGTCGATGCCGTTACGGCCATTAAACCTTATGTTCGTGTGGGCAGCGTTAATGGTGAGGGTGTCGTCAAGTTTAGAGCCATTCAATATTTCAAACGCATCAAAGGTGACAGTATAACCTTGGTTGTCTGTAGTGTTTTTTTCCGTTACGGTGGAAGAACCTTCATCTGGGAGTACCCAATCCGCGCCAAATGAATAACCTAATGTTAAAGTGTCGGTATTACCGCCACCTTCCACATCAAAATCCGCAGTAGCAGTTTCAATAATAAATTCATCATTACCTGCACCGCCGTCCACCGTTCCAGTAACGGCAGATGCAAAATTAAACCTATCCTGACCTGAGCCACCACTAATAGAACCCGTAAGCGGGCTGTTTGCCCGAATAGTAAACTGATCACCTCCGAAGCCACCTTGTAAATCAATGGTACTGGCACCCGTTACTGTAAAGGTATCTTCGCTATCGCGCCCGATCAAAGTTTCAATACCAGTAAACTCAATTGTATTGGCAAGCACTGTAATATCACCGCTACCTGTACCATCAATTTTCCAGTCTGTTATAGCCTGTGAAGTGGATACCGGCCCGGTGATTTCATCAGTACCACTGGCATCAGTACCACTGGCATCACCACCTTGAATCTCACCGGTTAATGTACCGCTGTTTTCAAAATAAAAATGATCATCACCTGAACCGCCAAATAGTGAATTAAACCCTGTATGTTGAGGCCCGTTTGTGCCAATACGTACGATATCCGTGCCAATGATGTACCAGTCCCAGCCAGCATCAGGACCTACCAGAGTACGAGTCTGACCAGTTGCGGTTCCGTGATAAATTGTTTCTATATTATCTATAGTAAAGCTAACACCAGCGATAGAATTATTACCGTTGGAATAATCAATAGCATAATTTGCTGTGAACGCACGAAGATCCAATATATCGCCGGGTGTGCCTGTAGGGTTTTCGCCGTCAATCAGGCCGTTAACTGTGGCTGTGCCACTAAAGGCAAAAGTATCTTCTTGTGAATTACCGATTAAATTATCAATACGGGAAAACGATGCCACAAAGCTACCGATTTTCCCGCCATTTTGCTCATCAATCGTCCATGTTTGGCTTGCCGTTGATTGATTTACAAGCGTATTCAGTACTGAATCGCTATTATCATCCCCACCGTCAATACTAGCCATTTCAGTAGAGACATAAAAAGTATCTTCAGCGGCGCCACCGCTTACCGATTCAATACCCTTAAATTCGATGGTTTGACTATTGCTGATAACCTCGCTTGTGTCGGCATTTAAATGCCAAGTGGCATTGTCGTCACCCTCAAGCTTAAGCGTATCGTTGCCGCTGTCTTGAAGTTGTGTACCGCCAAATATTTGCAGAGCTAAACCGGTACTAACGATAAACTCATCATCCCCACCGCCACCATAAATGGTGTTTACTCCAGTTTCAGTAATGGTAAAAGTATCTTTACCATCAATACCCTGAACACTTTCGATTTGGAAAAAGTTTAGGATGCTAATGCCACTGGTTACCTTGGTACTCTGCCCCAATATCCAGTTTGCGCTTGCTGTATCGGGACTTATTAAAATTAATTTGTCATTACCGTTGTCACTGCTATTGCTGGTTTTACTGTGTCCATAAACAGTCAAAGGCGCACCTGCCGCAATGGTAAAGGTGTCACCATCTGCACCACCATATAGTACACCATAGGCGATTTCGCCATCGGCCAGATTGAAAGAGTCAGCACCACCACCACCATTCAAAATAGAAAAATTTTGAAATTCCGTACGCTCTGTACCATCAACCAGCGCGTAGCCATCGAGGTTGGTGGCGACTCCATCAGTGTCTTTGAGGGTAAAATCATCCCCTTCGTTGCTACCAGTCAGTGAACTTTCTTTTTGACCATTACCAATGATACGCTCAGCCTGTGCGACCCAAGTCGCATTTGTGTTGCCATCCAAGGCAATATCAACTGTACCTTTGACGAGTGAAAAATCAGCAATGTCTACAATTTCCGGGGTGGATTTATTGACCTGATCGCCAGCATCAAAACCCATGTTGCTACCAAGTGTACTTATGGCAAAATGGTCAGCGTGCTCGTTTTCGCCAAAAACATCGTCAATACCGGTAAAGGTGATACGAGCATCCTTACCAGACGGCTTGTCAGTACCGTTGCTGAGCTCGCCAGTGACAAAATTACTGTTATTAACGTCTTCGTATACACGCCAGTAATTATCGGAGTTGGTCGCGGCTAGCAGCACATCCTCGTCACTTCCGCTACCCGCGTCGATGAACATGTTACTATCAGCGTTGATAATGGTGAAAGTGTCTACACCCTCATCGCCCAGTAATTGGTTAAAATTTTCGAAGGTGACTGGATTATCGGTGTTTGTAAGAATATGTGTAATGGTACCGCTGTTATCGGCATCAATCGTCCAGTCCGTTTTCCCGCCATCGTTAACAATAAACAATGCGTTAAAGGATGCGGGGTCATTCGGGTCATAATTACCTTTAATCAGACCAAAGCCGTTAGCGGTTATTTCTCTGTCGTTAGTCGCTGCCGTTTCCACCAGTGTGCCAAGCGTAACGGCAATATTGCTTGCGATATTCGACAAATCGAGTTCATCGCTGCCACCACCGGTGAAGTTCTCTATCTCGAGAAAGTCCGTATAGTGTTGAGGGATGCTTTGTGTTTTCAGCCAGAAAAGGTTGCCGCTTTTACCATCGTTGCTTAAATCCCAGCGATTGCTTTTACCGTTGTAGCCAATTAAAGTATCACTACCGCCGCTACCGCCGTCGACAGTGGTTGTCACACCTCGCTCACTGTTGCTGGTAAAGGTAAAGATAAACCAGTCGTTTGCCGCGCCTCCTTGCAGCCTGGACATACCAACGAAGCTCAAGGTATCCGTTGTGCTGTCATTCCCATTGCTTTCTCGCAATGCAAGTGTGCCAGCATTTTCTGTGTTTATTCGCCAATTGCTGTTTTGATCGCGACCTGTTAGTACGTGTTCTCCCGTTCCTGTCCCTGTAAGCGATTGAATGCTGCTAAATCGGGTATAAGCGCCCGATGCACTGGTGTCAATTCCATCTGATTCAACATAGTCCAATTGGCCTGCATTTAAACTCGTTAATATCCAGTTGTAATTTTCGGAAGAATTGTTGTTTGCCGTAAGCGTGTTTGAGCCGCCACCGCCGGTAATCGTACCTGTTAGAGTAACATCAGCATCAATAGAAAATTGATCGACCCCTCCACCCCCAGTTAGGTTTTCAAAATTGTAAAACTGCAGGGTATCAACGAAGCTGTTAACGTTTCCATTAAGATCGTAGATAGCATTGTAATAAAGGGTTCCGTCGGCAGTTGCATCAGCACTATTGCCACTGACCAACCAGGTATTATCAAGGTTTGCATCACCAGCAGCAGCCAACGTATTTGTAGCATTGCTACTTCCAGTAAGGCTTTCAATACCAGAAATCGCCAATGTAGAATTGCTAACCGCCCCCCCCACTGAGACCAAAACACTGGTATCCGTAACGCCACTTAAAATAACGCTATCGGTAACACTTGTACCGCCTGTCACATCACCATCAATGCTGTTTAAACCCGTGAGCGTACCTGTAACCGTAAAGGTATCGCCGTTAACCCCGCCGTGTAAAACTTGCATATCATCGAATTCAAGATAACCGTTGAGGCTATTTACAGCAGCAGAATTGGAATTAACGTTATTGGCATCATTAATCAACCAGGTATTAACTGTATCTGGTGCCTGAAGAGTATTTTCACCGTCACCTCCCGCAATATAGTCCACATCGCCACTGGCTATGACCTTAAAATTATCATCGACACTGGAACCGGTGATTACATCGAAATCACCCAGCGTAACTTCTGGGCCAGTGGCACCAGGGAGTGCTTCGGCAACTTGACTGGTGGCATCCGATTGGTTAATTGTCCATGCTAGAGTGTTGCTGTAGGAGTTTTGAAAAACAGGGCCGTAAAATTTATCCGTCCCAGCATCCGAGCCTGTTGCGCTAATGGTGGCTTCAAAAAAATATTCTAGACTACCATTACCGTTTTGGTCTGAACCTAGATATAAGCTTCCATCTTGTGACGTTTCCGCGAGGGCAATTGTAGCTGTGCCAAGCTCAGCACCTGCACCGCTATTAACACCGACACCTCCTTTAGCGCGCACATTACCATTAACAACAATAAAATAATCAGTAGATGCACCCGAGGCGATAAGGTCTATTGTTCCTGCAGAACCACCGTTATAGTCCCCACTGCCGCTAGCATCGGCCCCGCTCGAATCCAGGCTACCTACTGTAATCCTTGTAGCTTCAAGATTTATATCTCCACCACTAACGCCCTCTCCATCGGTTGTGGACGCTGGTGCGGCTGTAGATATATCGCCTGCTTCAATGGCACCCGTTGCTTTAAGTGTTAATCCACCCAATGAATGACTTTGGCCTATGGACATCAAAGCATCGTCGGCGTTTTTAAAGGTGATATTACGTGCCTTGATAGTTAGAGCATTATTTCCATCTCCACCATTGACCTCCCCCGTAAATCGTATATCTGCTGCATTGCCGCTGAGGCCTGCAGTTCCACCGGCATTGACTGCCCTCGTGTCAATTGTGATGTTATCAGCTAAGGTGTATGAATTCGCTTGAAGAGTTATTTTGGCAATCTCACCGCTATTTGGGGTAGCTACATTAATATCTTCGCCGGGGCGGGCATCGATATTGCCAGATAAAGCTATATTGCCTGTGGTTTTTATTGAGAGAGTACCTGCATTCCCACCTTCTGCAGATTCATCAGCAAAAGAGCCACCAGCACCACCGTAGATTTTAATACTTCCCACACTTATACTTCCCACGCCCGACGACTCTTCGATGAAAACAATACCGCCCGCGCCGCCGTTTGCTTTCTGTGCTAAAACTTCTGCTTTTCCGTCACTACCATGAGCAGAAATACTCTTTATTGAAATATTTTTAGCTTTGACACTGAAATTTGCAGCATTCTTCCCATGTCCAATGAAGGGAACCTCAACACCACTGACATCCACATCCCCCAGAGAAACGTCTTGAGTTGCGACAATTTTAATTCCAGAAGGGGTAGCAGTCCCTGTCCCTTTAACTTTTAAATTGTTTAAATTTATGGAGCCGCCTGTAGCTTGAATATCAATATACTTACCATCATCTGTTTCGATATCTACACCGACTCCCTGAATCGCTGCGCCGGTTATCTTAACCAGCCCATCGCCATCAATCTGACCGGAAAGATTGATGGTGCCACTACTAACAATGGATGTATCTTTATCAAGATTAATCTCTTCAGCGGCCAAGCTTACACCGCTTGATTCACTAATCACTTGCGACCGAGTAACTGACGGTTTGTATTCGAGATCAAAGTTCAATGCACCCAGCTTATTTGTTATTTTATTACTTGTATCAATAAGCCCTGAAATTTGAATACTTGCTTTTTCAGTTGCCAGAATATTGTCTTTGATTTTAATCGTATCGGCTGCACGCAAAGCTAAGATGCTTGACGAACCTGTTGCCTCGAGATATGTACCGTTACTTTCAGTCCCATTGCCAAATTCTATTGATTTGCCGCTTATTGAGAGATTGTTTCCAAACGATTTTATTCTGCCAGGACCATTATCCCCTGTCGCTATTTTCACCTCATTCTTAAAATCGAGAGTAATCGCACCGCCTGTTGATTGAGCATTATTCGGACGGTTGTTAAAAATGGAGGTAAATCCGCCATCCCCCGTTAGTTCAAAGTCGTTGCCTGAAATGGATATGGATCCTCCGCCAGAGATGATATCGTTGCCATTAGATTGCGTGAAAGTTCCTTGACCACCATTATCGGAGTCCGCGTTTAAAATGATATTAAGGCCGGTAAAAGAGGCACCCGAACTGGTATCGCGGTCAGCGTATATCGACCCCCCGGTAAGATTGATATTATTCTCTGCATTTAATGTCAATGTTCGCCGGGGGGTGTTTATACTCGAATTGTCATAGTCTGGATGCATCTGTAAGGTAGCGTTAAACGTAATATTTCCATATTCAGAACTGCCACTTGTAGTACTAATCGTTACATCAGAATATAGAAGAGCACTGCTAATAGTGTTGACGCCAATATTACTTACACCAGTAAACGAAAAAGGGCCGTCTTCTCCTGTGGCAGAACCGTTATTAACGATCCAAACATTTGTAGGATCGATCAACCACAAACCTGCACTTCCCGTTTCTGACTGGGCTCCTGCATTGGGCACGCTAGTTATCTCAAAAGATGAGAGTCCAGATGTTTCGATAAAGCCGCCATCACCACCTAATATTCCACCCCGAGCACTTATTTGACCATTTATTCGGGCGGTATTTTCAGCGAAAAAAACAACTTTACCACCATCACCCTGGTCGGTAGCATCAGCACCAATCTGAGCATCTTCACTTGTATACACAAATCCTGCGTTAGGTAGCCAGGGATTATCACCTGTTTTTCCACCACCTACATAAACATCACCACCACCGGTTTTACCATCAACCTGAATACTGGCACTACCCATTAAGCCCACTTTTTTGCCGAGTAATTTTATGGTACCGCCTTCGGCGTCGACTCCTTGCGCAGAAAGTTTGCCTGCTCCCGTAATTAAGGTTGTATTGGCCGAGACTAGCTCAATATCAGCATTGCCACCATCAGCGCTAATACTTCCGCTGTGCGTAATATTTTCGCCTACCAGCGCAATCTGCCCAGCCTCGTGAATCTCATCTATCGCTGAGGTGTTTAATGTTCCTGTATTGATAACATCACTGCCTGCACTTAAAGTAATCGTACCATCGTCGCTGACGATAATACTTTTTGCTTCGTTTTCACGACTAACCGCTTGCGAGAATATATCTCCGCTGACACTGGCGGAGAGAAGAATTTTTCCACTCTCCGCTTCGATTTCTCCTGAATTGACAACAGCCGCATCAACGCCAAGCTCAACCTGCAAGACCTCTTGAGTAATATGCACTCCCATCATGCCATCACGGTCGAAGGTAAGAAATGCCTCCTTTCCAGCGGCAAGGGTAACCGTTCCGAGTTGAGCCTGAATTAAACCTTCGTTTTCAACCTGCTTGCCCAACAAAGCGATAGAACCGCCAGATGATGCTGTAATCATGCCGGAATTAAGTACTTTGCCTTCAGTACCCTCCAACGCTGACAGCGTAAAATCACCATTCATGAAGTCATTGGGGTTTAAGTCTAAACCTGAGGCCAGCATTCCTCCCACTTCAACTCTGGCGCTTTCCCCAAACATCACACCATTGGCGTTGACCAAAATTACTTTACCGTTTGATTTTAAAGAGCCATGTATCTCTGACCCACTGTTGCTAAGAATGCGGTTGAGCGAAAGAGAGGATGCATCTGGCTGAATATACTGAACAGTCTCATTGGCCTTTACATCGTAGCTATTCCAATTAATTGCCATACGATCCGTCATCTGCTGAATGACGGTCGTATCATTTGTACGGCCAATGCTACCTGCGCCGCCAACAACTTTACCGCCTTCCGGTCCTGCCCATGCAGTACCGGAAGCAATTTGGATAGCCAGGGCCAAAACGGAAAGTTTAGGTAAGCATCCATTCATGGATTCCATTCTATGTCTATTAATCCGTTTTATTCTTGCTTTCATTTTCTTCGCCCAAAATGCAGGTAGGTATTAGTTTTTTCCTATCATTTAATTTGACTTCGTAACGATAACGCGCTGACCCGTTTCAAGATCAATTGCAAAAATAGCTTTTAAGGCTGTATCTTGTGCCAAGACATACCCGAGATTAGGGTCAGTAGTAATACCGCCAAGATTCTCAAATGGCATAACGGTGTCATTCAAAGAAAATAGACTCCTTGCACCCGTACCTATATCTACAGCGAGGATTGCATTTTGATCTTGACCAACTAACAGCAATCGATTCCTATCATTATTAACATCTACAGTCATAGCATGATTTCTTTCCCAGCTTGATACTTCATCTACAACGTTCCCTTCTCCACTAATCAATGTTCTCGCACCCGTTTCTGGGTCTAATTTATATAGATTTGGAGCCATTAGGTTCATCACATAAATTTCGTTGCTTATGGGATGAGTGACGAGCTCCCATGGCATGTTGTAGGGGTTTTCTGCATTAGGTGTATCATTGCTTGAAAATACAGAATAACTATCAAATTCAGCATCAATTTGACCGACAATATTTTCAGAAATGGTACCAAATAAAAACCGGCCATCTGTTTGGGAAGGATCGTAAGCTAAGCCTATTATCGAATATCCAACATCCTCTGGTAACTCTTTGTGAGTGGTAACACTCCATGTGCTCATATCAACTTTCAAAAACCCCTGTGGTCCACCATCAGGATTGTAGGTGGTTAGGTATATTTCGTTGGCTTCGTCATCATGTACAAGACTTGTAAAATTCTCTAGTCCCACAGGGACCGACGTTACATTCTGTACGGTTCGTTTGCCTGTTGACAGATCCGTTAGATAGAAAATAGAGTCCTCATCATAATTCGAGGTTAAAGCTACATAACCTGTGCCGGACTTATAAACTATTAAATCTTGTGAACCGTTAAAACTAACATCCTCATCGGGAAATGCATTATCAATATCACCATTAACCACTTTCACAGAAGCGGCTTTTACGTCTATATTATCTTTGGAGTCTGTAACAACAATATCAATGATATTGTCACCCTCAATCAGGTTGAGCTGGGTTGACCAGGTGGCAGATGTTGATGTTGTATCAAGGGTGATTTCTGAACCGCTGTCGCTTCCATTCACATAAACTTTAACGCTTTTAATTCCGTTGTAATCGTCTTCAGTTGTACCACGAACCATTAAGGAATTGTTTGCCGTTATAGAAATGGGTGGAGGAAACGCAATTTGTGCAGTGGGTGCAGTTTTATCAGAGATGGTTTCGATGCGGTATTCAGCGCTTAAGTCACCAATAGTTAGAGTAACGTTTACGGTCTTGTCTGTTTCAGATGAGGCTGTACCTCGTATTTTAACTGTGTCATCTAGCGTTACAGTTCCTGCCGTTGCGATAAAGTCTCCGTTGTTAATCGAGTAGCTTCCATTCGTAATGGTAATCGTTGCACCGTCATTGATTTCTTCAACGGTGATGGGGTCAGTGGTATGCACACTGTCTAAATCAGCTTCCGTGACCGGATCAAAAGTAAAGCTCTTTGGCGTAACATCTCGCACCTCGGTTGTCACCGAAAACGTCGCTTTGACGCCACCGACATTCAACTCAGCTACTTCGGTTTCATCAAAACCGCTATTTGTGGTTACGCGTACGGTAACCGTTTGATTGGGAGAGATGCTTCCTTGTGTGGATACAAATTCACCTCCATTAATTGAGTATTCACCATTTGTAACACTTATTGTAGTTGCTGTATTAAAACCGCTTACTCGTACCGTTTCCGAGCTTACCAATGCATCACGGCTAACACCCGATAGGGGAGAGAAGGAATAAGTTCCTGGGATAGTGTCTGTAGGCTCAGGTGTTGGCTTCTTTTTACCACCACCACCTCCACCACTACAGGCTATTAGCAAACTTATTCCGATAGCTAAAAGCAGTTGACTAGAGTAAGAAAACAGGCGATTAGACGTTCTTCGATTCATGTTATTTACCGCTCCTGGAAATGTTTTTACAGGCCACTGCAGGCCTGATTATAAGTATTAGGTGATGTTCCTGATTGTCAGGATCCTTTTACCATATTTGGGCTAAAAATAATTTGGTTTGCTGCACGCTATTTCGATTGATTGTTGCGACCCTCCGTTGTCCCGCTTGAAAATTAGGTAGAAAAGTCGACCAGGCTTAGTTAAAAAACAAGCCATTACTCTAAAGGTCTTAACTGCCCATTTCCTAAGATACTGTCCGTGATCGCTGACCGGTATAACGTTGGATGGCAATACGTCCCAATTCACATAGCGGGTGCTCAATTGCATCTTTTTGAATAAATTCAGCGCCTGGCTGAGAGCGGCTTTAAAGGTTCATGCACATCGTTGAGTACACCGTTGTATACCTGCCCTTCAAATTCGAGTAAAAGTGCGGCTATTTTTTGACAGGGTACTGTTCGCCGGTAGCCTAGATTAACGAATTGGCCGACTGTTCAAATGGCTGAATACGTTATTGTGCCTTGGGTTGATTGGTTTCGGGGTGGCTTGAAGAGGAAGTAGCGATTAAAGACCGGTTTGTTGTTTTTTTGAACCAATTTGTAGTGGGATGAAAGACAAACAAAAGAAAGATCAAAGTTTGAGCTGACAACAGCTACTCCCTTGGAGATCACTATTTACGAGGTTAAGCTACTTGGCAGGAAGGCACTACAGCAACCTATCGCTATCTTACTACAAGGAGTTTTCCCCATGCTTCAAGCAAGCCGATTAAATTCCACTAAAGGAGAACTGATTATTGCGCAAAACCTTGGCGTCAGCGCACACACTCTTCCTTACCTGGGTATTAACACTTACCAAAAAACAGCTAGCGACGGCTGGCTCTAGCAATGAAGATTAACGTGTTCAGTGCTTGTAAGAGCGCTTTTTAGTTCGGCCGCCCAAAGGCCGGCCGATTATTATCAATCACATGGGCCAAGCTCTGTCCACGAATAGTCGCTTCCCGGTATTGTATTGGTGTACCAGTTGGCCTGATAAGCAAAGCCTTTGTACAGCATCTTATCGCCAGCATTGGCGTGGTTGAAGTCACCCCCCTCCCAGTCTTTTGCAGTCCAGTCAGGGTATTCCTTAATTCCGGTACAAGTGCTGTTTCCGCCAGAACTTGAGCTGGAGGATGAGCTTGAGCTGGATGAACTTGAACTGGATGAACTTGAGGAGGCGCTGGTACTGCTGGAAGAAGAACTAGTGCTGCTTGAACTGGAGGAGCTGGACGACCCCGAACCCGTCTCGCCACTGACAGCAATGTAATCAATATTAGCCAGGCCTGCGCCATTGCTGGCCTGCAATCGCAAGGTATGCAGGCTGGGCGACAAATCAACGCTCACTGTGCCGGTGTCCGTCCAGCTAGTCCAGCCGCCGGTGCTGGGAAAAGCTATCGCGGATACAACGACCTTGCCATCCACAAGCAGCTGCGCGCTGCGGTCGCTATCACCACCATTGGCGTAACACCAGGAGAGTAAAAGCGCCGTCTGCCCGCCCCCGGTCAGATCAATCTGCCAGCTTACCCCGCTCCCTTCAGAATTCTCTGTATTTGCAAATCCACTGCCGGTATAGCCACTGTTATTTGAGTCAGTCGCCCCATCTACGCCAGCGAAAGCATCGTCATCTTCCTGTATTTTGTAACTGTAAACTCCCCCTGTGGAGCTGCTGGAGCTGGAGCTTGATGAAGAACTGCTGGATGCTGGTGCTGCTTTGATTACAGCTTGCAGCACTAAGCTTGTCATCGCCGGTGTTGAGGCAATCGATATTGGCCAAACCACTGTCCGTGGTAGCTTGTAAGCGCACACGATGTATACCCGCACTTAAACTTACAGTAGAGGAGCTCTGGTTTACCCAGGTTGACCATGCCCCTGTTGAAGGGAATTCAACAGTGCCTTGCTGGTTGTTATCGATTAGCAAGGATGCAGGCCGACTGCTGTCAGAACCATTGGCATTACGCCATGACAACGTGTAACCGCCAGGCTGGGACACGCTAATCTGCCACTCAATATAGCTGCCTGTTTCATTTGTGGTATTGGCAAAACCGGTGCCTGAATAGCCGGTGTTATTACTTTCGATTTCACCACTGATGTCACAGAACCCCTTACTGTTTTCTTCGATGGTGGCGCCATTGAGCTCTATTGGCTTGCTACCAATAACCTCAATATTGGCCAGGGGTGGCAATTCCATTCCTTCACCAAGGTAAAAACCAGGATGAGGCGGCTGGTTGTAGCCCACGTTTTGCCAGGCAATGGCTACACGGTATTGCGGGTCGTGCATTAAGGTGCGAATGCGGTAACTGGATTCGTGTGGTGTGGTAAATATCAGTAGCTCGCGATTATTACTATCACGAAAAACAACCTCTTCTCGCCAGTCACCGAGAATATCAGCAGCAAGGCCCGGCGTTGCTTTAGAGCCGTTATTAGACTCCGCGCCATAATCGCCTGCGCTCAACAGACGTGAGCTTGAACCACTGCTGTAATTCCATTTATCAATGCGGTTTTTATCCAGTAATTCGCGTAATAGATCGCCATCCCACCAGGCAGCAAAGTTTATCTGGCTGGGCCGTGAAGACGATATTTGTTGCCCCGCTGCACTGAACAGCCCTCCTCGACTTGCCCAGGCTTCATAACCGTCATATCGCGGGTCGATATCCATAGCAACACCACGACCAACGTCATCACCGTCACCACTATGACTCCAGAGTATGCTGCCACTTGCGCCAGAGTGCATTTCAACGCCCTTATTGTCGTAACAGCTTGGGCTCTCATGCACCATGAACACCTCCAGGCCTGGATTATTGGGGTTCATATCTGACAGATGCAACAAACAACAAGCTGCACACCAGATTATGAACGTTTTTAAACATGGGGACTCCAGACAGAAGTAAATTTTTATTTTAATATCAGATACTTACGCACCAAACAGCAGAAGTCTGCTGGATGATCGCCAACTTTTCAATAGTAAACATTTTTTTATCTGCAAAAACGGCAGCGGTTTGTAGTTCGAAAAATTAGAGCAAAAGCTAAAGCGATTGCCTGAAAAGCTAAAGTCCGCATTGCAAATAGTTCAAGCTGGTTTAGCAGATGTTCAAGCGCGAGAAGAGCTAATAGCATTGCCAGCTCGAACAATGGGGACGATTCAGAATGTAAATGTATCCGCAGATCCAGGTACCCGCAGGAGCGAACAGTCAAACGGTCGTTTTAAAAAGAGAGCTTATTTTAGTCGAAAGTGTTTGTGAACCAAGAACTTATCAGAAGCTGGAGATGTGCTTGCAAATATCTTGAGGCCAGGGGTGTAGCCAGTATTCATCAATATCGAGGGGTAGCCACTCAGGCTTCTCCGGATTACAGAGCTGGATGACCCTTCGCTTATCCATATTCAAATCCTTTAGCGATATTGCGGTAGCGGAATGCGAAAAGAAAAGGTCGTCCAGAGCGCCATGAGCTATTGCCTGCTTTAAGCCATAGCTCAAGCGTTCAGCGAGCAAATCATTCTCCTTATTGACATACAATGCCGTCATACTGGGGTAACTCAATAGCAGGCGGCTTTCAAGCTCAATAGGTAAATTGTCTTGAATTCTGAACTGCAGAACCCCCAGTGGGTAATAGTCAAAGCGACTAATGGCCAGCATGTTTTGAAGAGAATGCACATTATCCGTTGCCAATACTTTTAGTCCATTTTTTTCAAGGATTTCTACATCTAGCCAGCCCTCTCCTTGACCAGCCGTAAAAGACCTGAGGTCCTCTACACTTTTCACTTCTGAAAAGCGGTTTTGATCACCTTTTCGAATTAAAAATATACGCTGGCCAACCATTCCTTTAGCAATAGGAATTTCGACTGGCCTGAATTTTTTATCCCTGTCCTTCCTGACGGTAAGTGCAACCAAATGAATATTTTGATTTTCCTTGAGGTAGAGTTCTGTACGTCGCATCGGTAAATTATGCTTATACAATGTGACATCGCATGGCCCATACTTAGCTTCAGACGACTTCAAAACCAGCTGTATAAACTTGTAGGTATACTCCCGCTCGGGCGACAAAGACATGTACTTGGGTGGAAATACGAGTTCAGGAACGGCGCTGCCATTGTTTAAAACGCAACTTCCCGCAGCCGAGACGGACGCTAAAAACAAAAATGAAACAAAACAATGGCTTACTAACCTACACATCTCTACACTCCAACAAGCAACACCTCATAATGCTTATCCTGAGGCTGCTGTACAATTGAGTCCCTTGCAATAAGTGTAGCAAACAAGGGTGGTCATAAATCACATAAAGCTAAGGTTCGCCAAACTTCAATTTATATAACCAACAGCGCCTTCACCTCCACAATTCCGCCTAAATAAAGGTAGCTGAAATGACTTACAGTTAGGTGCCATAACTGCATTTATCAGTCCAGCCGGGGTATGCGTGCTAAATCGGCCTGAAATTATTCGTATTTGGCCACATAATTGTCCAAAAAACCCTTTTGCAGATAAATGCAAGTTCCCGGTTTTATGGGATTGAAGCAAACTCGCGTTGTTACAGACATGAATCCGGTATTTACAACCGCTACGCGCTGCTAGTACATCCCTGTAAGCTCTACGCCAGCATCCAGCGGCAACTGCTGCTGCGTTGCTCCACCCATGGCGCTATGCTGGCGAAGGTAGCAGTAACAAACGCCGAATCCATGCGCTCATACTTTGTGGCATAGCAATGACTTTAGCATTACTAATTCTCAAGAGTTTTGGAGTATCCGATAATATCTAAAGCGGCTTTTTTTATCGTTGCGTCCCTGGTAATTAACAAAGGATAATCCGTACGCCCTTTTACCGGCCAATCGTTGCGCCAACTTTTTCCGTCGTTAATCCCCCAGAAGGTAACTCGCTCTACAACATCCTTATGCTTGAGCAGTATTTTAAAGATATCGAGGTAATGCTTGTTGAACTCCAGTTCTACAGTTTCGGGCAGGCCTTTCGGGTAAGGGTCCAGCTCTTTCCTGTTTTCAACACTCAAACTTATATCCGCCCCCTCGCTACCGGACTCCGGGAAAGGCAAAACGCTGACATCCAGTTCAGAGATATGCACTTTAACGCCCGTTGCAGCATAAGCTTTTATCGAATCTTCGATTTGTTGCAAATCACCCGGGTAACCCAAGCCATAATGCCCCTGCATTCCAACAGCGTGAACCGGGATTTTTTTTGCTTTAAGCAGTTGTACAATTCTGATCGCACCGGCACGTTTTTCAGGCTTAAACAAGTTATAGTCATTGTAAATAAGTTCGGCATGCGGGTCCGCCTGATGTGCAAACTCAAATGCTTTTACAATAAAGTCTTCGCCAAGAATCTTAAACCAGTCCGATTCTCTGTAAGTACCATCATCGTTAAGCGCTTCGTTGACCACATCCCAGGCGTGAATTTTACCTTTGTAGCGCTTTACGTAGTGCTTAATATGCTTTTCCATTCTTTGCAGCAGCAATGCTTTACTGGCTACCCCACCCTTATCATCTTTAAAAACCCATTTCGGTGTTTGCTGATGCCAAACCAATACATGACCAGTAATATGCATTTCGTGTTTGCTCGCGTAATCCACAAAGCGGTCTGCCATTTGCCAGTTGTATGTACCTTCTTTTGGCTGTATATACTGCCACTTCATGGCGTTTTCCGCCGTTAGTGCATTAAATTGTGTAGGGATAAAATCAAGGTCTGCAGAACCATCCACGCTTAAGGCAGCGTTTTCAATAGCCGTTCCCACCAAGAAAAAAGGTTTTAATCCACCCTTTAAAGATTTTTCAACTGCCTGACTTTTATCGCTTTGGCTTGTATCACTCTTGACAGGGGCCTTATTCGCGTTCGCCTCGCAAGCGAAAGTGAACAAAAGAAAGCTTACTAAAAATAAACGTTGTATATTCAATTCTACACCTCTAATTGATAACTCTTTAATCTACAAAAAAGCAAAAAAAAGGCATGTTTAAAAACACGCCTTTTACCTGTAGAGAACTGCTACAGGTATTTTTTTAAAGTCTCGCGGACGGCATCCTTACCCGCACACATCTCGTTAAAATACTGTTGTATCTTTTCCGAGAGCCCTGCTTCAACAAGGTCTGTGCCAAATATTTCAGCGTTGGTAAGAACCCCACGGATATCGGCGGGCTCAGCAAAAGGCTCGGACATATTCAAAACGGCCTGCATCGCCTCCTTTCGCGGGTCTGGGCTGATTTCAAGTGCTTCGCCCTTGTCATCCACGCCCAGCAGATAGCGAAACCAGGCGGCTATTGCCAAAGGAATTCCCACCAAAGCCGCTGCGCTATTGTCACCCGCTGCCTGGTACGATTTAATCGTCTCACCAAAACGTATTCCCACTTTCATGGAAGTGTCTGTTGCTATCCGCTGCGGTGCGTCCGGAATGTAAGGGTTTGGAAAACGTATACGGTAAACAGTGTCCAAAAAGTGCTTAGGCTGAATAATGCCCGGATCAGTGACTACCGGCAGCCCTTCTTTATAACCAATCAAATAAATCAGCCTGTCAATTTCCGGGTCGGCCACCGCTTTGGAAACAAGCGTATAGTTAAACAATGAACCGACTATCGCAATCGCCGTGTGAAGCGGATTAAGACAGGTAGTTACCTTCATGGTTTCTACATTGTTTACCGTGTCCCTGTCTGCAAACCAGATACCCTCGGTTTTATCCAGAGGAATTCGGCCATTGGGAAAGTTGTCTTCAATGAAAAGATATTTGGTTTCTTCTACGTTTACGAATGGCGCGATGTGTGTGTGCTTGGACGTAACAATGGGCTTTATATCCTGCCAGCCTTCCTGTTCCAGCGTGTTTACCACAGATTCCGAGGGTCGCGGGGTAATGCGGTCGATCATGCTCCAGGGACAAGCAACCGTTGAGTCGTCCTGTACGTAGTGAGTAAATTCCGGCTCCGTTATACCACGCTGTTCCCACTGCTGTGCGACCTTTACCAGAGCACTTTTCAACAGCGCGCCATTGTGAGAACAATTGTCCATACTCACCAGCGCAATCGGGTACTTTCCAGCGTTAAAGCGTTGCAACAAAAGCGCCGTGAGTATCACCATAACATGACGCGCCTTTTCAGGGCCGTTGGCTAAATCTTCCTCAACAAAACTGAGAAACGCGCCATCTTCACCCTGTAAAGCATAGCCTTTTTCAGTAACGGTTAAACTGACCATCTTCAGCTCTGGATGAGAAAACACCTCTTCCAGGCGGCGTTTATTTTCCGCATTTTCAAAATCGCCAGTAAGTGATTCCGCGACGCTGGCAATTATTTCTTGATCCAGAGAACCATCAGAACGGGCGGTGATATTTAAAGTCAGGTTGTCGTAAGGGTGATATATTTTGTCAATAATTTCGTAGTCATACGTTTCTACGGCAATAATACCAGTATCAGCCTCAGCTGCTTCTAACAGCCTTTGATGGTTTTCTGCGATAAAACCCCTGAAAATATTACCGGCACCGAAATGAACCCACTCAGGCGCTTGCTTGGTGCGAGCTTTCATGGATTCGACAGAAAAAGCGGGTAACTTTCCCTTCCAGTTTACAAATGCTCCTTCATTTAACGCGCTATCATTCAGTTTCATTTTTACTCTCTTTCTTAAATGCATCCCACAAACCCATTAAATACATGACCCCCAGTGCTCGATCATAAAGGCCATAGCCTGGGCGACAAGTTTTCTCCTCACCCCATATGTGACGACCATGATCAGGCCTGAGATACCCTTCGAAACCTTTCTCATGGAACAACCTGACAAGACCGGTCAGGTTTACATCACCATCTTCTGTTCTGTGGCTGCGTTCGATAAAGTCCCCCTGTTCATTTCGCTTCAGGTTACGCAAATGCGCAAAATGAATACGGTCATGAAATTCTGAAGCCATACTGAGGAGGTCATTCTCGCCACTGGCACCGAGGGAACCGGTACAAAATGTCAAACCATTGCAAGGGCTATCGACCAGCTTGAGATATTTGCGAATATGTTCAGCGCTCCTGACGATTCTTGGCAAGCCATAAATCGGCCAGGGCGGATCATCCGGGTGAACAGCCATCTTAAGGCCATGTTTTTCACAGCTTGGCATGATTCGCTCAAGGAAATAGCGGCAATTCTCTGTGAGGGTATCTTCATCTACTTCGCTGTAGGCATCAAATAACTGCTCAATGGAGGCCAGCCGCTCGGGCTCCCACCCGGGCATGGTAAATTCGCCGGCGCCTTTCAACACATCGGCAATAAGTTCCTTGGGGTTTCGCTCTGCGAGTGCTTTTTCGTAAAAAAGTGCATTCGAGCCGTCTTCGTCCTGTCTGTAGAGGTCCGTACGCACCCAGTCGAATACTGGCATAAAATTATAACAAATAACTTTAACACCATATTTCGCCAGTTTTTCAATAGTATCGATGTAATTATCGATATACTGATCACGCTCGGGCAAGCCAATTTTAATGGCATCGTGGATATTTACACTCTCCACTACCTCCGCATTAAAGCCCGCCGCCGTGATCTGATTGACGGTTGCTTTAATCCGTTCTTCTGGCCATTTTTCTCCCGCCGGAATATCGTGTAGGGACCATACAATCCCTTCTACCCCGGGTATCTGCTTTATATACTGAAGAGAGATACTATCGTTTCCCTCACCAAACCAACGCCATGTCATTTTCATGTTTAATACCAAACTCTACTAACTTGTATTTAATCAACTATATTTTACAAACAACCGACTTTTTTCAGCCAGAAACTACGCTGTGAACATTTGCCTGTGCACCGCCTGTTTAGGCCCTGGAGATCAACGGTAATATCAACAGTTTAACTGGAATGAGTAAAATCAATAAAAATCTTCTCCAGAATAACATTATCATCAATGCGCCAGATTTTGAGCGTGCGGGCACCGCTGTCAATTTTATCAAAGGTCGTTTTAAGCAACTGCCGGTTCTCTATCACAGCCTTATACCAGGCTTTTTCCCGCTCCTGCTTTGCCGCATTTGCGGTAGGTAGAAGGTCATAGCTCAAGGTTTTTATGGGGCCGTCATCAATGGAAACAGCTATTTTCAGGCCTCCCTGATTACGGGTATCCAGGCTTGGGCTCAGTTGCAGCGTCAGCTTCAGACCGGTATTTTGTGGTACCTTGATGTCGTACTCCAGCTTCACACCATCTGCAACAGTGGTGGATTCTCTACCCTGGGGCATTGCAATTACCGCCGCCTTCGATTGCCCCAGATTTTCAACATGCTGCCAGGAAAGCCCTTTGCCACTTTGGCTGCGATCAAAGTCAGACGCCTCTATTTCCAGAGGGCAGTGAGCGCCTGCGCAGCCTTGCTCCTGGAAAATGACTCGCCTTTCTTTTCCAACAATTCTCATCACCTGTGGCATGGAGTTCACTGTCGGCGCTGTCCAGGTTATATAGTTCATATGCACCTGTTTGAGCATCTCATCCCACTTGCCATTATTGATACTGTGATACTTTTCCGTAAGCGATTTATCATAAGCGAAAGCTTGCTCAGCCTGGCTGGCAAAATAGTTCGCCCGCGTATCAAAAGACATGGCCAAACGGAGATTCCATGCCGCAGAAAAATACATCTCATACAAATTAGCGTAGGAAGCAATGGGGTATTCAAGTAACTGAAAAAACGCATCGGCCTGATCCGGGCGAATTTTGGTTTTCAGTTTTTTCATATCAGCATCAAGTTTGCGCCACTGCTGTACGATCGTATAAAACTCCCCGGTCACCAAGTTCTCTTTAGTGGGCTTGCCAATGGCAAAGCTGCTGCGATCAGTGAGTTCGGGCTTGCGCCGTGATGAATATTGATCATAACGGTTTTGCAAGCTGGCGATTTGGTCAGCCAGCTTTTCACCAAATGTTCGCGCAGCCCAGACTCTGGCATAGTTTGCCTGGGCGTCTGCGGTCATTGCTTCCGGGTCCCAGGCCATATCCATGAAAAATTCAGTGGGATACTCCGTAGGTTTAATATCGCCGACGTTCACAATCCAGATATCGCGGGCACCCCGCTCCCAGGCCAGATTCATTTGCTGCCATACCTTGCCAAGCTGAATCGTATTTGTCCACTTGTAGCTGCGGGGAGCGCCGTAATAATTGTAATGATAATAGACGCCATACCCCCCAGGGCGGTCGAGGTCTTTTTCAGGTAAACGGCGAATCTGCCCCCAGTTGTCATCACAGAATAAAAGCGTTACGTCCTCCGGCACACGCATGCCTTTGTCGTAATATTCCTGCACCTCTTTATACAAGGCCCAAACCTGAGGCAGCTCTTTTGCCGGCTTTTTAGTCACCTCTTCAATAATTTTTCGCTGGTCCTGCACAATGCTTTCCAGCAGCGTGATTGCCGTGCCTTCAGTCATCGGCTCGTCACCATCCCCGCGCATACCCAGGGTAACCAGGCTGTCAAAGCCTTTGTCGTCACCCTTGGACATCATACGCTCGATGCCACCTCGCCAGAACGCGCGCAGGTTTTCACTGTTTTTACGGTAATCCCAGGGGCCTTGATCACTTCCTTCCTGGTGCCACTCGTAATGGGCACGCATCATCGGCTCGTGGTGAGAAGTACCCACAACAATACCCATTTGATCGGCAAGAACAGTGTTTTGAGGGTCATCCACATGGAACACATTCTCCCACATCGCAGGCCAGATATAATTGCCCTTGAGGCGAAGTATCAATTCGAACACCGGCTCATACATGTCTGCATTGAAGCCACCAAACTTCTTTTCGGCCCAGGCTTGCATTGCAGGCTGCTCATCGTTGATAAAGATGCCTCTATAGCGCACTTTTGGTGCGTCACGACGGGTGCCAGAGGTAATGTAGACAGAGGATTTTCTTTCCGGTGGAACATCCGCGAACCAGTACCAGGGTGAAACACCCAGTTTTTGAGAGAGGTCATAGGTACCAAAAACCGCCCCACGCCGGTCTGCACCGACAATAATCAGCGCTTTATCCATACCTTTCCAGGGCTTATCAATCACTGAAACCTGGAAACCTTCCCAGGTTCCGGCCAGGCCTATTA
>CAJIBL010000627.1_pt1 | contig 27963 bp, 25 predicted proteins | sample 9199351 | NCBI WGS metagenome assembly CAJIBL01 (sample SAMEA7708304, study PRJEB35096) | sediment metagenome | biome: marine neritic benthic zone biome [ENVO:01000025]; feature: sediment [ENVO:00002007]; material: shallow marine sediment [ENVO:03000034] sea grass bed [ENVO_01000059] ...
AACCAAAGCCCCCGCTACATCAGCGCTCCGGTGAATTTGGCGCGGCAAACAACTGTGCAAATACGGAAACTTTCCGCCCTAATGCACTTATACGGAAACCCCATCTTGCCGCAGGCGGTATTGCCTTAATCTAAGGCTCGAAATCCGCCAGTATCTCAAGCTTAGCAACTTCCGGTAAGGGTCGTGTTCAGCCATTAAGCATAGCTCACACAATAAAATGATTTAGGCGTCATGCTGGTCATTTAACGGCCAAAAGCGGACATTGTGACATCACTTAGCCAGACACCTTTGCTGCTTTTAGGTGAACTTTAACTGCTCTATACCTGGGATGATTTTTCCCTGTCGTGGTCTTGCGTTCTTGGCCATATGCGATCGCCTTTTTCTGCAAAAGCTCATTAAAACCCACAAATAACCAGAGCAACCCACTAACAATCCTTGCTAGCCCTAAGCCCATCACCTACCATAGGCGCCCTCTCGCGCCTGATACATTAGAACAATAACCAACCCTGGAAAAAGCTCTGTGACATCCAAACCTGCCGCTTTTGCAGGCATTCCTCTCTCCGTGATTTTGCGTTTGCTGTTACTGATTAGCATTGTCTGCGCTGGTATTGCGATTGTTTATTACAGCCCTGTGTCGCAATGGCTGGATCAGGAGCGCATTCAGGCGGCTACCATGCAGGTGCGCAGTCTTTGGTGGGCGCCGGTTTTGCTAATTGCGGCTTATCTGGCCTTTGGCGCTACGGGTGTACCAGCGGCACCGCTGTTTGTGGCTGGGGCTGTTTTCGGGCCTTTGTACGGCACGCTCTACAATGTGGCGGGGCTGTTACTCTCCGCTATTGGCGGCTTTCTACTGGCCAGAACACTGGGACGTGATTTCGTGCTGCATATGGCAAAAGGTCGCTTTTACCGCGTTAAGCGCTTTTTTACCCGCTTTGGTTTCTGGCCGCTGGTTCAAGCGCGCTTTCTGCCTATTCCCGATACGGTGCTTAATTTCTCTGCAGCTATGGCGGGTGTACCTTTGCGGATATTTGTCCTCGCTTCTCTGGTCGGTATTTTTCCCTCCACCCTTATTCACACCCTGTGTATTTCTGAACTTATTTTCGCCGATAGCGCGTCTGCCCGCGCGCTAACCGGTATTTTTTACCTTGGTTCCTTTGTTGTGATTAATGTGCTTATTGGCGGGCCATGGTTAATGTCTCAATGGCGACGTCGGCAGCGTTACCATCGAATAATGGCGGAACGGCAAGAAAATCAGAAATGAGCGGCTTATTCCTTGTTTTGCTGTTGTGGAGTTTGTGCGCCCTGGCCTGGTGGTTGATTTCACTGGTGCTCGTTTCCCGCCCCCGCCCGACAATGTCATGCTCCAACCCCTGCCCTTCTGAGCCCCAGTCGCTTTCCATATTCAAACCCGTCCCCGCCATTAAAAATGCACGGGAAAGAGAAGCACTGGAAGCAAGTGTTGCCAGTTGGGTGAAACAAATGGATCAACGCTGCGAGCTATTGCTTGGCTGCGATGAAACAGAGCAAGCATACTGGCAGGCCTTTTGTGAAAGGGTAAAGCCCCACGGCGGTAATATTCGGCTTATCAGCCACTCAGCCCCACTGGCAGATGCCGCCAACCCGAAGATCAGTTGGATGCAAAAACTCATTCCCCACGCGCAGGGCGAACTCTGGTACTGGTGTGATGCCGATATGCTCGCGCCAGAGCAAAGCATCACCAGACTGTTCGAGGACATAAAAAACTCCGGCGCAAAAATGGTAACTTCCCCTTACACCATCCGGCATGCCGAAGGGCCAGCATCCATTCTGGATACGCTGTTTGTGAATGTGGAGTTTTATCCTGGCGTGCTGCTGCTGGAACGCGGTGATAATATTGCCTTCGGCTTTGGCTCGGGGATGCTGTTCCGCGCCAGCGATTTTCACCAGCATGTGGACCTGGATTTTCTCGGTCGTGCCCTCGCGGATGATTTCCACCTGGGGCGCATGTTACAGCCGGTAAAACTGGCCAGCACCTGCCTGTCAACTCAGGTTGCAGCCAAGGACTGGCGCGGGGCCATATCCCATTATCGCCGCTGGCAAAAAACCATTCGCTGGAACAGGCCCGGGGGCTTCGCTTCTCAGCTGATGATTTTGCCGGTGTTTGGCTGGTTGCTGGCGGTGTGTGTATTTCCACACCACGCTCCGCTTTGGCTTGGGCTAATCGCAATGATTATTATCGACTGGGCAGGCGCATTATTGATATGTAAAAAACTCGCTTGCAAGCTCTCTGCGGGCGCGGCGCTGGCAGTGCCCTGTTGGAGTATCCTTCGCGTGTTGGTGTTTGTTTCCTGCTGGTTGCCCATTGCCGTGAAATGGCGTGGCCAAACCTGGACCTCGGCTTTTGCTTCGGAGACTCAATGAACTTTCGTCTGCTTCTGCTTGGCTTGCTGTTTCTAATCAGCTGCAGCCAAAATATAACCATGCCCACTGTCGATTTACAGCAGGCTGGCTGGCAGGTTTGGACAGGACAAGCCCTGTGGCAACCACCCGGCAACAAACCGCGTATTGCAGGCGATATGCTTATATCCCTGCACCAAAATGGCGACCGCTATATTGAACTGATCAAAGGGCCGGTTGCCGTTTTCAGTGCACAAACCCACGCTGATCACTGGTCGCTAAAATTAATCGACCGGGGCGATGCCTACGCCGGCAATGGCAATCCACCCAAGCGCTTTGTCTGGTTTTATCTTCCTGAAATGATCAGACAACAAGGCCAGAAGCCGCTTAAGCACTGGCAAGTAAACTTCCCCGATGCCAACACCATTGTGCTGCATAACAAGGCCTCTGGCGAAGCTATCACCCTGGTTCTGGATCAAGCCTTATGAGTCTGTTGCTACGCTGGCTGGCCATTAGTGCGCTGGTTGTTCTGGCCTATGCGCTTATCCCTGTTCATTTTAATGCCGACGTATTCAGCTTGTTACCCAAGGGCTCGCCAACCGTCGCCGGCCTGCAGCGCTACCAACAAAGCTTCGGCGCCAGTGAGGCTGTAATCCTCGCACTGGAGTCTGAACAGCCAGAAATACTGGAAAGCGTGTTACCTGAAATTGCACAGAGAATGCAGCAAAAAGCGCTGGCAAAAGAGCTGGTGTGGCAGAGCCCCTTTGGCGAAGACCCGCAAGCCATGGGCGAATTACTGGCCTACCTCTGGCTGAATCAAGACCCTGCCGCAGTTGAACAACTTCAGCAGCGCCTGCAGGGGCAGAATGTTGAACTGCAGCTGCAGCAAACGCTGGAGCGCATCGCAACCTCGTTTAATGCTGGCGAGGTGGCGCACCTCGCTAACGATCCACTGGATCTCACGCGGGTTGCAGAGAAGCTTGGCTCTGCCAGTCAATCCAACCCTTTTGCTTCTGAAGATGGCAAACTCAGGATCATGTATCTGGGCTACCCGGGTTCCGCCAGCCACTACTGGGCCTACCAGAGCTGGTTAAAAACTATTGAGGCAGAGCTGCTGCAGCTGCGCGCAGAAGGGCTGATTCCCGATTCAGTCAGCATTGGTAAAACCGGCAACCCGGTTTTTGTCACTGAGTTCGGTCAGCAATTATTGCGTGACCTGAGCCTCGCTGCCATCGGCACCTTGTTAGTTGTTCTGCTGCTGTTCTGGTGGGCGCACCGACAATGGCGGTCGCTGTTTTGGCTAAGCGGCGCGTTGGGGCTCACCCTGGCAATCACCATCGTAAGCGGTGCCCTTGTCTTTACCGAATTAAGCGCCGTCAGCCTCGGCTTTGCCGCGTTGCTGATGGGCCTGGCTGTGGACTACGGTTTGATTGTCTATCAGGAGGTACGCTGCCACCCGGAGCACAGTGTTGCGAGGCTCAGGCGCAACATATCTGCAAGTATTTTGTGGGCAGCGTGTACCACCGCCGGTGCTTTTCTGATGCTCACTCGCAGCAGCCTGCCCGGGCTCACCCAACTGGGTAGCCTGGTGGCCATTGGTATCGTGGTTGCGGCATTAGTAATACTTTATCTGTTTCTGCCTGCGGTCGCGGCGAAGCCTGGCGAGCCGGTAAGCACAGCACAGAGCAACCCTCTGCCGTCGCGCCTGAAAGCCCTATTCACCAGTGCCGGCCTGGTTATTTTTGCCGGGCTGACCGTGCTGCTAAAACCACCCGCCATCGAAACGGATGTGGCCAAGCTGCAGTTCAACGAAAACAGCGCTCAGGCCGTTCACGACCGAATTCAGCATGCCCTGGCACGGGAAGATGCCACCTTGTGGCTGATCTTTGAAGGCACTTCACCGGCAGAAGCCGCCAAGGCTTTGCAACAGGCCGAGGCGCTGCTATCCAGCGCTTCAAACTCTATGCCTCTGCGGCCCTCTCTGCCCGGTGACCTTTGGCCAAAACCAGAAAATCAGGATAACAATCTGCGGCCCTTACAAGCCATAGCCGGCCAGCAAAAAACGCTGGAGCAACAGGTGCTGCAGGCAGGCTTTACAGCGGATTCACTGACACTGAGCAAAGCCATGTTTTCCGCCTGGCAAGGCTTTAGGGCTGATCAAACCGTCTGGCCACAGTCCCCTTCCAACAATTGGCTGGTGTCTCAGTTCGCCAGTGAACACCAGGGGCACTGGTACGGCCTGGGTAAACTGGGCATCGCCGGAGACGTGGAGAAAGCGCAGTTGCAGGCACTGGCGGAATCATTGAATGAGATAGCTGGCGTCAGTCTGGTGGGTTGGTCACTGTTGGCCGATGAACTGGGCAACACCATGGCAGAGGACGCGAAAAATGTACTGTTACCAATGGTCGTGATGCTTTCCCTGCTGCTGGCAGCCACCTTTCGGCATTGGGCGGACGTGAGTTTAAGCTTTGTCTGCCTGGCGTTTTCTTTATTGGTGCTCAGCGCGGCAATGGCCTTGCTGGACTGGCGCTGGAATATTATGAATTTAACCGCAGTGCCCTTATTGTTGGGTGCGGGAGTTGATTACAGTATCCATATTCAGCTGGCGTTAAAGCGCCATGGCGGAAACTTAAACAAGGTGTTCCAGTCTGTAGGCAGAGCTATTTTATTGTGCGGGGCATCAACCACCGTTGCCTTTGCCAGCCTGGGCCTGGGCAGCAACGCCGGTATTGCCAGCCTGGGTAAAGTTGCAGCACTGGGCATTGCAATCACCGCGTTGAGTGCTGTTTTTCTGTTGCCACACTGGTGGTTATTACTACGCGCCAAGCGAGAGGATATTCATGAAAGTACCTAATCTACTGATCGCGCTGCTGCTGTTCAGCCCAGCAACGCTCTCCGAGGAGAGCATATTGGATAAATGGTTAACTCATCAGGCCACCATTAAAAGCTGGCAGGCCGATGTTACCCAAATCCGCACCATTAAAAACCTCGCCCGGCCGATGCAGAGTGAAGGTCAATTGTGGTTTAAGCAGCCCAATCAGTTTCGCTGGCAGTTAGGGGAGCCCGCGCGCACTGTCGCCATTCGCGACAGCGATCAATTGCTGGTTGTTTACCCCCGGTTGAAGCAGGCAGAACGTTTCCCTTTCGATGGCATTAAAGAACCTGCAATGAAACAGGCACTGCTGTTATTGGAGGTTGGTTTTCCCAGTGAGCCTGAAAGCTTCCATGCTCAATATCAACTGCTCAGTTCCACCGCGAAAAGTGATGAGCACAAAACCAGGTTTCAGGTGCTGGAGCTGCAACCAAAGGCTGCCTCAGCAAGAAAGCTGCTGCAGAAACTAAGCCTGGAAGTCAGTCTGAAAGATCTCAGCCTTAGAGCAACAGAACTGCATTTTGCCGACGGTTCCAGCCTGAAAAATCTGTTTAATGAACAAAGCTACAACCAGGCATTACCGGAAGAGCTGCTCAGTTATGATCTTCAGGGTTTTGATATCAGTGAACCGCTCAAGGCAAAGTAACACTCAAGGTAAAGTGACATCCAGCGGCCAGCGTTTTTTTAATGCCAGCAGGCACTGGCTATCGTTATCATCCTCGCTACGAGGGTGAAACATAAACTCATGTAACGCGTCTGAGCCACTAGCATTCAAAGCCTCAAGCCTGGCCAACACTTCATCGATCTGCATATTAAATGTACGATCTATACCCCATAAAGTACTGCTGGTGCGAAAGGGTAGCTTGTTAATGTATGGTTTTTGCAGCAGCGCATCGAGTACTTTGTATGGCCATTGCTCTTTACCAAAGAAACTTGGCCTTCCCCAACGCATCCAACCGGTAAACTCGTTTTTAATTTCATCGCTAATGGTGTTACGAATAAAAGGATGGATGCACATGTGATGATGCGCATTCACAAACGCACAGTTTAAACCAGACTCCTTAAAAGCCTGCCATTGAGCAGCCACTTCCGCTTTTACCAGTTTTTTAGCTGCAGACGAAAAGCCAATGGCAAAACCAGCCTTTGCAGGTGTTTGCCATGGCCACTGCTCAATGGTTAGGGGCTTACTGTCGACAATATGAAAATGCCAGCCAATATCCAGCGTTGGGTTTTCTTTTGCCAGGGCAATGGCCTCATCGGTGGCAGCCTGCCCCATCATTAAAGCCACACCACTAAGCACACCCTGTTGATGACAGTGGATCATCGCGCCATTGGTTGCACTGTCCCGGCCAAAATCGTCGGCAACAAATTCGAACTGAGCCATAGGTTTCTCTTGTGAAAAGCAATCGCCCAATGTACCAAGTTTATTTTCAGATTCAAGGGCACAACTTCGCTTTTATTGCAGCGCTAAAGCAGTACAATGAACGCCTGATTTATAAAGGCTCTGTTATTTTGATTCGTTCAATTGTTACCCGTTTTGACAAATACCTTCGCACTAAACTCGGTGTTTGGGAGTTTTGGGATCACCCGGACGCCTTAATACGCATCAGCTTCGCAACCAGCAACAGAGCGCTGCCACTTGCCGAAGGGCTTTCCGAGCCGGGAAAGCGCGTTGTAGAAATTCATTTCTGGAACGAGCACGTGCCTTCGCAGTCCAAAGCAAAATCGCCCATGGCCTGGGCTGCAAGGGGCGCGTTAATGTTGAAAATATCCTTTAGCAAGCTGGCAGAACACCTGGTTGAGGACCCGAAATTTGCCGATATTGAACTGGTCGGCGGCGTTACCCCACTCGTTTTCACAGGCAATCACGGCGGTGGCGATAAGGTCTGGCGCAGACTGGGTTTTACCATGTCCCCCTGCAAACACAAACTGGGCCGCTTCGGTGAGTTCTGGGAAAACTTTTATACCTGGATCATTATCTGGACTTTTAATCCCGATGGCATTAAAAAACAAAACCCCTTTACCATGCGCCGGGCCGAGTTCTGGACAGATAGGGATTCCTTTGTTCGTTTGCATTACCGCCCGAAAAAGCACACACCCCAAGAGGGTAACTAACGGAGCTGAGCGCAATGACCTTTGATTTCCGCCGCTTTTTCACTTTTGTAGTTTATTTCTTAGGCAGTTTACGCGGGTCGCTGCGGCGTGTTCTGATTGTTTGTGCGTTTTTACTGCTATACCCCCTGTTGCAAATGTTTATCTGGCTCTTTTTCCTGGTCGATGAGTTGTTATTCAGACAGTACCGTCAGCAGCATATCGAAAGTCCCGTTTTTATTGTGGGCATGTTTCGCTCCGGCACCACCTTTCTGCACCGCTTGCTGGATAAAGACGACCAATTTTCCTCAATGTCCATGTGGGAAATTCTTTTTTCACCTTCGGTTGCACAACGCAAGTTAACTGCAAGTATAGGCCGCCTGCTACACAACCCTGTCCATAAACTGCTTACCTTTTTGGAGCACGACTGGTCAAAAAAAAATGTGATGCACGCGGTGAGTTTGCGGCAACCAGAGGAAGACGAATACTTATTGCTTCATCGTTGGTCGGCAATGACAGCCGGTTTGTCTGCAGGAATTTTGCCTCTGGCAAGCCCTTACCTTCATTTCGATCAAAACATTGATAACCGCACAAGTATTATGCGTTTCCATCAATTGTGCATTAAAAAACACCTGTACAGCAAAGGCGAAAAGGGCAAGCGCTATCTCGCAAAAAACCCGGCACTTAGCCCCAAATTAGCGTCCGCATTGAGCACGTTTCCCGATGCGAAAATAATTGTACTGGTGCGCAGTCCACTGGAAGTCATTCCCTCTTTCCTCAGCATGATGCAATTCAGCTGGCGTATCGTAGGTACAGCGACAGACAAACAGGCACTACGGGATTTTATTTTGACAATGGCAAGGCACTGGTATCGCTACCCCCTGGAGGTGCTTGAGAAACGCGAGCCATCAAGTTATGCCGTTGTGAATTATGAAGAGTTGGTCGCCAACCCGGAGAAAACAGTACGCAATATCTACTCTACCCTGCAGTTGCCCATGCACCCCGAATTTGCGCAAATACTGACACAAGAAAGTAAGCATGCCCGCTCTCACCGCAGTGCACATTACTACGACCTGGAAGAGCTCGGGCTTGATCGAGAGACTATTGTTGAAGAGTTTGCAGACATCTTCCAGCGCTTCGGTTTTGACAAGCAGCAGCCAGTAAATAAACAGAGAAACACTGAGGCAATGGCGACAATTTAAGCTTTTATACGCCCCAAAGCCATTAGCGGAAAGTAATGCCGATAGAGGTTATAGTTAATCATAAAGCCTTTACTTAATTCGGCATCCTGCAACAAGGTTGCCTGGCGAGTTTTATTTTCCGTGGAACGACGACCGATGCCGTAGCCGGGAAAGCCGGTGCCGGTGTAATAAGGCTCGTCCCAGGTTCCGTTTTCCTTTTGCGTCTCCTTCAAATAGCCCGCACCTCTGTCAATCGCTTCAGCAAAGCTATTATCACCCGTCGCCAGCAATGCCATCATCGCCCAGGCCGTTTGCGAAGCGGTACTCGGCCCACAGCCGCGCAAGGCCTCATCCATGTAGGAAGCACAGCTTTCTCCCCAACCGCCATCACTGTTTTGTTTTTCCCTAAGCCATTGAGCCGCGCACTGAATATACTGTTGACTCATATCCTCTTCGAGGGCTTCCAGTGCAGGCAGAACAGCAGCAGTACCATAGATGTGATTCACCCCCCAGCGGCCAAACCAACTGCCATCATCCTCCTGCTCTTGCCGAATATAGGCTAATGCTGACATTACCGAGGGGTGCTGACGCCGTATGCCCAAATGGCCGAGGGCCTCCAGCACATGCGCTGTTACATCTACGCTTGCCGGGTCGATGGTTTCACCAAAATCGCTAAAGGGAATTTTGGTTAATATTTCCCGATCATTATCCTTATCGAATGCTCCCCAGCCGCCATTTTTACACTGCATGGCCAGCACCCAGTTTTTCCCTTTCTCCAATGCGGTATTTATTCTGCTTTGGTCCGGATATAACTCGCGCGCTCGCGCCAGCACAATCAGCGCGACGGCGGTATCATCCACATCGGGGTAACGTAAATTTGCTCGTTCAAATGCCCAGCCGCCCGGTTCAACATCGGGCAACTTCTGTTGCCAGTCTCCACCAGCCAGGACCTGCTGATCCAGCACCCAATCAATGGCTTTTTTAAAACTTGCGGAATTTTGTGCCTGTAAACCGCAGTCCAAGTAGGCCATGAGGCTCAACAAGGTATCCCACACCGGGCTCTCGCAGGCCTGAATAAAACTCGCACCATTGCGCTCATAGGACCAATGGTCCATCAAAGTATCGATACCCTTTTTCATTACAGGATGCGTCAGGGGATAGCCTTCCGTATGCAAGGCCATCAGGCTATAGATCCACGGAGGCTGTATTCCACCCCAGGAGCCATCTGCGTCCTGATGCTTGATAATCCACTCAAGGCAAAGTTTTATCGCCTGTTCGCGGCGAAAAGGTTTTTTAATTTTTGCCTGATAAAATTTGAGGCAAGTATCAGCGATATTAAAAAAACGAGTCCAGCCACCCGGTTTTTGCGGTAATGAGTAGTCTTGACCATCGCGCCCCTGGGGAAATAATTCATGCAAACGACGTTCTTCTGGCAAAAACACAGCGGGCCGACGTTGAGAAAGAATACACAAAGGCACCAGTGTTGCCCTGGCCCAACAGGCAAAATTGTAAATATTAAAGGGAAACCAACGGGGAAAATACATAATTTCTGCGGGCATGTTTGGCGTTTTTTCCCAAGGCCATTCACCAATTAAAGCCAGCCAAAAGCGGGTAAACACCCGCACTTGCTTTAAACCGCCGCGCTTTTCTATCCATTGCCTTGCCGCCACCATCTTGTTATCACTGGCACTCAGACCATAACAGCGCAGAGCAGCATAACTCTCAACAGTTGCGTTGATATCACCATTGGCAGCATCAAAATAGATTTCCCAGGAACCATCCTTTCGTTGACGCTGCAACAACCCTTCTATTAAGCCCTGCTGAAGCGGATGGTTTTTTATGCCGAGCACATGAAAGCACAACAGCCATTCGGCCTCCATACAGGCGTTGGACTCCAGCATCCCCACCCAGAACCCTTCCGCATGCTGTTCATTTTCCAGCCAGGCAAGGGCTTTTTCCATGGTTTTTGCAATGCCACCCGGCCTTGCAAGATCACCTTCAAGCTTGGCAAGGGCTAACTCAGATGAAGTCGACATATTAAGGTTCCCGAACTCTGTAAGGCTCAAATTGTAAGGGATTAGACACTTAAAGTGATATATACTTGCCACCCAAGCGTCAATAATTTCAACGGATTTAATAACAGCTGCAGTCGTTTGTTGTGCCTACTGCAAGCCGTCCCACATTCATGAGTGACAGTTTAAAGCAATTTATTTCTCCCCTTCGTGAGCGCGTCGATTCGCTGCTCGAAAAATGGACATTAGCCGCTCATTCTGCAGCGCCGCGCGTAACTGAAGCCATGTGCTACAGCCTGTTTAATGGCGGCAAGCGAATTCGCCCGGTACTCGCCTATGCAGCAGCAAGATCCGTCGGCGAAATAAATACTCTCACCGATGCCGGCGCAGCCGCCGTAGAATGCATACATGCCTACTCTTTGGTGCATGATGACTTACCCGCCATGGACAACGACGACCTGCGTCGCGGCAAGCCCACCTGCCACATTGCTTTCGATGAAGCCACCGCAATTCTCGCCGGCGACGCTCTGCAGACGCTGGCATTCGAAAAACTGGCGCAAGCTGAAACCAGTAAGCCCGCTGCGCTGCTGACGATGATTCAAACTCTTGCTCTGGCCAGCGGTGACAAAGGCATGGTCGCGGGGCAGATGATAGACCTGGAAGCCGAGGGCGAAAGTAAAAACCTTTCACTGACAGAGCTGGAAAAAATTCATCGCCACAAAACCGGCGCGCTTATTCGCGCTGCCGTGTTGCTCGGCGCACAGTCTGTTTCGGCTTCCCCGCAGCAATTACAGGCACTGGAAAAATATGCCAATGCCATTGGCCTGGCCTTCCAGGTGCAGGATGATATCCTCGATGTGGTTGCTGATACTGCCACATTGGGCAAACAGCAAGGTGCCGATATTTCTCGCGATAAAACAACCTATGTTTCACTACTGGGCCTTGAGCAGGCGCGGGAGAAAGCACAACAGCTACACCAGCAGGCGCTGCTCAGCCTGCAGGATTTTGACTGCGCAGCCGATCCCCTGCGCTGGATAGCGGATTACATTGTAAATAGACAATATTAATTCATCGTTTTGCTGGAGAACACCATGAGTCAAATTGATTCAGCCTGGGTCACTTCCCTGCCGAAAGCCGAATTGCACATTCATATTGACGGAAGCCTTGAGGCCCAGCGCATGTTGCAACTGGCCGAAAAAAATGCCGTTGAACTGCCCTATAAGTCAGTAGAAGATGTGCAAAAAGCCTACGAATTTACTGATTTACAAAGCTTCCTGGACCTCTACTATCTTGGCGCTTCGGTGCTTAGGGAAGAACAGGATTTTTATCACTTGATGATGGATTACCTGAAGCAATGCCGAAGTAACAATATTGTGCATACGGAAATCATGATCGAACCACAAACCTATTTACCCATGGGTATTCCTTTTGACGTATTTATGTCCGGGTTTAAAAAAGCCGTGGCCGATGCAAAGAAGGACTGGGGAATGAGTGCCTATTTTATTCTCAGCCTGCTAAAACACACCAGCGAGCAGGAGTGTATAGAGGTACTGCAACAAGCGGATGAGTGGCGTGATGATTTTATTGCCTTGGGTATGGCCAGTACCGAATTGGGTAATCCTCCAGAAAAATTTGCGCAACTCTATAAAATGGCTGCCGAAAGACAATACCACTTGACCAATCACGCAGGCGAGGAAGGCCCACCTGAAGTAGTCTGGGGCAGTTTAAAAACCCTTAATGTAAAGCGTATTGATCACGGTGTGCGCAGCATTGAAGACAATCAACTGGTAAGCTACCTCGCAGAGCAGCAAATACCCTTAACCGTTTGCCCCTTATCCAATGTACGGCTGCGCGTTTTCGATACCATGGCCGACCACAACATTATGCAATTATTTGAAAAGGGGCTGTTGGTAACGGTAAATTCAGATGACCCGGCTTATTTTGGTGGCTATTTGAACGACAACTATCGGGCCCTGGCCGAACAGTTTGCACTGGATAAAAACACCTTAAAAGCACTGGTAAAAAACAGTTTTACTGCCAGCTATTTACCTGAAGCAGAAAAACAGCGTTTTATTCGCAGCATTGAGCCTCTTTGACAGGCCCCAAGCTAACTGAAAAATTTTTAAAACCAGCGGCCGTTAACGCAGCTTTTACCCGCTGCTGCTGCTCACCGGCATAGATAATCGCAGCGCCGCCGTCACCACTTCCGGTTAGCTTCGCGCCGCAAGCACCGGCATCCAGCGCACAGGCTATTAACTTTTCAAGCTCGGTGCACGATACGCCCATCTCTCGCAAGCAGTCCTGGTTAAGGGTCATCAAGCTTGCCAAAGTATCAAAGTCACCCTTGGCGATCGCTGATTCAGCCTGCTGACTCAGCAGATCAATTTTCTTAAACAGTTTGTCGTATTTTTCAGGCCTCTGCGCACGCGCCTCTGCCACACGTTTTACTGTTTGTGCGGTAAAGCCCCGCTTGCCGCTGATTGCGACCACAAGGGAGATCGCTTTTTCACACTCGATGGGCTCGAATTGCGCCCCGGCAGCCGTTCTTTTGTACTTAAGCAGCCCGCCATAAGTAGAGAGCGTGTTATCAAGGCCCGAGGGTGAACCATGGGCAATTTTTTCGCAGCCAAATGCAAGCGAATTAATTTGCTCACTGCCAAGCTCAAGCGCAAAAAAACTGGACAGCGCTCGCACGGATGCCACCGCCACAGCAGCTGATGCGCCAAGCCCGCTGGCGTGTGGAATACCCGGCTCAAGTTCCAGGTGAAAGTTCTTTTGCTGCAACTGGAGCTGTTCAAGCAAATAGCTTATCGTTTGCTGAACAAGCGAGTTCTCTGGGCTGGCTCGCTCGAGGTCGACACTCATACCCCAGTTTGCAATTGATAAACTTCTGCCGGCAGGTTTATCCGTAACGCGCGCCCGCATTGCGTTGGGAATACCACCGGCGATAGCGCTAACGCCATAGACAACCGCATGCTCACCAAACAAGATTACTTTTCCGTTGGCACTGTGCCAATCGTGATTTTCCCCCTGATTCATGAACCTTGTTTTAGCTCCTCGATTATTGCTTGTGCCCGCCACACTTTTATTTCACCCTCATCCACCAGACGCTTCACAACAGCATCGAACAAGTGCTCCGGCGTATTCGCAGCCAAGGCCACACTGCGAGCATGTAAGGTCATATGCCCGGCCTGAATTCCAGAACTGGCCAGAGCACGCAAGGCTGCAAAATTCTGGGCAAGCCCCACCGCAGCCATCAAACCTGCCAGCTCTTTCGCAGAGTCAATATTTAACAGTTTTTGATTACTGGCAACAGCCGGGTTTGTCTGTAAAGAGCCTCCCACTGTGCCCACTTTCATGGGTAGATCAATTTCACCCAGTAAATCACCATTGCCATCAACACGCCATTGCGTGAGCGCCCGGTATTGTCCACTGCGAGCAGCATGGGCATGGGCGGCAGCTTCAATACTGCGCCAATCGTTACCCGTGGCCAAGGCAAGCGCATCAATGCCATTCATAATACCTTTGTTATGAGTTGTCGCACGATAAGGGTCGGCCAAAGCAAAATCACTGGCCATCACTATACGGTCGCGCACCAACTCACCAGGCCAATCTTTCGCCGCCAGCTGTTGTGGACAATAGCGCACACTGGCTCGCGCAAGTGCCTGATCAGCCAGGTTGGATAAAATTTTCAGTACCGCCTGCCCACCGCTAATGCTTTCAAGCAAGGGTGCAATTGCCTCACAGGCGGAATTAACCAGGTTGGCACCCATGGCATCGCGCGTATCAATGCTGATATGAACAATCAGCATGCTCTCACCACTGTGCTCACCTTTAAGGCTATGACAACTTATTTGCCGGGCGCCGCCACCTCGTTCCAGCATTCTGGGCATACACGCGTTCGCACAGTCAATAATCTGTTGCTGCTGCGCTTGTATCTGCCTTTCGGCACTATCAACATTCTGTATACCGATGAGTTGAACCTGGCCGATTAGCATTGGCTCGTCCGCGCTGGCGGTAAAACCGCCGTTTTTCTCTGCAAGCAAAGCCGCAAACGACAGCGCCGCAACCACAGAAGGTTCCTCCACTACCAAAGGCACCTGATAAAGCTGCTTATTTACAGGAAAGTTAATGGCAATACCTTGCGGTAAAGCGAAACGGCCCACCACATTTTCGATCATGCGATTGGCAGCCTCGCAAGATAGCAACCGCCTTTCTTGCAGCCACGCATTGTACTCTTGCTCATCCAGATAACCGGCCTGCAACAGCGCGTCCAGGCGCTCCTGTATGCTGAGCTTTCTGAACTTTCTATGCAGTGCTTTTCGTTTCTTGTTCATGGTTCAATAGATGTTTTAAGGCCATTGGGGTCGATATTCAAATCAACCCTTGTAAAACCGCGTTCACGCACAGCGATTAAAAACTGTTCCAGAGACTCACTATTACTGGCAGCCACCAGTCCAAGGTCCCCTCCCCCTGCACCGCAGGGTTTATAACATAGCTCAGCAAATGTTTCGCTAAGCTCATACAGCTGCTGGTGTCCCTGAGCAAATATCGGTAATTCGCTGGCTCTGGCAAATTCACACAGGGCGCGAGTAAATGCTTTTAAATTCGCGACAAAGGTCTCTGCATGTTTCTCCGCGCTTTTTGTTGACTCAGGCCCGGGCATATCGGAAAACACCGAATCCAGGCGCTCACGCAGGTCGTTCATGTGCTGCGTATAGACGCGAGGAGCACTGGCTCGCCATTCACCCAAAGATCGTAAAAACCTGGGCGTCGAAGCGCTACTGCCAGTCCAGACAAAAGCCAAATGAACTTTTTCTGGTAACTCAATGCTGTTTATTTCACAACTTTGCTGCTTTACGTTAACGAAACGGGTAACGGCCCCCGATAAACTCGCCGCAATATCCACACCACTGCCCTGCTTACCCTGGGCCAGACTATGGGCATGGTGAATAATCTTCCAGCGCTCAGCAATGCTTTGCCGCTCACTAAAGCTTTCAAACATGCCATACAAGGCCACCGCCAATGCCGCGCTGGAGCCCAGCCCCAGCTTCTGCTTTCCATCAAATAGCGCCCGCGTATCGATGCTTAACTTCCAATGCTGTTTTTGAATGTGTTTACTGGCGAGTTTATTAAGTAATTTCAGCAACAATTGCAGTGAAGGATTATTGTTGCACCACCCGTTCTCCCCCCACTTCAGCGTCTCAGGTGTACTTAGAAAGCCAGGGCTGTGAAGCTCGATTAAACTGCCCGAGGGTTTTACACATTGTAATTGCGCATTTACCCGGCGATTGGCAGCAATCACCAGGCAGGGTGCCCCCTCCAGCACGGCATATTCACCGCAAAGAATAATTTTGCTTGGTGCACTTGCGCTTATGCTGGAAATATTACTCACGAAGCTAAAACTCTGGCACCTTCACCCAGGCCGCAGCGAATGGTGCGTTTAATACCGGGCAATGAAGCAAGAGCCTGCTCGACTTTATCACCATAGCCTTTTTCGCAAATGGCTTTTATCTGCGGCCCGGCATCAATGGTAAAAAACACAGGAATACCCGATGCGCGAAGCGCGCGAATGCAATGCATCGCTTCTACAGTCGCTGCAGCCCAATAAAGCAGTCCGGGCCGGGAAGCCAATGCCAAAGCATGCATTTTTAAACAGGAAAACTCACTCAACTCCGCCAGCTTCTCAAAATCCCGGGCCAGTACCAGTTTCTCCGCCCGAGCAGTATCATCATCATTGCCTTGAATCCATGCTTCATAGTATGGGCTGGTAAGCTTTGATCGCTGCATACCTTCAGTTGATCCAACAGATTTTTCTTTTTCCGATACAACACCAACACAGACTTCCAGTGGCCAATGACTTGCCTCCGCGATGGGAGCCGCAAACGCCGCCCCAAAGTCCGTAGCGGATGATTCCGCATCAGCCAGTGAAATTTTTACAAATCCGCCATACATGGAACGAGCAGCGGAGCCAGACATACTCCGTGCCAACATGCTCTGCCTTTTCAGGCTCAAGTTTAATGACAGCGCTTTATTGGCAGCACACACTAAGGCCGCAAAGCCACTGGCGGATGAAGCCAGGCCGGCACCGGTAGGAAAATTGTTATCACTTTCTATTCTGCAAGGGGTCCTATCGTCGGCAAGGGTTCTCATAAGATCCAGGTTTTTACTGATGCGAGCCAGTTTTTCCCCATTGGACTCGCCATTAAGTATTAATTCATCCTGTTTGAGATCAGGATCGAAACGTAAGGTTGTTTCCGTGGAGAGCGTATCGAGTGTAAGCGACAAGGAACTAACCGCTGGCTCATTCCCTGGCCCTTCAGCCTTCCCCCAATATTTAATTAATGCAATATTCGGATGTGCCAGCGCCTTTGCCGTGCGAATTTCTTTAGCATTCACGTTGTTGGTCTCTAATTTATGTTAATTTTTTTATTGATCACGTAGTTTTTTTCGATAAACCAATCCAGGGCATCGCTGATAGCCTGCTTCGCGGTGCCGGGCATGTAGCCCAACTCTTTGCTGGCCTTATCACAAGAAAAGAACATTTTTTTCTCAGCCATGCGTACAGCGTCCACAGGCACAGCGGCTTCGCCCCCAAAAAGCCTTGCAAAGCCCTCGCTCAGATGAGCGATGGGTTTTACAAGTGCTGGTGACAACTGAATTTTCGGGGCTTTGCGCCCCATAAATTTTGCGACAATGGCAAGAATATCTTTTAACAAAAGATCTTCACTACCGAGAATATAGTTTTCTCCAGGCTTACCGCACTCATATGCGAGTATATGCCCATGAGCAACATCATCCACATGAACCACATTCAATCCAGTATCAAGGTAAGCAGGCATTCTACCATTGGCCGCATCCACGATCATTTTTCCGGTTGGCGTGGGTTTGATATCTCTCGGGCCAATGGGTGCCGTGGGGCTGGCGAATACAATGGGCGCACCTGCCGCAATTTCTTCTTTAATTGCCTGTTCGGCCAGGTATTTGGATCGCTTGTAGTGCCCTACCATATCGTCTAAAGTGGCAATACTGGATTCATCACTTTGCTCTGGCCCGGCGCTCACCTTCAAGGTCGCTACACTCGATGTGTAAACAATGCGTTCAACGCCCTCATCCAAGGCCGCTTTTATCAGCGCGCGACTTCCATCTACATTCGCACGGTACATTGCCTCGGGCTTTGGTACCCACAAACGATAATCTGCGGCCACGTGGAATAGCCCATCGCAACCGCGACTAATGCCTTTAAGGGTTTCTGCCTGACCAAGGTCTGCTGTGACTGTTTCCAGGTCCAGGCCTTGCAGGTTTGTTCTATCGCTCTGCGCCCGGCTCACTGCTCTGACCTCGTGCCCGGCCTTGAGTAATTGCCTTGCGACAGCATTGCCAACAAAGCCGGTAGCACCGGTAACCAGAAATTTTGCCATGGAGATCCTTGGACCTTATTTATAGCTCACGCTTCGCCAGCGCCGCAGATATCAATGTATCCAGCTCTGCAGCCAGCTTCTTGAGCTGCCGCAGTGCCTTACGATAGTTATGAGCGAGGTATATAAGCTCTACAATAAGAGATGGTCGTTTTAGCAGGGATTTTACCAAAATCAATGGGCTTTGGCCGCCATCTAAAAGCGGTAGCACCTCCCGCGGTAAATCTCGCTGCATATCATCGCTGATGGTGCGCGCACAGCAAAACGGTATTCCTTGCTCATACGCCACACGAGCGATAGCGGCTGATTCCATGTCGACAGCATGAGCCAGATACTGCTGCGCAATATTCTGCTTGCTGATTGTTCGGGTAACAGCTTGCTTTGCACTTACCAGCCGATGACGTTCTGAACAATCAATTATCGGCTGGCAAGAAAAGGACTCACCGCTACCAAGCTCAACAACTTCATGAATATTCAGAGCCGCGCCTACAGCCAGGTCTTGATGCAAGGCGCCGGCAACCCCCATGCTGACCAGCACGCTAGCCCCTCGCTCTACAAGCGTTTTGGCTGCCACAACCGCGCTTTGCTCACCGACGCCAGCGCAAACTGCGAGGGTTCTCAGGTGTGTTGGAATACAACGAAACTCCGCCGGCATGGCGGCGACAATACCGATTTTTAAGGTGGACAAAATAGCAAAAACTTAGTGAACGGCGATATCAATTTTATGCATTGCGCGGCTGTGCTCAAGCCCCGAAATTGGCGCGTAAGGTAGGCCCAGCCGCAGCGCTTTGAATATTACCCGTTGTGCCGTATTGCTACCAGCGGAAGAGGCGATCAGCTGGGTTACCAGTAGCATTCGGGCTTTGGACATTTTTACGGTTTGACCTTCAAAATATTTCTGTGACTTAAGCACTTTTTGCAGTGTCGGCAAGGCCAGCCCAACGGCCCACAAACAAAAGATACGAATACCTTTGTGACGGGCCGGAATACATAAACTGTAATCCAGCGCGTTTCTTAAATGGCCATGGGCAATACTGATTAATTGCGACTGACAGCGACGAAAACATGCCATGTCGTAACTCGGGTCCAGATTATCAAGATTGTAACCACTGCCAGCAAATAAATCTCTCGGCAGCCAACAATAGCCTCTCTCCAGGTCATCCCAAACATCTTTTATTATGTTGGTCATCTGCAAGCCCTGGCCAAAGGAGGTAGCCAGTTTTTCCAGGTCTTCTCGTCGTTCAGCAATATCATCAGCATAATCACAGAACAAGCCTGTTAGCATTTCACCGACCACGCCAGCGACAAAATAACAGTAGGCATCCAGTTCTTCCTGGGTATCAAGTCCCCGTTTTTCGGAGGGCTGATAAACAGGCATACCCGCACACATTTTCTTCAAGCAATTGGCAATGATTTCGCGCGTGCTTTGGGGAAAGCCACTGTAAACATCTATCACTTTCTCTGATTCTGCTACCAGCACGCGCTCACAGGCATCGGTAGCCTCGGAAAGTTCAGCGGCGGCCATGTTCGCGAAGATACTGGCAGGTGCGCTGCCATCTAGCGCGGCTAACAAGTGGCCGTATATCTCTTTTGTGCGGCTGGCGGAGATCGCCGGGTCGTCTTCCACGGAATCCGCTATTCGGCACAGTAAATAGGCATTGGTGACCGCCAGGCACAGGAATTCAGGTAATTGAGGTATCGTCAGGGCAAAAGAACGGGAAACCTGCGGCAGAAATTCATCTTGAAAGGCTATTTGTGTTGCATAGTTTTTTCGAAAAGCTACCAAATCAAACTCATGGCCGACCTCAGTATTCCCGAAATTCATCGTACTAATCCTCTTTAGATTAATTCCCTGACAACATTCAGAGAAAGTGCGTGGCGACTAGAGCTCCTGAGTGCTATGACTCAATTCAACTTCACTTTCGTTTTCTTGTTTACTTTTACTCACCTCTGCCGGAGCGGTATATCCAAAGCTGTAGTATTCAATACCGGTTTCGTCGAAGTCCTGGTTATCAGCATTGCCAACTCGCCCGATAAAGAATTCACCTTTGGTATTAATGGGCAGATCTACTGGCTGGTGACCACTGTGCAAAGAGTGGTATTGGGATTCATTGAGATCGACGGCACTTTCAAAGGATTCTGCAAATAGTATTTTCGCTGCATTTTCCTGCCAGCCGCTGACAACCCTCATGGGAATTGCTTCTGCGGCATCTCCGCTGCCATAACCCAGCGCCAGAATCTCTTGCCCCTCCAGTTCCGCTCCGCTCTGCCAGGCATCTTCCAGGCCTGCCGCAATCCACGCTGGCAAAGATGCCGAATAGAGGTTACCAACGTGCTTCATTGCTTCTGAGCCCAGAGACATTTTCTGCTCTATGCGTTGATAACTTTCGTAACGAGATAAAAGCCGCAGAACGCGCATACTCCGCGAAAACACCGGGGTATTAATTTTGCCCTGCTCAACATACTCGAACAAGTTGCGCATTGAACTTAACTCTTCAAGCACATCGTGAAATTTTACCCGCGCCGCTTCACAGTATTGCTTCAGCTCCGCATGATCTTCAGCTTTACCCAAAGCCAATGAAAACAAATAGCTCATCGCCAGCCCGGTTTCCGGCATTCGAGTATAAGGTCGGTGCAGAAAGACCGCAGACACCTTTCGCATATATTCGGCGCGGTCCAGACCACATTTGGTGAACATGTTATTTAACGCAAGCAGGACAGCATCAATATAACAATTTGTGGAGTAATAACCGTTAAAAACGGGATAGTCACGCAACTGTGTATTGGTTCCAGCCTTTTGTTTTGCATAACGCACAAAAGGTTTTCTAAAGTCTGGGCCACGGTAGTCCGCAGAGGACCCCGCTTTGCTTAAGTCAATAAGCAGTAGCTTGGGGTCGGGCTCCATCAGCATTGCCACGGCACCGGCGCCTTGTGTAGGTTCTCCAGTGGAACCGCGCTCATACTCAGCGGTGTCTGCAGAGACAACGATGGCCCTGGAATTCGCCCCGTCACAGGCTAAAAAACGTGCTGCCCCCTTTAGCGCATAAACCCCGCCAAGGCAGGCATGTTTGTATTCAGGCACTTCACAGTTGCGCGAAAGCGGCGGCAGGCCAAGACTCCTAAGCCCTTTATCAACAATGCCTTTTACGATTACCGCGCCGGCAGAATTATCGGTACTGGATTCCGTGCCAAACGCGAGAAAGCCGATGCTGCGGGGGTCGATATCGTATTGCCGTATCAGCTTCAATACCGCTGAAGCCGCCATTGTGTATACGTTCTGGTGGTGACCACGCATTCTGAAGCTATGACCGACCACATCTTTGGTTTTTTCCCAGTTTCCACCTGTCCAGTCGCACCAATCCTTTAGACTGGTTCTATAGGGAGGGAGGTAAATGGCCAGGCCACTAATACCAACAGAGTTCATGATTCTCTCCTTCTTTCCTTCTTTGACTGGATAATCCGGGAGTTCTCGCCTGCTCCCTTAATCGGTTAATGTTGCTTCTGGCTATTTTATTACAATTCTCTGACGGGAATCGTTTCAAAGTCTTTCCCGCTACTATCATTAGCGGCCGGTTCGATAATATCGGGTTCCGGTGCCATGGGCCCCTCTAGTTTAATACCCTTGATCGCCACAGCAAGGGCAGAAAGCGGACGCGCAAGAGTATCATCGACAGCGGTTCCCTCATAGCCACAATGGGCCATGCAATTGTTGCACTTGCTGTTTTTGCCCACACCATAGTTATCCCAGTGTGTGGTTTCCATCAGCTCATTGAAGCTTGAAGCATAACCTTCATCACTGAGCAGGTAACAGGGCTTTTGCCAGCCGAAAACGCTATAGGTAACGTTGCTCCAGGGGGAGCATTGATAGGATTTGTTACCCGCAAGAAAGTCCATAAAATTAAGCGACTGGTTAAAACGCCATTTTGAGCCTCTTTCCCGTCCTATGCGGAAAATATCCCTGAACAGCTGTTTCGATGCAGAGCGATTGAGGAAAACGTCCTGCTTGGGCGCCAGTTCGTAACTGTAGCCTGGAGACAAAGTAACCCCTTCCACGCCCAGTTCATTGTTTGCATAATCAAAGAAGTCCGCAACCTCTTGCGGGTTTTCCCCATTAAACAGGGTGCAGTTCACAGAAACGCGAAAGCCTTTTTCCTTCAACAGCCGTATTGCCCTGGTTGCAGTATCGAATACACCTTCACGGCATACGGATTCATCGTGTCTTTCTTGCAGCCCGTCCAGGTGGACAGAAAAAGTCAAATAGGGCGATGGGCTATATTTGTGGATATGTTTCTCTATCAACAATGCATTGGTGCACAGGTAAACGTACTTCTTGCGCGCCACAATACCCTCAACTATTTGCGGCATATCCCTGTGAATTAGCGGTTCTCCGCCAGGAATCGATACCACTGGCGCGCCCGCCTGATCCACAGCATCGAGCGCATCCTCTACACTGACGCGCTTGCGAAGAATATCATCGGGGTAGGCAATTTTCCCGCAACCGGCACACTCCAGATTGCACTGAAACAAAGGCTCCAGCATCAACACCAGAGGATAACGCTTTCGGCCTAATATTTTTTGCTTAAGCAGATAGGTGCCAACCTTAAACTGCTGTTTAAGAGGTACTCCCATTCCTTTTACCCTCGAAGGTTAGTTTTGTTACGCTCTTGAATTCGCCTTGAGCAAGCGCTCAAGCTCATGCGGGTATTTATCCAACAAGGCCTGCCACTCCATCTTAAACCAGGGGGTATAAGCCTCTGGGGTAAGATTAAGTTCGGCATCCAGGTCTTTCGGTGCAATGTAACGCCATTCGCTGATTTCATTGGAGTTGGTTCGCGGCGGCTGATCACTGACACCGAGATAGACCCAGCACAGCTCGCGTTCGGCCCCCATCTCGCCAAAATCAGCATGGTATTGAAACTTATAGAGATAGGTGAGGTCCACGGTAAGGCCAAGCTCTTCCATCAAACGGCGCTCACTGGCCTGCTCCATGGTTTCCCCCCAGCGCGGGTGGCTACAACAGCTATTGGACCAGTAACCTCCCCATAAGCGTTTGCCGGGGGCGCGCTTTTGCAATAGAAGCTCGCCCCTGGAGTTGAAGATGAGCACTGAAAAAGCACGATGGAGGATTCCCTCATTGTCGTGGCAAGAGCCCTTATCCGCTGAACCCAGCTCATTGTCATTCTCGTCTACCAGAATCAATAAATCGGATTCAGAAGACACCACGGCACAACGATCTACTGCTAAATCTTCCAACGCTTACCTCCTCGTAAGTGGGCATTTGATATGATGATTGGCATTGTGTCAAAAAAAATCTTACGCCGCACGGATTATCCTCACACTAACCGGCCTGGGACATTCCAACAAAAGGGCTTTTGCGCGTATCATAACAAAATTCCAGTTCTGCTTTTCAACACTTGGTCAAATCGTGCAAAGCCCAGCAGCTGGCGTTTACTCACGCCAAGCAAGACTGAAACCACAGCAATGACTCACTATAATTGCCAAGCCTGCACTTTTTTAGAGTCATACTGCGGAATTCGTCGTAACATGGTCATAACAACTTAATCACAACAACATAGTCACAACAATAAAGCGTTCAACGCCCTTCATTTAATGCTCTTAGGGGGCCTCTGCTCATGAATAACCTTGCCGAAAAAATCTTCCGCGTACGCCCACGCTGGCTTGACGAAGAACCCACCGTGCTCAGCTTGCTTGACTCTTTTCTACATAAGCTGGAAAAAGGTCATCGCCTGACGATGAGGGTGAATTCCAAAACACTGCCGGAACTCTTTGATCCCGGCTCACCCGACAAGCAATATCTATGGTCGCTGCTGAAAACCCTTAACAATGAGTACCATATATTTTCCATTCGCTATGCTCGGAACAAGCCCTACCAGGCAACCTATGAGAACGCTCAGTTGGTATTTAACCCGGAGAAGGAAGAGCTGGTTCGTGAGTGGCTCAACCGCCCAGCCCTCGACCCCTATGCTTTGGTCTGGCAGGACAGCCTGCACAAGCTGAAAGATCAATTTGAAGACCATGGTCAGGCGCTTGCAGAACAGATGATTCGCCTGCCAGACCGAGGCCCGGAACAAACTCTCCGAGCTTTTGCAAAGCTGAATGCCGAACTGCAAAAACCCGTTTCGCTGCGCACGCTTTCCGCCCGCTGCTTCTGGGGAGATTCAAAATTCCTCGACCAGCGGGAAGGCCTGATACGCCAGTTATTTCCGTCAAGCAGCCATAATTTACTGCCAAGGCCGGTACTACTTAGCGTTGCCCTATCAGAGAGCATCAAGCGTGTGCTGTTCGTGGAGAACCTGGAAACCTATCTTTCCCTCGCAGGCGCGGTCCCAGACACAACACTGATTTACAGCGCAGGCTTCCATGCCGCATCACCTCATATTAGAGAGCCGGGGAAGGCAGTCTTCAGCTACTTGAGCTCTACTCCATCATCACCCGACTTTGAACGCTGGTGGTATGGTGATGCACCAGAGTTACATACTAAAACCCGTTTCTGGGGAGACCTGGATTTCGCTGGCATGTCGGTATTAATGGCCCTGAAAGGTGTATTCCCGGAACTTGCCTGTTGGAAAACCGGATACTTGCCCTTGCTTGAGCGGCTGGAACAAGGCTCGGGACACGACCAGGAAAGCAGTGGCAAAGAACGACAACAAGACCCCGGGATAACCGGAGATGAGTTTGCCGACCTGGAGCTGTTGCCCGCGATGCGGGACGCCGGGGCTTTTGTGGACCAGGAAGCTGTGCTGATTAGTGAGCTGGAGATATAGTCGAACCGTGAGGGTTCTCACCCTCCCTCTCCGCCATCACGCAAAAAAAACCGCCTAAGAGACGGTTTTTGGAGAAACTGCCAGTTCTATGGCTACATTAAATACGTTCACCTGACTGTACAGCCAGGATAGCCCCTGTTTGCAGAATATGCTCGGTAAGATCGAGGCAACCATTAGCGGCGATGTGCTCTGTGTGTCGACTAGCCGATATTGGCTGCCTTTTGGTACAGCACCGTCAAAAGGCGACCACTCGCACGGCCTTGTATCTTCCTTCTTTCTATAGAGCAGCTTTCCAGAAAACAACTCAACTGCATTGAACATCAAAGCGCCCACAAATACGGCATAGGTCCACAGATCCTTTTGCTTACTTATGCTCTCTGCATCAGCCCCCAATGGCATGATCAATGTCCGGCGCATTTTCAGTGCTTTGATGACCGCCAATAGGTGGGTATGTTGTTTTTCGGCGGGGCTATGCTGTGTCAGCGCAAGGAATCGCCCGAGAGGTTCCTTATAAAAGGTTTGAAAATGGCTTTGCGGCAAACCTGAGAGGTCGAACATGCCTCTTATATTTTCTTTAAAGCGTCACTATGATACTTGAGCCCATCACCCATCAATTCTAGAAGATCAGCGCTTAGCAATTTCAAATCTTTCAATAGTTATTTCGCCGCCTAACGCTTCCGTCGCATAGTTAAAAATTGCAAATCGGTAACCAAGGAAAAAGGGCCATGTGCGGATCATCTCAAATGAATCGCCCAAGCACTCGAATTTAACACCGTCCAGACTGTAGAAGAACTCCGCCTTACCTCCGCCTTCATCAGTATGAATATTGGCTTGAACACGCAGCCAAATTTTCCCACCTGATATTTCTTGACCTAGAGTTTCTTCTCCTTCAGATAGCGTATTCCACTTTTCATCCATCGAAATGTTGTCTGTGACTAACAAACGAGTATTGTCACCTGATTTTCTAATGCCTATCCATGCCGAACGGTTACGTAGTACAGCTAGGCCAGCGACATCACCGTTTCGCATTTTTGAATAATCTAACTCGATAGTTGCAGACGAAATCGGCCCCTCAATTCTTCGCGTTAACGTATTTCGAGCCGCATAGATATCATCTGTTACAGTGGCGGTTTGCAGTATCAGGCCGTTGCCCGTGGACCATTTTAGATTATCTGGATTATGATTCCACTCCCACTCGGTAGAAAGGTCGGCGGTCTTAAACCTGTCAAAGCGAGAAGGTTTTTTGACTTTATCTGCCCCGCAAGGAAGATTGGGAAAAGGATAGGTCGCGGACCACCGCCCATCAATCAACTCCACTTCCGGCCAACCATCTTTCCATATCAGCGGAATCATAACCGGCAGCCGACCACCCGGATAAGCATCATTAAAAGCAATGTAATACCAGTCACCGCGCTGAGTTTGCACAATGCCCCCTTGGTGGGGGGAATGCCCTGCTCCAATATTGGGAAAAGGCGTTTTAACTGCTAAAGGCCTTAGCTCATAGGGCCCAAAGGGGCCGCTTGTTGATCGCGCGACATATTCTCCGTTAGCGTACTGGGTTAGCCAAATATAATAGTCACCATCTATTTTGTAGAAACGCGATCCTTCCAATGGGCCGGACAAATTCTCTGGGGTTTTAAATACGACTTCACGACGTTCCTCGGTAAAACCATCATCACTGAGTTTGGCAACATAGATAGTGCCATGCCCAAAAGCCACATATAGATCATCGGTTTCCGGCTCAATCAGTAATCCCATATCGTAATAGCACGAATCACTTTGATGCTTTTGCCAGGGGCCTTGCGGATCGCTTGCGGTAAAGACATAACCCTTATTAGTGGTGTGCATACATCCCATCCAATAAAATGTCTTGTTACTGACTCGATAAGCTAAAGTCGATGCCCATATACCTTTCACATAGGCGTGCCCATCAACAAGATCATAACTTTCGTCAAAATCCAGCTTAGGCACAGAATGCGAAAAGTATTCCCAATGCACCAAATCATAAGAACGCAGCAACGGCGCACCCGGCGAGTAATGAAAGCTCGATGCTGTGTAATAGTATGCATCATCAACTCGAATAACTTCCGGGTCAGGAAGATCTTCCCAGATAAGCGGGTTCTTATAGTGGGCAGGACAACTGTCTTGCGCTTTTGCAGAGCCACCTACTTTATCGTCAGGGCTACTTTCGCAACCATTAACTAATAGCAGCGCCATTATTAAATAGCCAATATTTAAGATAGTTGTTCCAATCTTTCTCGTCATATTTATCAATATTAAATAACCGTATAGCACTTGGTTAAGGATAAAACCCTATTACCAATAGATTTGACTCCATCATTTTTAGTATTTTCATCCCCTCTCACTCAATTAACTGCAAAAAAATGCGTTCCTAAATCATCGTTCCACATTTCCAGCATTCGGCAAACTGGCCTTCTATTTCTTCGCCACATTTAGGACAACTAACAGCAGGCAGCGATTCCTTTGGTTCTTTCAGTATTGATTCTATGATTGCTTTAGCAGGTTCAACATCTTCCGCCCCAACCCATAACTGCGGCCAGGTCTCCTGCGGAGGGATCTCACCTGAAACCGAACTCAAATACTGGTTGGTCACATAGGATTCAATATTATGCGTTTTCAGCACATTTTTTATGTTTTCAACTTGAATTGCCAATTGTGCGCAATAGATTTTTTCCCTACCCATTCAGTCCACTTCAAATTTTGTATCATTATCATACAATGAACCCGATATCTTATTTTCTTAAGTCAAAAAAATTCTGCCTTTTTCCACCAACGAAATAAAATGCTTCTTAAGATCCGCGTTAACCTCCGGGCAGCTACCTATAACCGTTTCTGCCCAATCTAAATACTGTTTTCGTCTTTCGGTATTCCAATCTTCCGGGGGATTATTTATCACGTCATTAACGTTTGAGATTTTATCACCGAGCTTTATTAGCACCGCGCCACTAGATAGTGAAGCCGCGTGTTCAATCTGCTTTTGTTTTCGAGCTGCGTAGGGTAAAGACTTATCATCCGTCACTTCTTCAACATAACCGCAGATTGTCGAACCGAATTCTAGGTATAGGAAGTATAAACCACCTAAGTGCCCTTCTAGTGAAGCATCATACCCGAAATCCCCGCACTCGTTTACCGTTCAAATCCCAATTTTCGCCGTCGGCCGTCGGACCAGCCCAAATCGCTCTAATAAGGGTCGGTTTAACGGCTAAA
>CAJIBL010000560.1_pt1 | contig 27403 bp, 20 predicted proteins | sample 9199351 | NCBI WGS metagenome assembly CAJIBL01 (sample SAMEA7708304, study PRJEB35096) | sediment metagenome | biome: marine neritic benthic zone biome [ENVO:01000025]; feature: sediment [ENVO:00002007]; material: shallow marine sediment [ENVO:03000034] sea grass bed [ENVO_01000059] ...
TTCAGCCGCAACCCGAAGGGCCTGGCCATTTTTTCGCCCAACTACGTTATCAGTCGCTTATTTGGAACAACCAAATCACGCTCCTTCTGCCTTGTTGGACAAAAAAATGGACTCAGGCAGAGGTAATTAAATTAGTGTTAACAGGCCCTAGGGAAAGTAGCAGTAACAAACACCGAATCTATGTATTCATACTTTGCGGGACAGCAATGACCTAATACCTACTATTAACCCGGCAACTAAATAGATGATCCTATCTATTTAATTGCACGCCCTTGAAATACTGGCAAAAATGTGTGAAATTGCTGGTATTTCAAGGGCTTACATTGCCCTGCGGGCAATGGCGGCGCTTCCGTGCGCCGCCTATTAACTTAACAATAACTATTGCCAAGTTAATAGCATAAAAAAACCAGGAGCAGCAAGCTACAGTAAGCCCTCTGCTGCCAGAACCTGCTTAAGCTCATCAGGCCCGACAACATGCCTCGCTTGCAAACCCGCTTTGCGAGCACTCTCTACATTATTTGCATTGTCGTCCACAAACAGGATTTTTTCTGCAGGCAAGGCCATTTGCTTGACAACATACTGGTAGCCATCCAGGTTCGGCTTGTGATAACCAATTTCGTATGATGCGAAGGTAAAATCAAAATATTCGCCCAGATTCAGCTCGTCCATTAATCTCGGCAGGTGCAAGTCGCTGGTATTGGAGTAAAAGGCCAGGGTATATTTCTTTCGAAGTTGCTCTAGCAGCTGTTCTGTACCGCTGTAGGTATTTCCAGGCCACTGGCTAAAGGCCACGCGAAATTCATCCACACTAAGATTCAGCCCCTGCTCTTCAATGACGTTTTCGAGGAACTGATCTGCACTCATCTTGCCAGATTCATAAGCAGCGACATGGGAAGACCTGCCCCAACGGCGCCAGCTCTCTTCCTCACTGATATCCTCATCTAGCCATGCATTTTTAATCGGTGGCCCATCCAGTTCAATTAATACACCACCTAAATCAAACAATATTGCTTCTATGTCTGCCATCTTAAGCACTCGGAAAATAATAAATTGGGATTATAGGCTAAGCCATTGCTGTGCCACAAAGTATTAACACGTGTATTCAGTGTTTGTTTGCATATGAAACCAGGATGCAGCCCTTTGTTCCAGGGCTTCGAAGAGCTTCTTGGATCAGCTACTCGTTCCCACGCTCGCGCGTGAAATACTGGCGTAAACACGTGATTTTACTGGTGTTTCAAGGGCTTACATTGCCCTGGCAATAGCGGCGCTTCCATGCCCGCCAAAACGAAAGGCACATGGCTATTTTACTAAAGCCTGATCACTATGCCTTTGCCTTTTCGGCCAACTAAAATTCAGGCGAAAATTCAACTTCGACGCGCCATAGTATGCACAAGGCACCAGAAAGAGTGTTACCACCGATGAAAAAGCCACGCCATAGGAAAGTGAAATCACCATTGGTTTTAGAAACTGTGCCTGTAAACTTCGCTCAAACAATATCGGCAACAAGCCAACAAAGGTTGTAATGGAGGTAAGCACGATAGGACGGAAGCGGTCTATGCCCGCATGAAGCACCGCATCCATTACTGCCTCGCCACGGGCACGCAGGGTGTTGATACGCTCCAGCAAAACCAGGTTATCGTTAACCACAACACCGGAACACGCCAGAAAACCAAACATTGAGAAAAAGCTGATGTCCACTCCCCAGGTCATATGGCCGATCACAGCGCCGACAAAGCCAAATGGCACTGCAAGCATAACCAGGAATGGCTGGAACAGTGAGCGGAAAGCAATCATGAACAAAGCCGTAACCAAAACCAGTACTTTAATGTAGTTTACAAGGAAGTTATCTCCAAATTGGGCCTGTGTTTTTAGGTTGCCATCCGTTGACAGCTTAAAGCCTGCATACTGCTGCTTCCAGTTGGTGATGTTGTCTTCCGTTAACTCGGTAACAATTGCATTGGCATCCAGGCCCTCTTCTACCTCAGCGGTAACAGTGATGTTGCGCATGCGATCGACTCGGCGGATAGAACTTGAACCTTTCACCAATTGCACATCTGCCACGGCGGTAATGGGTAACTCGCGACCATCGTTGGTACGAATACGAATGTAGTCGAGCGTATCCAAAGTTTGCCGTTCATCTGCCAGATAGCGCAACATTACCCTTACATCTTCTTTTGCACGGGGTATACGCTGAATTTCTTCACCGTAGAAACCCTGGCGAACCTGCTTTGCCACTTCGCCCAGTGTAATGCCCATGGTTTCGGCATAAGGCTTCAACTCAATTTCCACCTCTGTTCTCTCTGAAGCGAGGTTACTGCGAACATTGACGACTCCGGGGAAAGCGGCAAGCGCTTGCGACACACTGTCAACCGCCGCTTGCTGAATATCACGACGATTCTCCAGCAAATTTAAATTCAGGGTGATTTCAGGGCCACCACCGCTCATGGATGCATCCAATGAAAAGCTCTGAGCTTCCGGCACGGGCCCTACCATCTCGCGGAACACCTCGCCGACAGTATCTGCGGATATCTGTCGTTGTTCATTTTCAGTAAGACCGACAAACACCGTCACATGGGTTTCATTTAAAGTCCGATTGATTTCCCGGATAAACGGCTTGTTGCCATTTTTCTCCAGCAGCTCCGCATTTTTATTTAAGGCTTCCGCCTGCTCGAGGATATGATCGCCAACCGCTTTTGTTTGGGAAAAAGGTGTACCTGGAGAGAACCCGACATTAACCATAATGAAGTTTTGCGGAACATTAGGGAATGGACTCATGGTTACCCAGCCACTGATTACCAGCGTAAGAGAAACAGCGAAAATCGCCGTAAAACCGACAAATATGCTGGCCTTGTTGTTCAGGAATACTTTCAAAAGCGGGAGGTACTTCTCCCTGGCAAAACGTTCCATGCCTTCAGAAAACCAATGGCGTATAGCACTGAGCTTTCTCAATAAGGGTATTTTGCTCTCTTTTTCCTCTTTCAAGTGGCTCAGGTGAGAAGGTAAAACCAATAAGGATTCAACCAGTGAAAAAACCAGGCACAAAAACACCACAAAGAAAATAGATTCGGTGTATATCAGCACATCCGAGGGGACATCAATCATCGGCAAGAACAAAATAATGGTACTGAGCACCGATAAAAAAACCGGTTTTAACACCGACAGAGTGCCACTATGGGAAGCCGCCCTTCCCTTTTCGCCTCTTTGTTGATGCCGGTATACACTCTCACCGACGATAATTGCATCGTCCACTACGATACCCAGCACCATAATAAAAGCAAACATGGATAGCATATTGATCGACACGTCAAAATAAGGAAGCAACCATAAAGCCCCGGCAAAGGTTGTTGCTATACCCACGACTACCCACATCGCCAACAGCGGTCGCAAGAAAAGCATCAAAATAACGAACACGAGAAACAGACCACTCACCGCATTATCTTTTAGCAGGTTGAAACGGCTATCAAAAACAGACTTGGACTCGAAGTTGATTTTGAATGTGACCCCTTCAGGAAGTATTTTTTGAAACTCCTCTACATACTTCCGCGCATTTTCGGTACCCTCAAACAACAATGGGTCATCGCTCATTTTTATTTCCAGGTTTAATCCTGGCTTGCCATTCATGATAAATTCGGCGTTCTGCTCTGTGAAACCGTCTTTTATTTCGGCTATATCGCTGAGCAGCAGTTGGCCACCATCACGGCTGCTGCGAACAATAATATTGGCAAAGTCATCATAGTCAAAGGCTTGTGAGCGAGTTTGAATCTGGATATCTCCATCCTTTGATTTAATGGTTCCCGCAGGCACATTCAAAGAAGAACTCCTAACCGCAAGAGCGACTTCATCAAAGCTCAACTTATAGCGCCGCATGGCAGTTTCTGAAAGCTCAATACTGACTTCATCGCCTTTTAAACCGTTTATCTGAACTTCCGAGACTCCGTTCAACAGGGCCATCTCATCTTTTATCTGATATGCGAGATCCTTAAGCGTTCTCCTGTCGACATCACCGTAGAGTGCTGCCCACATTAAAAATTGCCGGCGAATTAACTGACGCACAATTGGCCTTTCAGCCGCAGTAGGAAAAGTATTAATGGCATCGATTCGCCCTTTTATGTCATTTAATAGCTGACGAACGTCATAGCCTTCAAGAACGTGCACGAAAACAGCACCGTAACCTTCATTGGAATCAGAGCGTATTTGAAAAATACCGGGGAGATCGGCAATGGCCTCCTCAATGCGCACTACAATCTGTTGTTCAACCTCGCTGGGCCCTGCTCCCGGGTAAGCCATGGAGATTTCCACCCGATTCCCGGTATAGGTGGGAAAGGTTTCCTTTTTCACCACTTCAAAACCAAAGTACCCACCCACCAGCATTGCCAGCATCAGCAGGTTCGCCGCTATTGGGTTGTCTACAAACCACTTGATAACTCCTTTCATAGCATTACTCCACTAAAGCTGCAGTTGTAGCTGTTGGCACGGGTGACACTATCTGCGGACTTTCCAATGTGGCTAAACTCGCGGGCATCAAGGGCTCAACTTCTGTTCCCACAGGCGTAAGAGACTGTTTTTCGAGCGCTATGAGCGTATCCTGCTTAAGATCTGCTTTCACCCATACCCGTTCTTGCTCCTTTCTCAACACCCTCACTTTGGTTTTACTCACTTTATTTTCCGGGTCCAGGTACACCATTGAATTCCTTTCAAACAAGGCTTCGCGAGGCAGTTCAAGTACATTCTCAATTTCTTTTCCTTCGATCTCAGCCTCAACAAACAAACCTGGCAGTAATGGTACTTCTGCCTGGAAGGGGTGTGCAATTTCAGCAACCGCATAATACATTCGCGAACGGTCATCAATAAAAGCATCCATGCGTGCAACAACACCCTGCCACTGGTGCTCATTACCGGCGACCACTCCCCTTATCGTCACTGAGGGCAAACCGCCATCTAGTGGTTGAGGGATTAATGGAAGGTTAACCAGAGCCGCTTCTTGCTCTGTCAATGGAAGCCTCACTTCGACAACCGTAGAGTCGTATACCGTTGCCAGCGGAGCGCCAACGCCTGCGAACTCCCCAAGGTCAACCAGCGTTTCTTTAACCCTTCCGTCAAAAGGCACACGTATTTGCGTGCGCTCCAGGTTTAATTCGGCTCTGGCAAGCTCACCTTTTGCGGAATCGAGATTAGCTTTTGCAGCAACCAGCTGTGGTTTTCTCAAGAACAGGTCATTGGCATTTTGATTTCCGAGATCCCGCCACTCGCGTTTGGCCTGCCGGCTTAAACCTTGCTCTTCTGCAAGGCGGTATTCTGCTTCGGCGACACGGGCTTTAGCCGTAAGAAGCGCCGTTTTATAATCCCTGTCATCGATTTGTATTAACAATTGTTCGGCGCGGAAAAAGCCACCGTCAACAAATATCGGCTCTACGCTCACAACCTGCCCGGCAACCTGTGAGATCAGATCGATTTCTCTTCTGGGTTGCACCGTACCTTGTGTTGTTACGGCCAGACGCACGGTTTCTTTTTGTACTGCGGCTACAGCGACTTTTACAAGCGCTGTTTCTGCATCAATGGCCTTAGCTTCCGGCTTGGGTTTGGATATCACCAGCATCGCCACTGTGGCTATGCCTGCAACAAATATGGCGAGTGGCAGATAGATCTTCTTAAACATATATTTCGTCCTTTATTATCCGCGCTCTTACGCTTGCAGGGCTTCTCTTGGAAGAGCTTTTAAAGACATAGTGTCGGTATAGAAGGATTCTATTCCCGCCTTTGTGAAGAAAGGGTAGTTTTATGATTTGAACAACGCTATTAACCCGGCGATGTTTTATATGCAGGGTTAATAAGGTACATGCTCCGCCATGGAAGGCGGATGGTAGGGCAATGCAGGAGCAATTGCCGGTAGCCACAAGGATGTGGTGTAGTAGAGCAATGCAGGAGCAATTGCCGGGAACCGAACAAAGTTCGGCGCGAGCCCTTGAAACACAAGCCACTTCGCACAGTTGCGCCAGTGTTTTAAGGGCGACTATCAAATAAGTATGGATCACTTATTCGATTGCCAGGCTAATAAGACCAAAGCAGCGTACATGGCGCGGCGCTCTGTTCACCTTTCTTTCACATCATTGGTGCCGCATAAACTCTTTTGCTGATAAACGGAAGCGTGCGCTTGGAACAGCAATGATTTCACGCAAAAAGGCATAAGGTGTAGAAAGTCTGTTGTGCAGCGGTAATAGAGAGCCCAACAGGTGTATTAATGCGAGGAGCAGCTGATAATATCCTCTGGCCAAGCCTTGAACCAGTACTCCGGATTTTCAAGAGGGACATTTTCCGGTAACGTGGGGTTACATAAATACATGAAGTGGCGGTCTTTCAGTTTTACAAGCTCCATCGTCTCGCGTATAAGTTTGTGTGAGTCAAAAAACGTTTGAAAACTGCCATCTTTAAACGCTGCTTCCAAACCCGTTCTAACCCTCGCTGCAAGGGCAGTATTATTTTTCTTTACATAATAATTTACCGGCAGAGGGTAAGCCAGAACCAGCTTTTCTTCCACCTGATGGCCTTTTGGGTTCAAACGCACTTTATCAATCAGAATCTCTTGCGAGCCTCGCAAAATCGCATCAAAGCGCCCGGCGGGCAACATGCGATAAAGGGTTTCCAGGTCCACAGCGGTTACTGTAGGAACCTTTTGCTCTTCTACCAACTGTAAATCGAACCAGTTAAAACCAGCGCCAATAGTAATACTCCGCAAATCTTTCACTTTACGTATGTGGTCGAAGCGTTGCTGGTCACCCTCCCTTATTACCATTACCCTGTAACCCATCAAGCCCCGGTAAATGGGAAAGCGTATTGGCTGCAATTGCTCATCCCGTTTGGGGTTAACCGTTGAGTCGACAATGTCAAAGCGCCTTCCACCACCTATATTCAGATGAATCCTGTTAATGGGCTGGTAGGTTTCTAATACTGTTAAGTGGCAGGGCCCAAATTGCTTTTCAGTTTTATCGAGCACCAGTTGAAGCAAGTCCACATGGTATCCGTAGAGCCGGCGACCAGGGAAAAAGGTCAGCGGAACCACCAGCGTAGGTACGTCATCTCCTTCACGAAGGGTACAAGCTTCCACAGCAATGGTGGTAACAAACATCAATATGCTGCAGCCGATCAGAATTAACTTTTTCATTGTTTGCATACCTGGTTTTTTGGCCATGGCCGCCACCAATACTTCTCTACATTTACCGGCGTATCCGGGTGAATGTATGGATTGCAAAGGTACAACATTTTTCTTGTTCCCAGTTCAAGCTCCTTGACCGCTTGCTTAACCAGGCTATGCTGGGCAAAGTGTCTTTCAAACGAACCATCTTCAATCGCCAGTTTCAGGCCCGCCTCTATGCGCTCAGCAAGCGCCCTGTTGTCTTTCGCCACATGAAAATAAACGGGAGATACATAAGCGATAACAAATTTTCCCTCTATTTGAAGTAAATCGTCTGCTCTGTTGAGCTTTTCTACAAGAACCTGTTGCACACCCCGGGGGTAAGCATCGAATCGCTTTGCCAGTAACATTCTCATCAAACTGTGATGCGTTACTGAGGTCACCACCTGAAAACCATTATGGGTGAGTATTTCCACGTCGGGCCAGTCGGCCCCCTGCCCGAAGCTCCTCTTTTTGAGTTCCTCCAGCGTTGATACCTCACTGAATCGTTGATCACCCTTGCGAATGAACATCACCCTGTAGCCCATCAAGCCCTTCAGTAAGGGGATGCGTACCGGCAGCAGGCGTTGATCCCGCTCCCGGGAGGTAGTCGTATCAATCACATCAACCAGCTTCTTCTCAACCGAGTGGAGGTTAAGCCTGTTACTCGGCAAATACAGCTCTGTGATACGCGGCTCACAGGGACCAAACTCCTTTTCTGCTTTCGCTAGCGCCAATGCAAGCAGCTCAAAATGGTAGGAGACATTGGCACGCCTGTTTTCATACTTCAGGGGCATAACTACCGTGGGCACACTCTCGCCCTCCCGCAGTTCACAAGCGTGAACGGCAGCCCCGGTCACTCCCAGCAGAGCGAATATCACTACAACCCTCAACGGGATTTTCATATATAGCCTAGCGCAAACTAAGCCCTCCACAGCGCTAACCAGTTTCACCGTATAGGTGCCTATCCTCGAATCCACCCTCCAAGGAGAAAAGCTTACATAAAATATAGTGCAAAGCGGCTAATCTTGACCGGAACATCCAAAAAAAACCATTTTTTTGCCGTTTTATCAGTAATCCCAAGCTTGCGATCGATGGCTGTGCGATACACTTGACTCATATTAAATTGGACTGACCAAAAGGAGTACACCCCATGCATCGCCTGATAATCACTCTGATGATCATACTTTCATGTCCAAGCACTGCAGAAATCACACAGGGGGAAAAACTTGCCAACGCAATTATCGCCCGTTATCAACCAACCATAGATGTTGCAACACAGCACGGCTGGGATCACTCCAACAGCGTGGTCATGCATGGCATGGAAAAAATCTACCATAACACTGGTAATCCCGCCTACCTTGCATATATAAAACGCTACGCAGATACCTTCATTATGGATAATGGCCGTATAGAGGGCTTACGTTCCACGCTGGACGGCCTCCATCCCGGCGTAATCACGCTATTCCTCTATGAGCAAACCGGAGAGAAAAAATACCTCCTCGCGGCAAAGCAGATGAGAGACCACTTGTTGAAGGGCTCGACTTTCCAAAAAACGCCCGACGGAGCCTATTGGCATAAGAATGTAGCCAAATACAACAACGTAGCAACAGTCGACGGCTTGTATATGGTGTACCCATTCCTGCTTCGCTACGCTCTGCTAAGCAAAGACAAGCATGCACTGGATACCGCCTTGGAACAGATTCTGCTCGTGTCGGAACGCTCTTTTAATATCAAATACAAGCTGCCATTCCACGCATGGCATTATGACAAGCTGAAACCCTGGTCACACCCCATCACGGGTACATCGAGTCAATTCTGGTCAAGGGCCTCTGGCTGGTATTCCATGGCCTTGATAGATGTGCTCGAGCACCTGCCAAAAAGCGACAAGCGTTACCAGAAAGTATCATTTCTATTCCAAAGCCTTGCCCAGGGCTTAAGGGATACGCAACACAGCTCCGGTTTTTGGTACCAGGTGCTGGATCTGCCAAACCGGCAGGGCAACTACCCCGAGAGCAGCGCCACAGGCATGATTGCCTACTCACTCCACAAAGGAGTAGAACTCGGGATACTTGATAAAAGCTACGCCGCCACTGCCACCAAAGGCTGGCTCGCACTGCTGTCTAAAGTCAGCACCTATGAAGACGGCGGTCCACAAATACATTCTGTTGCTCCTGGGATGGGTGCTCAAAACAGCTATGACGCATACGTTGCCATTCGCCCGGTGAGTGTGCCATCCAAAAAGAGAAAACAGCACATGCATGGTTACATGGCATTTCTGATGGCTTCATCACAATTAGAAAAATAGGGGCATGGCTTTCCAAACAGGTCATACCAATGGCGCGCATATCAACACAACTGGCTTTACTTTAACCAACAGCCTGTATATGCTCTTCATATATGGTGGGCTGTTTATATATGCTTGCTCACACCTGTTTAGGCTGCATGTTCTCGAATGCAGTGAAGCGATAACAACAATAACTCTCAAACTCACACATAAGGTCTCAAACCATGCCAAAGACTAATCGCTGGCGGCAGTTTTTCATCCAATCCGCTTTTACCGCTGTGCTCCCCGCCCTCGCGGTGAACACTCATGCCCTTGAATGCACACATGAAGTTATTCAGGACTGGGGCTCAGGCTTCGTCGCTAATGTTACGGTTACCAACGACAGCTCTTCTGCCATCAACTCGTGGCAGGTAGACATGCAGTATGCTGGCAGCACCACTATTACCAGCGCATGGGGCGCAAACCTGAGTGGCTCTAACCCATACAGCGCTAGTGACTCTGGCTGGAATGGTGCCCTGGCTCCCGGTAGTTCCACAACCTTTGGTATGCAGGGCAATGGTGATGATGGCAGTGCCACTATTTTACTCTGTCAGGCAGATGGTGAGTCAGGCTCCAGTTCATCTTCAAGCTCTTCCTCATCAAGCTCCTCCAGTTCATCATCCAGTTCCAGTTCTAGTTCCAGTTCATCATCCAGCTCCAGTAGTTCGAGTTCGTCAAGCTCCAGCTCCTCAGGTGGTGATATAGAAGTTGTTATACAAGAGTCTGCACTGGGCTTCTGTGAAGTTGAAGGTAGCGTGGACAGCAATAACTCAGGCTTTAACGGTTCTGGCTTTGCCAATACCGAAAATGCTGCCGGCAGGGGCATCTCCTGGGCGGTTGAAGGTGATGGCTCGGTGTATCAGCTTCGATGGCGCTATGCAAATGGCTCAAGTGCCAACAGGCCAGGTAATGTGATTGTCAATGGCTCCACACAAGCAACCAACGTCCCATTTAGTTCCACGGGCACATGGACGAGCTGGGAAGACTCTGCTGCAGTCGATGTTACTCTAAATGCCGGTCACAACCTGATTCGTCTCGAATCGACGGATGGTGCAGGCCTGGCAAATATCGACGAACTGCGTATCAATGGCGTCAATGTAAACCCAACAGGATGCGCTTGCAGTGGTGACTCTTGCAGCGGCAGCTCAAGCTCCTCATCATCCTCCAGTTCCAGTAGCTCTTCCAGCTCGAGCTCCTCAAGTTCAAGTTCGAGCAGCTCTTCGAGCTCCAGTTCTTCCAGTTCAAGCTCGTCTTCCAGTTCTTCAAGTTCAAGCTCATCGGGCAGTGCCAGAACGGTAACCATTCAGGAAAATGCATCCGGGTTCTGCGGCGTTGATGGTGCCGTGGAAAGCAACAACTCCGGTTATACGGGAAGCGGCTTCGCCAACACTGACAACTCCGATGGCAGCGGCATTAACTGGTCAGTAAACGGAGATGCTGGTAACTACACACTTAGATGGCGTTTTGCCAATGGCTCTGACACGAACCGCTCTGGTGTGTTAAGCGCTAACGGCAGCAGTCTTTCCAGCCGCGACTTTAACGGAACAAGCGCTTGGACCAGCTGGCAAACCACTTCCGTTACTGTGAGCATGGGTGGCGGGCAGAAAAATCTGCGCCTTGAAGCGAACCAGACTTCCGGCCTGGCAAACATCGACTACCTTGAAGTCACCGGCCCCAATGTGACCACCGCAGCCTGCGGTTCCTCTTCGAGTTCAAGCTCAAGCTCCAGCTCTTCAAGTTCATCAAGCAGCTCGGGCAGTAGCGACCCCTGGGTAACCGGCTGTGGCACTGAAACCAGTAATCTGACTGCCTCAAAAGTTTACTATGTAACACCAGGTGGCTCCAACAGCGGAAGCGGTAACAGCTTCTCAAACTCTATGAGCCTGAGCGCGGCCATTGGTAAAGTTTCTGCGGGTCAGATGATTTTGCTGCAACCGGGGACCTACAAAATCCCATACTCCTCTGGTAATAAGAACACCATCGTTCTCTCCAAAAACGGCAGTAGCGGATCGCGCATATATATGGTTGCAGCGAATTGTGGTCGCGCCGTTATTGACTTCCAGTTCCCCGAAGGTAAATGGGTTCAGGATTCGTTTGGCTTCGACCTCAGCGGCGATTACTGGTACTTTAAAGGCATAGACATTACTCGTGCTGGCTACCAGGGCGTATACGTTAAAGGAAATGGGAATACTTTTGAGCACTGCTCCTTCCACAACAACCGCAACACCGGCCTGGAGATAAACAAAGGTGGTTCAAACACCACAGTTATTAACTCAGACGCCTACGACAACTTTGACCCCAAGAAGAACGGCAGCATGGCTGACGGTTTTGGTCCGAAACAGACTCAGGGTTCCGGCAACCGCTTAATTGGCTGTCGTGCCTGGAACAACTCAGATGATGGCTACGATACTTACGATAGTGACAAAGCCGTGATCATCGAACGTAGTTGGGCATTTAATAATGGCTATGCAGATGGCAACGCCAACGGTTTCAAACTGGGCGGAAATGGGCAAGTACAACGCAATACCATCACCCAATCTGTCGCTTTTGGTCATAAAAATAAGGGTTTCGACCAGAATAACAACGCGGGTGGTGTAAAACTCTATAACAACACTGCTTACGACAACGGAACTAACTATGGCTTCTGCGGCAGTGTGAGTTCGGGAGAAAAGCACACCTTCCGCAACAACGTCTCGCTGGACGGCGGCAATGATGTATGTAACGCAAATGCCAGCAGAAACACCTGGGACAGCGGGCCATCGGTGGGCAGATCCGATTTTGTGAATACAGACACCAACCTTGCTACGGCGAAACGTAACTCCGACGGAACCCTGCCAGACAACGGTTTGTTCCGCCTTAGCACAGGTAGCGACCTTATCGATGCGGGCGTAGATGTCGGCCTGGATTACAAAGGTTCAGCACCTGACCTGGGTGCATTTGAAAGAGAGTGATATCACAGCGCACAGCCCCATAAATTATTTTGCGATTAAACCGGCAATTAAATAGATTATCCTATCTATTTAATTGCGCGCCCATGAAATACTGGCGAAAATGCGTGAATCTAATGGTATTTCAAGGGCTTACATTGCCCTGCGGGGCAATAGCGGTGCTTCCGTGCAGCGCTTATTAACTTAACAATATATATCGCCAAGTTAATAATAAACGGAAGCGTGGGGCTGAAGTTAACTCGCTTTGGTGCAGACATGAATCCGGTATTTGCCGCCGCTACACGCTGCAAGTATGTCCCAGTAAGCGCTACGCCGGCGTCCCTGGCGAAAGTAGCAGTAACAAACACAGAATCCATGTGTTCAAACTTTATGGGATAGCAATGATCACAGGACAAAAAAAGGCCGGGAATTTCCCGGCCTTTTTTATCTGTTACTCATCGCTCCCGCCTGTCACTGATATCACGTCTGCTGACCCGACATAGAACCTCGCTGGGCTAAATAAAACCGACCTGCTTATGCCTGTAAAAAGGCTATTCCACCCTCACAACGCCCGCTATTTTATTCCAGGGCACGGCAAACGCACCTTTGTGGTGAATCAGATGCAATTCATAGCGACCTTTTTCAAGTTGTACATAATGCCAATCCTGTTCACTAATACTCTCGCCACCACTATTACTGGTATGCACAGTCCAGGTTCGCCCTTGCTCATCAATAGCCTCCAGTGAATAGATCCAATGACCCGGACCCCGGTTGCCACCGTCATCAAAGCGTTTGTACTTATTAACAATGCTTAGCTCCCAATACTCTGGCTCGTTTGAATCGAGCAAGCCATTAAGAAATAGTAGGCAACCAAAGAAAAGTATTGGTGTCGCTATCGCCAGCATAAAACCGAGAAACAAGCGCTTAGTGAAAACGGTTCCGATCACAAGCGCAAAGAAAAATGCCGCTGCCAACAATCGCCCCTGCTGCATCAAAACATCCATCGGGTTGAACGCCGTAGCGGAATCGTAGGGAAAAATCAGAATAATGCCGCAAGCGACCATTAACACAGCCACAACACATACAACAATAGACGTTTTTGACATTGTATTTTCTCTTGAGAGCGCCTTAAGGCTGATTATATCGGTATTTTTCTGGCTCTATTCAATCGAAATCAACTACATAAATGAGATTATAGATGTCCGATCATTGCTGTCCTACAAAGCATGAAAACATGGATTCGGTGTTTGTTACTGCTACCTTCGCCAGCATCGCGCCATGGATGGCGCTTATTAGACCAACGCAGGAGCAGTTGCCGATCGCGCCATGGATGGCGCTTATTAGAGCAACGCAGGAGCAGTTGCCGAGGGATGCTGGCGAACGGCAACAAAAACCGAATCCATGTTTTCATGCTTTGTAAGACAGGAATGACAGGAGATATTCTCAACAATTTTTATTAGTCGCACACTCGTAAACATGGAATAAAGTGTAATAGCGACACCGAAAGATGTATAACCCTTGACTTACTTCCAACAACCGTTCCATCTTTAGTTTGAGACACAGAACACAGGGTGATAAAAAAACGAAAAAACACCGCACATTTCCCCAAACACATTCGTTTTGTGCCGCCTCGCTATCAGAAACCAAGTAAAGAATTGATGTATATTTGAGCAAAAGGAGTTTTCTGCAAGCTGAACTGCCAGAATATAAGCATAAAACCAAGGCTCAAAATAATAGTGTACTTAAAATGAAAACATTCTCCAGCTTACTGTGCGCTGCGGCACTATTTTTAATAACAGAACCATCCCTGGCACTGGGCATTAATTTCTCAGCCTCTCCGGATTTTCAAAAACACCATATCAGCTCTATTATTGATGCTTCCAATCAGCATAGGTATATCATTGAAGAGGCGAGAGTTTTTCTTTATGGCAGTCCCTCACGCCCAATGCCACAACAAGTGCAAGCAGAACAGGTAACGGCATCACTGGAAATCAGTGATGATTGGGGTTCTGGCTACTGCGCAACACTGGTTCTTAAAAATGCTTACGATACAGATCTTAGCTGGGAAATTGCAGTTCCGATCGAAGGCCGGGTAAGGAACCTCTGGAACGGCCGATGGAGCCAGTCCGGTGAAAAACTTGAGGTAAGTGGAATAGGATGGAATTCAATACTGGAAGCCGGAGAGCTGAATACCTCGATTGGTTTTTGCGCAATTCGCTAATATTCATTTTAATAAACCTTTGCCTATGCAGGCAGCATTCTTACCATAGATAGTTCGTACTTTATTCCAGTTTTGCACGCCCAACTCTCGCCTTATTTTGCAAAAAATGTGACATATGTTAATTAACAATGTGGTCACCAACGCACATTAAAAAACTCAGGACTGTTAGGGTTACGCTCAACAATAAAACCAAAACCTTTTGTAGTAGACCAAAGGAGTCCAAAGGTCATGAGCTTTATACATACACAGCATTTAAGCCGACTCACAAAAACTCTTGTTAGCGTATTGGCGATAGTCGCCCTTTCTGCTTGTGGCGGCAGCGGCGGTGACCCTTTTCTCGGTGGCGACAACGGCAACACCGATGGCAGCAGCTCCAGTACCAGCAGTTCGTCAAGTTCAGGTTCCAGCTTGCCAGGAGAAGACCCTGGTTCCAGCAGCTCATCCAGCTCAAGCTCTTCAACAAGTTCCAGTTCCGGCGGTGACAATACCAGCTCAAGCAGTTCCTCTTCATCCAGCTCCGGTATTATTGTTGGAACATCAAGCTCATCATCAAGCAGCTCTGGCTCAACAAATCCAGGCTCTACGAGCTCTAGCTCTTCAAGTTCCAGCTCAAGCAGTTCTTCAAGCTCCAGTTCGAGCAGTTCTTCAAGCTCCAGCTCGAGCAGTTCTTCAAGTTCCAGTTCGAGCAGTTCTTCAAGCTCCAGTTCGAGCTCCTCTTCAAGCTCCAGTAGCTCATCAAGCTCCAGTAGCTCATCAAGTTCCAGTAGCTCATCAAGTTCCAGCAGCTCCTCAAGTTCCAGCTCAAGCAGTTCTTCAAGCAGCTCGGGTGGTGCATGCGTGTGTAACTGGTACGGGCACAGCACTTACCCGCTTTGTAGTAACCAAACTTCCGGTTGGGGTACTGAGAACGGCGAATCATGTATAGGTGAAAGCACGTGTAGCGCATCAGGAAATACTGGAGGAATTGAATGTGGTTCCAGTTCTTCCAGCTCTTCAAGTTCAAGCAGTTCTTCCAGCTCCAGTTCATCCAGCTCTTCGAGTGGCACTACGGGTTCAAGCAGTTCAAGCTCTAGCTCTTCTACATCCACATCGAGCGGTGGCCACAACCGAGTGGATAACCCATTTGCGGGTGCCAAGTGGTATGTAGACTCCGTATGGTCTGCCAAGGCTGCCGGCGAGCCTAATGGCTCAGCAATTTCCAGCGAAAGTACTTTCGTTTGGATGGATCGCATCGGTGCAATTGCCGGCCCGGAAGATGGTGATGGCATGGGCTTGCGAGCACACCTGGATGAAGCCCTGGCTCAAGGTGCAGATTTGTTCCAGTTTGTGGTTTACGACCTGCCAAACCGCGATTGTGCTGCATTAGCCTCTAACGGTGAGTTGCGCATCTCTGATGGGGGGTTCGAAACTTACAAGAATGTTTATATTGCCAACATCATGGCTATCATCAGTGATCCGAAATACATCGATTTACGCATCGTCGCGGTTATTGAAGTGGATTCACTGCCTAACCTGATCACCAACCTGAGCATTGCCGATTGTGCCGAAGCTAACGGCCCTGGCGGATACCGCGACGGCATCCGTTATGCGCTGCAGCAGTTAGGTACCCTCGACAACGTGTATTCCTACGTTGATATCGCTCACTCCGGTTGGTTGGGCTGGCCATCTAATTTTCGCCCAGCTGTGAACATGATTGCTGAAACTGTTGGCAACCTTGGTTCTGGCCTCAACCCTATTGCAGGTTTCGTCAGTAACTCCGCGAATTACACACCTGTTGAAGAGCCATACCTGCCGGATGCAAACCTGCAGGTTGGTGGTCAACCAATTAAATCTGCTGACTTCTACGAGTTCAACGAGTATTTTGAAGAGCTGAAGTTTGTTACCGACTGGCGTAACGCCATGGTATCCAAAGGCCTGCCAAGCAACATCGGTATGCTGATCGATACCGGTCGCAATGGTTGGGGTGGTTCGGCTCGTCCTAGCGGTACATCAAGTTCCAGTAACGTGAATACCTATGTGAACGAGTCCCGTATCGACCGTCGTTTCCACCGAGGCAACTGGTGTAACCAGCCTGGTGGCGTAGGTTACTCTCCACAGGCAAATCCACACCCTGGTGTAGATGCTTATGTTTGGGTTAAACCACAGGGTGAATCGGATGGTATCTCTGATCCGGACTTCCCAACCGATCCTAACGATCCGAACAAGAAGCACGATCCAATGTGTGATCCTAACGCCAACAACCGTTACGATGCCGCCTATAAAACAGGTGCTATCGATAACGCTCCACACGCTGGTCGTTGGTTCCCGGAAGCCTTCAAGATTCTGGTGGATAACGCGTATCCTGCACGCTAGTTAAAAACCTTGAGACAAAAAACCGCAGTCTGTGCTGCGGTTTTTTTTCGTCGGTTGGAACTTATTTCTTAAGCTGTATTTTGTAAGCTTTGCCTTTAAGCGCACTAAACGAAAGTAAATCACCTTCCTGCCTTGCTTTAACAGATTTACCATCCTTTGCTGTTACGATTACTGAACTAGTTAATCCATCCAGCCTCACCATTACCGGACCATCAAATGCAGGGAGTAACTCTGCTGATAAAAAGCGGCTGTTCTCCCATTGCAAATCCACTTCTATATTGCCTCTAGCTTTTAAACCGCTGGCGCTGCCATTTGGCCATGCTTTAGGGAGAGCGGGCAATAAATGGATTTCCTCATTTTGGCTTTGTATCAGCATCTCAGCCACGCCGGCGGTTGCACCGAAATTACCATCAATCTGAAACGGTGGGTGGTTATCCCACATGTTGGGCAAGGTACTGTGTATTAATTGCTCCTTTAGTAATTTATGTGCCCTGTCGCCATCCAGCAGGCGCGCCCACAGGTTAACTTTCCAGGCTTTGGACCAGCCCGTACCAGCATCCCCCCTTGCTTCCAGCGTTTTCTTTGCAGCCTCGGCCAGTTTTGGTGTTGCCATGGGTGAAATTTGCCTGCCAGGATGCAAGGCAAACAAGTGTGAGATATGGCGGTGCTTACTGACAGGATCATCCAGGTCTTCTTTCCACTCCTGTAGCTGCCCCCATTTTCCAATGCGTGTCCCCGTATCCAGCTTTTCCAGCACTTTGTTAAGCTGTTCAGCAAACGCAAAATCATTGAGCACAACAGCTGCTTCATGGGCATTCCTCAGCACGTCGTATACCAATTGCTGAGACATCGCTGCCCCCGCTGTAAAGCCGCCATGCTCAGGCGAATAACTGGGGCTCACCACCAGCAGGCCATCGCGCTTGTCTTTTAACAGAGCCTCCATCCAGGTTTGTGCTGCACCTTTTATGGCAGGATAAGCGCGCTCACGTAAAAAGTTTTCATCACCAGTAAATAGATAGTGCTCATAATAATGCTGGGCTAACCAGGCACCAGCTTCGGGCTGCCAAAAAGCGGTTGGCCATTTAATGACACCAGTGAAACCATAGATATTGGTGTTTAAAAATAAGGTCCACCCCTCTTCTACCCCCAGAATTTTGCTCGCCGCAATAGTGCCCGGTTCTATAAGAGAGTCGATAAAATCAAATAGCGGCTCGTTAACGTCTGAGAGATTGGTGACATCTGCAGGCCAATAATTCATCTGCAAGTTGATGTTCACATGATAATCCGCATTCCAGGGTGGTGTATTAGAATGGTTCCAGACACCTTGCAGGTTAGCAGGCAAAGACCCCGGGCGGGAAGACGCTATCAATAAATACCGCCCGTACTGAAAGTATAACTGTTCCAAAGCGACATCCTGTTTACCTTGACCTTTGTATTCCTGCAGTAATACATCAATGGGTTTATTGGCTAGCTGTCCCTTGAGGTCTAGTGTCATTCGTTTAAACAGGGATTGATGGTCAGCGATGTGATCAGCGATAAGCGCTTCTGGCGACTTTTGACTGGCCTTTTGCATGATCTTGCTCAAACGGGCATGCGGAGCCTCACCACGGTATTGAGGGTAGCGCTGGGCGTAGTTTGTGCCGGCACTTAACAGTATCAGCACTTCATCTGCTGCAATCACATCAAGTGTCTGCCCACTGCCTGCTATGCTGCCGCCCTTGTTGAATACCCTTAACTGGGCCTCGTAAGCCAATTTGTTTTCTTCCTGCTCTCCGGCGACGATAATGCTGTTGTCACTCACTTTCCGTTTCACACTCCTACCATTTGAGGGTTTGAGTGCAATTTTTAGACTGATTGTGCCAGGCTTGTCTGCTGTTAGCCGCACACCTATTACCTGGTCAGGGTAGCTGGCAAAATACTCTCGCTGATAGGAAACTCCGGCACTTGTATAGCTCACCTTTGCAATACCTGTGCTAATGTCTAATTCCCGTCGGTACTGGCTGCCTGCGTCATGGTCAAAACTCATTAAAAGGTTACCGAAACTCTGGTAATTACCATAACCAATGACATCACGGCCGAGCTTGTCGGCGACATATTCAGGTGCCAGTGCGCCCTTCTGTGCTATTTCATTCTGGATGCTCTTTAAGCGGCCCAGGTAGTCTTTGTCATCCTCCGGGTGCCCGTAATCATATCCGTAACGCGAACCTGGACCACCCTCCCACAGGGTCTTTTCGTTGAACTGCAAAACATCGTGCTCTACCTGCCCCATAACAACCGCCCCCATAGCGCCGTTACCAATGGGTAAACCCTCCTTTTCCCAACTTGCTGCGGGGCGGTCGAACCACAGGGTCATACCCTGATCAGCCCTGGCAAACGGTGTGCAGGCGATTATCAACAAGCCAATGTAGAGCGTGGTTTTCATATTGTTACGACCTTGAATGATGTTTTTAGAAGCAGAACCAGGTTTTGCATATTATTTTATTAGGGAAAGCATTTCCATATACAAAATCGTAGCTGTCCCACAAAGTATGAATCGGTGTTTGTACCGCTACCTTCGCCAGGAAAGCTGACGTACACACCGCCTATGGTTTAACCGCCATTTGATGATCACCCGCCTATACTGGAGCTAATAGTCACTTATCCATCAACAGCGATTTCGCTAAGCCTGTATGCATTCTAACCCCACCATATACCGCAAGCGCCTATTGCTGTATCTATTACTGGCACTGCTCCCATCACTCGCTCAGGCCTCCGCCCAATACAAGCTAATACACCAGCCCAAAGCGCCCACGGTCGATGGCATTCTGGACGAGAAGGAATGGGACTCGGCTACCGTAATCAGCGCTGATTATGAAACCAACCCGCGCGAGGGCGCACCGGCGGTTGTAAAAACACTCGCCTATGTTTACCAGGACGGAGAGAACCTTAATGTCGCCATACGCTGCTTCGACCCCAAGCCGGAGCAGATTCGCGCCCGTCTGGTCGACCGGGATATCGCCTGGGACGACGACCTGGCAGGCTTTTCCGTTGATACCTTCAACGACCAACGCGGCGCTTATGAGTTTTATATAAATGCCAAAGGCGCACAAATTGACGCTCGTATCCGGGAGAACAATGGCCGGGATGACGATGATTCCTGGAACGCTATCTGGTACGGCGCTGCAAAAATTACGGAAGACGGTTGGGTAGCAGAGATCAGCGTACCTTTCCGAGCCCTGCGCTTCCCCGCAACTGAGGGCTCTCAGCTTTGGGGCTTTGCGGTATTTCGCAAATACCCGCGTGACATCAGTCGCTGGAGCACCAGCCACCAGCGAAACCCGGATAATCGCTGCCACCTGTGTCAATTTAACAAAATGAGTGGTTTTAAGGATATAAAACCCGGTAGCAACCTACAACTCACCCCCACCCTGACCTTTGTGCAGAACGAGCATAAAGACACCGTGCCCGGAGACTGGCAAACAGCAGAGCAAAACCTGGAAGCGGGAATGGACCTGCGCTGGGGAATGACGCAAAACAGCGTTATTAATGCCACGATCAACCCCGACTTTTCCCAGGTGGAAGCCGATGAAGCGCAGCTCTCGGTGAATACAACCTTCGCCCTTGATTACCCGGAAAGAAGACCGTTTTTTCTTGATGGAGCAGATTACTTCACCACAAATCTTTTCGAATTCGTACAGACCCGAAATATCGTAAACCCGAACTACGGGGTAAAACTCACGGGTAAAAGTAAGGTCCACAACTACGGAGTAATTATTGCTGATGACAATGTCACCAATTTTATATTGCCCGGCAACCAGTCATCGGATCTGGTAGAACTCTACGATGAACCGGGGAACTCTAATGAGGATGAGCGGGCGAGCAGCGAAGCAGCCATAGCACGCTATCGCATGGACATGGGTAAAAATAGCAACATTGGTGCACTATTAACCCACCGTAAAGGTAACAACTACCAAAACAGCCTGATCTCATTAGATAGCGATTTGTGGTTAAGTGATATTGACCTGTTTCGTTACCAAATCGCTCACTCTGAAAGTATCAACCCCAGTGAAGTACAGCAAGAATACCAGCTCGGCAAGAAACAGAATGGCACAGCTGCAAAGGTAGAGTATTTTCGCAACACCTGGGACTACCACTTCCTTACCAGCTACGAGGACGTAGCAAGTGATTTTCGCGCGGACCTGGGTTTTATTGTTGAAGCTGACTATAAAAAATTTAAAACTGAGGGCCGACTAAAATACTACGGTGAGAAAGATGATTTTTTATCGAAGTATTTTTTTAATGCAAAAGCCAGCTACACCGATGACAAGCAAGGGAAACGCTTAAAGGACGAATATGAGCTTTCTGCCGTGTTCGAGGCCAAAATGCAATCCGAACTGGATATGGACCTTGAGGTATTTAAAGAGTTTTATAGCAATGAATTCAATGTGGAGGGTGAATATTTCGATACCAACCTGCTGGATATTGAATTCGATATACAACCCTCCAAAGCGCTTAGCCTGGAGCTTGAGCTTGAAACGGGTGAGCAAATAGATTACGCCAACGCCCAGCTAGCCGATTCAATAAAAACCGGAACCCTTGTCGACCTTCGGCTCGGCGCACACCTCAACCTTGTGCTGTCCCACCGTTACCGCATACTGGATGTGGATGCTAACGAATACCAGGGTGTAAGCTACGCATCAGGGACCTTGTTTGAGGCCAATCAATTCGATTTTCGCTGCTACTATCAATTCACCATTCGCAGCCAGCTAAAAGTGATTTTTCTATACACTGATGTCAGGCGTAACCCGGATCTTTACCGGGCCAATTTCGACGACGACCCGGAAAACGATGTAGACAAAATAGAGAGAAACTTTTCAAGCCAGCTGATCTATTCCTATAAAATCAATCCACAAAGTCTGTTCTACCTTGGTTACGCCGACAGTGGTTTTCAGGACGACTTCCTGGACAGCCCCGAAAGAGATCAGCGGGCGGTTTTTGCAAAATTCAGCTATGCCTGGCAAAAATAGCCGCCCTTACATCCAGGACTTGCCCGAAAACTCAGCTTCATACAGGCAGCTATTGACAATAGCCCTGGCTTGCTTTTCGTCGATATATAACAGTTCGACAGCTCGCGAGGCGAGCACGAAACGCACACAGGCCAGTTTTCGATTTTTAAGAAAGAGCGACTGTCTAAACTGTATTTGTTGTATTTTATGTTTTGCGAAGCAATAGAAATCTTTTCCGATAAAGCCTTTCCTTATTACAAGGTAGTCTCCATGCTGATACCAGCCATACCGGGTATATCGCTGATAGCGGTACCCATAGAGCAAGCAAGCAGCGAGTAATCCAGGTATCAACCATATTGGGCCGTGAAATACCGCCAGTAACATGCACAATGAAGCTATGGGTATTATCCGGAAATAAACCGTCCTGACCACGTAGTAGAAGCTTATCGGTCTTATTAATGACTCCTGAAAAACGAAGCCGGGAAGCACATGCCCAGCGAGTTCGAAAAATTGTTTTTCATTAATACTGGGGACCAGTATCTTTTTCATTAAACTGCCTGGCTGGCCTTCCATTTTGCTCATGCTAAACGGCTCTAACACCATTACCAGGCGGTTAAATGCACAATCCAGCCAATTCTTTTGGTAACGAATGTTTTGAATCCTGCTGTGCTTAAGCTGAATTTCGTATTTATTCAACAAGCCGCTTTTACGGGTATAGGTATTTGATGAATATCGCAAGCGGTAGTTGTAAAGCGCAAGTATCGAACCGACGATAGAGACCAGACTGAAAAGCAATACCACTGCGGCAAACAGGAACAGAGCGAAAATCGTTAGTACGAATACACTGTTGGCTTGTAGCCACTGGTCAATATTGATGCCATAAAACTCAAAAATGCGTCCAAGAATTTTCTCAAGCGAATTGAATATCGGCGCAAGCAGCACTAACAAAAACCACGCCCGATTGTGGGTAAAGCCGTGAAGAATAATATCCCTTGTTGAGCGAGTAATGAGTGTTTCCTCAAGGGGGGGAGTCAAGGGTATTTCGCGCTCGTCAGCAAGCTGCTGTTTGTCGTTTATAAGGATTTTTTGCTGTATATCCTGCTTTATCTCGTTTGCCTTTACCCTGCCAAGCGCTGCAATATCGATTTCCTTTTGCGCAGACCCCGCACCATCTACACTCAACACCACAAGCCCGAAGGGACGATAATAAAAAGGCTGTTTTATTGACACGTTCTGAATCTTTTTAAAAGGCAATTCAATTCGTTGTTTGCTGAGCACACCAGAACGAATCAGAAAGTGTTCTTTCCTGAGAATAAAGTAGAAATTAAGGTATTCGAGTGTTGATAAAAGCAAGAGAATTGCAATTGCGGCGCTACCGAGAGGAACGATATGTTCAATGCCCCAATCCAGATAAGAAGCGGTAACAAAAACACCAATAAAAGCAGGGTACAAATTAATTAAGTGAGAAAAAGAGCGAAAGGTAAAGAACACAATGGCAAGTGGCGAGAGGCGTTGCCAGCCCACATCACCCGCTAGCTGAGATTCGACTTTATTCAAGACCAAGGCTCTTACTGTCCAGTATGTGTAGCTTTAACCCCTCTGCCAGCTCCTTCTTCAAGCCGGGAATTGCCAGTGAATGCATGGCGCCGCCAGCACTGAACAATTTTAAGGTCGCCAGACCCGCAAGCCGCTCAAGAGGCCCCTGAGCAACTTCAATATGCTGCAATCGCGAAACTGGCTGAATAATCGTCTTCTTAAATATAAGACCGGTGTAAAGGCTTACGTCATGCTCGCGCAACTGATAGCCTTTGGCACGACAATGGAACCAGAAGTATATGCTCAAAGCCATCCACACAGCAGCCAGCGGCCAAAACAAGCGCCGGACATCATCAATGACTACCGGTTCAGCAAAAAAATGGAATAGCGGCACCAGCACCAGCGTCATCTGGAGTGATAGCACCACCAGCCAGGGGTATTTATCATCAAGCTTCCTGGGGGACAGGGTTTCGAACCTGGGAGGAGGATAAACTTCATTGTTCTCGGGTGAGAGGCTTTCCATTGGTACTCCATTCGCGTATGGAGCTTTTATACCCGAATGAGCGTGAAAAAACCATCATGAGGCAAAAACAAAAAAGCCGGGACCAGCCCGACTTCTTTTCAGGGTATACAACAAGCCTTGTTTAATACTCAGGCAGGTCTACGTGTGAAAACAGTTCGTCGAGCTCTACCTTGGAATGACGATTAAAGGCCTCGCTTACCAACTCCTTACTAAGGTGTGGCGCGAACTCTTCAATAAATTCATACATGAAGCCACGCAAGAAGGTTCCGCGTCGGAAACCCAGTTTGGTTGTGCTGGCTTTGAACAGGTGGCTCGCATCCAGCGCAACCAGTTCGTTGCCGTCCTCTTCTTCCTTGAACGCCATTTTGGCGACGATACCGATACCAAGGCCAAGTTTAACGTAGGTTTTAATCACGTCGGCGTCAGCAGCAGTAAACACCACTCGCGGTGCAAGACCTCTTTCCATAAAGGCTTCATCAAGTTTGGAACGCCCGGTAAAACCGAACACATAGGTCACAATCGGGTGTTTGGCCACATCCTCAAGTGTTAACTGGGAAGTCTGGCAAAGTGGGTGATTTTTCGGCACCAGAATGCAACGGTTCCAGCGGTAACAGGGCAGCATTATCAAATCACTGAACAATTCCAGTGCTTCTGTGGCGATCGCGAAATCGACCGAGCCGTCTGCAGCCATTTCGGATATCTGCATGGGTGTACCCTGGTGCATGTGCAAAGATACATCTGGATATTTCTCAATGAACTTTGAAATAACCTGCGGCAAAGCATAACGGGCCTGGGTATGGGTGGTAGCAATAGAGAGGCTGCCTTTGCGCTCATTGCTGAATTCCTGCGCAACCTGCTTGATACTCTCTACTTTACGCAGAATCTCACCCGAGGTTCGAAGAATCGCTTCCCCAGCGGGCGTGATACGCGTTAAGTGTTTACCACTTCTAGAGAAGATTTCTACGCCAAGTTCATCTTCCAGCAAGCGAATCTGCTTACTAATGCCGGGTTGTGAAGTATAGAGGCTCTGGGCGGTTGCGGAGACGTTGAGCTCGTGGTGAGCCACTTCCCAGATGTATCTGAGCTGCTGAAGTTTCATATGCCCTCCAAATGGCGGCAGACCTTTCTTTAGATTCTAGCAAGGATGAGCCCATTTAGAGGCAGAACAAAAAGGACTCACCAGTTATTTATTTATAAAAATATAAGAAAATATTCTTTTGAAGAATAGTTATAAATAACTATATTTGCCACCTGTATTTGTAATTTAGTAGTAAGATTCACAAATTTCCGCCCAATCATGGATTTAATCTTCTATATCTTAGCCGGCGCAGGCGTTGGTCTTGCCGTTGGCCTCACAGGCGTTGGCGGCGGATCACTGATGACGCCTCTACTCATATTGTCTGGCGTGCCGGCGAAAATCGCGATAGGTACCGACCTGCTATACGCTGCAGCCACCAAGTCTGGAGCAATGCATGCACACCACCGCCAGGGCACCGTGCGTTGGAAGCTGGTTGCATTTTTAGCGCTCGGCAGCATTCCGGCATCCATCCTCACCTCGCTGGTTCTGCTGTACCTGATTCCACCCGATCTGAATTATGCCCCCACCCTGAGCCGCACACTCGGGTTTATGTTAATCATTACAGCATTAGTGGTTTTCTTTAAAAAGAAACTTCAGCGCGGCGACATGTTTTCTGAAGACAATGACTCCTGGGTACACCGCCACTCCATGACTGTAACCTTTATCTCAGGTATCATCCTAGGCGTGTTGGTGACCCTGTCCTCCGTTGGCGCGGGCGCTTTTTGTGCCGCCCTTCTGCTGCTGCTCTACCCACGCCTGCCAGCCTTGCAGGTGGTGGGCACCGATATCGCCCATGCGGTACCGCTAACCTTAATAGCCGGCATAGGCCACCTGCTGAACGGCAATGTAGATTTCCAATTACTTATCGGGCTGCTGGTCGGCTCACTGCCGGCTGTGCATGTCGGTTCAAAACTGGCCGCTCGGGTGCCCAACTCCGTTCTGCAGCCCATTCTTGCCTGTATCCTGCTTGTTATCGGCGTGAAATTCGGCTTCTTTTATACTGCACATGATTAACCTGGCAATAGTTATTGTAAGCGCCATCCATGGCGTGATGCTGGCGAAGGTAGCAGTAACAAACACCGAATCCATGTTTTCAGGCTTTGTGGGACAGCAAAGGTGTTACACATCAATATGCATGGACCTAGCGCCTACTATTTATTCGGAATAACGCAAGTAGATTAGGTTCCAATTATTAGCGATATTAGATGTTGTATAACCACCACTGATCACGGAACCATGCCTGGAAGGAAACCGTCCGCGCTGCTCCGTATTTCCAGCAGAGTTATTCTGAATACAGTCGATTCCATCCGACCAGTCGTCTGCAGGGTCTGGCCCCAAGTGGCCACACCATTATTGCTCAAGCCATAATACTTGCAATTTTTGCTACGGTAGGCATCGCAGTTCTCAACATCTTCTCGTGGGTCAGGCGGAGCGCATTGGTCAGGCTGAGTAAGCAAACCCTGAGTTACGGCGCGGTTTATAAAACGAATGGGAGCATCTTTATAGTCAGAATATTCACCCGTCGCGCCTGCGTTTATCATTTCGCGCACTTCCGGAAATAGAATCATCATCGCTGCAAACGCCTGGTTGGGACCAAAACTCACGTTGAAATAGCTTGAACCCGCCGTCTCTGGACCATCAATATACCCATGAGGGTCTCGCAGTGTTTTTTTGCCGCTGTTGGAGTTACAGGTTCCTGTGGCACCCTCAAAACATTGATGCTTCAAGACACTTCCCCAGTAGCCTCCCACATCGTAGGCACTCATTTGATCCGGGTCAGGCCCGTCACCCCATACAGGTCCATTTTTGCCGGCGTTAATCTGCTCCAATTCCGAAGGTACCTGCAGCTCGCTACCACCTACCTTGCGCACCAATTGTGACAGATTGGCAAACTCTTCAGCGTTAGACCGTTTGAGAGTAGCATAGAGGGAAACGGGAATAATCTTGCCATGTGATTGTCCCGCGCCGGACCCCCAACCGGCAATTGCATCAGTGCCTGAAAAAATCGCGTAATACAAATCCTGCCCATAAACCAGCAAAGCCGCAATTAAGCCTTCGTATTTTTCATAGGTAGCTGCATCACTCAAATCAGCAGCCATCACCCAGGTCCATGCTATTGCAACAGAACGGGCTGTACTAGTGTAGTGCTTCAAATAAACTGAAGATTATTAAGCTTATCGCGGGCACGTCCCACCTTTTCCAATATTTCTTCCGCCTTTTTTGTCCAAACAAAAGGTTGGGGTGATTCATTATGGTTCTCGATAAATTGCATAATCTTCTCTTCCAA
>CAJIBL010000792.1_pt1 | contig 27390 bp, 22 predicted proteins | sample 9199351 | NCBI WGS metagenome assembly CAJIBL01 (sample SAMEA7708304, study PRJEB35096) | sediment metagenome | biome: marine neritic benthic zone biome [ENVO:01000025]; feature: sediment [ENVO:00002007]; material: shallow marine sediment [ENVO:03000034] sea grass bed [ENVO_01000059] ...
CTGGAGATTGCTAGCTTTGGTGCAGACATGAATCCGGTATTTGCCACTGCGACACGCTGCAAGTACCTCCCTGTAAGCTCTACACCAGCATCCCTGCGCATCCATGCGCATCCATGCTGCGAAGGTAGCAGTAACAAACACCGAATCCATGTTTTCAGGCTTTGTTGGACAGCTATGAGATAGGATAATCTATTTAATTGTCAGGTTAATAAAAACGCTTAATTTAAACACCAGCAAACAACCTACGGAAACAGCTTTTGTTTATTTAGTTATTTACTTATTGCTGTGCCACAAAGTATGAACAAACGGCTTCAGTATTTGCCACTGCTACCTTCGCCAGCATCGCGCCATGGATGGCGCTTATTAGAGCAACGCAGGAGCAGTTCCGGGGCGATACTACCCGGGCGATTTTCTGCATCGGGTTATGGGCATCGCAAAAACGCACCTAAATGAACCAAAGGCACATAAGCACAATGATTCCATGGCTTTGCGCACAAAGCCGCCAGGACATATAAGGCGACGTTCGTATGTGATCCCCAGCTTTATAACACTGCCCGTCACATGCCCGTGTTAGACTCTCTGCCTCACACGCGAAACGGAAGTACAAGCCAATGCAAAACCTCACTCCAGCAGGGCAAAATGTAGTCAACGATATTGCTGCCAGATACCAGCTTTCTACAGACGCTGTGATTCACATGCTAGTCGCCGTAAACAATGGCGGGGGCAGCATGGCGCAGTTTAATAGCCCGGAGCTTGGCGGTTCTGGCCAGTGGATGCAGGGCGGTATGATAATGGTCGGCGATATGTTCAACCACGGTCTGAAAGCGACAGTGGATAACCTGTGCAATGAGCTTTCTGCCGCGCTCGCAAATACGCAGATGTTTCCAGTGATTCCCGCAGGAAAGCCTGGCAGCAACCAATGGTGGCCAGCAGATTTGGGAGTACCCTTCAGCAGTGGCGCGCAAAACAACACACGATATGCTGTATTTCCTCAACGCCTGGCCGTTGAACACAATGGCGATGTTGTTGTTTATGACACCCTGGATCATCAAATTGGCGGTGTCAGTCAGCAACAGGGCGGTGATACATCGCTGAGCTTCAGCAGTCAGTACGGCACTGTTTCAGTTACTAGCCTACCCGTCATTAGCGGCGCTGCACCCACACCACCGCAAACGAATTTTGCCACGCCGCCCCCTGCGGAGCAGCAGCAAACAGCGCAAAATACTACTTCAGCGACTTCTGAAGATACTATTCAACTACTTGAACAGCTTGGCCGCTTGAGGGACGCAGGCGTTTTATCAGAGGACGAATTTGATTCAAAAAAACGCGAGCTGATGGCAAGAATTTAGGACGAACCAGCCTAAACCGCACCCTTTACACACACATAGACTGAATTGCTCGCTTCGCGCCCTTGAAACGGATTATAAAAAGGCACGACATGGGACTTCACCTGTGTGAAAACGGTTTTTAGCAGCTGTTCAAACTGTTTATCAGGCAGGTTTTGCGACCACATGGCAAATACCCCCGCAGGTTTTAATTGTTCGGCCATTAGCGATAACTTTTCGGTGCAATAAAATTGCGCATTAGCGGGGTTGAGGTATTCGGTGGGTGAGTGATCGATATCCAGCAGGATCGCATCAAAGCGCTTATCGTCGTTGTCAGGATCAAAACTCCCTCCCGGCTTGATTGCAAGGTCAAAAAAGCTGCCAAGAATATAGTGGTTACGCGCATCGGCATTAAGTACCTTTCCAAGCGGCACGAGTTCTTTTTTATGCCAGCCGATAACAGTGTCCAGCGCGTCCACCACCAGCAACTCGTCCACTCGTTGGTCTTTTAGCGCCGCTGCGGCGGTATAACCCAAACCCAGCCCACCGACAACCACGTTGAGCTTATTGCCCTGCACGGCAGCTAAACCAAGCGTAGACAGCGCCTCTTCCGCCTCAACAAACATGCTGGACATCAAGAATTCTTCACCGAGTTTTACCTCGTAGATATCCCGGTCTCCAAACACGGGGATACGGCGCCTGCGCAAGGATATCTCCCCTAGTGGGGAACTTTGGCTATCAATTTCTTCGAACAGTGGCGGCATGTTAGATCCGACCCTGCAGAGGCAGGGTAAATGTGACTTGCTATGTTTTGAAACGATTTTTTGCTTAGAACAACGAGCAAAGGCAATAATAACAGCAAAATTTACCTATTTGCTGGTTCACTCTGCAATACACTGCCAATCCGTTTATGTAACAGCGCCGTTGAGCTGGTGCGAGTTGTTGTAGTTTCCGAGGCAAACTTGGAGTTAGAGTCATTGACCTTTGCAGTAACAATGACGAGGCTCGTATGCTCAAAGCGCGCTATGCATTCCCACGCAGAGCGCGGGAATGAGAGAAAGCCCTCATAAAACACTGTACCAACTTTTCGTTTGCCCTGATTTAACACAAATCTTCACATCTCGCGCTCTTCCGTGTCAGGCGGTACTTGCGGTATGGTATTCCGTTGATCTGGCAGTGCCTCTTCAGCAGTGTGGCTTTCAACAAAGGTGTATTCTGAAATGAAACTCCAAAAATTAATCGGCACCATAACTCCCTCGCCCTTTTTTTCACTATTGTGTATCCCGCTACTTGTTGGATCACTGTCCTGCTTCGCGCAGGATTGCGCTTGTACCCATACAATTGAGTCAGGTGCTGTCGACGGCGAGCAATTGGGCGTGTCTCCCGGTGATGTGCTTTGCGTTCCCGGCAATACTACATATGGCGCATTTCGTTGGCAGAATATTGTTGGCACCGCTGAAAACCCGATAATTGTAAAAAATTGTAATGGCCAGGTGGTGATCGACTCCCCAGGGTCATACGGTTGGAAATGGCTCAGATCAAAACATTTTAAAATACTCGGCAATGGAGACGCCGATGTTCAATACGGCTTTAAAGTCTCTACCGCGAAGAGCTTTTTTGTCACCATGGAGAGCTTCACCACCAGTTTTGAAATAGCGCATATGGAAATTGTCGGTAAAGAAAAGGAGGACGGACATGGGTATACCGGATTTGCCGGTATTGGTATTAAAACAAGCCCCTATCAAGACTGTGATTTATTTCAGCAAAAAGACGCATGGACAATGGAAGATGTTTCCATCCACGATAATTACATCCATAAAACCGGAGGCGAAGGCGTCTATGCCGGCCATGGTTTTCATCAGGGCCGGCAAGAGCCGAACTGCCCGGATGGTGTTATAACCTATGCTCATGCGATCCATAACCTTCATGTTTACAACAACAAAATCGAAAATGTTGGTTTTGACGGTATTCAAATTAAAAATGCGACTGTAAATACCAGGGTTCACGACAATACTATTGTCAATTATGGTGTATTCGATCATGAAGCGCACAACGAAGGTTTATTGATTGGCGAGTCAACTGAAGGGGTTTTTTACAACAACAAAATAATTTCGGGTACAGGGCACGGCATGCAAATTAATGCCTATGGCAACTCTCACTTCTATAACAACCTTGTGGTCGATGCGGGGAATGACGGCGTTTACCTGAATAATCAAAGCGCGGCGTTTGAAAACAAATCCGGTGTATTTGAATTCCACCATAATACTTTGGTAAATATGGGCGCAAATGCCTTCACAGCATTTACCCCCCAATCGATAATTTTCCAAAATAACTTGCTGGTAAACTTCGCAGGTGAGCAATTTCGCGGATCGAGTCCCGTCAGCGAGGGCAATATTACATTGGCGGAAATCAGCGAAGCGAGGTTTGTTAATGCGGCGCATGGAAACTATTCCTTGCTAGCAGACTCTGTAGCGGTTGATGCAGGCGTGCAAAACCCGGCCATTTCTTTCGACATCAACAATAAAGCCAGAACCGATAGTGCTGCCGATGTTGGCGCCTATGAGTACTCGCCTTACACTGCCACTGTAAGCTTAATACCCGCTAGCGACCTAAGCATCACAGAGGGCGAAAGCCTGACGATAGACGTCAGCCTGGTAGATGACGCAGATGAACTGGAATCGGTGCGCTATGTGCTCAATGGCGAACAACTGGCGACCGTTCAGCTGGAACAAACACGTTATGTGATAGATGCGGCCCACCTGCAAACAGGAGAGCACTCACTCCATGCGCAGGCAAATACCGTCGACGGTGACTTTATTCAGTCCAGCAGTATACAAATTATGGTAAACCCTGCCGCACAAGACGGCGGACAGCAAGATACCCCTGACGGAGATGAACAGCAAGATACTCCCGACGGCGGCGAGATTGATAAAGCTAAAGCCTCCGGAGGTGGTGGATCGACAGGTTTTGTATTTTTATTGCTTGTGCTGTTGGCCGGAATCATCAGGCCGCTGGCAAAACCTACAGCGCAAAAAAAACCGCACTAAAAACTGGCTAACGCTGGAAAGGTCTTAGCCCAAGGGCTATCAAACCCTGCCCGGCCTTGCGACAGTCAACGGCGCTTGGACCTGCCAAGGCTCACTGTCGGGAACCAGTCCTGACCATCAAGGCATTCCGCCTGAAGCCTGCCACCTTAGGTGTTGCTATCGATCATGATCGAGCAACACGGCTCCACTGCCGCGCAATGCCAGATGATCCTCTTCGTTATAAAGAGGGCAGCTCTTCATTGACAGGCAACCGCAACCAATGCAGCCCGCCAGCCTCTGCCGAAGGCGCTCCAGCACCAGGATGCGTTCATCCAATTCTTTTTGCCAGCCCTGACTGAGGCGCTCCCAGTCCTTCTGGGTTGGGGTGCGATTGTCTGGCAAAGTCGAAAATGCGGCTTTTATACGGTTCAGTGAAATCCCCAGCTTCTGTGCCGTTTTAATCACCGAAACCCTGCGTAAGGTCTCTTTCTGATAGCGCCGCTGGTTACCCGCTGTGCGCGAACTATGGATTAAGCCTTTGTGTTCATAAAAATGCAGTGTTGATACCGCTACACCGGCACGCTTTGCCAAGCTACCAACGCTGAGCGCCTCATTTTTTGCCATTGTTCAACTCCGCTCAAAAACCACTTTACCTCAAGTTAACTTGAGGTATTAGACTAGCCTCAAGCATTAAATACAAGGCTCTCAAATTAAACAAAGGAGATAAAGATGATCAGGCTAGAACACATCAATTTGGTTGTAAACGATATTCCCAAAGCACTTAAATTTTATCAGGCTGCCTTTCCTTACTGGCGCATTCGCGCGGAAGGCTCGGGGCCCTGGTATGGTAAACCCCGAAACTGGCTGCACTTTGGCGATAACTACAATTACATCACTTTTAACGACGATGGCGAAGGTGCAAACCGGGATTTACAAGGGCATCAAACAGGCCTGGCCCATTTTGCTTTTGTTGTAAGCAACCTGGATGCGTTGATTGAACGGCTTAAACAAGCGGGTTTTCAAGCCAGTAAAGAAGGGGCGGACCACCCTTTCAGAAAAAACATATATTTTCTCGACAACGATGGTTTCGAAGTAGAGTTTGTGGAGTACCTGAGCGATATTCCAGCAGAAAGAAACAGTAGCGATGATTAGGCGCACAACATGCAAGCCCCAGGAAATCATCGAGCGCTCAATTATTGAGCTTATTCGCATGCATATCCATTTTTCTCGCAAGATCGGCATCCTTAACTGAAATCGCGCTTATCTCGTGAGTCACCAACTGGACCTTGACCTTGTTGTAAACATTAAACCACTCAGGGTGATGATTCATTTTTTCAGCGGTAATTGCCGACATTGCCATAAATGCAAATGCGAGCTTAAAATCTTCGAACACATAATGTCTGGTTAGCTTGCCATCCTCCAGCAGCCAGACCTTGCCTTCGCTATTTAATTCGTTTAACAGCGCTTCTATTTGTGTCTGATCATAGGGCTCTAATGCCATAACTTACGCTCCATTTTTATCATTCATTTAGCTGCCTAATAGCTATTAACCTGGCAATTAAATAGATTATCCTATCTATTTAATTGCGCGCCCTTGAAATACTGGCGTAAATGCGTGACTTTACCGGTATTTCAAGGGCTTACATTGGCCTGCGGGCAATGGCGGCGCTTCCGTGCACCGCTTATTAACTTAACAATAACTATTGCCAAGTTAATAAGCCCGTTATTCTACTATTAACCCGGCAATTAAATACTGCGTAAATGCGTGACTTCACTGGTATTTCAAGGGCTTACATTGCCCTGCGGGCAATCGCAGCGCTTCGATGCACCGCCTATCAACTTAACAATAATCATTGCCACGTTAATTCCTTCCACAAGCCCATCCATCAAGGCGTTGACTGAAGCGCCAAAAACCCTGCCTACAGGTGCATCCGCCAATCATTGTCGCGCTTATTCTCTTATCTGCGCACAAAACCATTGGTTCCAGGCGCTTAAGCTGGCAGGCAGTAGGGGGCTCTGATACTGTTTCAAGAGCTATATATATTCCGTAACTATTGCTGGATTCATCATGCTTGGCTCTTCTAAATTCTTTGTCACTATCCGTGTTACGGTAGTGATGGTCTTTATTCTTGCAACCCTCATTACTTCACTTGTTGCCATTGGCTTGCAGCAGCATTTTGCTACGCAAATTGCAACCAATAGTGCACAGCGGCATACCCAGCAGATTGCCGATAATACACGAAAAGAAATAATGCGCTTGGATCGCCAGGCAGCCAGCACGGCGGAAGTCCTCAGCCGTCGTTCAGAAATGGTTATTGGGCATAAAGCCGATGACGCCGTGCCTGGAATGTTTGGCAGTGTATTGAGCAATAATCAGGAGTTTTACGCCGTTTATTACGGTTTCGGTAATGGTGATTTTTACGAATTAATCAACCTCGAAGCCAGCCCGGTGATTAGACAGCAACTGAAGGCGGCGCATGTTGAGCGCTTTGCAAAAATTGAGGTGTTCGACGCCAATGGCCGCCGCGAAAAACACACCACATTCTTAACCACGGATTTACTACCGACACGCACCATCGTAGAAGAGAGTGATTATAAAGCCGATGCAAGGCCTTGGTACACGCTGGCACAGGAGCTAAGTGCCAGCAAGACCAAACCCTACATGTTTAAACATCTGCAGGCACCAGGCCAGACCTATGTGGTTAAGGTTCACGATCGCGATGCGGTGATTGCTGTGGATATCGCATTGTCCACAATGTCCAATTATTTGGCAGAACAAGTGGCGAGTTCCGGCACCCTCGGAGGAGGAGAAGCCTTTGTGTTCCTGCCTGATGGCGAAGTGATTGCTTCAAATCGCGACTCCGCTGCTCAAGCGCCATTAAGCACCAAGCCGATAGATTTGAGTGCCGAGGAGCGCGCTTACCTGGTCAACTTGGGTAAGATCACAGTGACAAATGAATTGGATTGGGCACCTCTGGATTTCAGTGTCGCGGGCCAGCCTCGTGGCTATTTTGTAGACCTTATCCAAATTCTTGCTCAAAAACTCGGCGCAGAGATTGAATTTATTAATGGTTGGCGTTGGACGCAGTTAGTGCAGCATTTTCAACAAGATCATGTTGACATTTTAATGCCTGTTCATCGCACGGATATTAATAAACAATGGGGTTTGTATTCCGAGCCGATGTTGAACTTGCCAATGGCATTAGCAATGTTGCCATCCGCAAAAACCTATACCCATCTCGCACAGTTAGAGGGAAAAAAGGTTGCCATACCCGAGGGCTGGTCAATTATTGCAATGCTTGAACAGGAATATCCACTCATTCAGGTGGTAGAGGTGGAATCAGTTAAGGATGCATTGCTAGCAGTAAAAGATAAAACCGTAGACGCAGCACTGGAGAGCGGTCTTATTCTTAAGTATTTGTCGGATATGTTCTTTATAGAGGGGCTACAATATCATCTGGATTTGGATATTGCCCCGGTGAATTTTGATACCCATTTGCGTATGGTTGTAAAGCCGGAGCTAGCACCTTTGCATAAGTTGCTAAATCGAGCCCTCGATGCGCTTTCCGAACAGGAACGGGCTAAACTATCGAAGCGCTGGCTAAGGCCAGGAAGCAGAGACGAATCCACACGGCAGTACGCACTTCCCTACCAACAGATCCTAGAAAAGGTTGGGGATTCAGATAATTACGGGCGTTTAACGCTCAATACCTTTGATGACAAAGAATACTTCGTATATCTCGCGCCCCTGCTGGCCAATGCTAAGAGTTATCTGGCGATTGTTTTAGAAGCAGACAGCGTACTCGCTGAAAGTATCGATAAGGTAAAAAAATCAATATTAGTTACCGCCTTATGCTTGCTGGCGCTGTTGCCTGTATCCTGGTTGTTCGCCCACCCCATTGTCAACCCCATCCGTCGCTTGGCTTTAGAAAATAGAAAAGTGATGGAACGTCGATACAAGGATGTTAAAAAGACACCCTCGGCAATTCGAGAAATCGATGATCTCGCAACATCACTGGTGGATATGTCCGATGCTATTGCAGACTATCAGTTACAGCAACAGCGCCTAATGGATTCATTTATTGAAATCATTGCGCAAGCAATTGATGATAAATCTCGCTACACGGCCGGTCATTGCAATCGTGTGCCCGAGCTTGGCATTATGCTCGCCAATGCAGCCAGCAATGACCAGACTGCTTATTACCGTGATTTCACACTAGAAGATGAAGACAAACAGCGGGAGTTTAGACTGGCGGCCTGGCTGCACGATTGCGGAAAAATTACCACCCCGGAACATATTGTAGACAAGGGCACAAAATTAGAGACCAACTACAACCGCATCCACGAAATTCGTACACGCTTTGAAGTTCTTTGGCGGGATGCTGAAATAGATTATTTGAAATCTTGCTTAGCAACAAGTGGCAGTACTCAAGAACTGGAGGCGCAGTTAACTTCACGACGCCAACAGCTGCACGAAGATTTTGATTTTGTGGCCTCGTCCAATGTCGGGGGCGAATCTATGGATCAGGAAAGCATTGACCGTTTGCAAAAGATCGCACAGCAGTCCTGGCAGCGTCATTTCGACAATCGAAAAGGACTGGGGCCTTTAGAGGAACAGAAGTACCCGCAGGGTGAGATACAATTACCCATTTCAGAGCCATTATTGTCAGACCGTGCTGAGCATATTATTCCTCACGAGCGCGAGATTCATTATGACCCGCGTTTTGGCATTAAGATAGATACACCAAAATACCGAGCGAACCAGGGAGAGATCTATAATTTATCCATTTGCCGAGGAACATTGACGGCGGAAGATCGCTATATTATTAACGCGCATATCATTAGTACCATTAAGATGCTGGAAAATTTGCCCTTCCCTAAAGAACTTAAAAATGTACCGCGTTATGCTTCTACTCATCATGAAACGTTAAAAGGTACCGGCTATCCACGCAAACTAAAAGCAGCAGAGCTTTCTATTCCCGAACGGATTCTGGTATTAGCTGATATTTTTGAGGCATTAACGGCCGCTGACCGCCCCTATAAGAAAGCCAAACCATTGAGTATGTCAGTGGATATTTTGTATAAAATGTGCCTTGACGAGCATGTAGATATCGAAATATTCAATCTTTTTTTACGCAGCGGTATTTATATGGAGTATGCCCAACGCTATCTAAAACCCTCACAAATTGATGAAGTGGATGTGAGTAAGTATTTGAAAAGCTAAGCAACCATTTTTTATGATTCGGTAAGTTCCATGGAGCGGATTCACGTTGTATTTTCAACGGTAATTCTCGACAAACACCTTGCCAAAACCCATCTTCCAGGCAAGATGCAAGCCCTGCTCTTCGCACTACTACTTTAATCTTTGCAACTCATGCTTCCCGTATCCATGCCCTCGCCTCGAGTCATCAAATCCAATAGGCGAAAGCAGCGGTGCTATTAATATAAGCAGGAAAACAACTAGGCAAGCAATGGCAAGGTATGCCCGGTAAACTTTTTTCTTTGCGTCGTTACCGGTCACGGCTTTTTTAATAAAGCCTCTATGCAATACTAAATGTAATGCAATAAACAGAAGAAAAAGTAATGAGACATAAAAGTGTATATCACCCCACTCGTGGCGGTTAAGTCCCCAAACCGTATCCCCGCCACTTCCCGGCGGCAGGATAAATTTAATAAGGTTGCCCGTAGAAATCAGTAGAGAGAAAAGGATGAATGCACAAAGGTCTGTTAGCTTTACCTGCGTGGCTTTGGAAAGGAACATAGGCACCTCCAGGAAAGGGGTAAAAGAGCATTGTACTCGCGCATAAACGAGCAACCGATAAAACCCTTTTGACCCAAATCAAACAAGCCCGCTTATACCGCTCTCAAGCAGCAAAACATTTTAATGACATATCGATTATTGGCACCTACCCAGTTTAATGGCGTAAATAAACATTGGCACCTGGCCCTTGTGTATCATGACCTTAGCTCACATCTAATACTCACAGGGACGTTTTCTAAAGCGCAAAATCGGCGCTGTCTTTAAAACTGTAAATTCTGCCCGCTTGATCGTGTAACACTAAACGAATACGTGCCGTCCCCGGAGGGGTTTCTGCCCGTAATTCACCGGTATACTGTAACTCAGAGGCATTCAATCGCTGCAATAGTTGCCAGTCGACATCGTCGTTATAGCGTATCCAAATAGCTGCTTGATCTTGAATATTTTCCGTTTGCGCAGCCCAGCTTAATGACAACACGGAAGCATCGTACTGTACATTCATCTGCTCTACGGCATCGATCTGAATGCGACGTTGGCGGAACAACCAGGAGAAAAATAGCGGTTCTTGTGCTGCGGTATCTATGGGGCCCCAGTGGCAATCGCCCCCAGGGGCACTACAGGAAAAAGTTAATTCGCTGTAAAAATGCCTGCGCGGTTGCGTGAGCAGTTCCGCTAATCGTTTACGCTCGGCACGCTCAGTTAAATTCCCTAGCCTCGTCATATCGATACCACTTTGCCGCAGTCGGTCGACTACTCTGCGCGGGGTCGCGACACCACCGTCCCAATCTCTCAAATGTGAAAATGCCCAGATAGATACATAAGGGTACTCCATCTCAAAAGTGGTATCGCTCTCTACCGCCAAATCATACAGAGAACCAGCCATGGGAAGGATCGCTGCAAATTTCCCCGATAATATCCTTGGCATCTCCCAAGATACCGTACCACCTATCGAATGGCCAACAACATAGAGCCTGTTAGGGTCTACCGCGCCAGTACTAACGAGTTGGTCAATCACCTCGCCATAGATCTGCGACAAAAATTCATCCGCCCAGTATTCGTCAGAAAACGATAGTCTAGGTGCAATCACGTAGGCGGGGTACTGTTTTAACAGGTGGGGTTGCATCCAGGCTGTTGCCACCGGCCGGCCGATAGCTTCACCAATGTCGTCAATTAAATGAGGGTTTTCAATATATCCATTGTCAATTAAGAGCCCCTCAACGGTACCGTGTATCGCTAATATTAAAGGTAAGGCTTGATCTGTTTGCTCTGTATCGGGCGAGTAAAGATGATAGGACAGGGTGTAACCGTCTTTTTCATAGCTTTCTAACTTCCCTTTGAAAAGACGGCGTAATGGTGCAATTGCTTTCGGTTTGAACCCTATAAGTTGTGCCACTTAACTCGCCGCCACAACCTTCTACCCCCGTCACTACATAACCGGCGTCGGGCACCAACTCAAAACTGGCTAACTCACCAGCCACTACCTTATCTTGCTTGGGGTGAATAAAACCTTGCTCATTCTCCTGTAGCTGAATCGTAATTTCACTTGGTATACCAGGGGAGGGAGCTGGCGTTACAGTGGGTGCCGCATCGCCGCTGCTACCACCACCGCAAGCTGCGCATAAACAGAAGGCTAATACCAGGAAAAGTCTTGTATTTATAAAATACCTATTGCCATTACAACTTATCATAGCCTGTTCTCTATAAAACTAATTTAACCTTACGGGAGTGAAACAGATTTGGATCACTAAGCAAGAGACTGAGCACAGTAACAAACAATATGAATTGCCTATAGTTAGCGGTACAGCGGTTTTTTAACCCCTAGAACCGGATTTACCTATTCAATTTGGAGGGTTTTGATGGGTTGAAGATTAGTAGCTTCGGCGCAGGCATAGAAGCGCGGCCGGTAAGCAATCTGGCTGCGTTTTGTGTTAACAGAGTTGTTGGCGTGTGTAGCGCTGCTTTACTTAAGCTTTACGAGTAAAATGCTAGTATGCGTAATTTTGAGAACGTTGAGGGTTTGTGGAATCCTGGCAATAACTGTTGTTAAGTTAATAAGCGCTGCATGAAAATGCCGCCATTGCCCGCAGGGCAATGTAAGCCCTTGAAATACCTATAAATTCACGCATTTGCGCCAGTAGCTCATGGGCGCACCATTAAATAGATAGGATAATCTATTTAATTGCCGGTTTTTTATCGAGTTAATAGCCACACTGTTCAACAAATACCCAGCTGATTTGTATCGAGTTGTAAACACGTTCTTCCCGTTTTTAAAATATCAAGCTATTTATTTATTGGTTAGTCGCCAAGCGGAGTTTTATTGATTATGTATTGGAATAAAGTAATATTTAATATATTGGTGGTAGCAGGTTTGGTTGCCTGTGGCGGGGGCGGGCAAGGCAGCAGCGAGCCCCGCGATACGCCAGCTCCAACAAGTACTCCAACCCTTACACCGACACTCACACCAACGGTTACGCCAACCCTCACTCCGACACTTACACCAACGCTTACGCCAACCCTCACACCAACACCGATACCAATTGTTGATGTTTTGCCCCTTTTGCCCAATGGCGCTGTTTCTCTCCGCGACGCAAATCCACAAGCCGGTGTTATATCCGGCGATGCTGTGATCGCGCGATTTGCCGATGAAAGCGCCATTAGTACTTATTCGCTTTGGCTTGCAGATGGCGATGGTAGCAAACTAGACACTGCAGCATTGGCCCAGTTTTCAACGCCGGATTCTTCCGGGCACGTGGGCCTTGCTCTTGCGGACATCACCATAGAAAGCAATCGCCCATATTTTCTGCTGGAAGGTCTATCTGAAACGGGCAGCCTTTCAGAGTCGAGCTTAACGCCAATGCTCGACTTTAAAAGTAACGCAAGGGGTTTTGGCCCGGGCGGCAACCTAAGAACAGGCGAAAAAAATCGAGAATTCCCCATTTATCAAACAGTTGTCGAAGGGCAGAAACAATGCTTTTTTGATAATGGTCTAGTCTTGGTGCACGACATGGAAAACAACGTTGAGAACCGCGAAGAGTTAACCACTGACGACGAACTGTTCCCTCCCTACCAATATGCTTGTGAAGAAAGCAATGAAAATACCTACAAGCCAATTATCCATCGAATGTTTGATTCCCATTTTGATATTTCAGATTTTTCACCCCTTAACGACGGGTTCTACCACGCAAACCTGGTTGTAGATTTCTACTATCAGGTGCTGGGGCTGCCACCAGGAAACCAGAGTACACGGTTGCGGGTGCATTACGGCGATAAACTCGACAACGCATATTACTACCCGAGTGCCGGTTATGTGGACCTCGCGGATGGTTATCTTTCAAACTTTGCACTAACAGATTTGCACACAGTGGCTCATGAAATTAGCCATGCAGTAACCGAGCAATACTCAAAACTCGGTTCAACCCTCATCGGCAGAACCGTTGCCGAAGCCTTTTCAGATATCGCCGCCCTGGCAGCAGAATATGTGGTAGAGGGCTCTATAGACTACATCTACGGCGACGACGCCCTGGCTATTGAAAGCTGGGAATCGGCGAGAAATTTTATTGAGCCTGTTCACTCCTCGCACAGAACCACCTTTGGACGCGCGGACCCCATCGATTCACTAGAAGATTACGTCGATAGTGACAATGCCTATAACGCTGTTGGCCTGCTGGAAAAACCCTATTACCTGCTGGCAGAAAGCAATGGCTGGGATCCACTATCGGCATTTGAGGTCTTTCTTTGGGCGAATATTAATTGCTGGCAAAGCGGGCAGGATTTTATAGAAGCCGCCACGTGCGTGGCTGAAGGCGCTGAGGCATTAGCTTACCCCGTGGGGGACGTTGTTCGCGCATTCGCCGCTGTTGATATTGTGATTGAGCATCACCTGCCGGTCGCCGATATATTCTCAATTCAAGGAAATCGAACAGTGCTATTTAGTGAAGCTGCCACCTCTCAAACTGCCATTAGCGCATGGCATTGGGATCTGGGAGACGGCACTGAATCTACAGCGAGCTATATTGGCCATACCTACCAACAGAACGGCGAATATGAAGTCTCTCTAACCGTTACCGATGATAGTGGGCAACAAGCCAGCTATTCCAAAACAGTTAGCGTAAGCGATCAGTATTGCATAGGCGCAGAAAACCCTGCTGCCGAGCCGGACTACTGGATTTCCCATATTGAAATTCGAAACAGCGCAGAAGAATTAATTTTTGAAAACAACAGCACTGCCTCTTCATACAGCTTATTCGAGCAAAACCCGCCGACATTACATTTTGGTGAAACCTATAAACTGGCGGTAACGATCGAATACCCTGAAGGGCAAAGTGGGGATACTGGCTACGCTAACAGTCTTAGCATTTGGTTGGATGCAAAACAAAACCCCACCCTGTTTGACAAATATGAAGAACTGATGTCCAGCGGTTTTTATTATCGAGCCATTGACCTTGAAATGCCGCTTGCCTATGGCGAAACACGCAGGGAAGTGTTTATGCGATTGGCCTATGGCTATGGTGCAGCCGTATTTGACCCTTGCGCTCCTTCCCCTGATGGAGAAATAGAGGATTATAAATTAATTCTGGTACAGCCCTTGGAGTGAGCACCCAAGCAGGCTTGAAATGCTATTTGGTGATCAACAAATACAGCGGTTGGGCACAGCTATGAAGTGCAGGTGGTGATGTAAACAATAATATCCAGGTATGGCGCAAATAAGCTCTTCGAGACGCTTGATACATGATTTATGCTTGTTGTTATTAGCAGCATTGGTGCAAATAGTTTGTTCACCCTTGTTTTTATGGCAATCTAAGCTGCTCGATGGCAGCAGATAGGTTTGCAGATGGCTGAGATTATTCCAGGTCTGACACGGCAGGTATTAAACCGGATGACCAATGGCGAAAAGCGCTTTGCCTATCGGCTTAAGGCGCTGTTAGAGGATGATTATCTTTGTTGGTACGATATTCCTCTAGGGAAGCAGAGGCGCTATCCAGATTTTATTTTGCTGCATCCAGGCCGGGGTCTCCTGTTTCTGGAAGTTAAAGACTGGAAGCTGAGCATCCTTAAAAAAGTGACGCTCGAAACCGTCGACCTGCTTACCCCCAACGGCTTAAAAACCGTGCCCAACCCCTTTGAGCAGGTCCGTCAATACGCCTTCAACGGTATCAGACTGCTGGAGAATGACTCTCTGCTACAAGCAGAAGGGGAGTATCGTGGAAAGTTGATTACTCCCTATGGTTGGGGTGTGGTTTTTACCAACATCACACGTGCGCAAATGGAAAAAGCTATTCCGGATGAATACAGAGATAAACTCCTTCCCGATACACTTACCCTGTATAAAGATGAAATGACTGAGTCTGTCGATGCGGAGTCTTTTCAGCAGCGCTTGTGGAATATGTTCAAATACCGCTTCAATCAGAAATTGAGTGTGCCGCAAATTAATCGCATTCGTTGGCACTTGTTTCCCGAGGTTCGTATTGATGGAGGCTCGCAATCCACGCTATTTGATCCTGACGATAGCCAAAACACTAGTAATGATCAAACACAACCACTACCGGATATTATACGCATTATGGATGTGCAGCAGGAACAGCTAGCCCGTGGCTTGGGTGATGGACACCGGGTTATTCACGGTGTTGCCGGTTCGGGTAAAACTTTAATTCTCGGGTATCGTGCACAGTTTCTGGCACAAACAAGCAGTAAGCCCATTCTAATTCTCTCTTTTAATACTTCGCTTGCCGCTAAGCTGCGACGTTTTACGGCAAGCAAAGGCTTGAGTGAGCAGGTGCAGGTGTATCATTTTCATGAGTGGTGCAGCGTGCAGCTTAGGACGTATCACGTAGATGTAGAAAAAAGCTCGCGGCAATATTGGGAAAGGCAGGTGGATAGCGTTATTCATGCCGTTGAGTCCAATGCTATTCCACGAGCCCAATATGCAGCTGTTTTAATTGATGAGGGTCATGACTTTGAAGCTGACTGGCTAAAGCTGATTGTGCAAATGATTGACCCTGATTCCAACGCACTATTACTGTTGTATGACGATGCACAGTCAATTTATAAAAGGAAAACCGGCTTGGGTTTTACGCTTTCCAGTGTTGGCATTCAGGCTAAAGGTCGTACTTCTATATTACGACTTAACTACCGCAATACTCGAGAAATATTGGATTTTGCTTACCGTTTCGCGGCCGATTATTTTTCTAAAAACCACGAAAAAGAGCCGGATTTAAATATTATTCAGCCCGAAGCGGCAGGTACTCATGGGCCCCTTCCTGTAGTACATCACTTGGCAAGCTGGCAAGACGAAGTGGCTTACTCTGTAGAATGTGTGCAGAAGTGGTTTGCTCAGGGAGTGCAATGGCGGGATATGGCGCTTGTTTATGTAGCGGGGTATCACGGAAAGGCGCTAGCCAATGCTTTAGCAGAAGCCCGCATTCCACACCTTTGGATGGCTACAAAAAACTACAAACAACAATATGACCCCGCCATAGATCGTGTAACAGTGCTGACTTTTCAGAGTAGTAAGGGCTTGGAGTTTCCGCGCGTTGCGCTTGTTGGCTTGGGCCAGTTACAGGATGAAGACCCTGATCAGGATGCACGTCTACTTTATGTCGGGATGACAAGAGCACAACAGGAGCTTCACCTGTGTATGTCGGAAGAAACAAAGTTGTGTAAAAGGCTTTTGCAATTAGCGGGTTAACTACGCAATCGACGGGCGTTTTCTTCTAGCGCAAGTGACTCGCCCCTTCTATCCATTCATAAATCTTCATAAGAGGTGTTTTAAATGCTAATAAGCTTATAAGGCGCCAAATATAAACGTATATCGATAAACAATTTACTATTCAAATATCATGTATATCCCTCGTTCCCACGTTCTGCGTGGGAATGCATAGCACTGCTCCTTTGTAAATTTTTCGCATAAAAAAAGCCCAGAAAGTAGCGCATTCGGAGCTTTAAATTTTATGCCGTTTTCCCTCGTTCCCACGCTCTGCGCGCTCTGCGTGGGAATGCATAACACTGCTGCCTTGTAAATTTTTTCGCACATAAAAAAAGCCCCGATGCTTAACGCTTTCGGGGCTGTATTTTATGTGCCGTTTATTGGCTTATTTAACGATTAATGTAATCCATCAACCAGGTCATTGCGGGGCGCTTGTTACCGTTGCTTTGAATCAAGCCGGTACCATTGCGCCAGGTAGCGCCAACTACGTAGCCCCAAAGGGTAATCCCCACCACACTCGGGTGGTTGTAGAACACGGGGAATTGTTCACGCATAATCGCAAGCTGTTCCTGGTCGTTTGTTCTGGCAATATCATATTCCGAAACGTAAATAGGCAAGCCGAGGTCAGCAATACGGTTCAGGTTGTTCTTCAGCTCAGAAATTGATTGGCCTTCCAAACCGTGAGCCTGTACGCCAATAGCATCTACCACACCGGCATTAATGGCTGGGCGTGCCATATCGATAAACTCGCTGGTGTTCCATCGCAATACGTTATAGTCGTTGAGTATCAAAATGGAATTAGGGCAGTACTTGCGTGCCAACTGGAAGGACTTAATGATCCAGTCGTTACCGAAAGCATCTTTGGCGAAATTTGCCGGCGCGTGGCCCGGTGTTGATTCATTTACCACGTCGATCATTTCTGTATCCGGGTAACGGCGGCAGTAGTCAGAAATCCACTCTTCAATTTCTTCAGCTTTCTCGGAGTTGCTCAGGTTGTTTATCCAGCTGGGAAACTGGCTTCCCCAAACGAAGGTGTGCTGCTTATAGGGCACATTGTTCTGCTTGGCATAGGCGTAAGCATTATCAATTTTGCTCCAGTTGTAGTTATCGCGTGAGCCTTCAACGGAGCTCCACTTACCGCCATTCTCCAGGGTAATTTGATCCCAATACTGGCCGAAATCAGAGCGAATGGAGCCGTTGGTAGTGATATTGCCCACGAAGAAATCAGGCCGCTGCGGTTTACCACTGGAAGAGGAGCTGGAACTACTCGAAGAAGAAGAACTGGAACTGGTGCTACTGCAACTGGCCGCCGCCACATTGGGGCCGCTCACTTCAATGTAGTCGATATTGCCTAAGCCGGAATTCTGATTAGCTTCCAGGCGAAGGGACTTCTTGCCACCAGCCAAATTAACGGTTGTTGAGGTAGTACTCCAGCTGGTCCAGCTACCCGTTGAGCTGAAGTCTTCTGTAGAAACGCGGTTGCCATCAACACTGAGCACACCCGTGCGGTTATCGGAAGAGCCATTGGCAAAACGCCAGCGTATGGTATAGGAGCCTGAATCGCCGGTAATAGCCCAGCCGACTCCATTGCCGTTGGCGTTGTCGGTATTGGCAAAGCCACTACCGGTATAACCGGAATTGTTACTGTCTACGCTGCCGTCCACGTTACAGAAACCGGTGGTATTTTCCTGAATGGTTACCTTGGTACCACCACTGCCAGAGGAACTGGAGCTGCTTGAACTGCTGGACGATGAGCTGGAGCTGCTGGAAGAACTGGAACTGCTGCTGGACGAAGAGGAAGACGAGCTGGTGGGGCCCCCATTACAACTGCCAAGCGAGGTCCATGAGGCATCGCTGCCGGGAACGGTTGTGGTGTACCAATTCGCTTGGTAAAGGTTGTTTTGATAAACCAGCTGATCGCCAGCATTAGCGTGATTGTAAGCGCCGCCAGACCAATCTTTTGCGGGCCAGTTTGGGTATTCGTTAACACCACCACAGGAAGCTGCATAGCTCGATCCTGCATATATAGTGGCGCAACTTATTAGAATTAAGCCTATAGCGCGATTTTGTGTGAACACAGTGGGTTCTCCTTAATTATTTTTTTAAATTTTGTACCGCTTTGTGGTAGATAAAGTACTAAAGAGAGCCGAAAGTACGGCTGTTAAAGATTTTAAATGTGGCACTAACGACTATTGATGTGCCGTATTATTATTTTTTTACATCAGGCTTTCTTGAAATGCAGGGTGCAAGATACCGACTAACGATATTACACCCAGCTAATATGGAAGGCAAAAAAAGATCACAGAATGATCATGTTTCATTTGGTAGTGCTTTTGTATAAAGCATATTTATCAACACAGATTAGCTGATTGTTATAAGCCAAATACGCGAAATATGGAGCCCTGAACTAATTTCCGGTTTGCTATCTTAACTGGCCCTAAAGCCATGCCTAATGAAAGGATATACAAATACGTAAGGAATTAGAACTCCCCCATTTTTTGTATAACTGCAAATGCCGCGGCAAGGATTAGCGTTTTGTGCCAGCGCAGCGTCCAATACAAATAAGGCAGGAACAAACTGTTCGACTGGCAGGTGCTGTCAGCTGGATGTAGCAACATACCAACACAAACCTGATATCAGCCAAAAGATAACCCACGAGAAATGCTTAAACTTCGAAAATATCGCTGATACGAGACCACTAACACCAAACACTACCGCAATAATTAAAAGCATTGCAGTTTCGAGATTGTTCACATCAAAATAAGAAACCAGCATTAAAGCTGCCAGCCCAAACCAGGCAATGGTAGTAATATGCCAAGCAAAGCGCAGTGTGCGCTTTGTAAGCCAATCGCTGCCATACAGCTTGGGCAAGCTATTTTTACGAAAAAGCCTGACCAATATGGTTTTTTCACCGAGAAAGGAATGCGCTAATCCAATCGTAAACGTTAACAACGCAGCGACTAATAACATAGACTCGTGACCTTTGCTGGACGCCTTGTAAAGCTAGCGTTTTTGTCAGTTACGTTTTAATGATAGTGGATATTTGTACGAAATTTTTGGCAGGCCATGCACGAATAGCAACGTAGACCAAAACGTCAACTAAACATGTTTTATGTGGATGGCATATCGGCACCCATATAGATTGCAAACGCTATTATACCTAAACCAGCTAATTGCAAGAAAAACGGATTCTTAGCCTCGCTCCAGTGTAACAGTAAAAATATGAGCGACAAAGGTGATATAAACAAACAACCAAGCCCCCACAAAACACTTTCTTTAAATGCAGCTATCAAAAAGCCTATAGCACCAACTAGCGCAATACCAAAACCAACAAAAACCAATATATCCACTTTATATCATCCTTTTTCTATTATTTTCGTTTCTACACATTACATCTGAATGCAGCTATTAACTTGGCAATAGTAATACTGCATATCTCTGATAGTATCCGACTGTAAGGTCTATTTTCAACAGCCTGTGCACCACGGCCAGGCAACTACTTATCCTTCATATCATCTTATCCTTCATATCATCGCTGATTATATTCCTTACTTTCTCCCCCAGAAGACAACAACGAACAACTCTGTGGTCAGGGCTTCTCTGTCGCGTTTTAGTCAAACGCTCCACCGCGCGCTTGTGCTTCGGTCCAACCCTTGACTTGCATCTAACTTTTGTCGTGCTAGTCTCTTAAGCTTTGTGGAGGCTTCGTCGCTCCAGCTTTACCTATTTACTTGGCAATAGTTATTGTTAAGTTAAGTACCAATAATTTGTCTTAGCACTGAATAACTACTCGTTTGGTTTAAACAACATCAGCGGGAAATAAAAAATGGTTACCATCAATCTCTCTATCAATGGGAAATCAACCAAGCTCGAGGTTTCCGACGGAACAACTCCCCTTCTTTGGGTACTGCGCGACACCTTGGGGCTTGTTGGCACAAAATACGGCTGCGGCAGGGGGCTCTGCGGTTCCTGCACCGTGCACATGAATGGCATTGCAATGCGTTCCTGTCAATTACCAATATCAGCGCTAGAAGGGCAGTCCATTACCACCATTGAGGGACTCGCCTCTGAGGAAGGTGAATTGAGCCCCATTCAGGAGATCTGGGTGGAAGAGGACGTGCCACAGTGCGGCTACTGCCAGGCAGGCCAGATCATGACCGCCTCGGCCTTATTGAAAACCAACCCAAATCCGGACGACGACGCCATCGATGCCGCCATGGCAGGAAACCTCTGTAGATGTGGCACCTATAAACGCATTCGAAAAGCGATTCACAAAGCAGCGGAGAAAGGAGTGAAATCATCATGAAGGAAAACACGTCCACGCCTACCGATCTGCCCCTCCGCCCCGACATCGACCTGCCTGAGGTCGTTGTGAACGCAATGCGAGAGGACCAGCAGATTCGTATTGTTAACCTGAGTCTCGATCGCAGAAAATTTATAAAACTCAGCGGACTTGCGACCGGCGGGCTGATGCTCGCTTTCGGAACAATAACTCCGCGCAATGCTGACGCTTCTGAAAACTCCGGTAGCGAAGCTCACTTAGGTTCCAACAATGTATTCGACCCCAATGGATATCTGCAAATAGCCCCTGACGGATCAATCGTGATTGTGGCTATTAACCCTGAAATCGGCCAGGGCATCAAAACCGCACTTCCGATGGTGGTGGCAGAAGAGCTTGATGTGAAATGGGAGAACGTGAAGGTCGTACAATCTGAAATCGATGCGGAAAAATACGGGCGGCAATTTGCGGGAGGCTCGCAAAGCACGCCAAGGCACTTTGATCGCCATCGAACCGCTGGCGCCGCAGCACGTGCCATGTTGATCTCTGCCGCCGCTAGCCATTGGGGTGTTGCACCTGAAAGTTGCTCGACTAGCGAAGGCGTGATTGTTCATAGGGAATCTAACAGATCGATTAGCTACGCCGATATTTGCTTGGCTGCAGCGAAACTACCCGTTCCCGAGAAGGTGCCTTTTAAGGACAAAAAAGACTACAAGATCCTTGGGAAGTGGAAACCTGGCGTTGATAATCACAGTATTGTCACCGGTGCGCCCCTGTTTGGCTATGACCAAACCTTACCTGGCATGCGCTACGCCATGTATGTCAAATGTCCTGCCACAGGCGGTGTGGCGACCAAGGCAAATATTGATGCATTAAAAGCAGCCCCCGGCATTGAAGATGCGTTTATCCTCCCAGCAAAAGGGGAGGACCATCAACTTCTCTCTGGGGTAGCGATCATTGGCAATTCCACCTGGAATGTAATGAAAGCAGCGAACCAACTGCAAGTCACATGGGACCGAAGTGGCGCAGGTAAAGATTCCTGGACTGAATTGGTTAGTCGAGCCGAAAAATCCTTCCAGTCCGGCGACAAAGTGATCCATTCTGCCGGGATCTTTGCAGAGGCTAAGGCGAAGGCCGACAAAGTGCTTGAAAGCACCTATCAATACAACTTTATCGCCCACGCCACGATGGAGCCAATGAACTGCACCGCACACTATCATGATGGCATCATGGAACTGTGGGCACCGAGCCAGACTCCGCAGGCCGCAGGTGACGAAGTTGCTGCTGTCACCTCAGTTGCGAAAGAAAACGTTAAGTATCATCAACTTCGCATTGGCGGAGGGTTTGGCAGAAGGCTGATCAACGATTATCTCTGCGAAGCTGCCGCCATTGCAGAAAAAGTGGACTACCCCATAAAACTCGTTTGGACCCGCGAGCAAGATATGGCTCACGACTTCTTTCGAGTCGGCGGTTTCAGCAAATTCACAGGAACCCTCGACGCCGCTGGAAACATCACTGGATGGAAGGATCATTTCATCACCTTTAATCCAGCCGGCACGCCAGATAAAACAGTTCGTGGCGGTGGCAGTAATACCAGCGTATTCCCGATACCAATGGTAGCCAATGTAGAACTGCAGGAAACCCGCTATGACCTGAGAATCCCCTGCGGATGGTGGCGTGCCCCCGGCTCTTGCACCCGAGCCTGGGTGATAAATAGTTTCATGCATGAACTATCAACCGCCGGCGGCAAGGACTTCAAAAAATTACTCATCGATATGATGGGCAAAACGCGCTGGTTCGAACAAGGAAATTGGCGTGCATTGCACACCGGCCGGGCGAAAGATGTGATTGAACTGGCGGCAGAAAAAGGCAATTGGGGGGCACCGCTGGCCAAAGGACGCGGGAGAGGAATGGCCTATTATTTTTGTCACCTGGGCTATTTCGCTGAAGTTGTTGAAGTGACGGTCGATGCATCCAACAAACTAACACTCGACAAAGTGGTGGTTGCAGGTGATGTGGGACCTATCATCAATCGATCCGGGGCTGAAGCTCAGATTGAAGGATCCGTTATCGATGGCTACAGCGCCATGATCGGTCAATCCATTACCTTTGCCGACGGCGTGGTCAAACAGAGCAATTTTCACGACTACCCAATACTTCGAATGGCCCACCAGCCCAAGATCGAGATTCATATGATAGAAAGTGATTTCCGCCCGACGGGACTAGGTGAACCCGCTTTACCACCGCTGGCACCTGCAGTTTGCAATGCAATCTTTGAAGCCTGTGGAAAAAGGATTAGAAAGTTGCCGCTAACCGCAGAAGGTTTTAATGTTTGACTACTTAGGCAATGGCTACGTTTTTGAGTCATTTTCGCTGCGTTCTCTTTCTTCCTCCATCTTTGCCATACGTTGCGCAGCTGTAATTCTGGGCTGTTCAAACTGCTCAGGATTGAAATGCTTCTCTCGCTGAAAAACCAATGTAAGCGCTACTGGCAAAACAAATACAGCCATCCCAGGAGATATAGCCATGTGTATGATTGCCCAAAGTATACCAGCAAAGAAGAACACTCTGCTTTTAAACCCAGCAACCCACGTATAAATATAGACAGAAATAAAACTAATGACGGTAAATAGAACTCCCGTATACGATACGAGCCGCGCCGTTTCCAGTTTCTCTTTTAGTTCGGAAAAATCTGATGGGTTAGCATTGATAGTTTCGAAGCTTATTCCACCCAATATATCTACAGCCATATAGGCAGTTAATATCTTAGTAAAAGTAAATAGCAACGATATTAGCACGTACGCTAAAGTATTCGGGTTTTCCATTTTTCTTTTCCATCAACCATCAACTGATTAAAACATATCCCCCTGCTAAATCACCGAGGAGGTCAATTGAGCAGCTGGTTAAATACTGATTTCATTTTCGGCACACCACTCCAGCAATGCTTTTTTTAATGCTTCTTTCTCATAGGCATACCAACTTTCGAGTTTATTTCTATTTTCCAACAGAGTTTTAAACTTTGAATATGCGCCTCTAGAACTAAAGAACGAATAAACCTGCTCCAGATCTTCTTTAAGATTAATTTGGGCAAATTCAATAGCTAGCGGCTTACCAAGACCAAACTCCAATTTGGAAGGTATTTCTATGTACTTTTCATTTTCAAAAATATCTTCAGGTAATACATCTTCGGATGCATCCGATTCATAGTATATTTCACCCGATATCTTATCCAAATATGCTGCATGCTCTCCTTCATAACCTGAAGAAACAAAATCAAAAGCTAACTCGAGATCACCATAATCTATTGACATAGCTTGTATTCCCCACCTCTCATTACTATTAACCCGGCAATTAAATAGATGATCCTATCTATTTAATTGCACGCCCTTGAAATACTGGCGCAAATGTGTGAATTTGCTGGTATTTCAAGGGCTTACATTGCCCTGCGGGCATTGGCGGCGCTTCCGTGCGCCGCCTATTAACTTAACAATAACTATTGCCAAGTTAATAAGATTGCATTAGAAAAAGCAATTCCGGTGCCATCGGTAATGCTTCAACCCTATCGTAGCTAGAACTGTGTGACCAACTAGAGCGACACTAACACCAGCTGCAGCAGAGGCGCAGCTTGTCACGCACCGAAACATAGGTCAAAATGACGTCCTTGTTTGTTGGTTTTCTGCAAGATATTGTAGGTGGCGGCTGTTAGTACCACAAAACCCGCCTAGCATTTTAATCCCATACTTTTTATTTAGTAGAAGCATTTGCTTACCCCACGCTTCTACACTTTCAGCATTAAGCTCCGTTGAACCATTTAATTCAGAATGTTCCAACGAAGAGCCATTACTCTGAAAACCAATTAACCTCTTGAATAGCGACGGGTCATGCTTTTCAGGAGACAAGAAAGATGGGTATGAGCAATTAATGAAATACCCTAGGGGTAGCCTTTGGACCAAACTATCTATATATCGAATGCTCTCATGCAGGTCTGAGCCATCTAATACATTACCATCCTTGCCAATAACGAAGCTTATAATATATGGCTTATCTGTTTCTGACATGGCATTGGCAATACCGAGAGCTTCTTCTACTGTTGGCAAAGTTGCCGCTATAAGGCAGTCAGCTCCAGAATTACTTAGCTGATTAATCTGCCATGAATGAAATTTTTTGGCTTCAATAGCTGAAATACCTTCGTTGGGTAAGTAGCAATCATTTTTGCAACCGATTAGGCCGCCGATTTTAATGTTTGTATTATAAATAGATGATATACCGCGTAAAAATTTAACCGCGTCTGTATTAATAGATTTTTCTATTTTGGAAAGGTAAACCCTTTCCCTATTAGCACGCCAGGTCGGTGTCGCTAGCAGTATCGGTACTCCAATTTTCTCTGCAACATTAATATACTCCGTATAAATTTCTTTTAATACTCTACGACCTTCATTGGTATAAACAAGAGGCGCATGAACAAGAGCTTCATGAAGATCCAACAAGTAGTCACGACGAACCCTTTCAGCAATAGCCGCTTCCACCAAAATAAATTCTTTATCCAGAATGTCGTGCACTATACCTCCGACTTTATAGCAACTAATGCATCACTCAGCCGACGGGTCAGCTGTCGACTGCTGTATTTTTGATATTTTTTGGTGAATGTTACCTTGTATTGTTTAAATACACTCCCACATGAAATACTGGCGCAAACGTGTGAATTTCCTGGGCTTACATCGCCTTGGCAATAGCGGTGCTTCCGTGCACCGCTTATTAACTTAACAATAACTATTTCTAAAGTTAATAGTTTAATTGATGTCATTAATTTCCTCGTTGCTTATCCTTACCTGATAATTGTGCAATCTCTTCGATGACTTCACCAAACTTTTTGTTGCTAAGCGACTTAGCAATTAGCAACATACTCTTGCTTGTTCTCTTCGTTTTTATCGAATCGTTGTAGAAATCTATAATTTTCTGTTTAGTCCATCTTTTGTCGATCGATAAAGGTGTTATAACGCCATGTTTGGGATAATATGACCAGCCTTCAGCTGTCGCATCACGTCAGGTTTACCCATTTGATAGAGAGGAGAGCCTACTCTGAAACTCTAGATAGACGAACACCATCAACAACCATTTCCCATACACCATCATTTTCCTGAGGTGGCTCTGAGACCACAAATGTAGTTGTAAATGGGCCTAAACCTACAACAAAATCGTTACTCTTAAATTCTTTGAGCGGCCCTTTGACCGATGTGCTACCACCGTTTTTTAAACGTTTATAGGCCACTGTTCCATCTGGTAAAATAAGCAAAGTCATTTCTTTGCTTTTCCACTCGCCAGCATAGTTCAGCTTCTCACTCGGAAGCGGCTTACTGCAAGCCGATAAAAAAATAATCGCTAAAGCAATGAGTACGTATTTTATATTCATTAATTTTATCCGTATCCGTTGATTCTAACGCCAGCTTAGCAGGCGAACCAGGTAGGGGCGAGTCTGCTGCTGAAGCGTTTGTTATAGCGCATGACCTTCAAACCCAGAATAGTGGAATTGAAACACTGTATGATCTTTGCTTTTAAAAACACCGGAAAGTAGTTTTTCACATACCTTACTCACTTCTTCCGAATCACCATTGACGTTTATATCTATAAATTTAGTGCCATCTGAACCGCTATTATCTTCAACGTGATATCCATTTTCTTTACTAACATCTCGGATGACACTCTCTAATTTCAAGTGGCTTTTTTGCACCAATGGGAAATTAATTTGTGCGCCTGTTTTATCCGCTGTCATTTGGAGGAATTCCTCCCTACCCTCAATATTAACTCGCAAATAAGCGTAGTCATCTTCTGAGTGCATTAAACTCTCTATCAAAGGTTGCAGCCTATCTATTTTTCCCGTTTCACTATGTTCCTGAGTAATTCTGTTTCTCGGGATTAGTAACCAGGCAACAACAAAAACCGCGATTATTACTAATATCCATTTCATATTAAAAGCACTCTTACGCCGCTAGCAACGGTCGTCGTGGAGGCGTGAAGCGCCGGAACGGAGGTCCAAGCACACCTTGTTGGGCGGGAGTTGGCTAGCTTTGTGATGTTTTATAATTATTTTCCAACTAAAATAAACAAAACCGAAAATACTAAAAAACAACCAAACAACCCGGACACCCATCTTAAACCTTGCCCCCCAGAGGCTAAAACTGTATATTTAAACAGTCTCAATAAAAGGAGAACCTATATGCCCATGGCAAGGAAGCATTTAGTGTCTTTAGACGCCACACCCTACTATCACTGCGTTGCCCGCTGTGTGCGCCGAGCTTTCC
>CAJIBL010000247.1_pt1 | contig 26895 bp, 23 predicted proteins | sample 9199351 | NCBI WGS metagenome assembly CAJIBL01 (sample SAMEA7708304, study PRJEB35096) | sediment metagenome | biome: marine neritic benthic zone biome [ENVO:01000025]; feature: sediment [ENVO:00002007]; material: shallow marine sediment [ENVO:03000034] sea grass bed [ENVO_01000059] ...
AATCTTGCCTTTGTTGGATTGGATAGGTCTCGATATTAAAGCCCAGGAACAAGACTATACTGCTATCACGGGAGTTGAAAACAGCGGTGCGCCTGCCTGGCAAAGTGCACAACAGGTACTGCAGAGCAAGGTGGCGTACCAACTTCGGATTACCGCCCACAGTAATTGGCTGCCTGCACACGCGCTTGAAGCCGTAAAGCGCAGGCTGCTTGCCATGGGTAGTGTTAATACGGTTGTGCAGACGGGTATTATTCCCGGTGCCTCCGGTGGTCCCTGAGTATTGCTAGCAATGCGAGGCCTGCACCGGCGATAGCGCCGTATAAGTGGGCGTCAACTATCACCGGCGCCTTCATCGCTTGCTGCAAATGGTCATCGTTATACCAGGGTGACTGTTCATAGAATAGCTTTCCGACCAGGGCAAGCAATAACAGAATTGACTGCCAGTTGCTAAAGTTTTTATTCCTCAGGCTTGCAATACAAGCCAGTGTGAGTAAACCATGAATGGTACCGGAAAGGCCGGCATAGTAGCCGAGCTGGGGTTTTAGTGTGAGAAAACCGATGCTGATGGCGAGAGAAATAGCCGTTGCGGCCAGCAACCATGTGCCTGCTTTTAGCAAGCCCCTGAATAGTAAAATAACCAAGGTCAGTGCCGCCAGGTTCATCAAAGTATGCAGCCAGCCAAGGTGGACAATATGAGCGCTTAGCAGGCGCCACACTTGCCCGTGTAGAATGTCATCCCGCTGGTATAGTAAGTAGGGGTTAAGTTGCTCGCCAAGTAGCCCTAATATAAGTATAAGAGCAGATAAAGCCATAAATTGGATTGAGGCCAGGGTGCGGGTACTATGTGCGGGCGCTGGATATGACATGAGTTTTTAACTGGAGTAAAAAGTGATCACTATTAGAAGTAAGTATTGTTTCGTTCTGCTGCTGGCATTATTTGTAGCGCTTCCTGGCTGGGCAAAACAGTTTTCGCCTAAGCATTCCAAAATCTATTATCAAGGCAGAATTGATTTTAGTCAGGCTGGGCACCCGGAGCTGGTCTGGCAGGGCAGCACTATAGAATTCTCTGTAAAAGCCAGCACCTTGCACCTGGGTTTTTCCGATGTGGCTGGCCAAGTCTATTTTGACCTCGATATTAATGGTAAAACACAGCTGTTGAAAGTAGAAAACGGATGGAGAGGCCTTGAATTGCCTGCAGGCCCTAAAAAATACCATATTAGGTTGTTTAAGCGCAGCGAAGCCGATAAAGGCAGTGCCCGCTTTATAGGTTTAAAGACTGATGATGACGCTAAAATAGTCTCTACCAAGCGCAAAAAACCACGCAAGCGCTTTATCTTTTATGGTGATTCAATTACCGCCGGTGCCTGCAATGAAGATGGTGATGTGGATCAATGGGAAGACTACTCCACACACAATAATCGCTTGAGTTACGGGGCTCTCACCGCCGCTGAGTTGAATGCGACATACCGCAACATTGCTGTCAGTGGTATGGGTATATCCACCGGCTATGTAAATGTTACTGTGGATCAGGTGTGGAACCGTTTCAAGCCAAAAGCCGATGCAAAAATTGCAAGGCCTAAGGATTACAAGCCTACTGTGGTTTTTGTCAATTTTGGTGAAAATGACGATTCGTTTACTGGTCTTAATAATCTGCCTTTTCCCGCCGATTTTACTTCGCGCTATGTGGCCCTGGTTAAGGATATGCGCAAAGCCTACCCTAAAAGTCATATCGTTATTTTACGGGGTGGAATGAGCGGTGGTAAAAACAGCGAGCGCTTGCGCAAACCCTGGGAGCAGCTTGTGCAAGAGCTTGAAGAACATGATGACAAAGTTCACCATTTCATTTTCGACAGCTGGTACCACCTTCATCCCCGGGTAAAGCATCATAAAATCATGGCGGATGAACTTGCTGCATGGCTGTTAAAGCAGAAGTGGTTTAAAAGGCTTTATTAAATTTATGCTCAAAACCGAACGCGAAGTAGGTTTGTTCGTCCTGTTCGCGTTTGTCCAGGCCATGGAACCACACATAAAACTTGGTGAGATTTGACAAGCGATAGTCTACACCGAGGTTTACCGATTGGTCTTCATCCATAGTCTGGTATTGCAGGCGATAGTCGAATTTGCCTAACAATAGAGAGTAACTTACGAAAGCACCCTGTTCACTTTCGCTCTCCTCCACCTCCGTGGGCTCTTGTTGTTGCAACATAAAACCCAGTTTGTGGTTTTTATGTTTGTATTGAAAAGATGCACGGGTAACGTCGTAACCTTTCACGTCAAAATCGTGAGCGAGTGCAGCAAAGATAGGGGAGTTCTTAAATTTTTTGTCACCGTAAAATAGCGCTGCAGAGGTTGCCGATTTTCCTTCTTCCTCTTTTTCGGCCTGGTAAGTTACAACCGCAGAAAAATTATTGAACTTGGGGCTGGTATAGGTTGCCACATCGGTAAGGCGGTTTTCGCCTCGCCAAATTCTGGCGATATCGCCCTGGTAATGGTTATAGAGATCGAGCCCACCCTGTGCCATCCATAATGCTGTAAAGTTTCTTCCTAGAGTGATTTCACCCGCTTTACCGCCAATACCAAGATATTGTGGGCGCTCGGTGATGCTGTCCTGGCCGCTTTCTGCAGTGGCATCCACCTTCCATTCCAGCCGGTATATGGCGTATAAATCTTCTTCAAAATCCACCTTTCCTTTTAAGCCCAGCCAGGAATTGTTTCCCCTTATTTCTGTAAAGCTGCCTTCCCCTTTGTCGCTGAGTTGTGCGTTTACATTAAAACGCGCATAGGCTAAATTATTCTTTTTTTCCTCGGACCAGGATTGAAAACTAAAAAGTATTAAAAATAAAGATAATATAACTCTACTAAATAACATGTCACTAATTCCTTTTGGTCTGGTTGTTGTTAAGAGTTATAGGCTTATTTTTATAAAACGCAAATAACTGATCCGTAGGGGTTATTTCGTATAGCTTTGCGTGGGACGATATTTATGAGCCAGATTGGTTCGTATAGCGCTCGTGTAACGCACTGAATCATGGCGTTTTCATTGGGGGATTGATATGACTCAGTAATTCGCTTAATACTCCATACCGGTCTAGAGTTATTGACAGTAATTGATCGTGGAGAGATAGCTATGTTACTCAACATTTCTGTTGGTAAACGCTTAAGTGGTGGGATTGGTATCATCGTTTTGGCTCTTGTAGTTCTTATTGGGCTAGTTATGTCGAGCTTTCAGGAAGAGCATAAGACCACCACTTTAATACACGAAAATTTCCTGCCGGGTACTAGCACCTTGTATTCCGCAGACAGGGATCTACAGCAGGCTTTGGTGGCAGAGCGCACCATGCATGCCACGGACCCTGCTTCGGAAGCGTTTCAGCAGTTGTTAAATGATCACGCTGAAAATGTTCAGCAAGCTCGCGACAGGGTTGATAAATTTTATTCACTGGTTAGTGATAGCCAACTTACTGATCAGAAGAAGCAGTATGAGAAGCTGCGCGATGCCTGGGAGGCCAGTACCTTCAAAATTGTGACGCTGGCTTCGTCTGAGTCAGCTACAGACAGGTCCGAGGCCTTGGCATTAAGTATCGGTGAGGGAGCAGAAAAATTTGAGGCAATGCGCGGCGAGCTTGATCAGATGCAGGAGAGGCTGGAGCAGATTCTCACGGATACCCGCAATAAAGCAGAAGCAGAATATCAATCCACTTTTTCTACTATAAGCTGGTCGGTGATACTCGTTTTGATTGCTGCGATTGCTTTTTCCGTGCTCTTGCTTAGAAGCATTAGTCGACCATTGAATGTGGTGTTATCTGTGGTTCAGAAGTTGGCTGAAGGCGACCTTTCATACCGCTCTAACGCCCAGCGACGGGATGAGTTTGGAACCTTGATGACGGCGATGGATGAAACAATGGACAGGTTGGGCCTTACCGTAACAAAAATCCTTGGAATGTCCGAATCTCTCAGCAACGCTTCCACACAAGTTTCCGCTACTGCGCAGAATGTCAGCCAGGCAACCACTGAGCAGGCGGCAAGTGTTGAAGAAATAAGCTCGTCCGTTGAGCAGATGTCCGCCTCGGTGGACCAAAATGCCGATAATGCGAAGGTTACGGACAGTATGGCTTCGAAGGCTTCCAATGAGGCTGGCGAAGGTGGTGAGGCTGTTACACAAACGGTGGAAGCCATGATGCAGATCGCAGAGAAGATAAGCATTATTGACGATATCGCCTACCAAACTAACCTGCTTGCCTTAAATGCCGCTATTGAGGCAGGTCGGGCCGGTCAATACGGTAAAGGTTTTGCCGTTGTTGCAGATGAAGTGCGTAAGCTGGCTGAAAGAAGCCGCGTGGCAGCACAGGAAATCGGAGATGTTGCGGGCAGCAGCGTGCAACTTGCCGAGCGGGCTGGAACTCTGTTAAACCAGATTGTTCCTGCTATTGCGAAAACCTCTGACCTGGTGCAGGAAATAGCCGCCGCTTCTGTGGAGCAATCGGGAGGTCTGGGACAGGTAAGTGGCGCCATGAACCAGATGAGTCAGATTACCCAGCAAAACGCAGCTGCCTCTGAAGAGTTGGCTGCCACTTCAGAAGAAATGAGTGTGCAGGCCCAGCATCTGCAAAAACTGATGGCATTTTTCAAAATAGAAAACTCGCAGGAAGAAGCGGAAATGGAGTTCGAAAGTGAAGAAGAGTTTGAGGACAGGGTCGCATAAGCATGCGAGACAATATGGATTCTAGAAAGTGGTTGGGGCTTGGTAGCCTTGCATGTATAGCCATAGTCAGCTTGGTTTTAATGGTTCGAAGCAGTGCCGGTGCGCTGGAATGGTTTATGGCAATACTTATATGGACTGCCTGTGTGTTAGCGTATTGGGCGCTCAGTAAATCTCTTCAACAGCTTGCGCTTAGCGAACAGCAAAGCTCCGATCAGGCTGAAATTCAGCAACAACTTACCTCCCTTGCGGAGCTGGCAGGGAATTATCTGCAGTGGCTTAAGGAGGTAGTACCCCTTTGGCGCCGGCAGACTGATTTGGCAAAAGGTCAAACTGAACAGGGGATGACAGAGCTTAGTCAGCGATTCTCCGATATTCATGACCGTTTACAGGTAGCAATTCAGAGTTCACAACAGACGGCCAGCGGCTTAAGCGGTCAACAGGGTTTAAGCTCATTGATCACCACTTCTGAAACGGAATTGCAGCAGATAGTGGTCAAGTTAAAAAGCATCGTTGCCAGTCGCGATGAAATGCTGCAAAAGCTCGTGGACCTGTCGCAAATAACCGATGAGCTGCGAAACATGAGCTCGGAAGTTGCGGGTATTGCTTCGCAAACTAATTTACTGGCTCTTAATGCTGCCATCGAAGCCGCCAGAGCGGGTGAGCAGGGGCGAGGTTTTGCAGTGGTTGCCGATGAAGTGCGAAGTCTTTCCAATCGCTCCGGTGAAGCCGGGGCCAGCATTTCGGAACGTATTGAACAGGTGAATCAATCCCTGGAAGTGACCTTGGAGCGCGCGCAACATTTCGCCAGTGAAGAATCCAACATTTTGACCGAAGCTGAGACGACTATCGGTTCAGTGCTGTCCCGTTTTCACGATGCAGGAACAAAAATCGTAACGACATCAGCAATTCTGGAAGACGAGAGTAGTCGTGTCCGCCAGGATGTGGAAGAAGTATTAGTTGCACTGCAATTTCAAGATCGCGTAAGTCAAATGCTGGAACACGTTATACACGATATGCAAAAACTGACTGAAGAAGTCGCGCTGCAGCAGAGCGCCCTGCAGCAGGGTAAAGCAGTAGCCCCCGTTGATATATCCTTCTGGTTAAACTCAGTGAGTGAGACCTATACAACCCTTGAGCAGGCAGCCGTACATACAGGGACAGACAGTAATCAAGCGCCTGCTGATTCAGAGATAACTTTTTTCTAGTTGGAGAAGATATGCCTAAAAGCATTCTAATTGTTGATGACTCATCCAGTTTGCGTCAGGTAGTGTGCATCGCGTTGCGGGGAGCAGGATACGAGGTGGAAGAGGCGGAAAATGGTAAAGAGGCCCTTGGAAAGCTCGAAGGGAAAAAATATAACTTGATTATTTCAGACGTTAACATGCCGGTAATGGACGGAATTACCTTTGCAAATGAAGTTAAGAACAACCCCAAGCATAAATTCACACCAATAATTATGCTCACTACGGAAGCATCCGATGAAAAGAAACAATCTGGCAAGCTAGCCGGAGCCAAGGCCTGGATTATCAAACCCTTTAAACCTGAGCAAATGCTCAAAGCCATTTCAGTGGTAATGGGCCCTTAATATTTCTGGTACCTGAGCATGCAAAAACAGATAGAGGAAAAGCAAACCACAATAGTGATAACGGGAGACTTCAGCATATACGAGGCGGCGGAGGCCAAATCGCTTTTGCTGGAAAACACAGATGGTTTTGACCGTGATGTCGTTCTTAACCTTGAGCAGGTGGAACACCTGGATTGTGCCGGTGTGCAGGTGCTGCTTATGCTTAAAAAGGAAGTGCAGCATCAAGGAGGCAGTTTGCAGCTTGCCGCAGTAAGCGAATCTGCAGCTGAGGTGTTCAGTTTTTTTAACCTCTCATCCCCTTTTACAGATGAGGAAGCTGCATGACAGATTTGGAAGCCGCCACACAAACGTTTTTTACTGAAGCCAAAGACCTGCTGGAGGCGATGGAGTCAGCCTTACTGCGCGACCTGGACGAATTGACGGACTCAGAAACCCTAAACGAAATATTTCGTGCTGCTCATACCATAAAAGGGTCTGCAGGATTATTTAACATGGCGACCATCGTCGGTTTTACCCATGTGGTAGAAAATGTACTTGACCGAGCACGGGGCCAGGAAATTATTATCGATCAGGACTTGCAGGGCCTGTTGTTAACCTGCAGGGACCATATTGGAGACTTGGTGGAAGATGCTGCTGACGGTTGTGAATCTAGCGAGCAGACACTGGCGCATGGTGAAGAATTATTGTCGAAGTTATTTCCATACTTGGGAGAAGCAGCAGCGGAAGAGAATGCTGAGGAGCCGGCACAGTCGGAGCAAGAAAAAGACAGCGAAGCTGAAGGACCTTGGCATATATCACTGAGACTTAATCCTGATGTGCTGCGTGACGGAATGGACCCAATGTCGTTCATACGTTATCTGAGTGGCATGGGGGAGCTGAGGCAGATAGCTACACTAGAAGAGCGCCTACCCGACACAGTAGATGAGTTTGATCCGGAGACGCTCTACCTGGGTTTCGAATTGGATGTAGAAACAAAAGCCAGCCGTGAAGAAATCCAAGAGGTTTTTGATTTTGTCAAAATTGGTTCAGAAATAACAATACTGCCTCCCAGTAGTAAGGTTAGCGAATATATTGAGCTGATACGCTCCATGCCGGAAAGCGAGCAGCGATTGGGAGTGATTCTAGTGCGAAGTGGCGCGATTACCCAGCGTGAACTAGAAGAGGCCCTTGACCAGCAGACGGTACAGTCCATGGAGAATCAGGATATTGCAATGCTGGGTGAAATTCTGGCAAAAGAGAAATCCGTCGCGCCCCAGTTGGTTGAAGCCGCATTGGATAAGCAGAAAAAATTCAGTGAAAAGCGACAGGATCGCCAAGTGGTCCGTGTTGATGCTGAAAAACTGGATATCCTGATCAATCTCATCGGCGAACTGGTGATCAGCCACCAGCGTGTAGATTTGCTTGCAACAAAAACCGGACACAGCCAGCTGTTAGACGCTGTTAACGAGCTGGGAGGTTTTACTGAGTACATTCGGGATGCAGCGCTTACGCTGCGAATGGTTCCGATTGGTGACATTTTCCAGCGTTTTCGCAGAGTGGTGCGTGACACCGCAGCAGAGCTAAATAAGAAAATAGAACTGAAAATCCGGGGAGCTGAGACGGAGCTTGATCGTTCGATGGTGGAAAAGCTCAGTGACCCTCTTACTCATATTGTTCGTAATGCTATTGATCATGGTATCGAATCTCCTGAGCATCGGCTGAAAATCGGTAAGCCTGAAGTAGGCACTGTGCTGCTTTCGGCCTATCACGATTCAGGAATTATTGTTATCGAAATTACCGATGACGGGGCGGGTTTGAATGTCGAAAAAATTCGTGAAAAAGCCATTGTCAAAGGTGTGCTGGATGCTAATGCCACTATATCGGACACTGAACTAAAACAGCTGGTATTTCACCCCGGCCTTTCCACGGCTTCTGAAGTGACGAACTTGTCTGGTAGGGGCGTTGGTATGGACGTGGTTAAAAAAAACATCGATGCCTTGCAGGGAAGTGCGGATGTCGATAGCTCTCCCGGCAAGGGAACACGTCTGCGCATCAGGCTTCCACTGACCTTGGCTATTATCGATGGTTTTCATGTTGTATGCCGAAATACCCACTTCATAGTGCCTCAAAATACTGTGCTCGAATGTATAAACCTTTCTGTATTGAAGCGAGATCAAGGAAGGAACTGCGTTAACTTGCGGGGTGACCAGATCCCCACTATTCGATTAAGTGAAGTCTATAACATACCCGCACCAGTCAACGAGCTTGAAGAGTTGAGAGAAGAGTTAGTTGTGGTGCAGTTTGGGGATAACCGTGCGGGTGTAATTGTTGAAGGCCTGTTTGGTGAAGTGCAAACAGTGGTAAAACCCTTAAGCCCTTTGTTTCAGTCTTTGCAGGGTATAGGCGGTTCAAGTCTGCTTGGTAGTGGCGATATTGCCTTTATTCTCGATATACCTCAATTAATTGAGCTGGCAAAAAAACGGGAGTACAAGGCCGGGGACAACGTGCATCCTCCAATGACGATAGAGAGGTAATACATGAGTACACCGAATATGATGGAAACAGAGCAAGCTGAGGATATTTCGGAGGTTGGCATCGGGAAACAATTCCTGACGTTTCGCATAGGTAAAGAATTTTTCGGGCTGGAGCTTGATCAAACCCGGGAGATTTTGAGGTACACAGGTGTAACTGAGGTACCACTTATGCCCGATTTTTTAAGCGGCGTTATTAACTTGCGTGGGGAAATGGTTCCGGTAATTGATTTAGCTGTTCGTCTAGGTCGAGCGCCAATTGAGATACAACATCGTACTTGTATTATTGTTGTTGAAATCAGCGCTCAGGAGCAGGACCACGTATTGGGTTTGCTCGCCGACGCGGTAAGTGAGGTGGTGGAAATTCCTCAGGAAGAGATAGAAAAAGCACCATCATTTGGTGCCAATATTCGCGCTGAATTTATTCAGGGTATCGCAAAGCGTGATGGTGAGTTTGTCATTCTTTTAGACGCACATAACGCCCTCTCTATTGGCGATCTGGCGTATTTGGTTGAGAGCTCGTTGAAATAGCGCGGTCTGATTGTGAATGGAAATGATGAGCAAACTCAGTAGTAATAGATTATTCTTCCTCTCCTATGCGCTGTTGCTGGTTGCTGTTGTTATTCTTGCCCTGCCTCAGGGTTTTCTGTTAAGTACAAACGCTACCCTATTTAAATTCGTTCCTGCTATTAAACTTGTCGGTCTTGCACTTGGTGTGTTTGGTCTAATTATTTTGGCCTTGTTCTTTTACAGCTTAAAAAGAACCTTGGGTGCAGAACCTGAATCGATTGGTGTTCAATTACAAGAACTCATTGATAAACCGGAAAATAAAATGCCGCTTTCAATTACCGTTGCAATTAGTGAGCTGGTTTGTGCTCAGCGGGGGATGAAAAAATCACTGACAGAAAGCCTAAAAAAACTACAGAAAAGTGTTAAAGGCATGCACACAAAGCTGGACCTTCTTGCAGCTGATGATAGCAGCAGAGTAAACAGATATGAACAACTGGAGGGCCTGCTTATACAAGTTATCTCAGACAATAGTGATGAGGAGCACGCGGTATCTGATCTTGCAATACTAACAGCGTGTGAAGATATTGATACATGTAATGACGCTCTTCATGCCACTGTTACCGCCATGCAGGAGATCGCCGAACGTATCAGCGTTATAAATGATATTGCCTACCAAACCAATCTGTTAGCGCTAAATGCGGCTATTGAAGCGGGGCGTGCTGGGGAACACGGCAAGGGATTTTCTGTTGTTGCACAAGAAGTAAGGACCTTGGCTGAGCGCTGTCAAAAAGCGGCCAAGGGTATAAATGAGCAGGCGAACCTGAGTGTTGCCCAATCAGACAAGGCGGGTAGGTTATTAAACGATTTGGTGCCTTATATCAGGTCGTCCAGTGAACTGGTTCAATATCAACAAAAAACGTCCGCTTACCAGTTATCGGCCATTAGAAACCTTAGTGCTGAATTGAAGAAAGATCGAGATAGTCTTCAGGTCGGTTCAGATGTATTATGTGAGTTGAAAGAGTTTGCAATTGAGCTTGAAAACCAGACAGGTGAACTACAAAAAAATATAAACGTTTTAAACGGTGACTTAAAGATAAATCCTGCTAAAAAAACACATAAGATCAAGCGCGAAGATGTTGGTGTCAAAGGAAGCCTGGGTTCACCAATAGTAAAAAGGAGACTGAGCGGCACGAGAACAGCTAAACGGAAAAAGCCACTGAAAAAAAATATCACTAGTCATCAAGGACGGCCTAAGATGGAAACTAAAAAATTACGCCAGCATGAAGACAGAAATGAATTAAAACAAATAAAGAAGTCTGAAAAAAAACCAGAAAACCCCACTGTCTCCAGAAAGTTAAAACAATCAGCTGAGGTGATATCGCCCCATGCGGATGACGATGACCGTTTTTTTGTGAAATATGAATGAGAGAAATGCATTATGAATGCGGAAAAAAGTATCCCCACTCTCTCTATTATCGAATTTAATCGTTTTAGGTCGCTGTTCCAGCAAAAGTTGGGGATTCATCTGCCTGATGTAAAAAGTAGCCTGGTTTCAACGCGACTCTGGAAAAGGCTCAGGCATCATAAGCTGAACAGCTACTCCGAGTACTATGAACTTATTAATGCAGCAGGTCATGAGAAAGAGTTAAATCTTGCTCTAGATATCATTACCACAAATGAAACCTATTTTTTTAGGGACCCTGTACATTTTAATTTTCTCAGAGATTCTGTTTTACCCGGATTAGCCAGGCAGGAAAAGGTAAGATTGTGGAGTGCGGCATGTTCGACGGGCGAAGAAGTATATACTCTGGCGATGGTGCTTGCGGATAAGCATAGAGGTCATTGGGAAATACATGCCAGTGATATTAATCAGAGCGTGCTGGAAAAAGCGCATCGTGCTATTTATCTGGATCAGAGAACGGAAAACATCCCGCTCGATTATCGTCGGCGATTTTGCCGAAAGGGCATCGGGGCCTATGAAAATCATTTGCGTATTGAGCCAAGCTTGCGTAGTCGAGTCAAATTTCAACGCCTAGCGCTGCATGAGTCGCTACCTGAAATAGGAGCTTTCGATGTTATTTTCCTGCGTAACGTTATGATTTATTTTGATTTAGATGTCAGAACTGATGTTGTTGCAAGAATTTGTAAATTATTAAAGCCAGAAGCTTATCTTTTTGTTGGATTGTCGGAAAGCTTGCGAGATTTAGAGCATGGTCTGCAACAGATTCAGCCTGGCATCTATCGAAGTAGGGCCAGAGGGTGAGCGGCTCCAAGGATGTGCTAACCATCTATCCTGGAGAATGGTATTTTGGTGGTTGTTACAATCAGCTTGTTACTATTCTTGGGTCATGTGTGGCTGTTACTGCGTGGCATCCTGCATACCGTTATGCCGGTATGTGCCACTTTTTATTGCCGGGTGTGCAAGACAAAGCAGTTAACAAGGCGCTTAATCCCCGTTACGGTGTTGATGCATTGGAGATACTCCGCACACAATTGGAAGATGTGGCCCCTCTGGAAAGTTATCGTTTTGGTTGTTTTGGTGGTGCAGAGATATTTACTGGCAATCAACGAGTTGGTTTTGCCAACCATAAGCTGGCTTACCAGTGGCTGGAAAATTTAAATATAGTCCATGTGCATTTTGATATTGGCGGAAGAGAGGGGAGAAAAATCATCTTGGATGTAAGAAGTGGTATTGTCGGCGTAAGGTACTTAGGTGAAGTGAAAGGTGTGGGAGAGCACTATGACTATTAATGTAATGGTTGTGGACGACTCTGCGGTCGTAAGGCAGGTGCTACAGGCGATATTAAGTGAGGCACCGGATATAAAAGTTATTGCCGTTGCTTCGGACCCAATATTTGCACAAGGCCATATGAAAACCCAGTGGCCGGATGTGATTGTATTGGATATTGAAATGCCCCGTATGGATGGCCTCACCTTTCTACGGCAGATAATGCTGGAACGGCCAACTCCGGTGGTCATTTGTTCTTCCCTGGCTGAAAAGGGAGCAGAATTGAGTATGCAAGCTCTGTCGGCAGGAGCCGTAGATATTGTTACCAAGCCCAAGCTGGGGGTGAAAGGCTTTCTAATGGAGACAAAGTTGGCGCTGTGGCAAATTGTGCGGGCCGCAGCTCTTGCTAACATCAAGGGGCGAAAAGAGGAGCCGGTAAGCAAACATGTCAAAACACCGGATTTGGTGAAAATAGCAAAAACCACTGATTCTCTGGTTGCAATAGGTACCTCTACCGGTGGTACCCAGGCGCTGGAGTTCGTGCTCACCAAACTAAGCAGAACCAGCCCGGGTATTGTCGTTGTACAGCATATGCCGGAAAAATTCACTGCGGCATTTGCCGAGCGAATAGATAGTGTTGCCGAAATTGAGGTGAAAGAAGCAAAGTCGGGCGACCGGGTTATACCAGGTCGAGCGTTAATTGCTCCGGGTGGCAAGCACATGGAAGTACAGCGCAGTGGGGCTCAGTACACTGTAAAAATATTCTCGGGACCAGCCGTTAATCGTCATTGCCCTTCTGTCGACGTGCTGTTTCGCTCTGTCGCAAGTCAGGTTGGTCGCAACGCTACAGGTATAATAATGACGGGCATGGGAGACGATGGCGCTCGCGGGTTGCTCGAGATGCATAAAGCGGGTGCGCGGACTGTCGCTCAGGATGAGGAATCCTGTATCGTTTTTGGTATGCCAAAAGAGGCGATCAGGCTTGGAGCTGCAGATCAAGTGATATCGCTTAATGAGATACACAAGGTTATTGAGTAAAATGTAATAAACACAACTGGAGAGATTTAAAAAATTTATACGGCATACTAATGATTAAATCGATAATGGTGGTAGATGATAGTAAAGTGCAATGTGAACATGCTGTTCAGTTGTGCCAGTGCATCTTGCCTGATGTTGAGATTCGCCAGGTTTACCATGGCGCAGATGCCCTGAAGGCCTTGCGTGAAAAGGTTTGCGACATCGTGGTGATTGATCTGGAAATGCCGGTAATGGATGGAGTGGAGCTGTCGGAATATATAGCACAGGAAAAACTCGCAAACAGCATCATTATTTGCAGTTCAAAAGACAAGATGTTGATTGAGAGCGTGGGGTCGATGTGTGAATCAAATGGGCTTCACCTTTCTGGGGTAATTGCAAAACCTGTATCGAAAGATGCTCTGGAAACCTGCTTCAATAAATATCGCGAATTACAGCAATCCAGTCATCCACAACATTCTTCTGCCGAGGGGTACCTTGAATTTTCCAAAGACGAGATAATAAAAGGTATTAATGAAAACCAGTTTGAACTGTTTTATCAGCCCAAGCTGACAACTAAAGGTTTGCTGTTGAAAGGTGTTGAGGCCCTGGCTCGCTGGAAGCACCCCGACCATGGTTATGTTCCTCCACTTTCATTTATAGGTATTGCTGAAGAGTGGGATTTAATTGATGATTTGACCTTTTGTTTGCTTGATCGCGGTCTCGATTTTATCAACGAGGTTAGGCGAAGAGGAATCCAGCTGTCAACGGCATTTAATTTATCGCCTAAATCAATTGCAAAAAAAGGCTTTTGTGAGCGAATTCATGAAATCGCTTTGGCGAAAGAAGCTGATCCAAAAGCGATTGTATTTGAAATCACTGAAAACCATCTGGCTGATAATATCGCCACGTTTCTTTCATCTCTGGCTAGGCTTCGTCTACATGGTTACGGAATTTCAATTGATGATTTTGGCTCTCAGTATGCAAATTATGAACTGCTTTCGAAACTACCTATTACAGAATTGAAAATTGATCGCTCAATGGTGGACGATGTCTCCGCCAGTTGGGCTAAAAAAAATATTCTGGAAAGCATTGTGAGCATGGCAAGTAAATTAAACCTCGCTACAGTAGCCGAAGGGGTGGAAACCTTGGAGGATTACAAGTCTTTGGCGAGCCTTGGTGTCGATGTTATTCAAGGCTACTACATTGCTAAACCCATTGCTCAGGAAGATCTAATTACCTGGATTAGTTTCGAGTTGGCGGCTTTAAGGGCAAAGCTAAAACTTCAATAGCTCACGGTGACCACAAATAGCCATAGTTTATATAAGGGATAGTTTTCATTCTATAATTGTTTTTGCTCACGCATGGTTAAAAAAATTACATTGCTATATCCAGAGTGAGTTAATACCGGCTTTTCTCAATAGAAAGATACGGTCCCACCTGAGGTCGCATTAAATTCTCCGTCTATACTCATAAAACAACGGATTTGAAGGCTTCGCACATGAAGAATATAAGCATACGTATCAAATACGCTATACCCATGGTGGTAACCATTCTGGTTATTGTAACGATACTGATTGGAAACTCGGTGTTAATTTCCGCACTGGAACGAGATGTCGAGACCTATACAGATGGTTTCCTGCCCGCCGTTAGCAGTGTGCTCAATGCGGACAGGGATCTCTACCAAGCACGCCTGGCCGAGGTTCAATACCACACCTCATATGAAGGAAAGCAGGCAAACCTCGAAAGTATAAATGAAAACGCCCAGCAGGCAAAAGACCGTTTACAGCGCTTTGAATCACTGCTGTCTCAGTATCCTGAGCTGACGAAAAAGCTGAGCGCTTTTGATGGTGCCTATAGTGCCTGGAAAAGCAGTGTGGATAGCAATTTGCAGAATGCGGATGCAGAAACAGCACTGAAAGCAAGCGAAACTAACTTCGAAAATTTACGCACAATATATGATATGGCTGGTGAGCTGGCCATGACTAAGGCGCAGCAGGTTCGTAAGGAATCCGAGGCACAGGTGGCGCAACATAAAACCTTTGTTTGGGTGGTGAGCATTGGTGCCATCGTGTTGGCAATAATGGTATCCGTTATCAGCCAAAATAAGCTTATTGCGAGAATTGATGAGTTAACGAAAAATATTAAGGATATTACCTCCGGTGGCGGTGATCTTACACATGAAATAGATGTACAACAAAAAGATGAGCTTGGCCAATTAGGATTGGCGTTCAATGACTTTGTTCGTAACCTGAGAGAGCTCATCGCCCAGGTAGGTTCAGACGTTAATCAACTACAGAACTTTTGTGGCTCACTGGATAGCTCCTCAGCAAAATCTTCAGATGTTGTTGCCCGGCAGAGTCAATCGGTGGAGATGATAGTCAGTGCCGTACACCAGATGAGTATTGCCACACGAGAGATGTCAGAAATCGCACAGAATACCGCGTCGGAAACGGAAGTTGCCATGACTCAGTCCGGTGAGGGTGTGGCGACCATCAAGAAATCTGTAGAGCAGATACAAGCGGTTTACCATACCATCGAGTCTGCATCCAACGGCGCCAAGCAGTTGGTTGAAGAGTCAAATAATATTTCCAGCGTACTGGATGTGATACGTGGCATAGCTGAACAGACCAATCTGCTGGCCTTGAATGCAGCTATTGAAGCCGCGCGCGCGGGCGAACAGGGCAGGGGCTTTGCGGTGGTTGCCGATGAGGTTAGAACATTGGCAAGTAAAACTCAGGAGTCTACAGACAGCATTCAGAAAATGATCGAAGCAGTGCAGCAGGGCGTGAGTAATGTAGTCAGCCAGATTGAAGATGGCTTTGAAAAAGTCAGCAGCTCCGTCGACCTTGCATCCAGTATTGAAACACGGCTCAGTGAAACTCAGGGGCTGATCAGGCAAGTGCGGGATATGTCCACCCAGACAGCCACGGCGACGGAAGAACAGTCTTCGGTGAGTGAAGAGATTAATACTAACCTGCACGAGCTGAGCACCCAAACCAGTATCACCAGTGAAATTGCCAGTGAAACCCACGAAAGTGCACAGCAGGTGCGGAGAGTCGCCGATAGTATTTATCAGGGTGTCAGCCGTTTTAAAACGGGTTGATCAGGCGAAAATGTCCTTTATGGGTTTGACACCCGAGTACACGCAAAAGCGGAAATACTGGTACCACTGATTGAGTTCTACAAAACCCTTGGCCGCCATTAAATTAAGCTGGGTTGCCAGTGGTAGCGTTCTATCGGCTTTCATGCGTTGCAGTGCTTTACTGATGTCGTCCTCGCTGGCGCCGTTTGCCTTGGCATCCCTTAGCCAGCGGTTTGCATAAGCTGTTTCGACACTCTCATTGGCGCCGAGTATCTGGTCGGCGTTAATAAAGCAAGCACCGGGGTTGAGAGCAGAATAGATTTTCGACAGCAACATATTAAACTGCGCCGCGCTGCAATGGTGAAGGGAAAGCGCCGACACAACCAGGTCATAGCGCTGTTCGGGAAAGGGCTGTTGCAGGTAATCACTCACGTAAAAACGCAGCTTTTCATCTTTTCCCTCGAAGCGCTGCATGGCAATCTTCAACATGTTCTCGGCTACGTCGCACAGGGTGATGGAACAATTGGGGAAATGCTGCACAATCTTTTCGCTGAGCAGGCCAGTGCCGGCACCGAGGTCGAGTACCGTAAATGCCTGATCCCTGTCATAGGGTATGAGTGATACAGCAGTTCCGTAGAAATCATCAAAACACGCTAATAAACGCTTGTGCGAGGCATCGTATTCCTGAGCGTGTTTGTTGAAAGTTTCAGCTATTGTTGTGCTCATAGTGATACTGTGGGTGCTCTTGTTGCTTAAGGCTGGGCGCGAACTATAACGCGATAAAAACTCAATACCAAGCAATCTAAGGTTCACAAAGCTACGTAAATATACTTTGGCGTCGTACCGAAACAGGAGCAAGTGATGGCTGTTAAACTGAGTTCACACAGTAAAGATCTTGGCGGTTTTTCCGTTACCCGCATACTGCCCAACATCAAGGCGAGAATGGTGGGCCCGTTTATTTTTGTCGATCATATGGGGCCGGCTGATTTTTCGCCTGGCGAGGGTATTGATGTACGCCCCCACCCACATATTGGGCTATCGACGATTACCTATCTGCTGGAAGGCAGCATGTTGCACCGGGACAGCCTTGGCAACAACATGGAAATCTTACCCGGCGATGTCAACTGGATGACCGCCGGGCGAGGTATTGTCCATTCCGAGCGGGAAACTATCGAAGTCAAGTCAAGCCCGCATCGTGTGAATGGCATGCAGTGTTGGGTGGCGCTGCCAAAACAGTTTGCAGAGCTGGAGCCAGCTTTCACCCATATCAGGCGCTGTCAGTTACCGCATTATATGAAGCAAGGCTTGCTGGCGCGCCTAATCGCTGGCGAAGCATATGGCATGAGCTCCCGGCTTAAAACCTACTCCCCAATGTTCTATCTGGATGTGCTCGCCAGGGCCGGGCGGACCATTCCTCGCCCCAACCCCAGTCAGGAATGCATGGTATATGTGCTTGATGGCCGCCTGAGCTGCGATGACGAGGAGCTAAGCGCGGGTGATTGTGTACTGCTCGAGGACCACCCTGAACTGGCAGCGCTGGAGCATAGCCGCGTACTGTTGTTAGGTGGCGAAGCCTGGGATGAAACGCCCTTTATCGACTGGAATTTTGTTTCCTTCAGCAAAGAACGAATTGAACAGGCAAAGCAGGACTGGCGTGATGGCCACTTTGCTAAAATACCGGGGGACAGTGAAGAATCTATTCCCTTGCCTTAAGCCGTGTTGAGTACTGCTTGCCAGGTGTCTGCGTCAACAGTCACGCCATGCTGCTCATGTTTCTTGCGGGTGGCTGCCAGTGTTTGTCCGGGCAGGTGTAGCCCGGCAGAGATTAATTGCTCCCTGAGTTCGTTCATTCGCTGGCTGTAGTCATTTGCCCACAAACGCTTGATATCAACAGCAATGAACACCTGTGATACATCCTGCTCTCCGGGCCTGCGGCCTATTTCATTAACTGACTGCCCTTTGCACAGCAGCGCCGCCATCAGGTCCAGCATAATAGATAGGCCAGCCCCCTTCCACCAACCGATGGCGGACGCAGAGAGCGATTCAAAAATCAATTTTGCATCGCGGCTTGGTTCGCCCGCAGAGTCGTACCCGCCTGGCACAGGAAGGGGTTCACCGCTCTCCATAAAATCCTGGATTTTTCCATAGGAAAACTGAGAAAGTGCCGTATCGAGAATAATAGGGTCTGGTTCGGCGGGTAAGCCAAAAACAATAGGGTTGTTACCCAGGGTAGCTGCCTCGCCGCCGTGAGCCTTCATATTGGGGATGGTATTGGTCCAGCAGATAAGAGCGAGGTTTTCGTGTGTTGCCAGCTTTGCGTAATAACCGGGGCGCAGCCAGTGATTGGTATTATTCAAACCTACCAGGCCAACAGCGTGATTTCGCGCGAGAGACATTGCATTTTCAAGCGCAAATACAGCATTTAAAGGGCCCGCCGCTTGGTGCCCGTTAATCACCCGCCAGGCATCGCTTTGAAATTCAATTTCCGGTTCGTTCGCAGGTTTTATCCAGCCGTTTTTTATTTCATCAATAAAGCGCGGAAAACGCTTCAAGCCATGGGTTTTAATGCCATCAAATTCCGCTTCGGTAAATAACAGAGCCAGCCTGCTTGCTTTGCCGTTATCGAAATAGTGTATCAGCAGTTTTGTCAGTTGGGCTGTTAACTCGCTATAGCTGAATTTGTAGCTATCTACCATTTAATTATCAACCTTTTTGGCAAACATGACCGGCAACAACGTGTAGTCCGCCCTCGCGTTCAACCCAAACCCGTGTAAACATAAACACACCATCTGCTCGTCGTGCGCCAAACACCGCCAGAATCTGCGCCTCTACAGAGACCACAGCAAAGCTTTCATGCAATTGAATTTGCTGGTTGGAAAGTTTTACGGACTCGATTTTTAACTCACCGCTGCTGTGGGTTTGCAAGTCTTCGTGTTTGGATACAAGGCTTCCAAAATGATTTGTAAAAAGAAGATTATCCGCAAGTAAAACTTGCAGCGCTTCTGTGTCCGATACTTCCATAGCCTGACGAAGAGTTTCTTCCGCTTGCTGAATTTGTTGTTCATTCATTGTTTGCTCCTTGTGGTCGATGACACCGTTATAGGTGACGAGGCTGTGGTTCGAATAGCTTCACGAAGCGTCGATTATACCCGAGTATGCGTTCATCCCTGGGCAAAATCAGACTTTGGTGTCACGGGTGAAAGTCCTATGCTAGTATTTCTTCAATTGTAGTGTTTGGCATCAAGGAACCGCCATGAATCTCTTAAAAAAAGCCCGCCTTGCTTTTCAGGATGGCGCATCTGATAAGGTCTATGAAGTGGACCTGCTTGATCTGGAAAACGGTAAGAGTGAGTCCTATCTGGTCAACTTCCGCTACGGTCGCCGGGGCAGCAAGCTGCGGGAAGGGACCAAAACGCTCCGCCCGGTAGACTTGCAGAGGGCTCAAAAGCTCTATGACAGCGTTGTTACATCAAAGCTGATCAAGGGTTACACGGATGTGGACCAGCCGCAAAGCCAAGACCAGCAGGCTGACTCTGTTGCTCCTGCGTCAGTACCGCCCTCCAGTACCGAGGATATGGCCAACAGGCTGGAGCAGGCTCTCACCGCCGAATCCAGCAGCAAAAAGCGCGCGCGCATTATTTGGCGATTGGCCGAGTTGGGAGCAGCGCAGTGCCTGCCCGCGATAGTCAATAGCATCAAACGCGGTGATTGGCTGGAAGATTATTCCATTGCATGGGCGATCGGACGCTTGCAAGCCAAGCAATACAGTAATGATCTGGCCGGGTTGCAGCAGCATTCTCACCCTGCGGTTTGCCGCATAGCTCAGGAAGCCTACCTCAATATTGCCAGCAAAGAGCAAATGCCTAGTGAGTTGCAGAGCGCTGTTTCCCAATGGTCGGAGCAGTTGCAGAAAGCCCTGGGGACCGACAATGTCACAGAGCTCAACAATGCGTTGGGGGCTGAACTAAAGAGTGATTCCACCGATAAAAACCTGCTGCTTCGAACTTTGTATCAGTACAGCCATTTCCATCCCTGGGTTAAATCGTCGTTGTTGAAGCTTTTAAGCACCATTGAATTCAAGCCGGGTACCTTTAAAGGCATTCGTGCGATCTATAAAGCGGCTGAGTTGCGTAAAGATGCGGATGTATATGCGCTACTCGCCTATCGCTTTGAAACAGGAAAGCATTTTTACCGCGCCGCATGGTCGTGGGCTTATGCGCCGGGTGTGGGGTATATCAACGCCGATAAAGAAAAGAAAAAACCAGAACCGCGAATTGCCTATTCGGAAAGAACCCGCGACTATTTTCGCCGCAGAGTATGGCGAACGGCTCAGCGAATGGGCAGCGCCAATGACCCTGCATACCTGGACTTCGCCAGCACGCTGTTGTTAAGTTTTAGTGATAACGACGCTGGTGAAGCGCGTAAAAGCGAAGTCTATCGCTATGAGCAGCGCAGTAATCGCTGGGAAAATATTCTGGTTGCGGTCAATGAATACGATACTTTTGCAGGCTATCTGGCCTTCAACCATATTCTTTACCACAACAGTGAAAAATATACGCTAACCCGATCCGGTCGAGCATGGAGAAAAACAGAAGGCGATGATGGTGATCGCCGCGTGGAGGCCTTTCCGGAATTATGGGACCAAAACCCAACGCGGGTTGTTCAGCTGTTGTTGCATAGCCGTTGCGCGCCAGTGCACGCTTTTGCTGTTCGAATATTAAAAGATCACCCAAATGTAACTGAGACTATTCCTCTTGAGCAGTTGACAGAGCTTTTACGCAGCCCGTATAGCGATACAGCGCAGTTCGCTCTTTCTCTTGCCAGACAAAAACTAGTAGCAGAGGCCCGAAACTTTTCCCTTATCTGTGCGCTGTTGAGCAGTACGCTTCAGGATGCTCGTGATCTTGGCTTGGAAGCTTTCGTCAAACTGGAGGAGAGTGATCTTCAGAACCTGGGCTTTATTGTGCAAGTGCTGCTTATTCGTTATAAGGATGTACTGGCCGCGATATTGGAAAAACTTTCAAGCTGTAACTTTAGCAGTACACTGCAACAACAACTATTGCGTAAACTCGTCGATACTGTGATGTTGTCAGGCTCAAGCAAGCATGACCCCTATGCGGAATCCCATATGCAAAAACTGTCGGGATTTATCGCTGAAAAACTTTCGGCGCCGGCAAAGGAATTTCCGATAGCAATTATTGAATCCCTGCTGCATTCACGGGATAGCGCACAACAGTTGCTGGGCGGGCAGTTGTTGTTACTCAATGCCATTGATTTCCACTCCATTCCTGAGCACCTGATTACCCAGATTAACAGCGCTTCATCCTCCGCCGTTCGTGCCATTGCCGCCGCGTTGTTGGGCAAGCAAAGTGACCAAGAGCTGGCTGCACAGAGCGGTTTACTGGTGCAGCTTTATATGCAGGGTGATGCCGAAGAGCGCGCTGCCCTTGTGTCGGTTTTTCAGCGCATTGTCACCGCTGAAGCGACGGCTACCGAGGTACTCAATGTCATGCTGGAACATGCTTTTTCTACCCGCGCTGATGAAGGGCTGATAGCTGATTTGTCACAATTCGCAGAAACCTATTTGAGCGCCGTTTTTCATGGTGTCCAGTTGGACCTGTTGTGGCGCAGTGTGCAGGCTAAATCCAAATTAAGTCAGGCGCTTGGGTCGCTGATTATGTTGCAGCGCAGCCCTGAAGAATTCAGTGTTAGGCAGTGGTCTATCCTGGCGAAGAACCCTAATCAATCTCTGCGCCAATATGCGCAAAATGCATTTAGCGCGCATGCAGAAGCTGCGCGTAAGTTTCGCAACGAAGCGCTGCAAATGTTGGAAACCGACTGGCTTGATACCCGGGAATTTGGGTTTAATTATTTTCGCGAGGTATACGGCAGTGAAGACTGGGACCCGGATACCATCATATATCTGTGCGACAGTGTTCGCGATGACGTTCAGGCCTTTGGTCGCGAGGTACTGCAACGCTTCTTTGAACAACAGCAGGGTTATCACTATCTTGAAAAACTGAGCCAGCACCCCTCTGTTAATGTGCAATTGTTTGCCAGCAGTTTGCTCGAAGACTATGCCGGAGGTAACGACGAACGTATCTGTGCGCTCCGGCCCTACTACATTTCTGTGATGTCTCAAGTTTATCGCGGGCGTATCTGTAAAGATCGGGTTATAGCGTTTTTACTGGTGGAGTCCCAACGTTCAAAAGAGGTGGCTTGTTTCGCAGCAGAGATATTCGAACGAATATCGTTAACAGTGGTGCACAAGGACAAGTCCAGCCTAATAAAAGCCATGTTGGCGTTAAAGCAGCTGTATCCTGATTTAGAACTTATGCTCGAACAACGTGATCCCGCCATTAAAGCAACGGCTTAGGAGCCCTCAATATGGAGTTTAATTATCGGTACCGGGGTTCCAGTCAGATAGCAAATGATGCGACCTCCACCGCTGTCTCTTTTTCGCCTGATACCCTCAGGCCACCAAGTTATTTTGTCGGTGAGTTAAAGCAGGGGCTGGTATTTCGCGAAGCCATTTCTGCCCTGCACAGTGTTGTCACTTCAGACATGCGCTTCAAACCAAAAGACCGAAGCGAATATATGCGCTGGCTGAAGCAGGAAGAGGACCGGCTGCTTACAGAATTTATGGAACGGGGCAAGCAGGTTGAGGGTGAGCTGATAGCTGCGCAAAAACGCCTGAGTGAACTGAATAACCAGTATTCGAGAGCGCTTGACCCCTATTACAAAGCGCAAAACCGGTATTTTAGGTACCTGTATATAACGGATTACAACGCCTGGTTCGTTTTGGACCCGGTGATTACTATAAACCCCGACGAAATATTCTTTGAATGCTTTTCTGAAGACGAATCCAGTTACGGCAAGCTTAGCTGTAGTTACAATGTTTTTGACAACATCAGCGATTCTGCGTGTGGCACGACCAATATCGATTACTCATTGGGTCTGTACAACGAGTTTCAAAAAATTCGCGACTACCGTTCCACCCGCCTGGCTGTTGATCCGGAGGGCTTTAATGTACAAACCGGCAATGATGAAAGTTTCGAAGAGGTAAAAATTGATTTACCGGAATCATGGGTAAGGGGCTTTCTTCAGGTCAGCTCAGCAATGACTCTGCCAATGGAAAAACTCCGGGTGCAGGCGATGGATATCCACAATCTGTGTTATTACCTTCGCCGCCACAAAGAGCGTGTTGGGCCAAGGTCCATGCGTTTTATCTTAAACCCGGGTTATCCCATAAAGGTTCGCTTTGAACCCTGGAATGAAGAAATCGTATTTTCCCGCAGCGTATATACAGGAAAAGAAGCAAAACAGATTCGGGTATGGGGGCGCAGACGCCTGCACATACTTGAACGCCTGATTCCTATTGCGGACCACTTTGAAATTCATCTGCTGGGCGATGGTATGCCCAGTTTTTATATAGCACAGATGGGAGACATGAGTTTTACTTTGGGATTGTCGGGTTGGTCTGCTAATGACTGGTCACGTCAGGGTAATTTCGATTTACTTGCACCGCGAGGGGATGTGGATGACATTACCTTAAAGCGGGTTTATAAAGGCCTGTCTGAATCCTGGTGCGAGTCTTCCCGTTCCCTTGCCCAGCGCATGCAGCTGGATGAAACAGTGGTGAAATCTGCTTTGTCGATTTATGCGCAAAGCGGACAAGTGCTTTATGACCTCTCCTCGGATATTTATCGTATTCGTGAGCTCTGCCGTGAGCCGTTGCCACTTGAGTCCCTGCGGTTTGCCAATGAGCGGGACGAACGTTCGGCGCTGTTTGTTAATGCTGACCTGGTAACAATCAAGGAGGCTAAAGAGCAAGACAATGGAAGTAGTTTGTCAGGAACGGTAATGGATAACGCCAAAGAGCTTGTGGTGTCTCTATCAATTGACCAAGACCAGCGGCTGGTGAATGGAAATTGCCAATGCAGCTACTTTTTTCAAAACCAGTTACGGAAAGGCCCCTGCGAGCATATGCTTGCCCTTCGCAAAGCTTACGCAAAAGCTGGAGGGCAAAGATGATGTCCGGGTTTTTCATTTCAAATTTACTTGCTATACTGTTTTTTCGTGGCAACGCATTGAGCCTACCTTGCTTTCTGGGCGGTGGATCGCCGTCCTTGCTTACAGACTGCACACGCATCACTGGCTCGATCTTAATAATGCAAATCAGCCACTACTATCGCTTTTGCGGTTTGGCTTCCAGGAAGCCAAAGAGCGATAGTAGTGGCGATTTGCGTCGAGTTGATCGATCCAGCACTGAGAGATCTACGAAGGGTCGTTACAATGCGTTGCCACGAAACTCTTTTTCTCCCTCGTTTTTTCACCATTCTCAGTTTCTCCTGAAACCCTTTTTATCTAGCAAAAACCTTTGTACCTCAGCTCGTCTTTCGCTGAATGAATTTCTCATGGAGGTGAATTTTGGCCGGTAATGGAAAACTAACGCGTCAACAGCTGTACGACAAAATTCGCGAAACCAGTAAAGACGAATATATTCTGTCGGAAATGCAGCGCCTGGGTTTCTGGCCCACAGACAGCCAGCGGCCGACTCTGGCAGAAAAGGTCATTGCAGAGCGGGCTGAGTTACAAACCCGGGTGGTGAAGCTTGCGCGCGAGAAGCGCTTGATGGAAGACCCGCAACAAGCGCTGAAGATGCTGCACAAGGAGAGAAAAAAAGCAGCGATGGAGCAGCGGGAAGTAAACAAACGTGCCCGCAACAAAACACGCTATGAGCGGGCCTTGCGTTGGTATGAGATTCAGAAAAAGCGTATCACCTTTCTCGGTGAACGCTTTTCCTTTGGTTTGCGTAACGTTGACAGTGATCAGAGCCGCCTGGAGACACAAAAACTTCCGCTATTCCATGAAAGCAAAGATATCGCCCAAGCCATGGGCATCTCCATTAACGAGCTGCGCTTTCTCGCCTATAACAAGGACGTGAGCAAAATATCTCACTACCAGCGCTTTCAGATGCAGAAAAAAAGTGGAGGTACGCGCATAATATCTGCGCCCATGCCCCGCTTAAAGCGTGCCCAATACTGGATTCTGGACAATATTCTGTCGTCGGTAAAAATCAGTGAATATGCCCATGGTTTTGTAGAAGATCGTTCCATCGTCAGCAACGCCAGCCCGCACCAGCGCAAACGCGTAGTGATTAATATGGATCTTCAGGACTTCTTCCCTACCGTGGATTATCGCCGTGTAAAGGGCATGTTCTGTGCCTTAGGGTATAGCGAGCATGTGGCAACGGTTTTTGCGCTGTTGACCACCGAGGCGGATACTCAGGAAGTGGTATTGGACCAGCAACGCTGGTTTGTCGCAAACGGCGAGCGCTTCCTGCCTCAGGGTGCACCCACCAGCCCCTATATCAGCAATATTATTTGCCGCAAGCTGGATGCGCGCCTGGCGGGCATAGCAAAAAAATACGGTGCATGTTTTACCCGTTATGCGGATGACCTGACTTTTTCCCTGGATGATACCGACAATAAAGTACTTACGCGCTTGCTATGGGCCGTGAGAAAAGTGATTGCTGACGAAGGTTTTGTGTTGCACCCGGATAAAACCCGGATAATGCGCGCACACAAAAAGCAGGAAGTTACTGGAGTAGTGGTGAATGACAAGCTGTCTGTCGATCGTAAGACCTTAAAGCGGTTTCGCGCTTTGTTGTTCCAGATAGATAAAGACGGACCAGCAGGAAAAGAGTGGGGCAAGGGAGAGCTGTTCAACGCCATTGATGGCTTTGCTAATTTCGTAGCGATGGTTAATCCGGAAAAAGGCATACCGCTGCAGAAAAAGGTGGCGAACTTAAAGCGCAAGTACGGTATTAAGGTTAAAGCTGGAAAGATTACCGCCTTAAATAAAAAGCTGTTTCGTTTTAAATCGGCCAGGGGCGAGGCACCGAGGGAAAACTGGTGGATGCCGCTGCTGCCAGAGATGCCCGTGCTGGAGAAAACCCAGCAACAATTCGACGAAGAAAAGAAAGCCGCAAAACAAGCGAATAAACCTCCTAAGGCTCAGAACCAGCAGCGAGCACAGAGCCGCAGCCAAAGCCCACAGGCTCCAACCCGCGCCAGTCGGCCAAAAGGGAACAGGAATTTCTGGAGAGTGTTCTGGTTCATTCTGATAACTGTTTGGGTGGTAAAGCTATTAAACGAGCTACTTAACTAGCGCCTAACTATGTAGTGGCTCATGCTCAATAAAACGGCCTTGAATGTAGGGCTCGATATAATCTGACAATTTGCCTCTGGCTTAACAACAAAAGCAAGGTATTGAGGCCTCTCGAATGGCGCCGTATGGCACTTATGGTGTGAGAATTTAGTGCCTAGTATTGTGTCTGCTTTCGAGCCTTGGCAGACGTTGAGAAAATCAGGTTAGCTTCCACTGATTCCACAAAGCGGACATAGAGTTCCGGATTTTATAAAACTATATCATCTGCAGGACTCACCACGCCGCGTCCACCACAGTTTAAAACATGTGTGTATATCATGGTAGTTTGAACCTATGACAGCAACATTTCTCCGTTGCATAAGCGTAGTGTTGCACGCGCATACCGCATACCTGTTCTGAACTGGTTGAGCAGATTCATCTAAATCATCCTTGCATGCACTGGTTATGCATACAGTTTAATAATTGCATATGGTATATAGAGCAAGTAGGTTAATGGTCAGTTAAATGAGTGATTACATGTATGTTATTGATTTATATGAGAAAAACATGTGTCCAGTTTGCAGTATTATCTGTTACATAACGGACACT
>CAJIBL010001066.1_pt1 | contig 26855 bp, 31 predicted proteins | sample 9199351 | NCBI WGS metagenome assembly CAJIBL01 (sample SAMEA7708304, study PRJEB35096) | sediment metagenome | biome: marine neritic benthic zone biome [ENVO:01000025]; feature: sediment [ENVO:00002007]; material: shallow marine sediment [ENVO:03000034] sea grass bed [ENVO_01000059] ...
GGAAAAAGGCTTCGAGGACCCACAATCCCCTTATTCTTGGATACGGTTGGATGGCCTGTAGAATATCATTCGATGCTTATCCATCTGTCCATCTATTGCCATCACGTCGTTTCTTTGGTATCATGTATAAGTTCTTTGGGTCTTTGTTATCAACCCTTACACAGCCTAGGCCCAAGAATTTGGAAGTGCCTATGCGTTTTGGGGTCTATGGTTTGTCCACAGTATTAGAATTATAGGCTCCACGCCCTTCAAGATACTTGATAATACATGCAGTTTAGAGTACACTATAGTGGTGTCTCCTTAAAACACATTTAGTGGGGTAGGTTTCTTCCTACTACGTATCTACCTCACTATCTTAGATTACGAATATTATGTGGATGGCAGTTGTGATGTTAACAAGAGATCAATGGGTCTTAATTGGATGTGGCGCAACTATTTTGATCGCCGTCTGCATACATCTATTGCTAGTAAGGTGCTGCAGTGACCGGAACCAATATATTGATGGTGGAAGCACGGACCCCATTCCATCCCCAAGAACATCTGGTGGTACAATATCAACAACCACTGCGCAAACGCTAGGCTATCTCGGGACCGGATACAAATCCGACCATGGTCTATCTGATGGATATCGTGGGGGATTACGTGGGCCGCTTGTTACCGATAGCTCTGGGTATTCCGCGGGTGAGTCGGGCAATACTTCCGATAGTAAAACGGATCATTCCGTATCTAGCTCTACAGTGGGCCGAAATAGGGTCCGCGGTCGATTTGAAACGGACCACGTAATACCTGAGAACTTTACACTGAGACGTAGGAGATCGTCGGTCGTCGAACTATCCGAGCACGAAAATCGCTTAAGTAATACGACACGGTTTGGTAGGTGATGGAGATTGTCCCATGGCAAGATTAACATCCGCACAGCGAAAGAAAATACCTAAAAGTAAATTCCAGACGAAGATAAAAAACAAACCGGCATTTCCTTTGGATAATTTGGGTCAGGCTAAGTCCGCCATTAAATTATCTGGTAGATCTTATAAAGCTGGAAACATCTCTAAAACTACTAGAGATAAGATTGATAAGAAAGCCACAAAGATGTTGGAGAAAGGTGGCATGAAGGGGGGAGCTGTTAGATATTCTAAGCCTAAGGTCTCCCGCAAGAAGTCTTCAGTTAAGTCTAAATAAGGAAACATCGACAGCATGGCTAGCTTTTTGGAGCATAATAAAAAGAGCAGATTTAAAGGAAGACCTAACATAACCAAAAAAGACTTACTACATGGAAGGCCCATCGCTTTTAAAAGCTTAAGAAAATGGAACTCTGAAAACTTCAAAGAGATGCTTCCCTCACGAGCCCCAGAGCTTATCAACAAAGCCTTAGAACTCGCAGAGCGTGGGGATTCTCGCGTTTTACTAGCGCTTATCAATAAGATCCTCCCGAACTGCGATGACAGCAGCATAACCCTTAATGCTCAGCTTGGTATCCGCGAGGATCTTTTAAAAGTCGCGGAGCGTATCTGTGAAGAAGAAAATAGATAGAGCTAAAGAAACGTTTAAATGCAGCGACGAGGAGGCATTGAAGTACATAGTTACTGCTGATTTCGTGGCGTTCATTGAATACTTCTTCTACATAAAGAATGGCGAGAAGTTCTACATACCTCCAGCAGCTAAAGACAGGAACCACTTCTGGATTATAACAAAAGAACTTATGGATTTTTATAACCAGAAGTCTATGCTACTTAACATAAACATCCCGCCGTCTTTTGGTAAAACTACATTGATGCTGTACTTTATAGCTTGGTGTTTCGCCAGAGAACCATCATGTAGGTTCCTGTATACGGCTTATGGTACAAACTTCGCAGCAACCAAAAGTATGATCGTAAGGGATATTCTGCTACTTCCCGAATATATCCATTTGTTTGGCCCTCGCATCAAAGGTGCTAAGGTTTCCAAGACAGATTTCACCATGGAGCACAATGGGTCCTTTATTGCTAGAGGATTCGAGGCAGGTATAACAGGTAATCATGCGGGATCATTAACATCGGCTGGATTTAGAGGTTGTTTGATCATCGATGATTCTATAAAGACATCAGACGCCCGAAGTGATACAATTAGGGCAAAGGTAAATGAAACATACTACAGAGTCATCTTTTCTCGTGGTGCTGGCCAAATGCTCCCTATAGTTAACATATCCCAACGAGTAGCCGACGATGACATCGTTTCTGTGTTCAAAGGGGAAGAGCCAAGAAGAATTTGGAGGCATGTAGTTCTTCCGGCGCGATGGGAAGATGGATCCCTATTAGACCCTAAGCGTATCACGCATGACCAATTAGACGCATTGCTAGAGCATGACCCGCATACCTATTGGCTCCAATATATGCAGCAGTCTCTTCCAGAAGAGTATCTGTTGTTTTGCAGGAAAGACTTCAGGAGTATGCAATTCGAACCGAGCGAGGTCAAATTCATATTCTTAACGGGTGATCTCGCCGAAACCGACAATACAAATAATGATGCGAGTGCCTTCACTGCATGGGCATTTTGCAAACGAAGGCATGCCAATAATTTAGAGGTATCGTATCTATTATTACTGGATTGCCTAGAGGTTTGGGAGAATTTTAATGATCTTTTAACAACGTTCTATAGTTTTTATGGAAAAATAGAGAATGTTTATGGTAAAATAAAGACGGTTCACGTTGAAGATAAATCTTTAGGGAATGCCTTTATATCTATGCTTAGATTACAACCAGGTATATCAGTGAAGCCTATTAAACGAAAGTCTAACGTTAGCAAATTAGATCGCATCCAGGCCATACAACCCTACCTTAAGAATGGTAAGGTTTTTATGATCCAAGGTAATGCATGCAATGAAAAAGTTATTCAGCATATGTGTAGAATAACTAGGGCTAAGTCGAGAGTACTGGATGATATTGCCGATACAGTTTCAGATGCTGTTGATATTGCTTTTAATTCTAAAAAGCAAAGAGAGAAATACAAATTATTCGAGGCGGACACGCTAGGTTCATTTAAATCCAACAGGAGATCTCATGGAGAATATTTCTACCAGTGACAGTGTTAAAAAATCAAGAGGACGACCGAAGGCCAATAAGGACGACAAGCTTAACTATGAGGCGGAATGTAGGGAGCTAAGAGAAAAGCTCGAAGCGGTAATGCTACATTATGAGGATAAGCTCTCGGAGAAAGAGCTATTGCAAAAAGAAACCGAGCAGAAGCTAGAGATCGCAAACAATAAGCTCAAGCCTATATCCCCCGTGGAGAATCCTGTAGAGCATTCACGGTTTAAATCCATAACCCGCATAAGAAATACAGAGAACATAAAGTTCTTAATAAGCCTGTCTATCCGTCCAGAGTTTTTGGCAAAAACTGAGATAACGGATTATGATTTGGAGTATATCAAAGATTTAGATGGTAATTTGTTGGCTAATAAGTTATTTGAATTAATACGATCACGCTTAAGTATGCGTGAGAAAGGAAGAATCGCGGGCATATAGGATGAAGAAATACAAATCATCAGAAGTGTTTGGTTTTTATAATGACTGGCGGAATCACATAACCTCTAGTGATGACAGATCTCTTGAAACACGCAAGTTTATCAATGGGTATCAGGGATGCATTGAGTCTAGTAAGGACAGCTATGAGAGCTTCGTTATTAATCTCATAAATAGAGTAAACGAGACCGTAAAAGCAAATGCTAGTAACCTAGAGTTGGTTCCTCAGATATTCAGCGTTAATGAGAACTATGACCAAAAAGAGATGACGGCGTACCAAGGGTTGTTCACGCATTTGATGAATGACCAAGATAATAAGATGGCCTTCGCTCAAGGCTTGTCCAACCTCATTGACAATGGATATACGTCTTATCACGTGTATGTCAAGCACACCAAAGATATCTATCTGGACAAAACCATAAAGGTAGAAAATATATCAGATAACAAGTCAGTATTTTGGGATAAAGACGCAAAGAAATCAGATTACTCAGATGGAGCCTTCTGTGGCATAAAAAGACGCGCTAAGATAAGTACTTTAAAGAAGCAAACAAAAGCAAGGATAACAACGGCAGATAGAGAAGACCATAAAGTAGATTACATACAGTTTTATTTTATTGGTGAGGTAGAGAAAGTTTTTGTCAAAACGAAATCTGGCCTTTACAAGAACGTAGATTATCTTAGAGAACTTGATTATCCAAATTTGGTAGAAAGAGCTAAAGTAAAGGTCCCAACCGTTTTTACAACATGCTTTATAGAATGCCAAGAATCTCCCCTCTACAAGCCTGTTGACATAGGGATTAATTGTCTCCCAATTATTTTTGATGATTCACTCACAGCATTTATTGAGGATAAATATGAAAGCTTTCCTTTATGCCATAAATTAATAGACTGCCAAAGGATCTTAAACTATCAATTTAGCGAGCTAGCCCATTTAACCAAGATGATGACGAGCAGGATTCTTATAGGAACGGGGGCCCACGTGCATTCTGGGGAAGCTCGCAGAAACATTTCTGAGTTACATACGAAAGCAGGATTTGTAGCCATAGATAGCACTGGTGTTGATGAGAACGGTGATCCCACTGGTCCCATTATGGTGCTCCCACCTGTGGAGGTACAAGCATCATTGTTAGAAGCTATTAAGCTCCAAAAAGAGTTCATGTTTGAGATCGCCGCAAGCCTTATAGATATAAATAGCAATAGGACAGTGGCAACCTCCGGTGTAGCATTAGATAAAATGATCAGAAGATCTGATTTGATCCAAAATAATATTATTAGAGGCCATGAATGTTGCGTGAATAAGATATCAGATCTTCTAAGGCGTATTATTCCTGTAGCGTATACGGAGTACAAGAAGCTATATGTTGAGCAATATCAAGACTCCTATATGACGGTTGAGATCAATAAGCCATCCGAAATATATCCTGGAGTAATCGACAATAGTACTTTGGATATTATGGATCGATATCGATTTGCCGTTAGGGTAGCGCCGTCTGAAGCCTTAGAGAAACAGAACCAGATGGTGTCACTATCTAATTTGTATCAAATAGACCCAGAAGCGTATGCTAAGACCAAAGATATATTCATTCAATCATTAGGCATCCAATCAGGGAATGAGATCAGCCGAAGGTTATCTATGGATTTGCCGGCTTATATAGTGGCATATGGTAAAGGTCAGATATCATTCAAAGATGCGGAAGCTAAGATGCAAGAGGAAGCGAATAGGGCTATGCAGCAAAAGCTTCAAATACAAAAGATGGATCCGCAATATCAAAAGGACATGATGGATATGCACAACACTGCACTTGAAGCTCAATCCCTAAAGCTAAGTGCGTTGTCTGATCGATACAGGGCAGAATCGGAGCGTAAAAAGAACGAAAATATGGATCGCGATATGAAAATGAATATGTTGATCAAAAAAACCGATTTAGAGTTAAAAGCTCTCAAGCTAATGGAAGAATCTAATAAGAACCATAATTCTCACATGCTTAAAACGGCGGAACTGATAGCTAAGGAATCAGAAGATGATAAATAAGGTTCCTTTCCCAGGTTCTCTTCCATCCTTAAGTAAGCAATTGGATTACCCGAGATTAGTTAATTCGTTTCTCGATAGCCAAGAATTCATTAATAGGCTTCCAGTTCTTACCAAGGTCCTAGATCTCTTATTGGTGGAGGCGATACATTATAGTTTTACGACACAGACGTATTTTATAGCTACCCGTAATACACTTTACAAGTACACGAATTTAACTCTTACATCTATCGGTGATATACAGCCATCTGACAAGGCTTATCGTTTCGCGGAGAACAACAACAATCAGGTAGTTCTGGTTAATGGCTTAGCGGCCTATGTATATTCCCAAAAAACATCAACGCTTGTGAAGCTTGGGCCTGCTAATAATTTCAACTTACAACAGCCGATCGATGTCATTGTATTAGACACAATAGCCATCATTGGCGATAAGCTAGACAATAAATGGATCATCTCATTTGAAAATGATGCGCTTAATTACAACAGCACAACACCGCAGCTATTAGACCCAAGAAGCGGGAGCATAACTGGATTTGGGGACGTTAATAATAATCTCTTTATATTCGCGGAGAATATGGTAGAGCGATGGGTACCTGTGCAAGCTACGACATCCACAGTATTCCCATTTCTTAAGGACGCCTCATTTAGAAATGATTATGGGGCGATATCAACAGCTTCCATAAACTCTTATAATAATGCAATTTACTATTTCTCGAACGACGGCCATGTTAGAACGATAAGCCAAACGGGCGCACGCGAGTTGACTACTTTTGGGATTGCAAATATTCTGAAGTCTAAACCGAATCTTCATAAAGTCAAAGCTATCTACTATAACCACAAGGGTCTTTATTTTTATCACCTATCATTTGATGACGAAGCTTGGGTTTATAATAGTTCTTTAGGGACTTGGTCAGAGTCTTCAAGTCTATTTATAGACGCTTCCAATGAACTTGTATTACAAAAAGACATTATCGGGAAACTTGGGGTTTCATTCAGCCCTTCTGACTATGTTACTATTCGAAGCAATTATTTTTCTAATTTCCTAACGCAGCCTAAAACACGGGTGAAAGCTTCACAGATTTTACTCAATATGTCTATTAGGCAAGATGTTGAGGGCCCATCCGGTAAATTTGAGCTAGATATGAGCCAGGACAATGTCCATTTTGGCCCTAAGTTTACTAGATTTATCCAAAATAATGCAGATTCAAACATTATCTATGAAGTTTCGGAAGGTGTAAATGCTGCTCATGGCATTACGATAAGAGTGACCTTCTGGTACCAATATGATTTCGTTGTTCGCGGAGTCATGCTACTAACTAGGAGTTAAAAACATGGAAAAGAACGACGTTAAAGATCCAAACGTTTTAGATGGTATTCCGCAGGAGGTCATCGACCGATTATTTTCGGAAAGACATAAAATTTTAAAAGGAAATTCACTTAAAGCAGAAAGGGAAAAATTGGAAATGGAACAAAAACTTGAGCAGATAATGGAAGAGCATGAAAACCTTAAGAGACAAATAGCATCTACCCAAAATAATAACGCTCTGCCTGAACAACAACAACAACAACAACAACAACAACAACAACAATTTACTCCTGACGACTTAAGATCTATTTTAGAAGAAAGGGACAACAGAGCAAAGGAAGACGAGCAAAAACGAAATGCCTATTCCGCTATGGATAAGATACAAGCTGTCTTAAAGAATCCAGATATTGAGAAGGCTCTTGACGAAAACAAAAAGCTAGACCCAGATGACAGGCTCGACGTTAATGGGGATCACGCAACTTATTTGGCCCATTTTCTTCCAGAGGAAGTTCTTACTGGATTATTCAAGAGCGCCCTTACGGACCATAGTGTCAATGATGCATTATTTAGAGCAGTCGTAGAGCACCACAATGGTTCCCCATCGTCTTTAAAAAAATTAATTAAGCGTATTCAGCATAACCCTAGAGTAGAAAATAGGTTCGATAAGGTTCCAAACATCTCTTCTGAAGGCCAACCGTCAAGAGCGGAAAACATGTCGGCCATCATAAGAAAGATGAGCGAGTCTATGTAATAAAATTAATTGAGTATTTTAGTTTAACAATCGTTTAATATATTGTATAATAAATTATCGCAATGTGTTTGCAGGGTCATTCGGCCTCATTTAGTTCATGGGAGTAGTCCGTCTACTTTCTGGTAACCAACTTATAATGAGGTCATCATGAGTACCATTGTAAACGATGTGGCTTTGACGAGTTTTATCTCCTTTGCGGTCACACAAACCACGGCAGCATATGCCATAAAAGCTGAAACAGCTGGAACTTGGTCTAGAGAATTCAATTCTTCTCGAACAAGTGACTATGCGTCAGCTGATTCTGTATTTCACCCTATTGAATTCCGAGTCAATGGTGGTAAAGGTATGGTTGCATCCACGTCGCCCCTATCCGTTGTAGGACGATCCATCACACTAACGCCCGAGAACAACGTATATACTTATGCTATTACCGCCGATCAGCTTCGAATAGCCAAAGACTTCGTAGGCGGCTCAAAAACATTTGCAGAAGATCCATCGCGATTCTTCAAGAATGGAGAATTCACTACGGAAGGTGTCACAGTAAGGGAAAGCATCGGGTTTAATATTGGCCAAAAGATTTCTGCGGATATTGAAAAATCACTTACTGATGCTCTAAATGTTGCTTCGTTCTATTGTCCGTTCGCAACTTATGCAGATGCGCCCACAATGTCTGATTGGAACATGACCCTTGTTAATAAGGGCCGATCCATGATGAGAAGCCTGGATATGGCCGGGGTCAAACGCTATGGTGCATTCAATATTGAAACAATGGAAGCTATTACGGACAGCGTTCAGAACCAATACAACCTTAAATTCAACAATCCCGCATTGGAGAAAGGTGTCTTAGCCGGTTCTATAAAAAGCCAGATGATGGACTTTCAAGGAATTACCTCGTTCACTGACCCGTCTATTACTCCACATACACCTGGCCCACAATATGCAATAAATCCAGACTTCACTGTTTCAGCATTGGTGCCAGACCCAAATGCCCCAACAGGCGCTATGTCGTTTAGCGCTATTACAGTAACGGGTGTTGCATCAACTACCGGTTTGCTATTCAAGAAGAACGATGCGTTCTCTATTACTACAGTCAATCCTATCGCGTGGTTGTATGGAAGGACTCTATCGCAGACGTTCGTATTCAAAGCGGCAGCAGATGTGTATGGCGATGGCGCTGGAAATGCCACGATCCCATTACATATGACTCAATACCTTACGGGTGTTTATACGAATCTATCAGCATCTCCTGCAATAGGTGCTGCGGTGTCCATGTGGGGCCCTAGATACGACAGTTTCTTGTACTACCCTAAGGGCCTAGTATGCTCGTCGTTCCGATTGGCGGACTACAGAATACCCGACAAAGATCAATTCAGATTTAGTATTGGTAAGTTTGATATGATCAACGGCGTTCAGACTGTTGTCAGAAATGGTACAACCGATTCTGTTTATCGCTGTGCATTCGCAGAGCTGGGCATGTCTGAGTTAATCGTTTGGATGCCAACCCGAATTTAATAAAAGGACACATAGATATGATCTCAAGACCTACAACCATATATAAGGCCGACAGCGCTGATATTTACGATACAGCAAACCTAAGGCTGAATCGCGTAAGAGCCTACGACGAACCGTTGTCCGAGTTCGTGTTTCCATTGACGATTAATGGTGGTACTGCAACTGGTGCATTAGGAAAAGACAAGCCAGTCCTCTATTCCTACGGAGACGGAAGAGTTTACGCACGCGGGACTATACTTCTAGGAGCAACACCTACTGCTGGTAATCTAGGAATCTCTCCTACTTCACAAGAGACTTTGCAATTTCAGCCATTTTCTGACCAAGAGACTGTTCCTGGAACTCTGTACGATCCTGCAGACACAACGTTGGGTGAAGTTGTGCATTTAATATTGGTTAAAGACTCGGCCGCATCAATTATCCTAATTGCTTTATATAGCCCTGGGTTGACCCTGGCTAATAAAGCGGTCTCTTTATCTGGTTCATTTTGTTCGGAGGATGTTCGGAATGCCTAGTGAAAACGAATATTTAACGCCGCGGGTTGAAAAGGCCCGTATGCGTCAAAAAGCATTTGGTGGTGACGCCCAGCTAGAATTCGCAACGGCCGAAGTGCTCTTACCAACATTTGGGACACGAAGACCTGTTGCCAGGACTACAGGGAATGGTATTGTGCACCTATTCGGTACGTTTAAGCTTGGCTCGGGCTTTACTGGAACTGTTTTATTGTATTTACCATCGAATATGCAGCCGGAACTTCCTGACCAACAATACATTACTATCTTTAGAGTTGGAGCTGGGGCAGGCGTAGTAGACAGGACCCCATTCAGAGCGGTAGTGGACGTTGTTAATGGACGCGGAGCGATATCGTACGGTGAGGCAGCGCCTTTGGTTTTAAATGCTGACTATTCGTTTGAGTCGAGTGCTATGTATTATTCGAGGTGATAATGATACCAATTAAAGCGGTTCTTAAAGAGGCTCTTGAGGTAGCTAACGTATCAGATTTTGCATATAGCCAATCCCCATCAGCATCTAAAATAGATTCCGCTTTATTTTGGTACAACCTCCAGATCGATTCCTATCGTGAATTGGTTCCTTATACTGTGTCGTCTCTTGTAACAGGCCAAGCGGGCTTGGACGCTATTAAGGCTGTAGAAGTCGAGGATGTTCAGTTTTATCTTAACCCTGCGGCGCAACCAGGTTCTGTGCAATATTTAATGAGGCAAAAGAGCAGGCATCAGTTTGAAGCTTTAAGATCCATACCTAATCTTGAAGCACTTCCGATGTATTATTACTTCGAGAAATCAACTGGGAAAATCTTGGTATGGCCATTACCATACGACCAGAGCCTGCAGTTTGACGTAGTCTATTATCCTTCGGCTTATGGTGTAACAATCGAGGATGTACTACCGCAAGGTCTTTCTGGCACAATGATAGAATTATTAATATATGCTACAGCAGAAAAATTAAGTTCAAAGTATGGGGGGACATGGTCTACTCAGAATTCTATGATATTAAAGCGAGACGAGAAGAAGCTGAAGACATCCTTGAAGGAAACTCCGCTTCCTGGCCCGGCTCTTGATAAAATCAATGGGAATATCCATAAAGATATACCTTGGGTATCCTATCTAGCAGGAGATTTTCCTCAATGAGAACACCACAGCCCCCGTTAGGGAACTCCAATGAAGATCTTCATAAGGGCTTGTCGGACGAGATAAATTATAGAAACTATTTATTTTTTCCCGTTTTGAAGCTACCACAACACACACAGGCTATCATAGATACTTTAACTTCATTAGATTTTGTAGGATCTTTGGTATTCAATACAACGCTTAATGCACCAATGATTGGGGAGCTGAATACGCTGACAAACACTACAAAATGGAGAGCATTCTAATGTGGGGACCCATTATTGGCGGCATTATTGGCGGCATAGGCAGTTTATTTGGCAGCTCTGATGAACCTGATCTCAGCGGTCCATATAACAAATATGGTGATAAATTAAGATCTTTAGCGTCTGCTTATGACCCCTATAGACGTAGAGGGCTTATCGGTGGGAATAGTCTGGTTGACATGGCCAATGATTTTTATAAAAACCCAAATGCTCTTCAAGACAGGATTGCTGCTGGGTTTCATGTTAGCCCCTATCAACAGCACATATTGGATTCCATTAAGCATACCATGGGATACAACAGTGCTAGAGGTGGCTTGTTGGGGACTTATGGTTCCGACAAGAATATAGCGGATGCACTTGGTGATGCAACGGGACGTTTCCAAGATAGATATATCGACAGGGGCATGAGGACAGCGATGGATGCAGCCAATATCGATGAGATGCTAGACCGAATGGGTCTACAAGGAACAGAAGGGTACGCTGGGCTAATGCAGAGAGGGTATCAAGCGCCTCTGCAAGGCCAGATGGCTTCAGCGGCTCAAAGTATGGGCCGAAGACAGTCCTTTATAAACAACATGATGGGCGGTGCAGCATTAGGTAGTGAGTATGACTATAGGCATTCTAACCCTTCCATGTCCGGATGGGGGAGATATTGATGCTAGAACTTAAAGATTTATTGGCCAATAATACTCCATCCAACTCCTTACTTCGCATGGCTGCATCATCTCCAACTATGCATGCGAATAGCCTTCTCGCACTTCTGCAGAACCAAGATCGTATGAGAAACCAGGGTTTGCTAGAACATATTAGGCAGGCTGCCGAAAATAGAAGGGCCTACCAGAATCATTTAGACAGAATAAATCTTGCACATTACATCCAGGAACAGATGGGTAAGAGGCAACAGGATCAATTTGGCCATGATACTGCTATGAAGCAGTACGCCCAAGAACAGATGAACAAGAGAGCGGATCAACACCGTTTGGACGTTATAGGAAATAAAAAAGTTCCGCAAAGTAATATACTGCTATCAGCATACGCACAGAATAAAAAGAGGGATTACGGATCACCGTTGAGTAGAGAAGAAGCGGCAAAGCAAGCCAATGCGGATATTCTGTGGACAAAGACGGTAGGAAGGAGTTCGCGTAGAGCCTACGAAGCATCCAAAAAAGCACACGAGCAAATGGGTGTTGTGAGACGATTAATAACGCTGGAGTATCCCAGATACGGTAAAGGATTTGGTACCCTGAAGAAGTGGGAGGACTATTTATTCAAAACACATCCAAAAGAATATAAAGCCTACGTAGCATTAAAGGCGATTCTCCCCGGTCTTGCCAGTGAATACAATATAGGATCATATGGAGCACAAACTGAGGGGGAGGCGAAAACGGCACGAGATGTATTTAATTTTGATACATTTTTAGGTCTACCAATGGAAACGCAATTAAATAAATTGAACCAATTGGATAATTCCCTTATAACAACGATGCATCAGTTAAAACCTCAACAGTATCACTTATTTACAAAGCTGCCGGAACTGCATGACTTGATGCATCCAGATACGCAAAGGCTAATAGCAAATAGGAACAGAGCAGCAGCCCAAGGGCTACCGCAAGAGCATCTAAACATGAAGGACCTGGGGATAAGCTATGATTGATGAGAAAGGGCATTTTTACGTTGGGCAAAGAAGAGCTACAGTTCATAATTGGAAGAACTTTTCTCCACAGAAGAAAGCTTGGTACCAACAATACGCAAAGCAGAAGGCTTCTAAATACGATAATAGATTCAGAGATGCGTTACCATTCGGGCTCGGAAGGTCGGATACACTCAAAGGGAGCCTAGCTAGGGGCATAGCAGCTGTGGCGGATCCCGCGATTAATACAGGTATAATTAATCCTATCAACACCTTATCGCATCTCGTAGTAAACCCTATTATTGGGCATATGCATAAGGGATGGCATATACCAGATGTACCTAGCCTACCAACATCCGAGAAAGAATCGCCGGTCCTTAATTTTATTGGAAATTTGGGTGGTTATGCAGTTCCGCTAAAAGAGGCTTCTTTAGGATTAAAAGGGTTAGAAGCGATTCCAATGTTATCGAAATTAGCAAAATCGAAAGGAGCTCTTAGCGTATTAGCTAGGGAAGCATTAAAGAATTTTGCGGCTTCGACACTCTCTGCAAAGAAAGACAGGCTAGAAGCAGGTACATTCGGTGGTATGTCCGCTATGATGCCACCAATAGCTGGCGGTATATTTAATACTCTATCTAAACCATCCGCAAAAGCTTTATACCCAGCCGTAGCTGATGCTGCATTAAAAGAATTTTCAAGAAGAATTGCGCCAGATGCGGAGGGGTTTATTGACGAGAAAACTAATAAGGAAATACCTTACGAAAGCCCTGCTGATAGGATAACTAAAAAAATACTTAACAGGCAGTTCAAATCTAGGAAAAATTACGAGAACCTATATGATGCTGCGTCCAATAACGCGGAGGGATCAAATGTAACATTAAACAATAAGAAGTTTGAAGAAGGCTTGATATCTTTAATGGAGTCCGAACCATGGAGAAGTGCAGTGGGCAGGGACAAGACTTATTTGGACAGCTTACTAGAAGATGCATTCACGGGGTATAACGGCGTGCATAATACTTCATCACTATCCGGGCTTATGAATTTACGTAAGGCTATAAATAACCATGGTGAAACTTCTGGAAATTACGATTTGAATGCATTGGCAAAGCCTAAAATTAAAAGTGTCATTGATGAAGTTATAGGGAACCCTATCAGTTCTGATAAGAAGGGAAGATTAGCCGTAGAATCTTTTAATGCTGCGAATAAGGCTTATCGCGATCATCAGAATCTTTTTGGGACATTCCCAGCATTCCCTCATGGAAAGATGAAACCAAATAAATTGGTCCATGACACGTATAATATAGCGCCAGAATATTTTAACAAGCTTTTAAAAGAGCAAAGGCCATATAGTGAGAGTGAAGGGGAGGTTCCGTTTGGTGTCAGGTTCCCATCTAACCCCCTAACGGATTCCACAAGAAGGTTATTAAGGCCATCATCGGGTGAAAATGAGCTTTCCCGATTTAGGAAATTTGAGAGGCTGATCGGCAATCCGTCGGATGTTGGAGAAGTTTTGAGAAGTACTTGGTTCGGAAAAGGGGCAAATAAAGATAACCCAATAACCATGGGAGATGTTCTAGCTACGGCAAAGAAGCATCCAAGCGGTATTATGCGGCAATATATGTTTGAGCCGAACGAGATACGGGGCCTAAATATACTACGAAGATTACAACAACAAAAAGGCATGAAAGGGAAATTTGAGGATATTCCTTTAAAATTTAGAATGCCTGAGGGGATAGGTTATTTGGCAGGCCATCATTTTATGGGGATGCCAGGGGGTGCGATAGGTGCTTTAGGTGTAGCTGGTTTATCTAAATTAGCCAGAATGCGAGGAGCCGCTGTATATAAACAGCTCCTAGAAGAGGGCGGGCTTGATTCTTTAGATAAGATAGCGGCTAATAGACTTCTTGACCACAATAGGTATGCGCCCTATGCATCAGGGGCATTAGCATCATTATCGGGTATTGCAGGAGATTATAGATAACATGGCAGGAATACCGTTTACCACATTTCAATCATATTTTAACTATCCCGCCGGCATGGGGTTTCCAGCAAATCTTATAGGAACGCCTTTAGCAAACGGTAGGATCTTTTTCTTCTTGGATGCATCCCATACGCAGCCCGCAACAGTCTACCAGGATCAGGGTCTAACGATTCCGTATACGAATCCAATAATCCTGTCGATAACGGGAACTGTTGGTATAATTTACGGCAATCTTAAAACTTACTTTGTAATTGTAACAGATTCTAATGGCGATATCGGGCAGCCCATCTTAACATTTCCTTATAACCCTCCGAGCGGTGGGACAACGCCGATAGTAGATGGGCATTTCCCTTATAACTTGGCGCCTACTTTTGGGTTTGATAGTGTCTTATTTGAAGGTGTTTATGATTCCCAAAATCCTATCCCGATAACAGCAAGTGCATTATCGACGACGCCAATTACACAGGGTATATTTTGGGATGTGGTTACTACAAATGCCAATAAGAAAAATTACTTCACATTAACACCTTTAGGTGCTTTAGGGCTAGAAGGAAATCCTAAAAACTCTTTGGTATTAAATTCGGAAGATAATGTAGCCGGTTCTGATACAGTTAACCGAATAAGGTTCATTATTGGTGGGTATGAAAGTTTCCAAAGGAGAAATTTAGGGCTTAGGCTGACAGCAAGGATACTTAGTGGAACAGCTCCAAATCTGCCATGTTATTCGTATCTGACGCTAAAGGGTGCTGAACAAGGCGGATTATTTCTAGGAAATCTTCCAATCTCTGGGACACTGGTATCATCGAATATCTTCTGGACCCAGCCGCCCTTAACACTCAGTGGATTCACGACAGGTGATATTCTCGGAATATACATAGATCTACCGAAGAGCGTTAGTTTTTCGATCGAAATTACGGGGCTGTGGGTACAAGAGAGCCCAAATGCTACGGTTAATATCCATGAATCGACTTTAGGTATTACTAGCGGAACAAGGTTTCTCAGTGATTACACCAGATACAATCGCCCAGATTTCTCTTCTACAACTGCTGGAAACTCCGTTACTTGGGCGAACGAAGGATTTGGGGAGTATAGGGACAGTGGGAATATTACATTTTCATTTGACCCTGGGGCGCCCGCGAGTGGAGAACTTCCGCAAAGGATAAAGTGCGATGACTCTACCATAGCTATATGGCAAAAGCTTATTGATGGGGTGGACGGAAGAAAGTTCACAACATCAGCAGTGGGCCAAGGTATACGATCAAGAAGAAAATTTTCAGTAGTTTATAATACTGGCGCTATAACCACTATTGTATCAAATTCTGTAGCAACGATCCCATTGGGAACATGGGCGTCTAATAATCCGACTGCTATCTCGTCAACGGTATTAGTAAATGAATTCCTATATGGTGTTGAGGCTTCAATAGCACCAGCATCACCGGCGGATACATTTACTGGTTACAGATGGGATCTGCTGAAGTTTAGATGGACCGCACAAGGAGCGGTATCAACGGGGGTTTATAATCCAAATCCTGGGGGAGGGGTTATCTACCCAGGTCCATCTGATTTTGAAGGTGGTTTAACGCAAAATATGATGAACTACATAGGGACTATGCAATGGGTCAATCAAGATGGAGGAGGCGGCCAAACATTTGCGACGACGGCTCTATTTAAGCATGGCGATACATCTATTGGTGGTATTGGAGCAGATGGACATTCTGATTTCTTTTTGGGATTACGCTCATTCCTATCGAAGGCGCTTCCTAGTCCACCGCTTGCCGGAGGGACATACGCAGGAGACCATTTAGCCCATAGGGGGTATCAGATCAATAATCTGCATCTTCAGTTTAAAGAAGAGCAATTGCCGAATGGGATAGCAACCACACTTGCTTACCCAATGAATTACCTGGCGTGGACAATTCCAGGTTCGCCTATTAGCCCATTTTCAGGGTCCCCGAATAATGTGTACCCATACGTATTAAATTTCGCGGTGGAAGGAGCATCTCCTTCTGGTGTGCCAACGGCTTCAACGAGTAACATAGAGGTCCCCGTATTTTATCAGGATTCCATAAAGAGGATAGCCCTTCGCATAAAGAATTTCATTAACCGACCTAGGGAAGTGCAAGTTACAGTAAATGCCGTCCCAAACAATGGAGACTATTATGATATCGATAATGGGGTTGACCGAATACGAATAATATTTTGGGATACAGGACAAGCAAAGCCAGCAAAAACGGGGGCTGTCCCAAATGAAGTCTATATGCAATTCAACAATACTTTTACTACTGTAAATATTGCGGAAACATTGGCAGGTATTTTCAACATACTAAGCTCGTCTTGCATTGATTTACGGGATATAGGGTTTGAAATCCCATACGAGCTATCGGCTTACATTAAAATATAGGAGTGCATCCCATGAAAAAAATGAAGTTTACTAGAGCTTCAGGCGAAGTAGCTTACGGTATCGAATTACCTAAAGATAATACTTGGGACGTTCAACTGGCGCCAACTGGAACGTCCGTATTGACAATTCCTGCGGAAGCGTATCAGATCTTGGTACACCCGTCTTTAGGCGGCCAATGCTATGCTCGATGGAACCTACAGCCTTCTGCTGCCACGCCGGCTTTCAGGAATGTTCCGCAATTTCTAATCGACAGGATGCAACTTATTAAAGTACCGGAGGGGTCAGAGTTCTTACACGTATTAGCCATAACAGACATAATACTTTACGTGTACATCTACAGAAGCTAAAAAGGACATTCCAGATGTTCATACCAAACCAGATAAACCCAGTCCCTTGGTGGTCGCTAAGTGAGAACGGATTTACGCCAAGTGGTTTACCGCAAGGGGGGCCTTTACCGGTTCTTACCGATCTTGCAGTGCATATAGCAACCGCGTACAATGGATTGCCAACTGCATCTGTTGTAAACTTGGTCCCAATTTCAACGGGTTTTTCGATATCCAGTATGCTTCCTTTGAATGGGACATCGATATCCGCAAGATCGGTATTACCTCCGCAATCTAACCCAGTATATGTCAACCCTGGGCAGAACGGGCTTCCCGTTGCATCATTTGAACTATCTCCACCAGGGGCCATGAATTTTTCTCCAACCATAAATAACGGGCCCCAATTTACAGTTTTCTTTGTTGCGTCTCCGTCATCTGTAGCATCTAGTTATTTATTGACAGGTAGCGGTGTCTCAGCAAGCCCCGCTATAATAAGCGCGTACGGGGGTGTTGCATACGAATGGTGGGAGGCAGGCCCAAGGTATACGTTCGATGCAAGTGCATCTGGCGTAAACGTTTTAGCAGTTGCCAGAGACGGCAGTGCTGGTACGGATACCGTTGATGTGTATTTCAACAACACCCAAGTTGTATCTACCGTTGTGGGAGCGCCATTGCTGTCTAGCTCTTTTATACAACTAGGGTTTGTTGCAGGAACCTTTGCAGTCTTCGATTTTTGCGAAATGATTGTCTATAATAAAGTAAAGACTCCTTCTGAAATATCATCTATAAACGATTATCTTATAAACAAGTGGGGCGTATGATGTTCAAAAATTTATTTAATAATAAGAATTTTCTAAAATATTTTGTAGTCCCTGCATTTCTCTTAATATCTATACGAGAGCTTTATGTATTCTCTAATAATATATGGGAGTCTTCCAAATCAATCTCACTATTACTTTTAGTATTTTCTATAGTTCTTGGCGATGGTACGGTTATAAGCTTAGCTAAAAGATTCATTGAGCTTAAGTACAAAAAGGATCAATCTAAATAGAAAGACCCTTTAAGCACGTTAAAATACCTCGTAACCCCATTCTAACAACTGTATTATCACATAATTGGGGTCAAAATGCAATCAAAGAATCATTTTTGTTTCTTTCGTATTCGGAAAGAAATTCGAGAGAAACACCAATGTGCACAAAACATTGCCAAGGCGCATAAGGCTGCACCAGAAACGAAAGAAGCTATTATGAACAAATAATCTATAACGCCCTCTTTCGTTGTTTCGCCATGAAATATGTTAACGCCTGTGGCATTTGTCAGCTCATGGCTTTTCCCATGTGATATGCGGCCCGCGTTATGCTTAACCGTGGAGTTTGATTGTGACTTATGTGACAGCCCAATAGTCCTCTCTCCTCCTAGTTGCGTATGGTTCAACATGCCGCCTTTAGAAGACTTGAGAGGATTCAAATGGCTCATTATAGCCGAGCATCCTCCTATCATCGATATCATTAAAAATGTAACAAGAAATCTTGTTATTATGTAGATAAAACCTCTGTCCATTTCGCACTCCCTAAAATTTTAATGACAATGAAGCGTTCTCGCTGAAATGATTCGGCTCATGTTTAACCCCAACTGTTACGGTCGGGGTTATATCATGGGCTTTAAGGACAGCACACCCAGATATTGAGTAAGCTAATAGAATCATTAGGAGTATAAGTTTCATGGCAATTTTCCTTGTATTGGTCCAGAACTAATAAATCTCGAAATGAGGTGCATCCACCCAATTGTCTCCAACTGTATGGTTGAGATTCCAATCGCCACCCCATCGTATTTTATTGGAAATAGCACCGCATTCCCTAAGCTTCGTTGCGGTAGCAATAACGAATCCAGCAAAATAACAGATGTCGTGTATGTCGTGCTTCTCGTCGCCATTGACCATACGGCCGTTTATATACGGGTATACATCCACAGCTAGGGATAGGTACTGGTTGTGCTTGGAGTTAGGCCATTGTTTTTGGGAAAGGCCATCGGAAAAAGCTTTCTCTTGGTCTTTCTGCGACCGGAAACCGCATGCCACTGTAAAATCTCGGTGATTCAGAACTTCATGAAATAGCGCATACAGATCTGAATGGCATGTCAAAAGCCTATTTTCACTAGTTGTGCTTAGCGTATAAGTCATTGGTTTACTCCTTAAGCGTTTAGAAATTTACAAACGATATTTGCGGTATACGTGTTCAATCCCTCATCTAGTTCTTGGTCGTTATAAAAACTAAAGTCGGGCGATAAAATATTGTATTCCTTAACATCATTCGATTTATAAAAATGATATGTTACATAAGCATATCGGACACTATCGAGTTCTATCATGGGTCTTACCATAACATCGAAACATTTCCAAAGTTCTTTGTAAACATGTTCTTTCCTCTCTTTCTTAAACATACATACTAAATCCATTAATTTATTACATAATGGCTTCGAACTATTACGTATCCTTCTAATACTCAATGGGTAGCTAAATTGTATCTTGGTGGATTTCAAAGGAGTAGCGCTAATACATTTCTTATTGAGCTCTTTTTCCTTCTTATCTCTGGTTGCCTTTCCACTGGCGGATGTTGCTCTCTTTGGCATTATAATTCTCCTGCGGTTTGAAGAAAGAAATCCAGTACTTCTTTCTTATTATCAAGTGCCTTTGCGGCCATGGTATCAACGGTATTGTTTATTAGAAGGCGATGAACGTAAGGGGTTTTCGTCTGACCTGTTCTTGCTATCCTGGCATTTAATTGCAAGTATAGTTCAAGGGACCATGTTAAGCTGAACCATATGATATGATTGCAATGATACTGCAAATTCAGCCCGTATCCGCAAGAGGCTGGGTGTGTCAAAAGTATTTTTTTCTTGCCAGACCCATGAATCCAAGACTCTAGTAGATTGTCATCATGTATATGGAAGGAACTATTGACGCAACTTAAAAGGTTCTCTCGTTCCGCTATATAGTTATAAACGAGTATGATCCGCTCGCCATGGAGCTCGGACAGTATCTCCTTAAGCCTCATTAGTTTGTACTCGTTTATATTTACCTTTTTCCCATTAACGTATTGGAAGCCTGACGTGAATTGGCGTAATACGTTTAATTTCTGAGCGGCACTATGTCGTTTGTCGTTCTTTAATCTATTGTATGGAGCCCTAATGGGGAGGGATATCAACTGATTAGTTACAGTCGCTTCTTCAGGGTTATTGTAATCAACTTTTACGAGGAGAGGAGAAATCCTACGGACAATGTTTTCTACAGCACCAATCTTAGGCTCCCAGCTATTCTCCCACATAAATTTACCATAAGGCTTCAAAGAAAAGTATAGAGTCTTAAATCCATGCTTATACCTTGGAAGATGATAATCTGTATCAATAAGATGTATTTGGGACCATATATTCATTAGATTCTGGCTTATAGGGGTTCCCGTTAATAGCCATGTAACGGGTACACTCCTAATAGCTTTTTTTAGTTCCCTAAATCGCTTTGTGGATGAGCTTTTGAATAACGATGATTCATCGATTATGACAGTTTTAAATGGCATGTGATAATTTCTGTATAACCACAGCACATTCTCAATATTTATAATGTAGATATCGCTGTTTGTTTTAAAAGCAGCTTCACGTTTTTCCCTAGTCCCAACGCATAACGCGTATGACAAATTCTCAAACTCTTTCCATTTGTTAAGCTCCCTTGGCCATGTGTTAACAGCAACTTGCTTTGGTGCTATAACTAATGCTGGAAAAGCCTTTATTCTGTATAATGCTGTAAGCGCTATTACGGTTTTCCCGCTCCCCATATCTGATGCCAGCATGCTTTTTCGTTTTATGCAAAGGGATTTTACAGCATTTATTTGATGAGGCTTAAGTGTTAAGGTTTTCTTCATAATTCTTTTCCTCCTTCTGTTCAGCTGCATGCTTAAACTCAATGTGCTCCAGCAATCGTTTTGAGTAATCTAAAATATTTGCTATGTAATCATATGCGGCTTCCAATTCATGCTTGGTTGATATAACGAAAACCAAGAATTTATGCCCTCGGAGCTTCTCGTGGTAAGCCGTTTGCGCTTCTGTAGGCTTCTGGCCGACTCTTTTGAATTCCATGAACACGGAGACACCATCTTTCCCAAAGAAGAAATCAGGGAGGCATCGTTTGCTTCCTTCCAATTTAAAGGCTTCAAATCCCTTTTGGATCATAAAATCTCGCGCATACCTTTGGATACTCTTTTCAAACACAACTGGCTTTAATGGTTTAGAACGCTTTGTAATACTCATGGCATTTTCCTTATTATTTCTCATAACGATTACATATCTTGGCGTCGACTTTCAGCGGAATATCGGGAAGCCAAGTAGGGGGTGTTTCTAATATGCTCACTATTTCACCCATATCCTCCGGTTTTCCTTCTATTACAACCTCGTCATGCACGGTCATCACTATTTTATGGCCAGCTGCATGGAGGCGCACCATGGCATCCGCTAATATGTCGCGAGCTATGGATTGCACCACATTCTCTACTATTTTTCCGCCGTACAGATGAGATCGTATGGATCTCCCAGGTTTATGCTCTACGTAAGATATCTCATCGTCTGATATAGCTACGTCATTATAAAACCGTGATCTTCCAGATGGCAAAGTGATGGATATTGATGATTTGCTTTCTCTTTCGAATACAATATACCCATGCTTTAATTTTTGTTCCTCAAATACCTTTTTGAATAGGGAGCTATAAGTTTCCCATAGTTCAACTATTAATGGGTTGTTATCTCTCCATTCGTATTTCTTTTTATTCAAATTCTCTATCTTAATGGAATCTGATTTGAATCCTTCCTTCTTATATTTATCCAACTCTTCTGGTGAGGCTGTAAGATCGACCATACCATTGGATATAAATGCGTTATTCAGTCCAACGACACCTGATTGATACCCCAGGGCTAGCATTAGGGTTTTTCCCATGCTTCTTTGGGACTTAGAGATCTTATCAATAGCTATCTTGTAGAGTTTTGATGCTGCCACTGTATATAGATCATATCCTTCCCGAACCATACGTAAAGAGTCAGCATCATCACATAATAACCATAGAACCCTAGGCTCTATGGAAGAATAATCTGCACATATAAAAATATTGTCGTCCGATGGGATTATGGCTTTTCTTATGGAGGATAGAATGAATTCAGGTAGCGGTATATGCAATGAATCGACAGATTCCTTGAGATTATCAGAATGTATAGTAGCTTCAAATATCTTGGGGTCTAATCTAACAGACCCTCTAGGAAGGTTTTGCGGTTGAAACTTCCAGCCAGTCCAACGTCCAGTATTTGCACCAAAATATTTGAACATCCCCCTCATCCTATCGTCAGAATCAATCAAAGAATCTACTTTATCTATTTTCTTATAAGAAGATTTAGATGTATTTATACGGGTCCTCAAAACTAATATTGCTTTTTCCGATAGCGATGGGTCATTCAATAATGGTATTATTGTATTTTTTCGTAAATTATCTATTTTCAATCCGATTTTGTTCAAATAATTGAGCACCTGAACGGTGCTACGTGTATTATGTAGACCCGTTTGGTCGAATAAGTGTTTGTCTAAGGAGTCTTTATACTCTGAATAAGATGAAGATAAAAGAATACTTAAATCCCTATCAATCTTGAACCCAACAGAATTTATATGCATATGCACTTTATATACGCCATTTTCAAAATCGGGGGGATTACCTAATTCCGAATCAATAAACTTTAAAACACGAGCGTCTTGCACACAATATTTTCCAAAATCATTATATTTTTTTAAGTCAAAGTTCCTTCTCGTTTTGGTGGGTTTGCTTAAATATCGTATAAGAACAGATCCTCCTTTATCTTTAAGTAAATCTGTGGATGCATTAAGAGATTCACTACATTTTTCTAAGCTTCTAGGAAACCCACGATAGGCAGCCTTTACACTGGAATCAAATATGGCAGTAGGAGGTATTCGTGATTTCAATACCACATTCTGGGTTATAGCATATTCAAAAAAGCTATTCCAAGCATGCAGTGATATGGAGTTGTTCGAAGTAGCTTCCTCCATGACCTTGCGTATGACACGGGGTGATTTTAAACACACGCTTGAGTTAGAAGTCGACACGCCCAAACACATGGTGGTAGTGGAGGGGTGCCTGGAATACATCCAAGCACCGACATCCTTAAGTTTAGCTTCACTATACGTTTCATAGTCTATGTAGAATTTTTCCATGGTGTACTCCTTAACCATCCTAGAAGGGTACGTCTGATTCTTCTTTGCTCTTTGCACCAATCTCTTTCTTTTCTATGTATTTCTCGAAATCAGAAGGCATTCCTGAAGATTGTATGGGGTCTTTCTTATACAGCAGAACTTTCTGGGGATAGACCCCAATAGAGTTTCTCTTCACCGGAAAGCCATTTATCTTCAATTCAAATGGTATTACTTTTATCAGAAGGTCTAGCACAAGATAATCTCCAGTGGAGAATATATCATCATCAATAGTACCGACGATATGCTCACCATATTTATCGCTTATTCTAAATGGGCGGAACTTAGAAGATGCATTCAAGAAGTAATGGCCATCATACAGCTCTTTTTTGGATTGGTAGTACTCTTTTTCCTTGTATTTTGGATCGTCGCCGTCCTTTAACTTTTGGGACGTTGTGTAGCCCGTTTTCCCATTTTCTGCTACCTCATGTTTAATAGCTTTTTCCAAACGAGCAAGAGTGTCGCATTTCTTTGGGAGAAATATACAAACTTCAAATTTCTCAACAGAAGAACCATCCTCTTTAACAATTTTATTGGGGGTAATCAAATTAAAATATGCGCATCGCACAGGTTCTGTTGTGATCAATGTTCCTTTAGACATTATTGTTCTCCTTGGTTATCTTTTTGGATGTGTATTTTTCCTCGATAAGATCTGAAATATCTATATCTGGGAAATTCTTTAGGAATGATGCTGGCGTTATAATATCAAGAAGCCTATCTACAGGAACTTCCCCACCGAATTTCTTAATAATCTTTTGGCGTGTATCAGGAAGATCATACCTCCAATATTTTCGTTTAAGCGTATCTTTAAGCTTATACCCAGGTAACATATTATTGTTTATGAGCTTCTTGGATACCATTGTAAGCTCCTTTACTTTACGGTTTATGCTATCTGTATTTTCTATGAAATTTAATATATTATCCTTATTGTATACCTTGTCGAAAGCATGAATGTCCTTAGTGTACTCAGCGCAATGCTCTCTCGCAGGACAATAGGTGCAATGATCCCCAACAGATAATTTGGGATCACTGATAGCATCCGCGAATTGTTTAGATATACGTGATATAAACTTGTCAATTTCAGATGGATACGCTAAATACAAAGAAATACTGTCTGATACAGATGGCTGAAAAATACAATACATATAGCTAGATGCGTTCGGGTATTTATTTCTCAATAAGGCCATATAACAGAAAAGTTGTGTATTTTGGGAAGCACTTATAGGAACATTACCACTTTTATAATCTATAAGTATTATCTCCTGGCTATAAGATTCCGTTATAGCCGTATCCGATCCGAGAACGAACATAACAACATCAGGTGTACCAGAGAGATGCACCCCATTTATATCCATGTATAGAGGGCGCTCTACATGTATCATAAGATTTTCATTATCTAAAGGATATGATGCACACCCAGGAACATCTAGCATATCTTTAACGCCCTCAAGTAACTGATAGCATATACCACCAACGTTTGGGTAAAAAGGTTCCTTGCATGGGTCGAAAACCATCCCATCCAATTCTTTCAGGAACTCATGCCTCCTGGTTCCCATATCGGCGTGGAATGTATTCCTCTGGGGCTCCGCGTTAAGCATCCTGACGGCATTGACGAGACTTATTGAGCCCGAACAATTCATCCAAATATTCGACGAGCTGGGCCTTACGAATGTGCTCATGACGCCTCCAGTATTTTGGGTGTTTCTAGATATCCAAGTTGGGCATCAACATCTCTCATGAGATCTGATACTTCTTTCATTGACTTAAATGTAGATAGGCTCAAAGATTTGCTGACGTCCTTCTTGTATTCTGATAAATCGGATTCCAGATTAAACAGGTCGTTCATAGAATTAAATAGACGTGAATAGAACATCTCGGCTAGATAAGGTATCTTACTAGAACCATCTGGATTAGATAGATCAAATCCGATGCTGCTCAAAATATCATTTATGTGTATGCAAGATTGAATATTTATTCTAAGATCCATGAATGTTCCCCATTTTTCTGATGGAGATGAATCCTCTAAAATATCTAGCATGATAATTATATTTAAAAGTTTATCTCGAATGAGATCATGCATATGTCTTTCTTTCATTTTATGTCTCCTTTAGTAATGTGGGGCACATCGCGTACCCTCTGTCCATTAGTATACACGGTTAACCGTTTTTGTCAAGATATTTTTTCATGTGTTTCTCCTTGTTCTTTGTTATTAATGCATAAACCTATGCGTATTTATGAGTAAATCTATCTGTTCTTTTAGATTCTCAAGACTATGGGTGACGCTACCAGTGTCCACATGCTCGACGGAATCCAATGCTCCGAGGGCGCATGATATGTAATCTGATGCATCTTGCAAGCGATCATTATGATCACAAAAGCCTATATCTGGTGATTCATTCATATCTTGTGCGGCTTTTCGGACTTCATCGATAGCTTCTAATACCCTACTGAAATCATCATGGTCGATGGCCATTGATTCTTTCTCAAGCTCATAAAGTGCTGGTAATATGTTATCCGTGGATATGTTCATTCGGTTGTCCTTATGTTTTTCTTTAACCCAATTGGCATGCCCATTATGTGATCAGCGCGTAGCCCTATGAAAATACTCCATATATACTGCGCGTCCCATATTATTTCTGGCATCCATATCCCCTCCATTATTGTGGTAATACTTGAGGAAATCTAAGTTCTTACATAGCACGGCATGATGGCCTATTGTTCGGCCGTCCTCATCACGAGCATTAAGATCACCGCCGTTCTTATGGAAATACTCTAGGCAATCTAAGCATGCTGAGAGCTCAGTAGCATGGCCTATTGTTCTACCCCTGTTATCACGAGCATTAAGATCACCGCCGTTCTTATGGAAATACTCTAGGCAATCTAAGCATCCTGAGAGAGCAGCAACATGGCCTATTGTTCGACTTTCATTATAACGAGCATTAAGATCACCACCGTTCTTATGGAAATACTTGAGGATATCCAAGTGCCCATTCCACGCAGCATGATGGCCTATTGTTCTACTCCGGCTATCACGAGCATTAAGATCACCGCCGTTCTTATGGAAATACTTGAGGCAATCTAAGTATGCTGAGGGAGCAGCAGCATGGCCTATTGTTCGACTTTCATTATCACTAGCATTAAGATCACCACCGTTCTTATGGAAATACTTGAGGCAATCTAAGTATGCTGAGAAAGCAGCAGCATGATGGCCTATTGTCTTACCGCCCTCATCACGAGCATTCATA
>CAJIBL010000210.1_pt1 | contig 26656 bp, 29 predicted proteins | sample 9199351 | NCBI WGS metagenome assembly CAJIBL01 (sample SAMEA7708304, study PRJEB35096) | sediment metagenome | biome: marine neritic benthic zone biome [ENVO:01000025]; feature: sediment [ENVO:00002007]; material: shallow marine sediment [ENVO:03000034] sea grass bed [ENVO_01000059] ...
CAGTGGCAAATACCGGATTCATGTCTGCGCCAAAGCTAGTAATCTCCAAGCCCATTTAAATCGAGAGTTTCGACCTAGCGACGAAATAGTTAATGGGACAGCAATGATCCTATCTATTTAATTGCGCACCCTTAAAATACTGCCTAACTGCGTGAATTTACTGGTATTTCAAGGGCTTACATTGCCTTGGCAATAGCGGCGCTTCCGTGCACCGCCAATTTACTTAACAATAACTAGCGCCAAGTTAATAGTGCCCCATTGGTGATCTCAGCGCAGCTTGTGTACGTATTAGCAGATAATATCTAATTTACGGTGTTGGTTTTTTGACATGAGAATCGTTTTGTTAGGGCTATTACTTTTCAGCACAACACCCTTCGCCAATGAATATCCCGCCTTACATAGCCTTGAACAATTGGCATGGCAACATCGCATTATTGTGATTTTCTCGGCTCAGAAATCTAGCATCAGCACGCTAAAACAGAACAGTGAACAAATATCTGAGCGGCATATCATATGGTTGGTGCTTGAAGAGGGGATAATATCGAGCAACTATCCAGGAGCTGTTTTTCCAGCTTTGAGGGATCAGCTGCTAAAGCACTACGCTAAGCCAAAGAAGCGGGTCGTACTCATTGGCAAGGATGGAGGAGTAAAGCACAGATCAGATAAACTCGACCTGCCCTATCTCTACTCCCTTATAGATGTTATGCCCATGCGAATGAGAGAAATGCAAGATGGAGAAATTTGAGCACCGGCAGCTATTGCGCATATTTGAAAAAGTATCACGCCACGGCGAGCATAACGAAGGCGTTACCACCCTTAGCGGCATCAAAGTAGAAACAGGTTATGATGGCTACACAATATGTTTTTGGGATGCCAACGGTTCGGTGGTGCTCCAGTTTCACAACACCATTGCCAGCAACTTCTCCAACGAAAGCAGCATGTATCGTTTTATGAGCAAACTACACGCAATCGATAAGGACTATGACTAGCGCGAATAATGAATAAGCACACAAAGAAACTGCTTGTACACCGCGTGATGCCGGAGCTTGAGCGCTCCAGCTAAAAGTACAATTTGTAGCAGCTGTACATCAGGATTCACACTTGGCCTTTTCGATTAAAGCACACATCTTCACTCCGACCTAGCTCACTCCTACAGTGCTGCGGCTAGGTTTACACTCACGAGCACATTCTAATAAAAAAATTTGGCGTGAAAATTCCTAAAGCTTATGAAATATACCGACCAAGACCTAGATGAGATACTCGCTGATAATTTCGTACACATCACAGTTCTCTTTATGACTACCTTCCCAACCTGCTATTGCCGCACGTTTAATTCTGTTCGCACGACCTTTAAATACATCGGCCATTTCTCCAGGGTCCCAATCATGAAAGTAGGTTTCTGAAAACCTTAAACCGCCACTAGGCGAACTGATTAAACTGTCATGCTTAATCCAACCTCGGTTTACGAGGTTAGCGACCAATACATCCTTCTGCTTATTACTGAACGGCATTTTCTACTCCCTACTGTTAACCTGGCAATTAAATAGATGATCCTATCTATATAATTGCACGCCCTTGAAATACTGGCGCAAATGTGTGAATTTGCTGGCATTTCAAGGGCTTACATTGCCCTGCGGGCAATGGCGGCGCTTCCGTGCGCCGCCTATTAACCTAACAATAACTATTGCCAAGTTAATAATTGCACAAATATTTTCACTCTGGCAGATAGTCCCACAATGCGTTCGCGATTTTCCACGAACCTCTTACTTTGACGAGGTGTAGATAATCCACGAATTTATTGGATACTAACATAACGCTGGCCATGGTTTCCGTCTGAGAAAGAATCGTGATTTCTTTACGGCCTCGCTCAGGGTCATCTATTCGCCCAACACCCTCGGCAGTTGCTTTTACCATCCAGGCTTTAGAGACAGCCATGATCTCTCCATCTTCAGTAATTCGTCGTTTAGCGAGATGGCTGCTAAGGGCCGCCTCCATGCGCTTGGCATCGGCCGAGTACCAGCCTTCGACGTAATCAAGCACAACCTTGTTGATAGCCGCCTGCTCCAGCTCGCTGTATATTGGCGCTTGAGGATGATCTTTGACGCCTGAACAAGCGCTCAAAAAGCCAGCAATGACAACGGCATAGCATAGGGTAGCAAAGTCATTTTTCATCGTCTCTCCGGGTTAATTTAAGATGCGGAATCAGAACAAACTTTTACTTCAAAGATCATTGCTATCCCACAAAGCATGGACACATGGGTTCGGTGTTGGTTACTGCTACTTTCGGCGCAGAGCTTACAGGGAGGTACTTGCGTGCAGCAGCGGCAAATACCGGGTTCAGGTCCACATCAAAGCGAGTTTACTTCACTCCTTATAAAATCGTGAGCTTCCGTTTATCAGCAAAAGAGCTAATGGCTATTAACCTGGCAATCAAATAAGTGATCCTTACTTATTTGATTGTCGCCCTTAAAACACCGGCGCAAATGTGTGAATTTGGCGGTATTTCAAGGGCTTACATTGCCCTGCGGGCAATGGCGGTGCTTCCGTGCGCCGCCTATTAACTTAACAAAAACTATTGCCAAGTTAATAGCAATGATCAAATGTTGTTTTCTTGCGGTATAAGTTCTACAAGCCCCCAGTGCTTCAAACGAGGAATGTAAAGCATCGAACGACCTTTTTTTACTTTAACCTCAAGTGCCCGGGCACCTTCTCCACGCTCATACAAGTTTGCTGCACTTACTCTGCCAGCCATACCTACCGGCAGCTCAACACGGAAATCCCTCTGCAAAACGGCCTCACCACTTTCGTTGTCAAGATTATAATTAAGCAGGTGCAGTACAGGTTTTTCGCCTTTCATCTTGAGTAGCGCCCATACATTTTTCGCCCCTGTCACCTTAATGGCATCCGTCGGTATTTTGCCAGAATGTTCACAGGTGCTGGCCTTGCCGGAAGCAATCCACGCTTTAACAACCACATCCTGTGACGGCGAAAGCTTTGTATCCCCTACAATGCAGATATGATCGAGACCGTCAACATCACTTTGTAAAAGATGGTGCTTTAAGTAGCGGTCACCGGCTACCAGTATTCGAAACTGAAAATTATTTCGATGCAGTTTTTCTGCTAAGGCCATCACCCGCTTATCACCATTGGCCATAGCCTCATTGGAATAAAGCAAGCCCAAAGTAGCGTGAGGCTCATAGTCATCGAGCAGATGTGCGTTTTGGCTTACGAAATCCGTAACCGGCTTGTACACTTCCACCTCAGGCTCATACCAGTTGGTTCCAGCCTTTTCATCAAAAGCCCATTGACGATAGGCATACATAAATTGATGACCGAATGCATAGGCCACACCCAACCAGATTCGTACACGCTCGCTTTCCTTACGGCTATTGATTTTAGTCCAGTCCTCGCCCGTTGCTGTTGCAAACAGTGGCCTGCCAAGAGCGTCACCGAGCTTATAGAAAAAAGGAGGATGACTGCTTTCTACGCCGTAGTGTTGGATTTCATTAGAGAAATAATCCGCCAAATGAGCATTATTGAGCTGATCGGGCGCCAAATTCCAGGCATTAATGCCTAGCGGAACGTGCCTTCCCGCTTCTTTTGCCGCGAGGATTTTTAACTCACGCAGAAGATCTCTTATTGACTGGTTCTGGAACGCTTCAAAGTCCTTCTGCAATGGCACATTTCCCTTGCGAAAACCGTTTAAATAGTGCTTTTGTGTTTCTATACCTTTGGCTTTGAGAAAGTCTCCATAGTGGAAGTCAGCAACATTGTCGACGCCTGCCTTTTGCAGCGCAGATACCGTATGCTTGTGCGCCAGCCAGTGACGAAAGCCAGTGATACACGCGTCGCAAAAACATCCGCCACTCACCCTCATGGAGGCAGCTGTGCCCATATGATCGTCCAGATGCAGCATGTCCGCACCGGCACGAATCCCATCCAGCGCCCTTTGTTTTATTTGCTCACGAAAAGCTGACTGATTAGTGCAGCCCCAGTAATTGGGCACACCTTTTAACTCAACATCTACCTGCCAGGGTGGGACTATTTTGCGGTTTTCAATATCAACGCATACAGCCCCCATTAAGGCTTCAGATTCAAGTAATTTTTCCTTTGTCGCGGTCAACATCCACACATTGGCTGCCTGCAAGCGCAGGCCCATTTTTTTATAGGCCGCATTGTTCTTCAGCCGTGGCTCTATGCCCCATATAGCGTCTTCCCCCCAGGCAATAATCGAAGGTTTCAGAGGGGCTGCATAATTAAGCTCGCGAAATTCCCAGCCGGGCATTAACGCGATGTCGCTGCGCTTTAAGGTGTTGTCCAGCAGCGAAGGAGGGAGGCGATCCACGCCGAAAGAAGCCATCGCAGACAAAGCGATAGCGATTGGAAAAAAGCAAACTAAAACGCGTTTTAAGGAGGTTTTCATAACTACCTGCACGAAAGCATGCTATGCAAACATGCAGGAGAACAATGTCGTTTTATTTTTGAGCTGCGTAATAAGCCGCGAGGGCATCGATTTCTGCATCACTCAATGCCTTGGCCTGGCCTACCATTACCGCTGCCAGGCCGCCTTTGCGGTCACCCGCTTTGTAGGCTTTCATGGAAGCCACCAGGTACTCTTTGTTCTGTCCATTCAACTTTGGGTAGTTTGGTGCAATGGGGGCAGCACCACCCGCGCCGTGACACGCCTTGCACAGTGCTTCTTTTGGCGGCGCTTTTGGTGCAGTTGCTTCTGCGGCAAAAGCGGTTGGCGTGAATAACACAAGCGCAAAGCAAATAAGTCGCAATTTCATTTAGGGCCTCCTTGAAGGCATAAAGTCATGTGCTGGCAGTATATAAAATTTACGTGTCAGCAAAAACGGTACATTACCCTTTTCTCTTAATAAGGCACTTGCTTGCCGCGCCAGTCAAAAACCTTGCCAGAGTCCTGGTGATGCAAACGCTCCGTGACTGCTATCAGGCTCTCGACGGATTGTTGCGGACTAAACAGCTTGCCATCGGCTACTCGCGCCTGAAATGGCTTGGAAAGGCTGCTGTCTACGGTGCCAGGATGCAGACCAACCACCAGCGCCTGTTTATTCTTTCTCGCAATTTCAATCGCCGCCGTTTTAATTAGCATGTTCAGGGCTGCTTTCGAAGCCCGGTAGGCATACCATCCGCCAAGCCTATTATCCGATATGCTGCCCACTCGTGCAGACAACAGTGCAAGAATTGAACGTTGCTCAGTAGAGAGTAGCGGAGAGAAGTGCTTAGTAAACAGGGCCGGTAGTATGGTGTTAGTATCAAACACCCGGTGGAAGCTTTCCCGTGAGAGCATTTCAAGCGACTTTTCAGGGGAAAAATGGGGAGAATGAAGCACCCCAGTCGCCACAAAAACTCGCTCCAGCGGCCCTTCTCTCTGGATTGTCGCTGCCAACTCGGCGATGGAGTGCTCGCTGTCCGGGTTGTATTCCATTTCCTGAACCCCGGGAGAATTGAGGTACAGCGGCCGCCTGGCGATTGCATAGACTTTATTGGCCTCATCCTTGCCATTGTTCTCGTAGCTCTGATAGCTCTCATAGCTGTCCACTAAAGCTCCGCCTATAGCACCCGAGGCACCAATGATCGCTATTCTCATATCTATGCTTCTTTATCCAGCAACCACACGCACTGCGAGCCCCGGCTGAACCTGCTGCTGTGATTGCTGCTTTGCTGCGAAGCGTCTCTTCGCCATAGAAGGCGAATTCGCACTGATCGCCAAAGTTCGCTGAATTGTTTCATTGTTACACCGCTAATCAATGGTTTACCTATTCATTACGGTGATCAGCTAACAATGGTTCACAGCAGACTCAGCTTCAGTCACACGGCCCTTAGAATCTGGGAGCAAGCTCTAATTTGACCGGGATTAGCCTGATGTTTAGTGAGTTAATAAGTATCGATTTTATGTATAACGTTGTAGCTTTTTATGGCCAGAATCGTCATCGACAAGACAATAGTCACACAGTTGGCAACGATAATAACCGGGTCATCTCGCATAACACCGTAGGTAAGCCACAAGGCCACACCCACATTAAATGTGATATACATCAACAAAGAGAGAGAGCTTGTATCCCGTGTACGCAGCACCTTAATTGCTTGCGGCAGGAAAGAGCTGGTGGTAAGGCAGGCCGCAATGTAGCCAATAACTTCTGCTTGAAGCATATAAAACATCCGTAAAACATCTGATTCAGGCGCCAAATTATAGCAGCTATACAATGTCTCGGCCCCTGCATACTACAAGCAATCGCAACACGGGAAAAACCATAGGAATTTGCTTGAATAATGGTTTCAATGGGAGATGGAAAAGGATGAACTAGCAAAGCCGATCCTTGGTTTCTGGAAAGAAAATGTATTTCGTGATAAAACCAATACTTTAACAACTAATAACTACGGAAAACCCTGTTCATTGAAAATGGAAAAACAGCTAAAAAATATATCCAAATACCTCAGCTTTATTTTAAGACATAAACCTGATGATATTGGCTTAACCCTGGACCACAATGGCTGGGGCTCTGTTGATGACCTCATTGAAAAAACAAGCACTTTTGAGCTTACTCCGGAGCTGATCTCTATCGTTGTAGAAACCAACGATAAACAACGCTTTTCATTAAGCAGCGACAGCAGCAAGATACGCGCTAATCAGGGGCATTCAATTAACATCAATTTAGAGCTTACTCCGCAGAAGCCCCCTACCACCCTGCTTCATGGTACCGCCCACCGTTTTTGGAGCGCAATTAAAGACGAGGGACTCGTGAAAGGCAGTCGGCATCACGTTCACTTATCCGAATCGAGAACGGTTGCCCTGGCGGTGGGTAATCGATACGGCAAGCCGGTTTTACTGGAAATTGCCGCAGCGCAGATGCATACCGATGGCTTCGAGTTTTTCAAAACCATCAACAATGTTTGGCTGGTTGACTCGGTTCCGCCAAAATACCTTAAAGAAACATAGCTAATGAGACGCAGAACCTTTCTCTTTTCCGCTGCGGCCCTTGCAGTTAGCGGGGCTGCGACAAGCCTCTACTGGCCAGAGCGCTGGAAATACATAGTTATTCATCACAGCGCCGGAAGCTTCGGTAATATCGAGTTCCTGCAAAGAGTCCACCGCGAACGCCAACCTTATGACCCCATCGATGCCATTCCCTACCACTACATAATTGGCAACGGTAACGGCATGGAAATGGGTGAAGTAGCCAGTGACTGGCGCCAACACCACAACATTTGGGGCAGTCACGTTTCTGCAAACAATAAAGATATAAACTTCAGAGGTATCGGCATATGCCTTATTGGCAACTTTGAAGAACATCCGGTGCCCGAGCCACAGTACCAATCCCTGCTTCAGCTTACCCGGCAGTTGATAATTAGGTACTCAATTGAGTTAGACAATATCAGCGGCCACGGCCTTACCGACGCTGAGCATACCCAATGCCCAGGCGAACACTTTCCTATTGATCGGCTCTATATGGACCTGAAACAAGGCTTATGATCAAACTCGCCACCTCCCTCATTTTGAGCCCTATTATCAACTTGGCAATAGTTAAGTTAATAAGCTGTGTGCGGAAGCGCCGCCATTGCCCTCTGGGCAATGTAAGCCCTTTTAAAATCGAGAGTTTCGACCTGGCGACGAAATAGTTAATGGGACAGCAATGAGATAGGATAATCTATTTAATTGCCGGGTTAATAGTACACCCCTGTAAGCTCTACGCCAGCTTCCCGACCGGTACCTGGACAGGATATTTAGCAGGTATCAAGCCAGGTGATTGATAAATTGCGCGATAGCAAACAACGTTAATTTAAAGGGAATATAATGCAGTAATGTAGACTATCGGCCCTGAGGAAAACCAATGCCAACCTATGATTACCGCTGCGAAGCAAACCAGCAAGTTTATGAAGTTCAGCACTCCATGTCCGAGCGTCTAGATACATGGCAGCAGTTGTGTGAACTGGCCGGCCTTGAACTGGGGGATATTGCTGCTGATAGCAAAGTGACCAAGCTAATGGGTGTTGGCGCTGTGGTAAAAAGCCATAGCCTGAAAAACCCCGAAGCACCACCTTGCATGTCCGGTAGCGGCTGTTCCGGGGGAGGCTGTGCATTCTCGGGCTAGCGCCGGAGAGTGAACCCCCATGCACAAAACACTTATTCTCTACGCCAGCACCGATGGCCACACACATAAAATTTGCCAACGACTGAAACAGCACATTGAATCAGAGGGCCAATTAGCGAGCTTATGCCCCATCGGCGATATAAATAGCGGCGAGCTGAAGCATTTCAACAAGCTGGTAATCGGTGCCAGTATCCGCTACGGCAAGCACAGCCAGGAGGTATATCAATTTATTCAACAACATGCACAATGGCTGGATAGCCTGCCTAATGCGTTCTTCTCGGTAAATATGGTGGCACGTAAACCTGACAAAAACTCGCCCGCTACCAACCCCTACCTGAAAAAATTCCTTAAGGATATATCCTGGCGGCCAAAAAACCTCGCCGTTTTCGCAGGAAAAATCGATTACCAGCAATATGGCGTTTTTGACCGTTTTATGATCCGGCTGATTATGCGCTTAACCAAAGGACCCACAGCCCCGGATACCAATGTCGAATTTACCAATTGGCAAGACGTTGATAACTTCGCTAAGGTGTTGGCTAGCATGCCCCCATACCAAGGCAAAGCAAGTGACCAGTAAAACCCAATTCCTGCAAAAGCAGGGCCTGTTAAAAAACGCACCCCGGTTCCTCGATACTACCGTACAGTACGAAGTAATTATGGGTTCAACCGCCTATGGTGTAGCGCGAGATGATTCGGACCTGGACATCTATGGTTTCGCCATCCCGCCACGAGACGAGGTATTTCCACACCTGCAGGGCCATATCTATGGCTTTGATGAAGAGTACAAAGCGTTTACTCAGTTTCAGCAGCACCACATACAGGATAGAAGCGCCCTTGGGGGTAAAGGCCGCGAATATGACCTCACGATCTATTCCATTATCAAATATTTTCGCTTACTCACTGACTGCAACCCCAACATCATCGATACGCTTTTTTTACCCAGGCGCTGCGTTATATACAGTACAGCACTCGGCGAGCTGATTCGTGAACAGCGTCACCTGTTTTTACACAAGGGCTGCTGGTCCACCTTTAAAGGTTATGCCTATGGTCAGATGCACAAAATGCGCAGCAAAGTGCCGGAAGGTAAGCGGGTTAAGATTATCGAACAATTCGGCTTCGACGTAAAATTCGCCTACCATGTCGTTCGCCTGCTCAATGAAGTACAACAAATAATGGCAGAAGGAACCCTGGAGCTGGATGCCAATGCCGAACAACTCAAAGCTATACGCAGGGGCGAGTGGAGCCAGCAGCAAGTGGAGGAGTATTTCTTCGACAAGGAAAAACAGCTGGAAAAATTATACCTGGAAAGTAAACTGCCCGCCAAAGCCGATACAGCAGCAATTAAAGAACTGCTGCTGAACTGCCTGGAACAACACTACGGTTCGCTGGATGCCTGTATCGTTACACCGGAAAAAAATCAAAAGGCGCTGAGGGACATACAAAACATTCTCGATTCCTTGAGCTGACTATGGATAACATATCACCCGACAAGCTAAACGAAATACGTTCTTTGCTCGAGTCGCTGGAAACAGAGTATGACATAAGCATCATCCATGCTGTGGAAAGCGGTAGTCGCGCCTGGGGCTTTGCCTCCGCCGACAGCGATTACGATATTCGTTTTATTTACCACCACAAGCCCTCCTGGTATATCACCGCCTTTGACAAAAAAGACCATATCGACATGGCCATAGACGGTGACCTTGATACTGGCGGCTGGGATATCGGCAAGGCGCTGCGCCTGCTCTACAAGGGCAACGCCGTCGTTCATGAGTGGCTTAGATCTCCGCTTGTTTATCATAGCTTGCCGCAAAAACATGATGCCCTTAAGCAATTCGCTAACCAGGCTTTTAACCCTGCTGCGGCTTTTTACCATTATTTCTCCCAGGTTAAAAAGCGCCTGACGGAGGATAAAACACGGAGTAATGCCAAAGCCTTTTTATACGGCTATCGATCATTACTTTGTGCCCGCTGGATTGCTGAAAACGCCAGCGCTCCGCCAGTGATATTTCAGGTATTGGTAGAGAAGTATTTAAACACTCCGCAATTAACTGCGCTGCAGTCTGTACTCGAACAAAAAAGCTTAGGAAAAGAGCAGGACCCCTACACTGTACCCACAGAACTCTGGCAGCACTGTGTAGAAAATTACGAAGAACTTAAGGCTATGGGGATAACGGCGAAACGAATAAGTGATTACCAACAGTATGACAAAGTATTGCATGATGTATTAGCAGACTGTTATTAACTTAACAATTGTTATTGCCAGGTTAATAGCAGCCATTAATATGCAAAATAGTGGCACCATTTTCAACATGGCATTCCGTACTGCTTCACGCACTCGCTCCAGCGCTGTAACCTAGCTTTAACATTACTTCACCTATAGTAACCAGATAATTATGGGGGGCAGGTTTTGGGGAATAGTGATAAATCAGAATTATTAAAACAATTAACTATCGACTCACCGCAAACAGAAGGTTCAGGCCTCTCCCTATGGCATTTGGTGCTTGCCTGCCTTGTCGCAGCCCTTATCGGCGGCCTGTTGGTGTATTTATTACTGCCCGCCGAACAGGCCAGCCCTGCGCTGCCATTACAAACCAGCGAAACGTCACAAACATCAATATCTGCGAGTAAAAGTAAACCAAAGCCTGCTGGCTCGGAAGCCATCCTCAATGCATCCGGCTATATCACCGCCAGACGGCTGGCAACCGTATCAGCGGAAACCATGGGCCTGATTACAGAAGTAACGGTCGACGAGGGAATGCAGGTTGAAAAAGGCCAAGTTCTGGCCAGGCTGGATGACACCAAGGCCAGTGTCAACCTGAAGCTGGCTCAAGCTCAGGTGGTTTCCCAGCAAGAACGTATTCGCAGCTTTGTTACCGATCTAAAAGAAGCAGAGCGGGTGTTAAACCGCCTTTCACGCCTTGGCGAGGACAATTTCTCCAGTGAAGCCCAGCGCACCAGAGCCCAGGCAGATGTGGCAAAACTGAGCGCCGGGCTGGCCAGTGCTAACGCCGATCTCAGGGTCGCACGCCTGAATACCGAGCGTGCCCGAGAAGTTCTTGATGACCACACCATTCGCGCGCCCTTCTCTGGTGTAATCACCGTTAAAAACGCCCAACCTGGAGAGATCGTCGCACCATCGGCAGCGGGAGGGGGCTTTACCCGCACGGGTATTTGTACCCTGGTGGACATGGATTCACTGGAAATTGAGGTCGATGTCAACGAAGCCTACATAGGCCGAGTGACACCGGGACAAAAAGTGATCGCCAACCTGGACGCCTACGACGACTGGGATATACCCGCCAGCGTAATTGCCATTATTCCAACCGCCAACCGGGCCAAAGCCACGGTGCGTGTACGCATAAAAATTCATAGCAAAGACGTCCGCATCCTGCCCAATATGGGTGTAAAAGTCGCTTTCTTCAGCCAGGCTGAATAAAACCCTTCTAAGGAGGAAACCACAGTGAGCAAGCAAAACCTGTTTGAACTCAAAAATATCGCAAAGCGCTTCACCAAGGGAAAAGAGACCATCACTATTTTCGATGGGCTTGATATGGACATCGCCAGCGAACATTTTATTGCCATCATGGGGCCTTCCGGTTCGGGTAAGACCACCCTGCTGAACATGCTTGGCGGCGTCGACAGACCCAGTGCGGGTGACATTATTTACTCTGGCCAGGCGATACAGAATCTGAGTGAAAATGCCCTTGCCAACTGGCGCGCGCAGAATGTTGGTTTTATCTTTCAGTTTTATAACCTTATGCCCATGCTCAATGCCGCGCAAAACGTGGAACTGCCTCTTTTGCTAAAAAAACTTTCCCGCGCTGAACGCAAGAAAAAAATTGATGCCGCGCTGACGCTGGTTGGCTTGGCGGATCGGGCCAGGCACAAACCCGATGAACTATCCGGCGGGCAGCAGCAGCGCGTTGCCATTGCCCGTGCCATTGTCTCCGACCCCAAACTGCTGTTGTGTGATGAGCCCACAGGTGACCTGGACAGAACAACCGCCACGGAGGTTCTGGAAACCTTACAGTTGCTCAATAAAGAATTCAGTAAAACCATTGTGATGGTTACCCACGACCCGGCGGCTGCCGAGTTTGCCAACTTACATCTGCACCTGGACAAAGGTGAGTTTATCGAACAACGCAATAATGAGGCCGTGGCATGAATGTGCTCACCTTAATCAGAAAAAATCTTACCCGCAACACGCTGCGGCTGGTGCTTAACTGCTTTGCCATTTTTATCGCGTTTTTACTGTTTGGCGCTCTCGGCGCAATAAAAAACGCCTTTGAAGCAGGTGTTGAGGTTGCCGCGGCCGACCGATTGATGGTGGTGAATAAAATCAATTTCACACAATCGCTGCCTTTATCCTACGTCAACAAAATCCGCTCTATCGAGGGCGTGAATAATGTCACCTGGGCAAATTGGTTTGGTGGTTATTATCAGGAGCCACGCAACCAGCTAATGACCTTTGCTGTAGACCCTGAAAGCTACTTCCAGGTTTACGATGACCTCGTCATCCCCGAGCAAGAGTTAGATAACTGGATAAAAGACCGGCAGGGAATACTCATTGGTGAACGTATTGCCAATGCCCGTGGCTGGAAGGTAGGCGACCGCATACCCGTTTCCTCCAATATTTTTTCCCAGCAAGACGGCAGCAGCACCTGGGAATTTAATATCTCCGGTATTTTTCGCCCTGAAAACCCGCAAACAGACACTTCATACACCTTAATCCATTACAAATACTTTATGGAAACGCAAGTATGGGGAGGTGATTGGATCGGCTGGGTGCCCCTTTCCACCGATGATCCCTCCTTGAATGAACAGGTGATAAAAGCGATTGACAACATGTTTCAAAACTCACCGGCAGAAACAAAAACAGCGACTGAAGCCCAGTTTAGCAAAGCATTTATCGAACAGATTGGCGATATCGGTTTTATTATTATGTCGGTAGTCATGTCAGCGTTCTTCACGATTCTGTTAATTGTTGGCAACTCCATGTGGCAGTCCATTCGCGAGCGTACCAAAGAAATAGCGGTGTTAAAAACCATTGGTTTTACTGCACAGAAAGTATTTTCCATGGTGCTGGCAGAATCTTTTCTGCTGGCATTTATAGGTGGATTACTGGGGCTGTTAGCGGCCTGGGGCATGGTAAACGTAATCACTCCCCTCACACAAAACTTCCTTCCGGCATTGGTGATGGGCAAAAGCGTATTCCTTTCAGGCCTCGCCTTTATCCTACTGCTCGGTTTTGTTACCGGCATAATACCAGCGTGGCAAGCGATGAAGCTCAACACAATCGAAGCGCTGAACAGGAGTTAGCTTATGGAATCTGTAATGGCACAAATTATGGCTGTGGTGCGAATGAACCTTATAAGTCTCCCCGGCCGCATCAGTTCATCTATTACCACACTGTTAGCGGTTGCCATCGTGGTAACCGTGTTATTAGCGTTTATGGCGATGGGTGAAGGCTTTAAAAAAACCATGGAGGGCTCTGGCTCCGATGGCGTGGCCATTATGCTACGCGGCGGCTCACAGGCAGAACTCAATAGCGGTCTGGGCGGCGATGTGTTCAACACCATGTCAAGCGCTCCTGGCATCGCAAAGGATGAAAATGGCTCACCCATTATCTCTGGCGAGCTTTATGTGATTGTGGATGGCACAAAGCGCTCAAGCCAAACGCAAGCCAATCTTCCCCTCAGGGGTATTGGCCCAGCGGGCTTTTCCCTAAGAAAAAACATTAACCTGCTGCAAGGGCGAATGTTTGAAGAAGGAAAAACCGAGCTGATTGTCGGCGCCAGTGCGCTATCGCAATTCGAAGGTTTCGAGATGGGTAACACCGTGAAGTTTGGCTCCACCGAATGGACCGTGGTGGGGGTATTTGACGCAGGAGGTTCGGTTTTTGGCAGCGAGCTGCTGACCGATGTGCGAACTGTGCAATCGCAATTTAATCGCGGAAATTCCTACCAATCGTTCCGCGTTCGCCTGGATGGTGATCAGGGGCTACAGAAACTAAAAGACTTTATCGCCAATGAGCCACGGGTTAATCTCGACGTTACCACAGAAAAAGCCTACTACTCCGATCAAAGCCGTGATATGGCCAGCCTTATATACATGGGCTGGGGCCTGGCGATTTTTATGGCTCTCGGTGCTCTGGCCGGTGCACTCAACACCATGTACACCTCTGTTGAAAATAAAGCGGTGGAAATTGCCACCCTGCGCGCCATTGGCTATAAAACCATCGCTGCGTTTGTGGGCACGCTGGTTGAATCGCTGGTACTGGCAGTGCTCGGCGGTATTTTAGGAACCATCATCGCCTACCTGCTGTTTGACGGAATCAGTACTTCGACCATGGGGGGCAGTTTTACCCAGGTAGTGTTCGACTTCAATGTTTCAGCCAATGCATTTAAGAGCGGGGTAATCCTCGCTTTCCTCATCGGCCTGGTGGGTGGTTTCTTCCCGGCATTAAGAGCCGCACGCTTACCGGTTGCTGTAGCTTTTAAAAATTAGTGCTTATGATTTAAGGGCTGGAGGTTCATGCAAGCCCTTATAATCAAAGCTTTCCGTGTAAAGCCACCCAATGTTGAGGGCCACAATAACATAGTTGAACGAGTAAATAGAAAAGAGAAATAATGGAAAACAATATATACAACGCCCCTCAATCGGAGCTCGAATCAGAACAAACGGCGGTACGGGATTACAAACTCTACAAAACTTCCGGCATGGGTGTCGCCACGTTCTTTGGGACCTTAATTGCCGGTGGTTACCTTGCTTATAGAAATTGCTACCTGCTGGGCCGTCCTCAGCAGGGTAAAAATATCCTGCTTACCTGTGTGCTTGCTACCATCGCCATTTTCTCTATCGCATTTATGATTCCCGAGGACATCCCTATTCCAGACACCGCCTTTGGTATTATGCAACTTGTAATCATGATCCAGCTATCCAAAAAATGGTTCGCACAGGATATCGTCGATCACGAAGATGCATCTGGTGAAATGTATTCAAACTGGCGAGCGTTTGGGATTGCCCTGCTCTTTCTACTCGGTCTGGTGGTAATAATGCTCATATGCATATTACTGTTTTCGCCATTTATAGAATAAGCCACTACCACCAACAGTACTCAGGAGTACACATGTTGATTAAGCTAATCAGAGCGATACTGCTCATCTCTTTAACACTACCCCTGTACTGCAATGGGGAAGAATCCGTCGAAAAGCACCTTAAAACGGCAAACCTTCCTCCCGGTATTCAACGCGTGCTCAATAATTATACCCAGGCCTGGTCCAAAAAGGATGCGACTATGCTAAGCTCACTTTTTACCCACGACGGTTTCGTACTGCCAAACAACCAGCCACCGGTGCGGGGCAGAGCTGCGATAAAAGAATATTACCAAAAGGCCGGCGGCCCCCTGTATCTAAGAGCCATTGCTTACAAGCAAGCAGATGATATTGCTTTCGTAATAGGAGGCTATGCTGAAGCCAAGGGAAAACCCGAGCTTGGCAAATTCACCCTAAGCCTGCAAAAAATAAACAATACCTGGTTTATCTTTTCAGATATGGACAACAGAAATAAAAAATAGCGGCTGCATGGATAATGGCCCGGCTACTCAGGCCTATTCTTCTGAACCTTGCCACGAACTTAGCTCAACCGCAGCGAAACAGTCTGGCTACGCCGCTACACCTTCACAAAATTAAACAATAATTTCCAATATTTGACTTCGAAACTTTTGTTTTTATAAGGGCTAAGGCGTAAACTTTTGCGACACAGGGCTTCCCGGGGGTTACCATGAACTATATCAAAGCTCCATTACTTGCCACGCTACTGTCAATACTTGGCGCTTGCGGTGGTGGCGATTCCAGCAGCGTGGGAGAGAACTCATCCGATTTTGCAGACTGCGTGATTGCTTTGAACGTCATCAACCTTTCCAGCGGCGAAACCTGCTATCTGAATAAAACCGCAGCCGACCTCTATGGCGTTAGCCCAGGGGAGATATCCTGTCTTGGTGGCATAATTAATTACGAAGGCAACCAGTTTAGCAGTGGCAATACCGGCACCTCATTTAACGGCCTGAGCGTGAACTGCTCCTGATTGGGCTTGAAAAGCAGCTCTACGCAGCAACTCCTGAAAACTCTCGCTCGCGGTTTTGGCCACTTTATGCCCAAGTGTCGGCTCCAGCACAGCATCTTTGCCCAGCGAATGTTCAACAGCCCGCTAATGGTGCCGCACAACAGCCATACCGTATATTGAGAAAACATAGACTGAATACAGCAGTAAACCGAGATATAAACTGACGGGAGCGCTTACCAGCGGGAATGCCAGCCATTTTTGCATTGAACTGACCTGAAATAGCTGCAACCGCCGATAAAACAGATAGTAAGACCACAAGATAGCAAGGTACTGGAAGAGTTTGAAATGGTGCAGCCAGGCCTCACCACGTTTTGCGAGAGGTGCCACAGCATCGTAAGGCAGCGAAAAAGCCTGGATAGCCGCGTTGCCCATTTCGCTATAGTAGCGTAAAAAGAAAAACTCACCCGCATGGCTTAGCCCTCCAATCAACATTAGTGGCGCAAGAGCATAACCCAGGTTTTTAAAGGTGAAATTAAAACTTTGCCCCAACACCCTGCTACCAGCAAAGAAGCCACCAAGGGACACAACAAGCGTAACAAGTAACGCAATGCTCAGCGCTGCAACCCCAACCACATCGATACCGAGCATTGTGATAGATGGGAAGGTCTGATCCAGCCAATGCCCTGCGCGTGACCATGGGAAACTGTCAGCTATAGCAGAACGCCCCAAAGCATGGTGGAAACGCATGGTAATAGAGATAACCGCCAACAGCAGAATATAAACCCATACGTCTACCGTTCTCATGCGTTTTATTACAGCTAATAATGAGTAACTGGGTTTTACCAGCAACCAGCGTACAGATGGGCATTCTTCCGCGCACTTCATGCAAAGTGTGCACTCTTCCATATTACCGTTTTTATCAAAATTGAAAGGCGATAGCTGATAATCACATACCTTCGCACACTCAAAGCTCTTGCAGCTTTCGCATGCTTTGCCGTATGTAGACAACCAGGTAAAACCCACCTTGCCGAAAGCGGCCCTTACCGAACCCAGGGGACAAATATATTTACAATAAGCCATGCCCCTGAAGAGTAGGAAAAACAGCACAGCAACAACTGTAAGCAAAAGGAAGAATACTGCCGTTACCAGAGGAGAGCGAAAGGGCGTAAAAAAATAATAGACACCCCAATAAGCCACAAGAATAATGGACAAACCAATAAAAGGGTTACGTAAGGCTTTTGGTACCGGCCGTTGAAGACCCAATTTGCTAAGATAGGTACCAATAAAGCCATGGGGACAAAATGAACAAATAATGGGGCCCAGCGTCGCCAGCGAAAACAACATAAAAAACGGCCACAACATACCCCAGAAAAAACCCGTCGTTACGCTATTTTCCTTTGCAGAAGGATAAATAAAGCCGTATGCGACAGCGAGTATAAACAATACAAGCACCACAAAACGTAAGGCCCATAAAAAAGCCTGAGACTTTAGAACTGCACCCAGGGCAGGAATGGCAAACAAATCATTCCAACTCCGTTCTACGGTGTTACCTGAGCGTGCGATATATACATTATCAGTTGGTCTACTCATTTATATGCCCCCTAAAAATTGTAGCGATAAGCCAAAAGCCAACTTCGAGGTGCGCCGGGGGTATACGCCTTCTCACGGCCTACATCTTTCTTTACCACACTCGCATAGCGCTGATCATCCAGGTTAGCTATATTTATCGAAAGTTGGTGATTATTTAAAAACTCATATCGAATATTCAAAGAGCTTAACCAGGAGTAGCCCTCATATTTTTCAGTATTCGCATTATCAACATAATATTCACCCCAGGTATCCGACTGCAACCTCAGGGACAAGCCGCTTATATGCTGGTAATTCAAGCTCAGGCTATAATAATGCTGTGGAATGAAAGGTAGTTGATTTCCGGAACGCTCCACCTCGGATACCTGCGCGCCGTTATGACCGTAAGTAGTCACCACTTCCTGGAAATCTTTAAATTTATAGTCACTGTAGGTGTAATTGATACCGGCCCAGATCGCTCCCTTATCCGCAGACTCCAGCAGATTCACATTTGCCGCTAATTCAAAACCAAGCTTGTCTGTTTCCCCGGCATTTTGAAATTCAGTTTGGCCGTTAGAATCAAGAATCGCGATGATTTCATCTTCTACCGCCATGGAATATGCGGAAAGATCGATATCCCAGCGTTCGTTTCTACTTTTAGCGCCCAGCTCAACGCTATCCACCTTGGACTCTCTTAAGTCGGGGTTTTCTTCCAGCTCGCTGGCAAATGGCACTTGCTCGCCACCCCCATAGTTAGCAAAAATACTCCACGCCCTGCTTATGCTGTAACTCAAACCTAAACGACGGGACACAAGATTAAAAGTTTCGTCGATAGTTTGTTGCGCTTGCTCGCCGCTAACATCCTGGTAGACACCGCGCGCCCAGTTAAACTCACGATAACGCTCAATTTGTTGATCAATGCTTATTTGATCCAGGCGCAAACTCATATCGATAAGCCAGTTTTTAAAGTAATCGATATTCTGCTGAATAAAAAAGCCGCCAGCGGTACTTTCACTGCTTGATTGCTCCGCCAGCATTCCCTGAGCATTACTGTTTGTTGATATTATTCTCCCATTCGGCAAGGTATTTACATCACCATATTCATATTTTTTATTTTCATCGTTGTTTTCACTACGGTAAGTCACTCCGGTTACCAGACCACCAAATGACTGATCAAAGGTAAACTCCAGATCCGTGCCTAGAGTGTTTACACCCGGAGCGGTGGTTATCAGTGGCACTACGGGATGAAACTGACTCCAATGGGTGTAGTAAAGACGCGGATTGAAGCCCCACTTCTCGCCAAGCTCTGTGCGGTACCTGATATTAGCCATAAGCGTTTCGGAGTAGCGACCGCGGTGCTTGAAAGGGCTATTACTATCGCGCTGCTCACCGCTATCGAGGTACTGCTGAAATTGCTCTTCTGTCATATCTCCGGGCAAATCGAGATTGGCATCGGTATAACCCAGTTCAATGTTTAAGTCCTGTTTCTCATTCCAGCGCCTGCCGAATTTCAGATTCACCTGGGAGGACTCAAAATTATTATTTAGACGCCAGTCATTATTGTCTTTTCGATAGGATCCGCTTAGCGCAAATGCATGGCTGCCCGAGGCATCTGCCTGCGACAAACGCATACTGTAATTTTCACTACCTTCTGTGCCACCGGCAATGCCAAGGTGATTATTATCAGCACTGAATACCGGGTGTGAAATAATATGCACCACCCCTGCCGTAGATCCAGTGGCGTAGATATTGCCTGGCCCCTTGGTGATCTCGATGCGGGCAATATCCTGAGTGTCGATATAATCCAGCTTGCTGAAGCTGTCCGGGTCAGTTATGGGTATACCATCACGCATCAGGAATATTTCACGAATACCATAATTCGCTTTTAATCCGCCCCCCCGGATAATCAGGCGAGTATCATAGCCGCCACTTTTTGAGGTAATGTTCACTCCCGGAGTACCCGATATAGCGTCAGCAATATTAAACATACGCGCCTGGCCAATGCGCTCACTACCAATAACACTGATGGATTCTGCTACATCTTTCACATTCCGCGCCACGCGTGTTGAGGTCACGGTGACCTCTTCAAGGTGTTTTTCGCTTTCAGACAGAACAGGAGGTGCGGCGGCATATAAACAAATTGCTGCTATTTTTAGCTGTGATTTTTTCAATGTAAACTTTCCCAATTTTTTATTATTTGTATTTCATTATTAACCCGGCAATTAAATACTGGCGCCAATGTGTAAATTTAATGCTACTTCAAAGGCTTACATTGCCCTGCGGGCAATGGCGGCGCTTCCGTGCACCGCCTATTAACTTAACAATATGTATTGCCAAGTTAATATGCTACGTTGAATAGGGTTATTTATTAATGCGGCAGATTGTCGCAGAAACAGTTTTGACTGTTGCGCAGAAATAGTGGCTAGAGGCCAAGCCGACCGAAATACATACCACTAGCAGGCTGGTAATGCATGAGGAAAGCACAGCCACAGTAGTGCGCTTACAAGACTTATCAGCTCAGGGCCGGTTATTTGGGGCTGCAAACTGTTACGCAAGCTTCCGTATGGACCACGCGCGGGCTAAGGTTTTTCGTACTAAACGAAAGTGTTAAAAGGTAACCAGTCATCGACACATTCACCAAGCTAATAGTCAGGCTTTTCTTAACTCGTTGAATAAATGCTGCTGTACAGGTCTGGCGCTTAAGGCTACATTGCAGTGCATGCGCACAGCTACTCCGCATCAATTAAGTGCTTAAATACACCCCTCTGCATAATCCAATAGCCCATTTGTTATCTATAGAGCTAGTTCAACTCACCACCACGCGGCATGGTACGCATGTTGCTCTGAGTCCGCCTGGATATTCATTACAACATATAAGATAGAAAATGCCGCTCCTCAACAGATCACAAATATCGCCCTGCCCATGGCGTTTTAAATGGGCAACGTTCTTTATTTTCAGCCTTGCATTTCCTGCTTTTGCACAAGACGCGACCGAGAAAGAAGAATCTATCAATGTCATTTGGCTTGCGACGGCGAGCGCGCTGGTGTTTTTAATGCAAGCGGGCTTCGCACTGCTCGAAAGCGGTATGTCGCGCGCTAAAAATTGCGTCAACGTGGTGATGAAAAATTACCTGGACCTCTGCCTGGGCTCGCTCGCGTTTTTTATTGTGGGCTACGGATTGATGTTCGGAAACAACGACAGCGGCTGGTTCGGTAGCTCTCATTTTGCCATGTACAAGGTAGAAAGCTGGGATTACAGCTTCCTGCTTTTCCAAACCATGTTTGCAGCCACCGCTGCAACCATTGCCAGTGGAGCCATGGCAGAGAGAACATTATTTAAAGGCTATCTGTTCGGCGCAGTGATGATCACCGGCCTTATTTATCCTGTATTTGGCAGCTGGGCCTGGGGCAGTTTATACCAAGGCAGCGGCTGGCTGGCAGACATAGGCTTTATCGACTTCGCAGGCTCAACCGTCGTTCACTCCCTTGGCGGGTGGTGTGCTCTTGCCGCCATAATCGTACTCGGCCCCAGACTGGGTAGGTTTGATAGCAAAGGCAAAGCGCGCGATATACCTGGCCACAATCTTAACTTTGTTGCCTTGGGAGGGCTCATTCTCTGGTTCGGCTGGTTCGGATTTAATGGCGGCTCTACTGCAGCAGCAGATGTGTCCATTGGCCTGATTAACCTGAACACTCAGTTAGCCGCTGCCAGCGGCGCGGTCGGGGCGCTTATCGCGGGTAAACTTTATGGTAAACGCACCCTCGTCACAACAATTGTTAACGGCTCACTTGCTGGGCTGGTGGGTATAACCGCTGGCTGCAGCACTATGGAACCTGTTTTTGCCATCGTCACCGGTTTAAGCGCTGGCTTGATTGCTTACTGTGCTGATCAACTTTTAAGAAAAATGCAACTGGACGACGTTGTCGGCGCGGTATCTGTGCACGGCGTTGCCGGAGCGTGGGGAACTCTTTGCGCAGGTTTGTTTTACGCTGAAAATATGTTTAACCCGGAGATTGTACTGGTGCAGTTGATTGGAATTATCGCCTGTTTTGTTTGGACCTTCGGCCTGGCTTTCGCCACCTACAGCTTGATCCACAAACTCGGAAAGCTTCGTGTACCCAGTATAGACGAGCAACGCGGCCTCGACTTTGCGGAACATTCAGAAATGGCCTACCCGGAATTCTCCTATAAAAGCGCCTACAGCAAAGAAACGCTCAATGTCATTAGAAAACAAGGCTAACAACAATCACATGACAGAAAAAAGTTATCTCCATAAAAAACGGATTGTCTTCACCGCGTTACACCCCTATTTTCTAGGAGAAAAGCTAATGCAAGCAATGGTGATATGGGACCAGAAATACTCCGATGAGCCTTCTACTGCGGTACAACATTTCGTTTACGACTTAAAAAACGCTGTTGACCCCAAAGCCAACATTCGAGGGGCGCACCTGAACCTGATACGCTCTGCATCCCTTCCTGAAAAAGAGTTGATGAAAGACCCGTCCAGGGAAATTGAAAGCTACCTGAATAAACATCAGCTGCAGCAGCAGGCCGAATCAAGCAGGCCTGAGTATCAAGCACTCCAGCGACTTATCAGAGCCTGGCAAAAACACTTGAGTAAACGCGAAAACCAGTCCATTAGCACTTATGTGATTAGCAATATCAGCAAGCAGAATATCAACCAGAATCTATCGCTGTTTTTTGTGAGCTGGCTGGCGAAAAGAGATGAAAAACAGCAAAACCCCCAAGCGGACATCAAGGAGCTTCGTAAGATTATTAATTTGTTTTACACCGGCTGCTGCGAATACATAGGGCCGGTAAAAACAGACGAAATACTAGGGAAGCTTGTTCAGGATTTTAAGGAGGCTGGCGGAAACCAGTACAGAATACTAATCGAGCAATTATTATAAATCTCAAATTTTAGACAAAAAAATACCTTGCATGAGCAAGGTATTTTTTTGTCTTTTAACTTATGCTTCTTTTTTGCGCTTAATCAGGCCAACACCCATTAGCACAGAACCCAGCAACACAAGTGAGCCAGGAAGAGGTACGGGGTTCACCTCAATTGCAGCGATGGCATAATCACTGAAGTTGTCCGCATTGCCAGTAAAGGTCAGGCTGGTAATGCCTTGGGCGGAAAACCCGGTATCCCAATAACCACCTACGTTATAGCTACCGTCTTCCACTGAGTGGAAAAGGGTACCCGCGATAACCGCAACCTCGCCCGAACCTTCATTTGCGAAAAGATCCAGTAAGTAAACATTACTCACATTCATTGCGCTAGCAAACTCAATGGTTATGGACTGGTTAACACTTGTACTGCCCGTTTCGGTAATTTCGTCATTTTTAACACCGAGGCCGTCGCCATCACATGACAGGCCATGAAAAGCCTGACCGGCCAAACAACCACCGTTATCACCACCATTGAACGTTAAGTCATCGGGAACAGCGGTAACAGTTATGCCTGGATAACTTGTTTCCCAGTTTTCATCAGTAAAATCTAAAAGTAGTGCATTGGCGCTAACACCAACAATAGAGAGAGCCAAGCCTACCAGGAGCTGTTTATAGTTCATGATCATATCCGAATGATTTATTAAGAAGAGCTGTGTTACAGACTCCTACACTAGCAATATGCAAGCCAACCCTTTAAATCATTGTTTTTGTTGGTTTTTTTGGCTGAATATCACTCTATCTTGTACGCTAATGTAAAAATATCCGACTCCTCCGAGGTAAACAGCGACTACCTGCATTACATAAGCGCCCGCAAAGCCATACGAAAGCATTGCCGTCATACGCAATGTACTGAAACCACCGTTTCTATGCTCTGGGAAGCGTGCGATGCCGAGATACATCGCGGGGCAGGCTAAGAATATGGCGTCAGCCCGCTTAGTCTTTGTAATACACTGCTGTCTGTATGCTTGAATTGCCTTCCAGCGAGCTCAATAGTCGTCGCCTGGCTATACTCAAGCGTGTTTCCTGTTAGATTCAGTGCCATCTCAAATCTAAGCGTCCTTGCCTTGTTCACCATAAAAGGGGATTGCACGATACCAAAAGTCGGATCTCCCTGTTTTGCCTCAACAACAAAGCTCAGTTCACCATCACTTTCAAAAAAGTTTCCTCCGGCCAACAAACAAACGCCGCGAGGAACGCTTAATGAATGCATCACTAAGCCGGCCTCAGCTTCATAGAGCCAATGACCCGTTTGCCTATGTATTACATTACCCTCCGGGCTGCTTGCAATATGCCGGTACTCAAGCGCAACCAAATACTGCTCACCCGCATTATGAACACCCCCAGCGAGTTCAAAACTTAACTCATCGGTATAGCTTGAAACCTTGGTGTTGCCGGCGGCATCCGGCGCAGAGTTACGTCCGTTTATACCAGTCCACCTTCCAAACAAAAGCGCCAATGGACCGTAGTCAACACCATCAATAATTGAGTTCAAACGAGTGCCCTCAAAGAAACACGATTGATAAACACCATAATTTAAGTAAGGTTAGTATAACTGGGCGACTATTCAGTTTCACCCAAGCACTTGGAGCATACTTAACAGGGTAAAATCTCACTGGCCAAGCCATTGACTTTATGTCAGTCTAGCTTTACTGCGTTCTGTAGTATTTCTGACGCCAAAATTCTCTTTCATCGGCTGCTCCATCGACGCAAACATAAGTTTGCTTGAGCAGTTATAAAACAGGAGCCTGCATGAAAACTATTGATGAAATGGTTCAAGACGTATTGGTTCGGGAGGGAGGCTTTGTGGACCATCCTTCCGACAGGGGAGGCCCAACAAACTACGGCATCACGCAAAAAACACTGTCGAACTACTACGGTCGCGTCGCAACCACGGCCGATGTAAAAGCATTATCTGTGGATGTAGCCGAAGAAATATATAAAAGGAATTACTTCTACGGCCCACGAATAGACTCCCTACCTGAGTCTGTTCAGCCCTTTTTGTTCGACTGTGCTGTTAACCATGGTCCCAGGAGGGCAATAAAATTTCTTCAAAGCGTATGCAACCAGGCAGGCTATCAACCACGCCTCTCTCAAGACGGTGCTGTTGGCCCCAACACACGGAAAGGTGCTGAGTGGGCAGACCAGCAAATGGGAACAGTTTTCCTGAAGGCGCTCGTTGAAGAAAGGAGAAACTTCTATTTCGCAATAGTTGAAGCCCGCCCCTCGCAGAAAGTCTTTTTGAAGGGGTGGTTAAACCGGTTAAAAGAATTCGAAGAGGAGTTAAGCTAATGGCCTGGTGGAATTTTATTGGTGATGCTTTAAAAGGCGGCAAAGATGTTGCCGAGGTTTTTGTCGAAAATAAAACACAGCAAGGGCAGCACAGGCACGAAGAGGAGATGGCTGATATTCAACGAGATCTGGCCTCCCTTTCCCAGTTTTCTGATGAGTTCCATGCTCGCAAGAACAGAACCTGGTGGGACTCGTTCGTCGACGGCTTAAATAGGCTACCAAGGCCACTACTCACTATTGCCATCTTGAGCTTTTTCGTCCTGGCGCCACTGTCACCCACTCGCTTTCTTGAAATCGCCAAGGCCTATGAACTGATGCCCCCGGGGTACTGGGCCTTGCTAAGTATCATAATTGGTTTTTATTTTGGTGGTAGAATGCAGCTGAAAGCGCAGGACTTCAATATTCAGAAAAATGCCGTTCATGCCGCTAAAGAGCTGGTGCAGATCAGGAAAGAGTTTCGGCAGCTGGACGATGGTTTGGAAAGTACAGAGTCCAAGATATTCGATGCCGTAACAATGACATCCGGTAGTACACCTAAAAACAGTGTTATCAAACAATGGCTGGAAAGCCGTAAAAACCAAACAAATAATCAAGAATAAGGAGGTGCTTCAGAATGCAATATCAAAACAATTCAAAACGAAATTTAAAGGTGACAAAAATCTAACTCCTACCCGAGATAGCATTTGTCACCACCACTGAAATTTTGATATTGGTGACAACTATGTTTCACGAATTAGAGGAAATTAATCATAAACCCGAGCTTTTCGGGCACTATACAGCAGAACGCTTGTGGGCTGAGCCGTATCGCTCACAGCAAATGCTACAGTATCATTTAAACAGGCATATCGATGTAAGCTCTAGAAACCATGACTTTATTGAGCAATCAACAAAATGGATAACAGCGACGTTCTCGCTGGCACAGGGTAAAAGAGTCTGCGATTTTGGTTGTGGCCCTGGCCTATACTGTTCGCGCCTGGCGCAAGCAGGGGCCGAAGTATATGGGCTTGATTTCTCCAGCAACTCAATCGAGTACGCCAGGCAGCAGGCGAAGCAAAACGGCCTGGATGTCCACTATATTCAGGGTAACTATCTTCGTCTTGAGCCCAGCTTGAGCCAACTGGCAGGCTCTTTCGATTTAATCATCATGATTATGTGTGACTACTGCGCGCTTAACCCAGAACAGCGCAGCCAGCTGCTGTCCAATTTTCATAAACTGCTCGGCCCAAAAGGCCGGGTACTGCTGGATGTGTACTCCCTTACCGCATTCGATGGCAAAGAGGAAGCCAGCAGCATTGAAAAGAATCAGCTCAACCACTTCTGGTTTGAGGAGGACTACTACGCCTTTGTCAATACCTTCAAGTATGAGCAGGCCAGAGTAATGCTCGACAAATACTCCTTATATAGCCAGAGCGGGCATCAGGAAGTTGTCTATAACTGGTTGCAACACTTTAGCCTGGAATCTCTGCGGCAGGAGCTAAAGCATGCAGCTTTTGAGGTAGAGTCCGTTTATGCCAATGTAAATGGCGCCAATTACAACGAAGCGCTCGATCAATTTGCTGTGGTGGTGAATAAGGCATAACTCTAAGCAACAAACCATTAAAACCGGCTTCAAACAGCCGGTTTTTTTCGTCTAAACTAAACATGTTGCTTGTTACTACTGTTAAAA
>CAJIBL010001055.1_pt1 | contig 26361 bp, 25 predicted proteins | sample 9199351 | NCBI WGS metagenome assembly CAJIBL01 (sample SAMEA7708304, study PRJEB35096) | sediment metagenome | biome: marine neritic benthic zone biome [ENVO:01000025]; feature: sediment [ENVO:00002007]; material: shallow marine sediment [ENVO:03000034] sea grass bed [ENVO_01000059] ...
AATGCGCTAAGATGTTTGCGGTACAGTGAATTGGATCGTTTTTGCTGTGCTGTGTTCATTAGATATTCCTCTCGTTAACGTGCGGTATTGCACGGAGAGGAATTATCTATGAGTGAGGGGCTTTAGTTTTGCCGCAGAGCGGCTTCGTTCAACAAAGCGCTCAAACATCAGCATAGCAAGCTGTGCTTGGAACTTCGTTCCGGCGCTTTGCGCCTCCACTGCGGCCGTTTAGCGCGACGTTATATTTAATGAAGATAATCACGATTATTTGTCTACTCTTTAGTTGCTACACATACGCTTCATGTGATATGGGTACCGTTCCTGATGGAGCTCTAAATATCGAAATTAAAAAGACTAGATACAACTATATGGTTGAATTGACTCTACCAAGTAAAATTGAGTTAATTCACGGGAAAATTATAAATACCACTATTAGTATTCACGACAAAAACACAAATATTCAATTTGATCTGGCATTATATCAGTTAGGCCCTTCAAAAAAAGTTGGTCGAATTTTTATTGAACAACCTAATGAAATAGAGAACCTGTTTGCTCAAATTGGTGATGCGAGTTTACCCTACGACAGCGATTGCTTTGTCAGAAGTAAGCTCATCCCAATAAAATATAACAAGCCAATGCATCCGACCGCTGACGCGTCGGCTGATTGAAGCGTTATAAGGCACAAAAAAAGACAGACCAAGTAACTGGTTAAGGCGACGCCAGTGTTTTCGTTTCAAATATCTACTAACGCAGGAGAAATCGCAGTGAAAGACTTTTGCATTATTGACAATACTGATTCGAACATTCTGCAAGTAATTGGCGAAGCTCTTGGCCAGGCTGGCGTCAACATCCATGGGCTAAGTTTAACAACACTCGATGACACAACAGTCATCCACTTAGCCGTTGAGGATGAAAATAATACATTAGAAGCACTTGAAGATACCAAAATAAAAATATCGTCCATTTCCGATGTTTATGTTTTTGACAAAGACAAAAATACAGTTACAGGTAAGCCAGGTTCTTTTGGGGAGATTTGTAAAAAATTACGTGAATATGGGCTTCAAATTAATTTTGGGTACCCTGCTGAAAACAATAGATTTATCTTTGGTATTGATAACTTTGAAAAAGCGCTGCAAGTCATAGAACAAAACAACTAAAAGGAAAAATATTTCTTATAACCAGTTACTTCACAAGGAATTTTGCCACTTCCGGCTATTGCATACTTAATCGCTTTTTCAATGTTCATAGAAGTCGCATCATTTTAGCCCTTTCTGGCAAAATCCTGTGAGCTCAACGTTATGAATTTCAGGAAATAAGATGAGAGCAATTCTCCTAATTAAAATATTTCTTCAAGCGTGTACATACAATATGTACCTAGGGGATCACTCCCCCAAGCTGGGTGTTAAAACGTATTCGCCTCCTGTGGTAAGAGTTTCGAATCCTGATCATCACAATTATGAGGTATTAAAGCAATCTGGCTTATTTGAGATCGTAAATGACGATTCAACTCATACTGTACTAACGCTATCGGATTCCGAAATAATGTACAGATGCGGTAATGGCCTTATTCCACCTATGTTTACCCTTGGAATACTTCCAGGTTATTTAAGTGCTGCCGAAAACTTTGCATTTACACTAGAAAACCATGGCAATGTTAAAACGGTAGAATACTATTTGGATATCCATGAACGATATTCTGTTTGGGAGTGGTTTATAAAACCGTTCAAGGCTAACGATGAAGAAACTAAGGGTAAGGCGTTGTTTATTGCAGGTATAGCTAGCGAAAACTAACAAAGCCCTCCATTTGACGTATGCTACGCGGGTAACCCAAACTTTACAGAACAATCATCATACAAAGTAAATCCCAAAAGGAATTTTTTTATGAAGAATATCGCCATTTTTCTTTTTGTTGTAGTTTTGACTGCTTGTGGCAAATCGAGAAACGATGGAGTATCAGTAGATTCGCTGGATCTAAGTAGTCTGCCAACTACCACCGTTGCTGTGATAACAATGGACTCATCGGTAGAAGAGGGCGTTGATGCATTTGCTTCATTTAACAGCGATGGGCAAGAGGTTACAATTGCAGTTAGCGAGCCTGTTGGAGCTGCAGCGGGGATAAGTATAGATAATAACTTTACCGGCAAAGTCGAACTTACAATAAGTGGGGAACACGAGGTCTCGAATCAGTTTATGAAGGTTTATACCGTTTCATCAATGACGAAGCTTTAATTTGTAACAATGCTATCCAGCCTCACCCCGGTGGGGCTGGACTTCCATTTGGGCGCTTCGCGCCTATTCCGCGGGCGTTAGCCTACCAATTGAGTTTCGAGAATGTCATCGTTTAGAGAAGATAAAAATATACACAATATAGCTCAGGAGTTTGCTAAAGAGGCATTCAGCTTCGTACGATGCAACACACGTTTAAAATTAAACTGGGAAGAGTATAGTGTCGCTACGGTTGAGAAAATACTTGGAATGATTCACGATGAAATGTCAAAAAAAGGTTTCATCGAGATGCAAATCTATGGTCTTTCAAAAGATTTCGGTAGCTTTAACGGAGAGGTATATCGGTGCTACCTGGGGCTTGGTTACCTTGAAGCTTAGTGGAGTTAGCAAAGAAGCATGCGTCCAGCACATAAGCAAGTGGTCAACTTGGCGCGCATTGCACTAGTGGATTCTTTAGTACAATCGAAAACTGTAGTTTATACTGATCATTCCAGGCCTTCAGATCAAGTTCTCTCGATGCTTGATAAGCTTGCTGATGGTAACCTGGAAAAACTAGACTGCATTAAAAGTCTTCGACAGGCTTATGTTGATTCTTAAAATATAATGCTATTGGAAACTTTCTTTACAATGATAAAGTTGGACCCTATTACCTCAGCTGCCACCAAGTCAATATTACTTAGCTAATACCATCCGATAGCGGACCACTATTTAAAATCGAATAAGTTCCTGACACAAGCTGATGAATACGTCTAAGCTTACTCTGGGCAGAATGACTACAGCGATGGTGCGCCAGTAATTCAAACACGGTAGATTCAGCCTATTCAATGTAGGCGCTGCTCTTTCAGCCTTGGCTTGTATTTCTTGCCGATACTCAGCGACATGCCACAACGCAGCTCCACAGCGGCATTGTCTGAGGCAAGAGCGTGAATACGATCAATTTCATCGATATTAATGATGTGGGAGCGATGCGTTCGAAGAAATTGGGAGGGAGGCAGTGTTTGCTCAATCTGCTTCATGGTTGAGCGAGCAAGGTAGGGCTGGTTATCACAGTATATTTCCACGTAGTTGCCAGCAGCTTTTATGCATTGAATCTGATCCACCCTAATCAGGCATTCACTGTTGCCCTTATGAACCAGCAGCGTTTCCGGGTAAGTTCGGGCGGCTGGCTGGCTTGAAATCTCGCCTTGCTCATTTTGCTTCTGGCGAAACAACAGGTACCAGGTGGCGATAATCACCGCCACGGCGGCGGCGTAGATGGGTACAAAGCGGAACAGGCTCTTTGCCAGGCTCCTGTCGCCGGTTAGTGCATCAAGACCTGCTCTGAAGGACACTACGAATAGTAGTACCGAAGCAATCAGTAACGTGTGATGTGTAATGCGATTCTTTTTCAGGCCTTCAAAATCACCTAGGTATTTAAAGACGAAAGGTAAAACCACTAGCCAGATGCCCCAGTCGCACAGGGACCATGCTAAAGAAACAAATATATTCAATTTCGAGTTGTAGACTAACTGACTGGTAAGACAATATAGCACTGGCAAAGAGGCATATACTGCCCAGCATAGAAAAGCCGCTTTTATGTCTTTTTGAGATAAGCCAAATGGCCAATGCAATGAAGGTAAATGGATAGTGGACATAATGGGTCACAGACCTGAGCTTACAAACGATATTTTTGTGCTGGGCCAGGCTAGTTGTGGCGGGCAAAGCCCTCTGACAAAAGCACCAATAACCCGAATTTCAACAAATAAATTATAGAATAAACAAGGTTACCGACTAATTGACCTTGCTTATACAATTAAAGATAAAATCGGAATTAAACGCATTGGGGGACATATGCGCTACATTATCATCGGTACTGGCAACATCAGTAACACCTACGCCAGCGCCATTTCGCAATTGGCAGGCAGCTCCATAGTGGGCTGCATCAGCAGAAACGCCAAGCACTTACCCTCTCTGCCGCAAGCCCCCAGCTGGCCCGATCTGAGCCATGTGAGCGAAGCATTCGACGCGGTACTGGTGACAACACCCAACGGCCTGCACTGTGAAGCTGCGGTTAAGGCCGCAAGCATGGGTAAGCACGTGTTAACAGAGAAACCACTGGGGATTTCCCTCTCACAGGTCGATCAGGCCATCAGCGCTTGTAACCACGCAGGCGTATGCCTTGCGGTATGTTTTCAACGGCGCACAGCCGCTGATGTTCAAAGCATTAAAAGGCTCCTGGATGAGAACGCCCTGGGTAAGGTTTTTGCTGCGGATTTAAGCGCTAAGTTTTACCGTGACCAGCAATACTATGACAGCGCTTCCTACCGTGGCGGATTTGACATCGATGGCGGTGGTCCCTTTATGCAGCAGGCTTGCCATAATCTTGATATTTACGCCTGGCTGTTCGGTGTGCCATCAAAAGTTGTGAGCACGCTGGGCACCTTCGCCCACGACATTGAGGCGGAAGACCACGGCGCCGCCCTGCTTAAATATGATAATGGCATGATAGGGACCGTTGTCGCTTCAACAGCCTGTAGACCTGGTTTCGCCGCACGTATAGAAGTGCACTGTGAAAAGGGCAGCTTCACTCTCAGCGATGATGTGATTAGTGAATGGCACTTCGAGCACATCGCCAACCCTAAAAATGAAACTTTTTCTTACAGTCACAATGGCGCAACAAGCGCAGCCGTTAATGATTGCAGCGCTCATAAGAATATTATTCTGGATTTTGAAGCTGCTATCAGGGAAGCCCGTGAGCCACTGGCTAATGGCGCCAGCGCGCGTGACACCACAGATTTGATCTGTAAAATTTATCAAAACTCAGAATGGTAAAACTGTTACTCTCTAGAGAAACCAATGCCAACAGCTTTTAAGCAGCGTATAAGTTGTTTGTTTTTTACTTTTTTTGCTGTCACTGCCTTTGCAGGAAATAAAATGACATTCTGGGAAATACCACGGCGCAAGCAGCTTTAATTTAATATCGCCACGTGTACATACATGGTGGAAAAAAATAAAGCCAATTACTAAAACATAAACGAACAACCCGAAAGCATTAAGCCACTGCAATATTAACTAGCAAAGCTATTTGCCAGGGCAGCATTGATGGTACAGATCAATTTAATAAAACCCAAACTCACCACTCTAGTTTAACTGCTTCATCCCAAGAGGAGTCACTGTACTCCAGGCTTCCCGATGTACGATTACCATTGAAGCTCCACTGCGCCGCAAAGGCAATGGTGCGGCCGTCTTTTATATCGCTAAAACTCATATTGCCGCTACAGTTGGCGCTTTCCGTTGCAGTCCAGTTGGTCAACTCCGAGGCATAGGCGATGGTTTCTTTTCCACTACTGTCGCGGGTAAAGGTGCGTGTAACAGCGGGTATACCCTGTTCGTAATACACATGTGTTCCATTACCGATGTCACCCAACACGCCTTGTGCGACTAACATGGTTTGCCACTGGCCGGTTTTTTTGGACTGAATCGTTGAAACAAAACTTTGCGGACCATTAAACTCCGTTTGTACGCGCATAGGGTGCTGAAACATGGCATCTGATGCTTCCCAATTGCATTTGTTCAACTCAAAATGCTCACGCGTACAGATAAATGATGACATCAACCCGGCGAAGGTGTCGGAAAACGCCGGAACCGTGAATGGCATAACCGCAAAAGCAGCCAGCATACGCTCCTCCTCCGCCATGGCTTGCAGATCAATATCTTCCATGGGCAGGGTGGTGCTTTCAATAAAAATGGGGTCTTCTGCGATATTCAGTTCGATTTCTGGATGAAGTTTGTCATCGTTTGAATCCGGGTCAAAAGCGCAAGCTCGGACGGTATTTTCCGAAGGCGATTTTGGCGCTACCTCCGCAACAGTATTGCTATTATTGTTGTCGCAGGCGCAAAGTAAGAGTACTGCGGGGGCTAAGGCCCAAAGAGCTTTCATGGCTTGTCCTTACTTGAGTGGTGCAGATATTCTACGCGGCCTGCCACAAATTGATAGCCCGACCTTATTCATCGACCAAGCCAAAAAAAATATATTATTTTGTCGGCAGTCCTCTCACCCCGGTTGCCTAAAACATGCAACTGAAATTAAGCGTAGTTGCCCGGCAGTATTGGCCGCTTGTGAAATACACAATGCAAGGGGTTTTTGGGGTCTACAAATATCCTGGTGCGTAAATTATCGTCCCTGCCACTAATGGTTTGCTTGAAAAAGGCCAGCAATTGCCGCTCGGTTTTAAAATCCTCGCGCACATCCGGCGTCGCAATATAGTGCTTACCCTCGAAGGTAAAATCACACACCAAACGGAAAGCCCAGACTTTGATTCGCGGTGAGTTGCTGGAAGGCCTTTCCGCAAAGACCTCCCGAACTTCATAGTCCACTACTTTGGCGTCAAGTGCAACGAACTTGCGATACACATCCCAGGTATTAAAGAACGTAGCTACAAACAGAAGTAAAACGCCAACTATGGCCCAGGGAAGGTACTCGAAAGGAATAACTTGCGTAAATGTCAGCGCGATTGGACCAAGCAGAAAAACAAAGCCAAGCAGACCAATACACTTGCTCAGCAACGTGCTAACCGATTGCTGTATATCTCCGGCCTTCCACCAGGGAATGGTGTTGATTCGCCAGCCGCCGTCGCGGCGTTGACGCTGATAATCACTTATATGAGATTTAATGGCCATACCCACCTACTTATTATTGTTTTTTTTTGCATTTATAGCGCATAACAAGACCGCTGTCACTGAGTGGTTTTTTATGTGACGGCGAAGCTTCAACGGGCTTCTTTTCGCAGCAGGGGTTAGCACAAGGCTATGCTTCGCACTTAACATGCCGCCCGATGTATTCATCCGGGTGCTGCCAGTGGTAACGCCGGTCTGAGGGGGTACCGCGGCGCTTTCTGCGGCAGCTGCGAGGATTCTTTACTTCCGCAGGTAGCGTATTTCCCGTTTCTGCAAGGGGCAGGGTTTTCAGTTGCTGATAGGCATCTATCACCAGGCGAAACATTTCAGCGGCGTGACGATCACCGGGATTTTTGTCGGGATGATAAAACGTTGCCAGCCGTCGATAGGCTAGCTTAACTTCCTCACGGGAGGCACCCGGCTGAATGCCGAGGGTTTTATAGCAGCTGGGCAACATGTGGTAAGTCGATAGTTAGCTCGGACACCAAGCCTGGCGTCCATAGTCATTGAACAGAGGATGATTTTAGCGACAGTTCAGTGATGCGACAATGAACTGTCTCCGATGGGATTCACAAAAAGAACAAATGAGAGGGGAAAACGGCAATGTACTGCAAGCCTGTCAACAGGCCAGCTATTCCACTAACGCAACCAGGGGTATGTATGCTTTTCAGTGCACGTGCGCACAGAGCTTTTAGAACAGTTACTTATATAGAAGCTGTGTTCGTAACTCGACCGGTTTACAGGTTCATCTTAACCAGCTCAGCAACCTCTAATACGCCATTTACCTCGAGAAACGGACACTGCTTGGCCATATCCAGCGCATCTTCAAGGGCTTCGGCTTCTATAATGGTGTAACCGGACATTTCACTGGCACTGCCCTGGGCAACGGTTCCGTTTGCATGGATAGTATGGGTATCCTTGAAAGGGTTTGCAGGGCTGAGCACGGCGTCTCCCAAGCTGCTTAACCAGGCCTGGTATTCGGCAAACTGTGCTTTGCCTTCCTCAGGCGTTGTGGGCTTATCTCCCCCAAAATAAGTAATAATAAACTGGGCCATAGATATTTCCTTGTTCGTTTGAGGATGTCTTAACTTTAGAGTGAATATTCTTATCGCGCTACAATCAGGATTTAGCTGCCAAGCAGTCTACCAAGCCCATGCAATTGGACAATACCTATCTTTGTTTAGGTGACGATTTTTTTCAACGAATTAATCCGACGCCGGTAACAAATCCGAAACTTTTTCTTTGGAATTCCGCCCTGGCTGCCGAGCTAGGTCTGACGGAGACTGATGAAGAGCAATTAGCGCGCCTGTTTTGCGGTAACCAGTTGTTCGAAAACTCCACGCCCCTGGCGCTGGCCTATGCGGGTCATCAGTTCGGGTATTTCAATCCGCAGCTGGGCGATGGCCGCGCCCATTTACTGGGGGAGCTTAAGGGTTTTGATATTCAACTGAAGGGCTCAGGCCCCACGCGCTATTCGCGTAATGGCGATGGCCGCTGCGCACTTGGCCCTGCGCTGCGGGAATTTATTATGAGCGAAGCGCTACACGCACTCGGCGTGCCCACAACACGTACTCTGGCGGTTGTTAGCAGTGGCGAAACCGTTTTTCGCGAGCAAGAACAGCCCGGCGCCATTGTCACCCGCGTTGCTGCCAGTCACATAAGAGTGGGCAGTTTTGAATATTTTTATGCGCAAAACAAAATTGAAAAAGTTAAACAGTTGTGTGAATTTGCAATAACGCGCCACTTTCCGCAGCTGCTTGAGTTCGAAGGCCCTGAACGCTACCTCGCCTTTCTAAATGCGGTATTTAATTCACAGGTGAATCTTGTGGTTGAATGGATGCGCGTTGGTTTTATTCACGGCGTGATGAATACCGACAATACCGCCATTTCCGGCGAAACCATCGACTATGGCCCCTGCGCCATGATCAACAGCTATAACCCACGCAGTGTGTTCAGCTCTATCGATCAACAGGGTCGCTACGCTTTTGCTAATCAACCCGGCATTGCGCAATGGAATATGGCGCGCCTTGCTGAGTGCGTGCTGCCTCTCCTGGACAGCGATGAGAAAAGCGCGCAGCAAAAAGCAATGCCCTTACTGACGGAGTTTGCACAGAATTACCAATTGAGATTCACGCAAATGCTGGCCAACAAAGCAGGCCTGGAAGAGCAGCAACAAGGTGATGAAAGCCTGCTTGAATTACTGCTCGACACCATGAGAAAGGAAAAGCTCGATTACACCCAGACCTTTAGCCAGATCACACAGTCGCTGGTCGATAACACGCCAGTGCCTGAACCGCTGAAACCCTGGTATCAGCAATGGCGCAAACGATTAGAATACACGGCTACCCCTCTGGAAGAAGTGGCTGACAGCATGCGCAGGCAGAACCCCTTGCTGATTCCCAGAAACCACCATGTTGAAGCCGTTCTGGAGCAGTGTATAGATTCCGGCACCGCCACCACAGCCGAACCCTTTCTTGAAGCTCTGCGGCAACCCTACACGCTCAACGAGTACAGTGCTCCGTACCTGGACCCTCCCATTGACGACGACCGCGGCTATCAGACTTTCTGTGGCACTTAGGTAAAAAAGATAGCGCTACCACCAAACGCAACGCTTCTCTATCAGCCTTTATAACTGTCAGCATTGTTGACAGTTTAGCTTGCTCTAAACAAGTATATAATTTATACACCCATGCCAAAACGCTTGTTTTACGTGTGTTTAGAAGACAGCTTAGGTGTTTTATGCAAATTGGCTCACAATTTGCGGGTTTGTATATGAATAGCGTATATGGCACCTGCCGCTTGCGCTCTCAAAACCCACTGTATGAAAACGTTAACACCGTTGGAGGATAAGGAAGTGAAACTCAGTTTGAAAGGTCTGGCATTGGGTGCCAGCTTGGTTCTGGCCTCGCAAGCACACTCAATCAGTCTTCCTCTGGAAGACTACAACCTCATCGTTGTAGATGACTACACCCACGAAGGTGGTGCAGTTTGGGGTACGGCCTTCATTGGCGGAGACCTCATCGGGAATGCATCTGAATTCGCTACAAAAGTAACGGACGCAGAAATGGATTCTTTAAAAGTCGTTGGCAAGGTGACCGCGAGCCATGTAAAGGTTAAAACCGGCAACATGGTTGTTAAAGATAAAGGCAATATCTCAGCAGACAGCAGCGTGGAAGTTCAGGACCACAGCAGCGAACTTGTTGAAGATGGTAACTTGAGCATTGCCTCCGTTGCATCACAACTGGAAGCTGCCAGCACGGCTTACAAAGGAATGGCAACAAACGCCAGTTACAACAACGGCCAATTCAGCTCTGCTGACACCAGCATCGCTGTGTACAATACCAACGCAGACGATTTATTTGTTTCCAACCTTAACTTTGATTTTTCAGGCGTTCAAGCGGACAACCTGATTATCAATGTAGCGGGAACAACTATTAATGCAGACGGCTTTAATATGAACCCCGGCTCTTATGCCGCATCGAACATTTTGTGGAACTTCTTCGAAGCAGAAACCATAAATGTACAACGTTCCATGCTCGGTTCATTCCTTGCGATGGGCGCCTTCGTTGACCTTAACGCACGCGTCGATGGTTCCATCGGAGCTTACTCACTGACAACCAGCGCACAAATCCACGACTATTACTTTGAGCAAGTTAATCCAGTGCCGCTACCCGGCAGCCTGATCTTGCTTGGCTCTGCAATATTCGGCTTTGGCGTATTTAGAAAGCGTTTGTTGAAAAAGTAATTTTTTACGTTAACAAGCTTTAAAGAAAAAACCCCCGAATAGTTTTATTCGGGGGTTTCTTATTTTTTCAGATCCGAAATAGCCGCCCCACCACCTTCACCTCACGCTTTATCCTGTAAGCCAAAGGAACCACGCTGATCCATGCGAATAGCTGTGTAATAGTCCAGCTCGCCTCCTAAGCGTTGAGAAATCTTGAGAGAGCTTAAATCCGGCGCTTTCCGCGGAGAGCACTAGAACTAATCCGGAAACAAAAAAAATGCCTGCAAAAAAGCAGGCATTTTAATACTGGGGCGCTTTGCCAATTAATCAGGCAGAATTTTCGAATAGTACAATTTGTTGCCATCGGCTGTGCTGAGTACCAGCTCGTTACCATTTATCTCATATGTCAAGCTCGCGCTTAATGTATTCAGGATAAACGACTCTTGCTCTGCATACCCCGGAGTTCCCATCAAGGGGCATCCCATCTCTGTTACTGCTAAATCACCCAGGTTCAGGATTTTATTTCCCTGCTCCAGCTGATAAGAAGAGACGAAGGAATTACAGTCGACTTTGCCATTGACCTGATTTCCTTCGGCAATACTCAGACTATATTCAGTGCCTTCGATAAGCCCAACAGACACATCCAGCTCATTTACCAGCCAGCTATAACGCTGTAAGTTCCACGTCCCAATTAGTGCAGCATCGGAGTTGTGCTCGGCATCAAAGGGCCCTAGTAGTTGATCCGGGTTTGACCATAGCGCACCCCATACATCAGGCTCCTCGACGTAGTAGACGGCATCACCATGCATAACACCCCGGCCAAAGCGGCTGTAGGCATTACTGCTCGTTTGCTCGGCTTGTTTGGTGGTCAGAGCACCGTGCAAAACCAGCTCGCCGCTGTCGCCGTCGATGCCGTTGGCTTCCAGCATCATCAATAATCGTGATGGTTCCCTATAGTACAGAAGGTCTTCGCCGGTGCTAATACTCTCTCCACCGTACATTGTAACGGGGAAGGTAATACGCATTCCGCTTTCACCAACCGGGAGGAAGGAAAGCGCTTTGTGGTCGTGCAAAGCATCGCTCCAGCCATTTTCACCCAGCAATACTTCACCGGCGACTTTGGGTTCAGCGCTGTTCCTTACATCAAACAACACTGCCTTCATGCCAGCGATAAAGCCATTGCTATCGGCAGCTTGACCAATACCGAACAAGTAACCATCACCCATGGCGTGCAGGTAGGTAGAAAAGCCGGGCAGCTCCAATTCACCATCAATTTTAGGCGCTGCCGGATCCGCAAGGTTCAGCACATACAGTGGGTCAATACGCTCGAAGGTGACAATATAGGCGCGATCTCCATCGAAACGCACCGAATAAATATCTTCACCAGGCTTACCGATATTCCCCGTTTCCGTCTCGTTGGGTAGCTGCGCGATTAGATCCAGGCTTTTGTTGTCGCTGTTTTCTTCCAGGATGAACAATTTATGCTCGCGCAAACCAGCATCAACTTCGTTCAGACGATCGTTTGTCGTTACTACTCGCAAGTATCCCTCGTGCTCATCCATCCGAAACGATGGTGAACTCCAACCGAGGTGGCCAGTGACTGCACCTGTGGCTGCATATTCGAGGGTGTCTTCGTTGAGCTTGAATTTATGCAGCACAGTAGTCGAGCTCGGCCATCGCTCATAATTGGTCATGGCCAGATAGATACTTTCCTGCGAGCTATATAAGCCTTCGACGGGGGTTCCCAGACAGGCAGTATCACTAATTTTCTTCTCGCGTAAATTAATCGCGGTAATATGGTGCAAACTGCGATAGCCATAGTTGCTTTCGTTACTTTGTGGCAGCAGACAGTCTTCTGCATCATGCAATAACTGGCGCTCACCACCATTAACGGTATAACCAGGCAGCAGCTCTTCCACACTGGTGTTTTCCAGCAACTGTTCGGTAGCCCTATCTTCACCATCTTCCACAACCCCGGTCTCAGGCAGATCCAGCTGGGGCATATAGCTGGTAACCAGATAAAGGATGTCGTCAATTTTGCGGGAGTGATGTAGCAAGCCTTCCAGTTCCAACTGCCAGCTTTGCTCCGGTTGCGCGGGGTCTTGCAGGTCAAACAGTGTTACCTTGGTGGAGTGGATGTTCTCATAATATGACCAGGGAAAATCCCAACCCAAGCCGCAGAAAGGTACAAAGCCATTGGTTTCCATGGACACCAGCGCATCCGCCCTTTGCTCGCCAGCAAGCAGGTAAAGGGAGCTTTCCACGCCGTAGCTGTAATCTTCTGCAAAACTGATTTCCGCCACCTCTTCTGCGGTGGCGTGTTCGGGGCTGGTCTTAAGGACGCGAATACCCCTTGTGCTGGTAGATCCCCATGATGGAAAAGTCTGCATGTAGAGGTACTGGCCATCGTATTTGAGGTAGTCGCTTTCATCTACACCGGCCACCTGAACGTTTGTTGCGGAAAATTCGTTGGCGGCAGGGGTAGCCTGTGGTGTAACGTCCGCAACAGCATTGTCCAGCCCACCGGACTCCAACCTGTCGTCTGCCGGCTGCGGTTGCCGCAGGTAGGCAACATCTCTGCGCACACCGTTTTTAAGCAGCGTACCCAACTCCTCAGCGCTGGCATAAGCCAGCTTCTCAGCATCAGCAGCTGGTGCTTTAATATCGCCATAGGGTATCGGAGCAGCTGTTGGATTAACTGGCGAGGGGCCGCCACCATCGTCACCTGTGCCGCCACCGCCACCACACGCACTCAACAATACCGCCAAAGGAATAACAAAACCGAGTTTCATCGCAACAGCCTCCCGCAATTCGCTTATAGTCCAACGATGATAAGAGAGCACCCGGCGCCTTTCTGTAGCAAGATGTTTCCTAGATGTAAAAAAGTGTAGGACTGGCCTGCAGAGGAGCCAACGCCCATAGCGCCGGCCAGACCGGTTTAGTGGGCCTGGTCCCAGTTATCACCAACACCGGCTTCCACCAGCAGTGGAACATTCAAGGACAGGGCATTGGCCATGATTTGGCACAGTTCTTTCTGCACCTGTTCCAGGCAGTCTTCGGCCACTTCCAGTACCAGTTCATCGTGCACCTGCATAATCATCGCGGCATTAAAGCCGGAGCTGGTCAGCCACTGGTCCACATCTATCATCGCTTTTTTAATGATGTCTGCGGCAGTGCCTTGCATCGGAGCGTTGATCGCAACACGCTGGGCCTGCTGCCGCCGCATGCCGTTGGAGGAGTTGATCTCCGGCAGATAGAGCCGTCTGCCCATCAGAGTTTCCACAAAACCCTGTTCTGTGGCGGTGCCCTTGATGTCGTCCATATATTGGGAAACGCCAGGGTAACGCTCGAAATAGGTCTCGATGTATTGCCGCGCATCGCGGCGACCGATGCGCAGTTGGCGAGCCAGTCCGAATTCCGTCATGCCGTATATCAGGCCAAAATTAATGGCTTTGGCACTGCGACGCTGCTCCGGGGTAACGCTGTTAATGTCAGTACCGAAGACTTCTGCGGCGGTAGCCGAATGCACATCCAGGCCCTCGTTAAAGGCCGTGGTCAGCCCCGGGTCGCTGGACAGGTGGGCCATAATCCTCAGCTCTATTTGTGAGTAGTCCGCTGCCAGTATTTTGCAGCCCTCTGAAGCGATAAAGGCCTGACGCACCCGCCGCCCCTCTTCGGTTTTGATCGGTATGTTCTGCAGGTTGGGGTCCGTTGAAGACAAGCGTCCGGTGGCCGCAATCGCCTGCTGATAGGAGGTGTGCACCCGCCCGGTTCTGCTGTTCACCATTTGCGGTAGCTTGTCTGTATAGGTGGACTTGAGCTTGCTCAGGCCACGGTAGTCCATAATGACTTTTGGCAGCGGGTAGTCCAACGCCAGCTCCTGTAGCACTTCTTCAGCGGTAGAGGGCTGTTTGGTCTTGGTTTTTTTCAGCACTGGCAGGTTGTGCTTGTCAAATAAAATACGCCCAAGCTGCTTTGGCGAGCCGATATTGAACTCTTCCCCTGCCAACTCATAGGCCTGCTTTTCCAGCTCCGCCATGGTTTTTGCGTGGTCCCGGCTTTGCACCGCCAGCTCGTTTGAATCAATCAACGCGCCTTTGCGCTCCACTTTGGAAAGCACCGACACCAGCGGCAATTCCAGCTCTTCGAATACCCGCTTCAAACCTGCTTTATTTTCGATTTGCGGCCACAGGCGACGGTGCAGGCGTAAAGTTATATCGGCATCCTCTGCGGCGTATGGCCCCGCCTGCTCCAGGTCGATTTCGTTAAAGGTAAGTTGTTTGCTGCCTTTGCCGGCGATGTCCTGGTAGTGGATGGTTTCATGCTTGAGATGTGCCTTGGCGAGGCTGTCCATATCGTGGCGACCCGCAGCACCAACACTGTTAAACACGTAGGATTCCAGCATGGTGTCAAAGGCCACACCCTGCAGCGCAATACCGTGGTTGGCCAGTACACTCTGGTCGTATTTAATGTTCTGGCCGACTTTTTTTATTGCCGGGTTTTCCAACAGGGGTTTCAGCGAAGTGAGTACTTGCTCCTGCGTGAGCTGCTCAGGCGCGCCAAGGTAGTCATGAGCAAAGGGCACATAGGCCGCCTTGCCCGGCTCGATACAAAACGACACCCCCACCAGCCTGGCATTCATATAATTGAGATCGGTGGTTTCTGTATCAAAGGCGAACAGCTCCGCCTTGGCCAGTTGCTCACACCAGGCTTGGAGTTGGCTGGCATCGAGCACGGTTTCGTAGGCGATCTCCACTTGCTCCAGCTCCTGGGGCAGCTCCTCCACCACCGGCCCCTGGTCCAGCTCCGCCAGCCAGGTGCGAAACTCCATTTCGGAGAACAGCTTGCGCAGGCTGTCTGCGTCCGGGCTTACCTGCTTGAGCTCATCCACCTGCACGCCAAGCTCACAATCGGTTTTTATGGTCGCAAGTTGATAGCTGAGGTAGGCCTTTTGTTTATGCTCTTCCAGCTTCGGGGCCATGGTCTTGCTGCCACGGAAACCCAACCCGGCCACTTCGTCCAGGCGACTGTAGACCTGGTCCAGACCACCAAGATTTTGCAACAGGGCGAGCGCAGTTTTCTCGCCCACACCGAGCACCCCGGGAATGTTGTCCGAGGTATCGCCGCGCAGGGCGAGGTAATCGATGATCAACTCCGGCGGCAAACCAAACTTGGCCTCTACCCCGGCCCTGTCCAGGGTTTCCTTTTTCATCGTATCCACCAGCGTTACATGCGCGTTTACCAGCTGCGCCAGGTCTTTATCTCCGGTGGATACCACAACCCGTATTTTTTTCTCGCTGGCCTGCCGCGCCAGGGTTCCGATCACATCGTCTGCTTCCACGCCTTCAACAACCAGCAGTGGCATACCCAGGGCCTTGACGATTTTGTGCAGTGGTTCGATTTGCAGGCGCAGGTCGTCTGGCATGGGAGGGCGGTTGGCCTTGTATTCGGAGTAGATTTCGTCGCGAAAGGTTTTACCTTTTGCATCAAACACCACCGCGATATCGCTGCCAGGGTAGTCTTTCTGCAGGCTTTTCAGCATCGAAACCACCGTGCGCGCGGCACCCGTAGGAAAGCCCTTTGAATTGCGCAAATCCTGTTTAAACATGGCATGGTAAGCGCGGTAGAGATAGGAAGAGCCGTCAACCAGCAGCAAGGGTTTGGCAGAATCGGTCATAGTGATGCTCGGTAGAAAAAATGGAAGGGGGATTCTACCGAATTTGCATCACCAGAGGGGAAAAGGCCCGCCCCAATTGGCGGGCCGAGACACTACTTTTGTTCCATTTTTTCTACATTGGCAGAAACTTTTGCCACAACCCGGCGGTTGGCCAACCTCCCTTCGCGGGTAGATTCGTCTGCAATAGGCTGCTCTTCACCGTAACCCACCGAGCTGACGCGGGCGCTATCCACGCCCATATCTTCGGTAAGCACTTTTGCCACAGCTGCTGCGCGGCGTTCAGACAGACCCTTGTTGTAAGCCGCGCTGCCGCTGCTGTCGGTATGCCCTTCGATCACCACTTCGGTACCGGCATACTGTTGCAGGAAGTCAGCAACCTCTCGCACTTCGTCATAGAATTCCGGCTTCACCACATCGCTGTTGGAATCAAAGGTGATTTCCATATCAATAGAGACCGTTTCGCTCAGCACAAGCGGGCAGCCCGTTTCGTCCACTTTCAAATTGCTGTCGGTGCCAGGGCATTTATCCTGGTAGTCGTATACGCCGTCACCGTCACTGTCGAGGGGGCAACCACTGCCGTCCACGGTAACACCCGCTGGCGTGCCTGGGCATTTATCCATGCCGTCTTCAACACCGTCTTTATCACTGTCCACAGGTGCCGCAGCGGCGACCACCGCGGGTGCGGCCTTTTTCATATCACCACCCCAGGCATAAGCCAGGGTAAGCCCGGCCACAGCATGATCTGCATCCCAATCATCATTGATGAAGAAGTTGATGGCTGGACGCAAGATCCAGTTCTGATGGATGTACCACTTCAAGCCAACACCCATATTAAGCTGATTGCTGCGCTCGGTAATATCGCCTTCCTCGAACTCCATCATTCCCCGGCCAAGACCAACAGAAAAATAAGGCTGCACACTTCTCTGAACATTCAGGTGATAAAGCGCATTGGCGTATACCTGATTAAATTCCACATCATTTTCCGTTGCGGTGCTTATTTCTGTTTCAGAACTGATGTTGTCCCACACCAACTCAAAGCCCCAGTGCTCTGAAGGGCGTGTGCCAATAAGACCACGCAAGCCGTATGCGTCTTCCACATTGATATTGTCTTCAACGCCAAACATGCCATAGGCAGCACCGACACCCAGTTCATATTTTTTTTGCGCCAACGCGGGCTGGATAAAGGCAATAGATGCTACGGCTACGGCCAGCCGCTTAATATTGGAAATAGACATATTCACTCCTGTTGAAAGGGAAGTACTGTTTAAAGTTCAGAAGATTGCCGGAAGGCAGAAGAGAGCATTTTAACCCTTGAGCTAAATCAAATGCCTAATTTTGCGCGCCAAAAAGATTGACGAAGGCATCAGCGAATAACTGAGACCATGCTTACAGACCAATTGCCAGGGATGCTGAGCGATTTATAACCTGGCTGATATATAGATACCCCCTGATAGTCTATACAAAAGCCTACCTCAGCATAAAATTAGCCCAAGTTGGGTAAGTTTTTTCCATTTCAGGGCCTGTTGTTATAAATTAGCGCTATTGAACAATTAAAGCAGTAGCGACTTGGTCGTTATTTGAGCAACACATAAGACTACCCTCGGTTACTCCGCGCAAAAAATAGGGATTTAGCAATGACTTTTAAAGTTGATTATTTTTTTGTTGGGGCACCCAAGTGCGGAACTACCAGCCTTCACTCACTTCTGGGCGAGTTCGGTAATTTTGATTGTGGGAAAAATAAAGAGCCCCACTATTTTTCTGCAACGCAGTTGCTCAAAAACTCGTATTATTTCGATGTAAATATAAGCAGCACGCTAGAGGAATATCATAAAAATTACACAAAAAAAACCGAGTTTAACGCAGACAAGCACGCGATTGACTTTTCCCCCTCTTACCTAGCGAACACCCACGCCGCAGAAAAGATCAAAAGCTATAACCCTAACGCAAAGATAGTTATTATTCTAAGAAACCCTGTAGAACGGAGCATCTCTCACTACCTCATGGATAAAAACCTGATCGGATTTAATGAAGACTTGATTACACTTTTAGAAAAACCGTCTCAGTTCAAGGATAGGTACTACTATGAATACATCGAAAACAGTCTCTATTACAGAAATATTGAAAAATATTTTGAAGCTTTTGACAACAAACAAATTCACATTGAAATTTTTGAAGAACTATTTCCGCTAACTCGTACCAGCACCAAAAAATTATTACAATTTCTCGGTATTAATAAAGTAATCAACGTCGAAAACATCAACGTCAATAGCTTTGATCTTTTGAGCTCTCCTGCTTATCAAAAATTGAGGCGATACCCAAAGTTACTAAGTTTATTCAGAAAAATCCCAGACGGACTAAAAGATAATATAAAAAATCTGGTTAAAAAAAAGAACGTAACAAAACCCGATATGTCCGACGAAAGAAAATACTTGACAGACACGCTATTAAACGACTACCGCCTACTTGAAAAAAAATACAACATTGCCGTAAGCCGCTACTGGAAATCATTAGTGAACAACGGTTAAAGGAGGGACAAAACTGATGTGCGACAACCGCTCTATCTATAGCGTTCAGTATTCGCATACAGCTTCAGGCCTACGACATTCAAAATTAGATGAGCTAACAGGTGTTTTTATAAATTTCTGGTACCAAATTTCAAGGCTGGCAAGCGTCCATATTCTTATGGATTCATCACTAACCCCCTTTCCATGGCTATCGAGCAGCTTATTTACAGTTTTTTTATTAAATGTATCCACAATAAACGACTGGTTTGCTGTAAGTAAGTCGTGAGCCATATCCCGCAATCCGGAGCGAAACCAACTGTCCAACGGCACCCGAAATCCATTTTTTTGCCTGTAAATGATGTTATTTGGAAGATATTGCTCAGCTATCTTTTTTAGCACCCATTTAGACTGCCCATCTCTGATTTTAAAATTTGTCGGTATAGATAAGGCCAACTCAACAAGGCTATGATCCAAAAAAGGAGGACGAATCTCCACTCCGGCTGCCATAGCCATCTTATCACCCCGATCAAGCAAGTTATCAGACAGCCAGTGGTGGCAATCGACATATTGCATTCGTGCGACTAGATCACCTTTCGCTCTACTGAAAGTGTTACAAAAAGCTCTATTTGGAGGCGAATCAAACAGACCGCTGCGCTCGTAAGACGTAAACGGAGCAAACCAGCTGGCGAACCATTCTCTTTCTGAGGATTCTGACATAGTACGCAACATCACTCTTAACTGTCTTTTATAAGCGGATTCCGGTATACACTTATAGATCAGGTTAAAGAACTGCGCTCTGACAGCCTTAGGTAACTTCAGGGCATGAGAAGCCAGCTGCGCAAACCTATATTTTGGGTAACCCGCAAATATTTCATCAGCGCCCTCTCCAGATAGTAATACTTTGACGTCTTTGCTTGCCTCCCTGGCGAGCTTATTGACAATAATATCGGCAGGTTCAGACAACGGAGCATCTCGATACCAGGTCATGTCGTTCCACAGCTTTTCAAAATCTGTTTCGCATATGTTGACCCTGTGCTCTTCCGCCCCTAACATTTTGGCCACTTGACTTGCGTAAGGTGTTTCATCATACCTTGCCACGGAAAAACCCGCAGTGTAGGTTTGCAGCCTGAAATCAGGCTGGTGCTTGGCAACCATCGCGCAAATCAGGCTGCTGTCTATTCCACCGCTTAGCAACATGCCCACAGGCACATCGGCAACGAGCCGACTTTGGACTGCCTCGGTGATTGCGCTGGACACGCGCGTGATCCATCCATTCGCACTCTGGTTACCGTAATCAGAATTATTGGGCACCGACCAGTAACGTGTGTTAACTAAGCGACCTGCGCTATCTATCGTGAGATAACAACCTGGTAACACTTTTTTTATACGGCTAAATAAAGTATTTGGCGCCGGTACAGAGCGAAAATTAAGATAATCATGGAGGCTTTTAAAGTCTATCTGCAAATCATCAATAGCCATCAAGATAGACTTGATCTCCGAAGAAAAAATGAAGCGCTTGCTGTCTTGATAGTAGTATAGAGGCAATATTCCAAGCCTGTCCCGGCAGAGCGTAAGAGTGTCGGTCAGCTTATCGAAGTAGGCGAAGGAAAACTGGCCGTTTAGGGAAGAGGCGCCCGACAAGCCTTGCTGATTCAATAACTCCAGTAATACTTCCGTATCGCCACTTGAGAAAAAGTCCGAGCCCCGCAGCTCAAGATCTCTACGAATAGACTTGTAATTAAAAATCTCTCCGTTATACGTAATACACGCTTGGCCTTTGGGCATCGGCTGTTTAGAATCTTCCAAACCAATAATAGCCAAACGACGATGCCCCAGGCCGATATTATTGTGCAGCCATATACCTCGGTCATCAGGTCCCCGATGCCCCAGAAGGTCAGTCATTCTCTCCAGCAGCTCATGATTAATAGCCGTATCATCCAGATTAAAGATACCTGTAATCCCGCACATAATGTTTTCCCATTTCCACCAAGGTTTGACCTCAAACCCCAACTAGAGAGTGATTCACCTAGAGCTTAAATCCCTATTCCACTTAAGATGACTGGAGAATAGCTTTTTGAAGTGATAATCGGCCAAGACCAATAGCTTTATTAGTATGTAAACACACAAGGCGGGCCAGTTATACGGATTACTGAATAATTTGAGCAATGCGGCTCGCTGGTTAAATCGCTCACTCTCCATTCTTGGAAACATTTGTCTTAGCTGCTCATGCCCCGCAAGTCGCCTGACGCTGATTTTAACGAGATCCACAGTATTTCGTGGTGGAAAAATTGTAAAATGGCTGCACTCATCCACCACACGCTCCTCTGGCAAAAACTGCATGCGAACAAAACAGTCGTCAGCGATTAACTCCGGAAAGCGCTGGAACCGCGCACGCCCCAACTCAGTTAGCGCATAAACACCGCAACCAATTAAACTATTGTTTACATAGGGCAGACCCAGCCAGATTCTATAAAACTGTCTTACTACCCAGGTACAACCACTGAGCTCTACCTTTAAACGAGGCGCGCCGGCGAGGCCGTTGCTTGACTCAAGCTTTGAAGCAAGGCCGATAATGTGCTCGCCAGACAACTGGACATCTGCATCCACGTAAAATCGCGGAAAGTAAGAAGCATTATCATCGCCAATATTTAGGGCTGCTGTCTTTGATGCCGTTGATGTACTCAGAAGCTTTAATGACTCTCCGTGAACGGCTTGCAGCCTCCTTACTATACCCTCAGTGTCATCAGTACAACCATTACACACAACGATAACATCCAAATGGTTCTGGTATCCGGGCTCGTAGAGAGCCCGGAGGCAACGCTCGATGACACTGGCTTCGTTATGGCAGGGGATAATTACAGAAACCTTACGACAATCCGTTTCACTAACGTCCATTGATGATACCCGTCAATACTAAGGAAGCATTTTCTTCGTAAAGGCAATTAAGGGTCAAGTTTATTCAAGTACCCCGTAATCAACTCGCACAATAGCGCTACTGACTCTCAGGCGAAATGAGCAGTAAGTCACGAAAGTGTTACCGCCCGGTGACAACTTAAGGATTTGACTGTCAACCTGTCGGACAGGCATATACTGCTATGCTATATTAAAATTAATTTGATATTCCCCATCTGTTGCAACCTGTCTATATATGGTACTTCGACCCCCAAGTTGGTCTAAATATAGGCTTTTAACAAATAAGAACGCTTCGCATATCCGTGTAACAGCCAGTGTAACAAAACTTTTACTTGCCAGATGTGTTACCCATGGTTACACTATGCATCGCAGGGTAACGAAAGCCCTGCCGGAAGCCGAGAGAGATCCTCCGGCATTCGGTATCAACCAATCACTAAAGGAGTTATTCGATGAAATACTTAGCCGTTGTACTAGCAGCTCTGGTTTCGAATGGTGTATTTGCCGGTGAGGTTGGTGCCCTTGATTCAAGCAGTGCCCCGTCCAGTTTCGACGTAGCACTAGCGGAGATAGGCGCCAGCGACAGCTGGGAATCGCGTTCTGAATTCAGCGTAGTCCCTGTAGAGGTTGTAGACCCAACTGAAGTTGAGGTTCTTGATCAACACATGGCCACTATCAATGCAAAAATCAATTCCGAACTGAACGAATTGATTGAATTGCGAATAGCGCAGTCGCTGCAGTATTAAGGTCTTCCGGCCAGCAGTTTGAGCCACCTTAGTTGTTGCTGTAACGATTGCACTTTTTCCTAGGGCCGTTTAGGCGGCCCTTTTCTCCCATAGCTTAAATAGGCTAACTTACCCCGCAGGCACATCCCTCCTTTTACTGCGGGGTTTTTTTATTCCTTCTGAAAACAGCGCTCAAGAGCATCCAGAAAACCCTGGTAGTACTCAGCATAAGAGTGTGCTTCAGCAGCCATCAGATCCACCACTTGAATACGCCAGTTCAACTTATTGGCAAAACCTTCAGCCATAGAAAGCTCTGCGGTATCGGCAATTAAACACGCTGGTTGAGGGCCTTTTTTCAGTTTTAACAGGGTCTGAACACCTAGCTGTTGTTCCGGCACTTCCGTAAGCGAGGCAAGCTGCTTAACGCCCAAAGGCTCGAACAAATGCCCGAAACCGTCATGATAAACGGCAAGGCCCACATTACCTTGGGAGAATTTGTTCGCGCTGCTTTGTTCCAGGTTTTGCAGGCTGAGCAAGAACGCTTTCTCTGCAGCCTCCAGCGCCCTCCGGTGCTGCGGCAGGCGTTGCTGAAACCAGGCGCTAAGTTGCCGGGCAATCACAGCGGCGTTTTTAGGGTCTAACCATAAATGCGGATCTTTTCCTCCATGATGGTGATCAACAGCATGGGGCCAGTGAATACCCTCAAGCGCCATCAGGCGCAGACTGTTTTCACCGGCGGCCTTCGCCAGAAAACCCTCCAGCTTGGGCCCCACCCACACCACAAGGTCAGCACTTTGGATCGCGCTTTTGTCTGATACCCGCAGCGCAAAATGGTGAGGAGAGGCGCTTTTGGGCAGCAGTACTTTAACACTAACAGCTTCACTCAAAGCGGCCTGCTGTAACAAGTCGTCTGCGATTAATGCCAGCGGCCTGATACTGCTGACAACTTTCAGGGGTTCCGCCATACAAGGCGAGAAAATCAAAAAAAGGAGGGCAAACCTGAATAACTTCATGAAAATACAGCACTTATCACAAGGTGTTATATGATAACATAACTTTCGTTTAAGCAATAACCAATGGGAACCTGTGAATACTCAGCAACATATCAGCGACCATAAGCACAACCACGCTAAATGCATTAGCAGCGCCATGCAACAGGCCGAAAGCGTTTGCTCGGGCAGGGGTGCGCGGCTGACAAAATTGCGCCGACAGGTGCTGGAGCTGATATGGCAATCCCACACCCCCTTGGGTGCTTATGCCTTAATGGATATGCTGGAACAGAGTTCCGACCGAAAGCGAGTAGCACCGCCCACGGTTTATCGGGCGCTGGACTTCCTGCTCGATCACGGCTTGATCCACAAGGTCCACTCCCTCAATGCGTTTCTGGGCTGCAGCCACCCCAAACGCGAACATAAAGACGCACTGTTTATCTGCCTGAGCTGCGGCTTTACCGAAGAAGTGCAAAGCAAACCCATTCAACAAGCCATCAATCTTAGCGCCTCACAAAACCGCTTTACAGTTAAACAGCAGGTGCTGGAGATCTGTGGCTTATGCAGCCATTGCCGCGGGGCATCCGTGTGACTTTGTTAACGCTCAAGCAAGTCAACCTGGCCTTCGATAAACGCACCATCCTCCGGGACATTAGCGTAAGCATCGATAAAGGAGAAATCTGCACACTTATCGGCCCCAATGGCGCGGGCAAGAGCACCTTGGTAAAAGTAATGATTGGCCTGTTGCAAGCCGACAGCGGCGAGGTTCATCGCCCTCGTGGGCTTCGCATCGGCTACGTGCCCCAGAAGCTGCGACTCGACAAAAGCATGCCACTGAGTGTGCAGCGTTTTCTTCAATTAACCGCCAGCAGCCAGCAGGAAATCACTGAGGGCCTGAAGCAAATGGATATTGAGCGGCTCGCTACGCAACAGATCCACAGCCTAAGTGGTGGGGAGTTACAAAGAGTGCTGCTGGCGCGCGCGATTTTACGCAAGCCACAATTGCTGGTGCTGGACGAACCCTTGCAGGGTGTTGATGTCACGGGGCAAGCCAGGCTTTACCGCCTGATCGCCAGCCTGCGCGATCAACTGCAGTGCGCTATTGTCATGGTGTCCCATGATTTACACCTGGTGATGGCGCAAACGGATTCCGTTCTCTGCCTGAACCAGCACGTCTGCTGCCACGGCGAGCCGGAAAGTGTCAGCCGCCACCCCGAATATCTGCGCCTCTTTGGCCGGGGCATTGCTGAAGACCTGGCGGTTTACACCCACCACCACGATCATCAGCACGACCTTCACGGCGATATTCTACACCCGGAAACGCACACTGGTTGCAGCCATGATTGACCTGGAGCTACTGCAACTGCTGTTTCTACCCACCCTGGCGGGCGTGGGAATTGCCCTGATCGCCGGCCCGCTCGGAGCTTTTGTGGTGTGGCGACGCATGGCCTATTTTGGCGATACCCTGGCACATTCAGCCCTGCTTGGCGTTGCGCTGGGTGTACTGGCCGATATCAACCTTGTGCTGGCCATGTGTCTGGCGGGCATTGTCGTAAGTGCTGCACTCTGGCAGCTGCAACGCCGCTCACTACTGGCCTCAGATACCTTACTTGGCATTATCTCCCATAGCGCCCTGGCCCTCGGCCTGATTTGTGTGAGCTTGCTGGCCGGCAGCCGTATTAATCTGTTTGGTTTCCTATTTGGCGATTTACTCACAGTTGCGACGGTGGATGTGCTATTGATTTACAGTATCGCTATCGTTTGTCTTGGCTTGCTGATGGCGTTCTGGCGGCCGCTGTTAATGTGCGCCATCGATGAAGAGTTCGCAAAAGTTGAGGGTATTCCGGTAGAAGCATACCGGCTATTGCTGATGGCGCTGCTCGCCACGGTGGTTGCTATAGCGATGAAATTAGTGGGCGTACTGCTTATAACGGCGCTACTAATTATACCTGCCGCCGCCAGCAGGCGACTCAAACAAACGCCAGAAGGCATGGCGCTTCTGGCATCAATCATCGGCGCACTTTCGGTTGTGCTCGGGCTGCTAATATCAGCCATGCTGGATGTACCGGCAGGGCCGGCGATTGTATTGTGCTCGACAACGTTTTTTATACTCAGCCTGGCAAAAAAAAACGCCTAGCCCGGATATTTCATAAGCTGCTGGAATTCTCGCGCCGGAATTTTTTGATTAGAAAAAACATCTGCGCTCTAATCGAAAAAGGGAAAAACCAACAAGCGTAAGGGCAGGTCTATCGAATTCTTTTACATCCAATTCGCCATTTTGGTACGTAATACCACTGTAATCCGCTCAATTTATGACGCAGTTTTGTGCAAAAATGCGCGTAGTAATTTACGGTCAGGACAGCTTTATTAGCACTTATATTTTTTTCCAATGCTCTGACTCTGCTAATTTCTCTCTTGTTTCACTTGATGCCATTAGCCTAATATTACCGCAGTCCCCACACACAAAAGGGAAAATTGCAGCTACGCCAAACATACCTTTACCCAGTTTAGGAGTTTAGGAAGCAGCTCTTCTCCTAATCCACTAAATTGGAAGTACTCTCTATATTGGTAAACCTCATCCAACTTACAAACAGGACAGGGTTTCATCATATTTTCCTCAAAATCGAGGTGTTGAATACCAATATCCAGCGCTGAGGCAAGTGCCTTCTTCGATTGCAGCGAAGCAGATGCATCCGATTCAACTCGCATAATGCATCGGCATAATTTATGCCAGCTATTCTTACTCGCTCCTCCATGACACACAAATCCCCGCCCCACTTTACCGCTTTTTAGCTGATGCTAGTGTAGTGCTTCAAATAAACTGAAGCTTATTAAGCTTATCGCGGGCACGTCCCACCTTTTCCAATATTTCTTCCGCCTTTTTTGTCCAAACAAAAGGTTGGGGTGATTCATTATGGTTCTCGATAAATTGCATAATCTTCTCTTCCAA
>CAJIBL010000489.1_pt1 | contig 26171 bp, 26 predicted proteins | sample 9199351 | NCBI WGS metagenome assembly CAJIBL01 (sample SAMEA7708304, study PRJEB35096) | sediment metagenome | biome: marine neritic benthic zone biome [ENVO:01000025]; feature: sediment [ENVO:00002007]; material: shallow marine sediment [ENVO:03000034] sea grass bed [ENVO_01000059] ...
CTCACATCATGGAGTTTTCTATGAGACTCCCGAAACTGTCAAACGATGGGTGCCTCCCCAGCAAAGCTGGGGGGTCTCCATTTTTTACTAGGCTAAAAAAAACACCGCATAGCGAACTATTGCGGCGTTTTGCATTACATCATTTCATTTTGCTTTAGGGGCTTACTTCCACACTGTCGAGATAGATGTCTATACCACCTTCCGGGCCTTCGGCATAAATGAGCACGTCGGTAATGACACAGTCTGGCACTTCCAGTTGTCCACTCAATACCGTCCACTCACCTTCGGTAACGGCACCACTATTGGCTACCCAGCCGTACTCTGCATCACTGCCATCGCACGTAATTTTTCTTGTTAGGTTCACCGGCGCCTCAGCCGCTCCACTGATTGTTACAGCGAGGCTTACGTTGTAGGTTTCACCTGGTGTTACAAGGTCCGTGAGGCTTGTGGCCGCAGGGCCATTGCCAGCGCGCTCACTTAATTTAAGCGCGTAATCGCCCTCATAGACCACCTCTTCCGATACCGCCAGCGTACCGTCCCAGGAGAACCAGCCGCTGGTATTTCCTGACTCAAAATCTCCGTTAGTTAATATATTGCTGGAAGCGCTATAGCCATAAACCGCGACATCATCAATATAAATATCAATACCGCCCTCGGGACCTTCAGCATACATTAATACATCCGTCACATCGCAGTCTTCCGGGATAACAAGTTGGCCACTGAGTTTGGTCCACTCGCCCTGGCTAACTGTAACTGGGTTAATCATCCAGGAATAAGAGTTTTCCTCACCACAGGAGAGCTTGCGAGTGACATTAACGTTAGCCTGCTCTGCGCCGGCGATTGTCACGAACATGCTCACATCATAGCTGCTACCAGCGGACACTACATCCGTCAGGCCATAAGCGGCAGGCCCGTTCCCCGAGCGGCCGCTCAGCAATAAACTGTTTTCGCCACTATGGCTGAGTTCACTGCTATTTGAAACGGTGCCATCCCAGGAAAACCAGCCACTGGTTGAGCCATCTTCAAAACCAGGATTACTGACCAGGTTCACAGCAGCTATACCAAAGCGAATGTAATCGACGTTAGCCACACCGTAGGTACCGTTAAATCGCACATATACCTCGTGTTCACCACTCAATTGCGGCATTGCAACTGTAAGGGTTTCACTCGTGCCCCAACCCGCAGTAGGGGGCAGTTCAACACTTAATATGGGGTCGTTTTCCATGCTACCTAGATGAATGGAAATGGAACCCTCTGAGGTGTTTCCTTTTGCATACTTAACACTGAAAAGATCCCAGTTTTCCAGAAAACTCACTTTACTGAATTTAATCCAGTCAGTGTCATCGGTATACGCAACACCGCCACCAAGGGCCAATAGGCCTTCAGCTTCGTCGTACTGCTCTGCTTCGAGAGTCAAGCCCTCTTCATTACCGACCCAGCCCGTGGGAACGTATTCCGGCACGGTACAGTTGCTCTCACCTCGGTAATAGCACAGCAACCACTCCATTGCAGGGCGTAAGCTTTTGTCTTCACGAATGAGATACGCATCATCTCGCCACATACGATTTTCAAGGTGCCCCCAATGAGTCACACCCACTACGGCGGGGTTGTTCCAGAAAATGGTGAACAAGTCACGCATGCGATTGGCTTGCTGGGCGTCGTTGGCAAAATTCAGGTCAAATTCGGAAATATAGATAGGTAAGCCAAGCGCAGACAGTGTCGCGAGGTTAGCTTCAACTTGTGCGTTATCAGCTCGCTCGAGAAAATGCGCTTGCAGACCGATACCATCAACCAGGCCGCGCTCCTGTAACACCGCGATGGGCTCTAAATAACTGTTGGTAAAGCTATCTAAGATTAAAATATTGTAATCATTGATCAACAATTGAGCATCCGGGAAGTAGCTTCTGGCCAATTCGAAGCTTTTTATCAGCCAGTCCCAGCCTGTTTCACCGTCACCCCCCAATGCTTCAATGTAGGCGGGTTTTGCGTGGAGCGGCTCATTTACAACATCGATAGTATCGATATCTGGATAGCGTTCGGCTACCGCTGCCATCCACTCTTCAATCTCCGCAATTTGCTCTTCCAGAGGTAGGTCTGTAATCCAGGATGGCTGCTGTTGCCCCCAGACCAAAGTATGCATCTTGAACGGCAGGTTGTTATCTTTCGCATACTGGTACGCTGTATCCAGTGCCTGCCAATTCATAACATCCTGTGTGGACTCTACACTGCCCCACTTCCCTGCATTACCTGGCGTTAACTGATTGAAATAGCCAAAATCGTCATAGTCGATAGCCTCAGCCGTTACAGAACCGAGGAAACGATTGCCGATGGCTACGAATACACGGTCAACCTCAGAATCTACGCTGTTGCCGGAGTAATCATAGGCCGTTGCGGTGAAGGCATGGCGGCCGTTCAGAGCCTCGCTAACCTCCAGGTCTAAGGTATATGGCGCATCATAGTCCTCACCGACGACTTCCCCTCTGTTTTTAAACACAACTTTTTTAACAGCGACGTTGTCACTGGCATCGGCGCTTATGGTGAGAGAACCTTCACTGGTGAACAGGCTTTTATTGCTGCTCAGGCTAATTTCCGGTGAGACTGTATCGCAGGCCTCGCCATTCACGGATATCACGTAGGGTTTGATGCCATCGAACGACCCCTGGCCCAAAAAACCAAGGTGGAAACTGCGGCCCTTTTTCAGGGGGGAGTAACTGAGCCAGCTTGGGGAAAGCACAGAATAACCGGCATCGTTATATTGATAGGTGCCCAGCCAGCCGCGCCGCAACTGACTCTCACCGAGGTCCAAAAACAGCTCGAAACTAGCCGCGGGCACACCGGAGACATTGGTAACTTTTGCCCAGGCATTGTAGCCCAGCCCCCAGTCGGCGTAGACGCCCGTACTCACCGCATAACCGCAACTGTATTCTTCTGTGTCTTCCACGGTTTGTGCCTGCAAAAGACCTGACAGCATGACAGTTGATAGCATCAGAACGCCTGAAAACGTATTCTTAACCATTTGCAACTCCGAAAATCAATTTGTTTTTTGTATTGTTATATCTATAGCGCCTACAAACTAAAAACTAAATAAACGCTAAATGTCGGACACCAACAGATTTTATTCCGATATTGTGACAGATTTACAGATTTATTTGTAAAAATGGGAGATGGCTGGGTGATTTATCAGGACGCTTGGCATGTTAAGTAAATTTCGTCGTCCAAAAGCAGAAATTTTAACCAGGAAGCGCTCATGAGGAGAAGGCATTCCCGGCGTTTTATTAACCGGCGAACGCATACATTGACGTATTGATTGCACCACAGAAAATATTGGAGGAGTCTAAAAATCCTCAATATATTCCGCAAGCACGAAACCGGAGGCTTTTTCCAGGTCGTTGGTGAGTACCGAGCAGTGACCCGTTGAACATACAAGGTAGATAGCAAACTTTTCCGAATCATATACCGGCTTGCCAGTGTAGATTTCGTCTTCCGTGCACAGTGTGAAGTGTTTTTCCGGAAACCCTGTTTTTAGATCTGCTATTAATTGCTCTGATAAACCACGTTTTTCGGCCATGTTTGCAACTTGATTCAGCTCTGCTTGTGCTATCACTTCTTCACCTCTCTACATATTATTAACCCGCGATAGAACTCCGCCGGATTAATGGTCAATCATTTATATCATCCTGCGGCCAGGCGTTTTGCGCGTATGGTGATCGGTAATTTTGGCGTTGCCATGGGTTCAAGGTAATACGTAGAACCGTCCGCAAGCGTTACTTCTCCGCCCCAGGTTTCATCCGTGTCGTGCTCAATGGAAACAATACTTTCTTCGAGGTCTTTTTTGGCAACATACATGGTGAGCTTTCCCTCACCATCGCGGCGGATCATCACATTCGGCATAGGCCTTCTCCACAGATTAAAAAAAGCCGGAATTTATGGAACTGCAAAACTCCGGCTAAGGTGCAATCATTTAAAAACTCGAATTACGCTGCCAGAGTTTCATGGGACAGACATTTCTTCGGGCATACTTTTGAGCATGACATACAACCGATGCAATCCATCACATCTTTGATCGCCATCATTTTCAGGCCATCGTCATCATCATCAAAATCGTCATCATCGTCCATATCATCGTATTCATATTCCTTGTGGGTAAGCTCGAATACATCTCTTGGGCAAACCTTGTAACAACGGCCACAGCCGATGCAGGTTTCCGCATTAAGAGCAGTGATAAACCCGGGTATCCACTCCGCACCTCCTCGGGTACGACCAACAATAGCTTCAGACATTATTTCCCCTCCTAACTAACGGAGTAATTTTGGTTGTGAAGTAATGGATAGCAAGCACCCGCTTGCTATCCAGGTATTACTAGCGAATTAAATCGTGGTTGTAGTCGGTTTGCTGCATCAGACGAGTATCGTCATCCAACTTCTCAAGCACTGAATTCACTAATGTTGTTAAGATCTGCATGGCGCCTTCGTAACATATGGTTGTTTGACGATGCAGGTGGTGACGATCGAAGATCGGAAAGCCGATTCGAATCAAAGGCACTTCGTGCTCCTTGCCTTTATGCAAAGTATCCCGCTGGATAAACTTACCGTAGGAATTTCCGATCATAAAGTCCGGCTTGTTGGTAAATACCAGCGAGCGCATGTGCCACAAGTCTTTACCGATATGCACTTGAGCATTTTCACCGTAGGGCGATTCTGCAAGCACAGCTTCCATCGCTTTTTTCCAACGTTTGTTGCCGTTGTTACATAAAACATCCAAAGGTTCAGCACCCAATTCCATGAGGAACTTGGAAAGGCCCATTACAAAGTCGGGATCACCCCACATGGAGAACTTCTTGCCATGCAACCACTGGTGTGAATCGGTCATCATGTCCACCAGACGGCCACGCTCTTTGGTGATACTCTCAGCAATTGGCTTACCGGAAAGTTCACTCACCTTCATCACGAAATCGTCTGTCCAATCAAGGCCCATTGGGATGTTTAGCTTGGGAATTTCATGCTTCCAGGTGTTGGTAACATACTTTTTGGTTTTGTTAAGGTGCCAAGGCTGTATCAGCACGGTGCTTATAGCGTTAGGCGCATCTTTCAGCTCATCCTGCGTGGTGCCACCGGCGTAAATACGGTATTCTCCGTCAGCTGGCGTATCAAGAATCTCTTCCGGATCACACAGCAGCGAGTATCCCGCATCCATTTCTTTCATCATGCGCTTGAGTACACGGTAGTTACCCAGATATGTTTCAAAGCCAGGTACGAGGTTGATTTTGCCATTGCTACCAACCTTTTTGTCTTCCATGCTATTTAGGGTGAAATAGCGAATAGTACCTTCAAACATGTTGTCCCAGCCTGTAACATGGCTACCGACAAAGCTCGGTGTATGGGCAAAAGGTATTGGAATATCTTCCGGTATAAAGCCATCCGCTTTCGAGTTATTTATAAATGCATTGAGATCATCACCAATAACTTCTGCCATACAAGTGGTAGACATGGCGATCATTTCCGGCTTATAAATAGCGTTACAGTTTTCCAGCCCGTCTTTCATGTTTTGCTGGCCACCAAATACCGCAGCATCTTCCGTCATCGAGTCAGAGAGACATGCAATTGGCTCTTTAAAATGGCGGTTAAAATACGAGCGGAAGTAAGCCACACAGCCCTGTGAACCATGTACATAAGGCATGGTGTTTTCAAAGCCCAGGGAACACAATACAGAACCCAGTGGCTGACAGGCTTTGGCCGGGTTGACGACAAGCGCTTCACGCTTGAAATTCAGCTCTTTGTACTCTTCAGTAGTTGTCCACTGAAAAACTTCATCTATTTTTTCCTGCGGAACCTTTTCTTCATACTGCTTCTTGTTTTCGAACATCTCAAGATATTCTTTATCGCGAAACAGCGGATAACTTGTTTTAATGTCTTCAACATTCTGACCCATGACATTTCTCCTTCCGCGCCACCAATCTGTGGACAGGCGGATCTGGTCTCCAGAGTAGCATTTGAACCAAGCCAATCTGCTACCTGGAGGGGTTTAAAAAACGTTAGCAATAAGCTATTACAATTAAATACTTATGCGCTGGCAGCCACATCTTGCACTTCTTCCGTTGATTTTTCCCAAGGCGGATTCAGGCTTTTCCAACAGGGGTTGTTAATGGTCATATCCATATCTCGGGCGAAAATGGCAAAGCCATCAAAGCCATGATATGGGCCAGAATAATCCCAGGAGTGCATTTGCCTGAAAGGTACTCCCATTTTCTGGAAGGCATATTTCTCTTTAATACCCGAACCGATCAAGTCTGGCTTCATCTTGCGAGCAAACTCCTCGAGTTCATAGCCTGTCGCATCGTCATAGATTAATGTTGCATCTTTGACGTCTTTCATGGTGCGGTCGTAGTCGTCGTTGTGGGCAAATTCATAACCACTACCAACAACCTCCATACCAAGGTCCTCATAGGCACCTACCACATGGCGAGGACGCAATCCTCCAACAAACAGCATAACGGTTTTACCTAACAAACGAGGCTTGTATTTATCGATGACCGCTTGCCATTGAGGCTGATATTTAGCGATTACCTCTTCTGTCTGCTTCTGAATTTTCTCGTCAAAATTCGCAGCAATAGCACGCATAGACTCAATGGTTTTAGTTGGCCCAAAAAAGTTGAACTCTAACCAGGGAATGTCGTATTTCTCTTCCATATGACGAGATATGTAGTTCATAGAGCGATAACAGTGAATTAAATTCAACTTCACTTTGGGAGTTAGCTCCATCTCAGCAAGAGTTGCATCACCAGCCCACTGGGCGACAACCCGCAAGCCCATCTCCTCAAGGATCATACGTGAAGACCAGGCATCGCCACCGATGTTGTAATCACCAATTATGGCAACGTCGTAATCTGTTTGCTCAAAACTGTTGTCGTCGTCGCGTGCGCTTAATACCCAGTCACGAACTGAATCGTTTGCAATATGGTGACCCAAGGACTGTGATACTCCACGGAAACCCTCACAACGAACCGGCACGATGGTTTTGTCGTATTCTTTACCCTTGGTCTTTGCTACGGCTTCAATGTCGTCACCAATCAAACCAATAGGACATTCAGATTGAATACTGATACCTTTATTCAAAGGGAACATTATCTCAATTTCGTCAATCAGCTTGGCCAGCTTTTTATCCCCGCCGAAAACAATGTCTTTCTCTTGAAAATCGGAGGTGCAATTAAGTTCAACGAAGGTGTTAACGCCGGTTGTACCAATATAGTAATTTCGTCGTCCTGCGCGAGAATACTGGCCGCAGCCAACGGGCCCATGAGAAATATGGACCATATCCTTGATACATCCCCATACAACACCCTTGGCACCCGCGTATGCACAGCCGCGCTGAGTCATAACACCTGGCAAGGACTTCTTGTTGGAAGTAATGCACTTTTTAGATTGTTCGATGGTTTTATCGTTAGGCGTTAAATGCTTTGCACGATTTTTCTTTGCCTTTTCTGGATATATCTCCAGCACTTCATCTATGAGGGATTGAACCTCTTCATGTGTCATCTCGGACATGATTATGTCTCCTAAGTGATTTGTATTCCGGTGAACAGAGCGGGGACTGCAATTTAGATCGAATGCAGCCTCCTGCCTGTTTAAATCCTGGAGCGCTGAGTACTAGCTTGCTTCCGCTTCTAGTTCTTCTGCAGTCTTACCGATGATGGCTTCGTCTTCTTCCTTCAATACGCCAAAGTCCATCAGCAATTCTTCGAGCTCATCCATTGTCACGGGTGTAGGAATAACAAACTTTTTGTTGTCGATAATCTTACGTGCCAAAGCCCGATATTCATCCGCCTGACCGGCTTTGGGGTCGTACTCGATAACGGTCATGCGGCGAATTTCAGCGCGCTGCACAACATTGTCTCGTGGCACAAAATGAATCATTTGCGTTCCCAAGCTTTCCGCCAGCGCTATGATAAGTTCATCTTCCCGGTCAGTTTCGCGGCTGTTACAAATCAGACCAGCCAAACGAACACCACCAGAGTTGGCATATTTCACAATACCTTTGCAGATATTATTTGCTGCATACATGGCCATCATTTCACCAGACACAACAATGTAGATCTCCTGCGCTTTATTTTCGCGAATGGGCATGGCGAAGCCACCGCAAACAACATCGCCCAGCACATCGTAGAAAACAAAATCAATGTCTTCTTCGTATGCACCTTCTTCCTCGAGGAAGTTAATCGCCGTGATCACACCGCGACCGGCACAACCAACGCCGGGTTCCGGGCCACCGGATTCCACACAACGGACATCGCCATAACCCAGCTTTAATACATCTTCCAGTTCCAGGTCTTCCACTGTTCCTGCTTCAGCAGCCATTTCCATAATGGTATTCTGCGCTTTTGCGTGCAGCATCAGACGGGTAGAATCCGCCTTTGGATCGCAGCCAACAATCATTATCTTTTTGCCAGCTTCTGCTAACGCAGCTACGAGATTTTGTGTAGTAGTTGATTTACCGATACCACCCTTACCGTAAATCGCACATTGACGCATAGTCATAATGACTCTCCTCGATTTTTTGTGCAGCCTTAATGTTTAGCCCGCAGATGCAGACGTACACCAGCTCTAGAGCAGGCTTTGTGCCAAGGCATCCAACAATCAGTAAGCCTTTGTTTTATATGGTGTTTTTTTATTCACTTGAGATAGATCAAAGGGGTCTTACCAACAATTCGAGACTGTGTTGTGTCAATGGCGACAATCTTACAACCAGACCTATTAATTATTTTTATTTTCTATTTGTTATTGTCGTAAACACGACAAATTGTTTTCTGGAAGGTGTATTACGCCACCTGCCAGGCAGGAATCTATTGCTGTTTATCATGGGCGCATCTGATAATACAGCAGCCTATCTGGCTTACTGTATTTTTCTCCTTTCATGCGTGCTATGCCGTCGGCGAGCAGTGCCTTGGCGTATTATTCAAAGCTACTCGAGGTATTAAAGTTACTCGAGCTATTCAAGCTGGCTTATTAATTGCTCCAACGCATAGTTATTTTTTTATTCTCACCTTCGGGAGAAAATATTGTGACTTATGATTTTTCAAAACTGATTAAAGGAATGCAAGCCGGAACAGTGGTTCCTTATTTGGGTCCGGGCGTTTTGCAAGGTGTCACCCAAGCCAAAAGTGGTGAGCCCATTCCTGCAGACAACAACAGCCTAATTCTCGCCATGAATGACGGCCGACCAATGTCACCAAGATTGATGTACGAGTTTTCACGCGCGGCAATGCACCTGGAGAACAGTAAAGGCCGACTTTTTATTGAGAGGTTTTTGAATAAAACCTACGGCGAGACCTCCTGGAGCGCTTCAGTGCTTCATCAATTTATCTATGATTTGGCACTACCCTACATAGTAGACGTCAACAGAGACACACAATTGCAAAGTTTGTATCAAAATCGCCCGCACACATTGGTAGTGGGAGCCGCCCGGTTGGCAGCGCACCCCTATCGCTTCGATATTTATGAGTTCACCAATGGCGAATATAAACTTATTGAGCTGGATCAAGTAAACAAAGCCCTGCCGATTATTTTTAAACCCCTGGGCAGCCCGCTACCAAAACCCAGTTTTGTGGCATCCGATGCCGATTTTGTTGACTACATCACTGAGCTTATGGGGGGCTTTGCGATACCCAGCTGGCTAAAAGACTATCGCCGGGAAAAGCAATACCTTTTTCTTGGCCTGCGATTCACGCGAGACACAGAACGCATGATTATGAGCGACATCATCTACTCCGCCGATGAAACCAGCGCCGGATGGGCGTTCATCAGTGAGCCTACGGAGAAAGAACGACGCTTTCTCGGCAAGAAAAAAATTGAAATTATCGAACAAGATTGGCCTGTGCTTCTCGACGCACCAAACAGTGATGCGGCGTAAGCCCTTATTAACTTGGCAATACATATTGTGACGTTAATAGGCGACCTTTGAAATACCAGTATTTAATTGCCGGGTTAATAAGCCCGTATACATTAACCATCAGGAGTTATATTTAATGCCTCTAAACAGCTATACAGAGAATGCACTACTGTGCAATGTAAGTGTAAATGGTGAAACCAGCACCCCCGGAACCTTCGCCTTTCGCGGTGATATGGTGATTGAAGAGGGGGATATCGCCGACGCTCAAGGCAGGAGAAACCCACCCAAATCGGTATTAAAGCAGGCCGTTGTACTTGCCAGCACCGACAAGCTCAGCGCGGTAGTCGGCGCTGTAAGTGATATCGGGTATTTGCCAGACTTTGTGAAAAAATATGGACCTGATTTTGGCCCCGAGATTAAAACCGTGTTTTACGTTAATAACATCAGCAAGCCGATGATTTGCGCTATCGAGGATTGCAAATGCATTCTCATTCCCTATGAGGATGGCGCGGTGTGGACCATGTTGATGGAGGACGTTCATCTGGAAAAGTCCGACTTTAAAGGGCAAAGTGCAGCCGATAAGGTAGTCACCATCATTGAAGGCCTGGATGACTTCACACCTAAATATGAGGAAAAACCCTACAACGACGCCTTAAGCTTTACAATTGAAGTCCGTAAAGAGGCTCGCGGGCCGGTATAAAATCTGTATCATCCCTTTCTGACAAGCAACGGCAATCGGGAGCGAAATCATGTCCATACGCCTGATACTGGCGGTTTGCGCGTTTTACGCGTTCAAGTCATATGCGGCGCCCGATTCCGTGCACCTTAAAGTCGCTGTGGCTGCCAACTTCACTGCGCCCATGAAGGCTATCAGCAAGGGCTTCGAAGCAGCCACATCCCACCAGGTGTCTGTGTCTTTTGCCTCTTCCGGCAAGCTCTATGCGCAAATTCGTAATGGCGCACCCTATCACCTGTTTCTTTCGGCAGATACTCACAAACCCCGACAACTGATCAGCGACGGGCTGGCGATGGAAGCCAACCGTATTACCTACGCAAGGGGCACGCTAGTGCTGTGGTCTGCCGAGAAAAGTCTTCCACTGGAGAAAATGTTGAAAACGGGGGAATTTAAAAAGCTCGCCATCGCCAACCCCAAGCTCGCAAGCTATGGCTACGCTGCGGTGGAAGTGCTGGAAAAACTGGGAATTGCCAGCGCGGTTAAAAGCAAGCTGGTTAAGGGCGACAATATTGCCCAAACTTACCAGTTCGTCAGCAGCGGCAATGCAGAACTGGGCTTTGTGGCCATTTCTCAGGTTGTGGCCGGAGGTAGTGACGGCGGCTCTCGCTGGCTTGTACCAAAACACCTGTATAGTGAAATTCGCCAGGATGCGGTATTACTTAATTCCGCCAGTGACAACAGCGCAGCAAAGCAATTGTTTGACTACCTGCAAACAGGTAAGGTAAAAACCCTGATTAAAGAATTTGGCTACGCAGTAGATTAACGGGCATGTTTTCAGACGCTGACCTGCAGGCAATTTGGCTCACTCTAAAACTGGCAAGCATTGTGACCATTCTCCTGATGCTGATCGGTACACCTATAGCATGGTGGCTATCGCAGACGCGTTCACGCTGGAAAAGCCCTGTTGCAGCACTGGTTGCATTACCCCTTGTACTTCCACCCAGCGTACTGGGCTTCTACTTATTGATAGCCATGGGCTCGCAGGGGCCTTTGGGCAAACTGGGTGCAAGCATGGGCTTTGGTACTCTGGCTTTCACCTTTCCCGGGCTGGTGATTGGCTCCATTATTTACTCCCTGCCCTTTGTTGTACAGCCCATCCATAATGCCATTGAAAGCCTCGGCAAACGCCCTCTGGAAGTGGCCGCCACGCTGCGAGCCAGTGCCTGGGATACTTTTTTCCACGTTGTTCTGCCGCTGGCAAAACCGGGTTTCATTACCGCTGCGGTATTAGGTTTTGCCCATACCATTGGTGAGTTTGGTGTTGTATTAATGATTGGTGGCAACATCCCCGGCGAAACCCAGGTAGTCTCTGTACTTATCTATGAGCATGTGGAAGCTATTGAATACCAAGAGGCTCACTCACTTTCAGCCGCGATGCTGGTGTTTGCTTTTGTGGTGCTAACATTCCTCTACAGCTTTAATAAGAATGCAAGAAGCGGTTCTTTATGGGGTGCGCAGTAGCAATGACCATCAGCGCACAAATAAGCATGAAGCGCAATGACTTCGCATTGAGTGTGAACCTTGAAATACCGGGGCACGGTGTAACAGTTTTTTACGGCCATTCCGGCGCAGGAAAAACCAGCTTATTGCGTTGCATTGCCGGGCTGGAAAAAGCCGAACACGCATCCATAATTGTTAACGGTGAAACCTGGCAGAACAACTCTGTTTTCGTTCCTGTTCACAAACGCCCTTTGGGCTATATCTTTCAGGAAGCCAGCCTTTTTGAACACCTCAATGCGAAACAGAACCTGGATTTTGCCTTAAAGCGGGCGGATAAAAACACAGTAGCTTTTGATTATGAACATGCAATAGAGCTATTGGGTATTGGCAAGTTGTTGCACCGCTACCCGGCTCAGCTCTCAGGTGGAGAGAGGCAGCGTGTAGCCATTGCCAGAGCGCTTTTGGTCAATCCCAAAATTTTATTGATGGACGAACCACTGGCCTCACTGGATGTGGCACGCAAGCAGGAAATACTGCCATACCTTGAAAAAATCAAAGGGGATTTGAAGATTCCAATCCTCTACGTAAGCCACTCGCCTGATGAAGTCGCCCGCCTTGCTGATCATCTTGTTGCGTTGGAGCAAGGGAAAGTACTCGCTAGCGGAGCGATTACAGAACTCTTATCGCGCCTGGATTTCCCCATTAGACTGGGTGACGAAGCTGGGGTAGTGCTCGATGCCAGCATCGCAGAAAGAGATACGCAGTGGCACCTCTCCAAAATTGCGTTCAATGGCGCCGGGCTATGGTTTCGCGACAACGGAATCGCCGTGGGAGAAAGAGTAAGAATACGCGTGCTTGCACGCGATGTAAGTCTGGCACTTGAAAAACCGCAGCACAGCAGTATTGTAAACGCTCTTCGCGCCGAGGTAATCGCCTTTCAAGCCGACGATCACCCGGGCCTGACTCTGGTAAGACTTAAAATTAGTGACAGCATAATACTCGCACGTGTCACAAGCCGTTCCGCAGAAAAACTCGCCCTCCATCCCGGTAAACAAATTTGGGCTCAAATAAAATCCGTTGCTGTGGTTCAGTAGTCAGCTGGCTATCTCTTCGCGCTCAAATCGCACTCTCTGCTCAGCATCGTCACCAAAGAGTTTTGCCAGCCAGGGTGGTGGAGAATTTTTCATTACGCCTTGCAGCTCTGTCAATATTTCTCTGGCCTCGCCGCCTTTCGGTTTTTTGATGGGGTGAGTGCCCACGCGCACAACCCTCGCCGCCGCAGGGCCTCCGATTGATACCACAAACAGTAGCTCGCAATCTGATATCAAATCCGCTCTAAATGCGTTTTTTTCCGCAGAAACTGCTGCATCCACTGCAGAACGGATATCTATCAACTGTATTTTCTCTTCACTGAGCTGATAGATTAAGTAGCGAATACATGAGCCAAAATGTCCGTCCAGCTTTTCCCCGGAATTCGATGCCACGGCCACCCGGATAGAACGATCCAGACTATTTGTGAGAGGCTCTATAGTGGGCAAGGCATTTAAGGCGGTTTCGCCCCACAGTATCCGCACGGCCTCCTTCATTTCTTCCACGGTGATACGAACTTCTTCACCATCTTCCTCACCTTCATTTTTTTCAAAACTCTTTTTAAAGTCGGCAACAGTAATTTTTGTAAGGCCACTTTCATTTAAATCAGTTTTCAACTTCCTGGACAGCATCTCCAGTAGCTGTCCCACGTCTACACCGGGTAGCACTCTCGCAGCAAGGGCTATCCTCAGGGCTGTCTCTCTATTAATACTGGCTACAGACATGCTGTTATCCTCTTGAGTTCATTTAAGCTTATGATGAGTTTATATTACGATAAAGCTAATCATCATCGTCGTCTTCATCATCATCGTCATCGAGTACCCTGGTAATTTTGCGGTATATCTCAATACGATCGCCTTCTTTTATGGTGCTGTCCAACTTGACAAAACGGCCATAAATGCCAACCCGCTGTTTTTTCAAGTCGATGTCCTGACACATGTTTAAAATACCGGATTTCTCGATAACCTGCTCTACTGTGGAATCCGCCTCCACATTGCAGTTGAGCATCACCTGTTTTTCTCCGGCGTAAACTAATCCAATTCTCATCTGCTCATTCCCCACAACTATGTTTGAATGGCCACCAGCTCTTCTGGTTCAGTATTTTTTGGCTCCGACAGTCGTTCATCGATAACGCGTTTGAGTGCAATCATAACGCCCAGTACGATAAAGCCACCCGGCGGAAGTATTGCGAGCAACACACCGGAATCCACTTCGACTATGGTAATTTCAAGCCAATCAAAATGTGGCCCCAGCAGTGAAGAAGCGTGTGAGAACAGTGTGCCGCTACCAAGAATTTCTCTGGCACCACCCAGTACAACCAGCGCCCAGGTAAAGCCGAGCCCCATGCCGATACCATCCATTAGCGCGGCCAGGGGATTTTGTTTCATGGCAAATGCTTCCGTGCGACCGAGAATCGCACAGTTGGTAACGATAAGGGCAATAAATAGACCCAGTACTTTATAAAGTTCATGCATCCATGCATTCATGGCCAGGTCTACCAGAGTAACTGTTCCGGCAATAACGGCGATCATTATCGGGTTGCGCACATCCGCTGGAATTGCGTGCCGCATCAGGGAAATAATGACACTGGAAATGATCAGTACCGCAGTTGTGGCAATCCCCATCCCCAGACCATTAGTAGCGGAAGTTGTTACCGCCATAACAGGGCACAAACCCAACAACTGCACCAGTGCAATATTGTTTTCCCATATACCAAAGGTAAAATAATCTTTATAACTGCTAACCGGTTCACCATTGGCACTGGGACAAGCACTACATCCACCATCACTCATTACTGCTAACCTCCTCAACTGCTGATGTATTTTGCTGCTGCAGCAATTGCTCAGTATTACGGGCATAGAATTCCAGACCGCTAACCACGCCATTGACAATAGCCCTGGGTGTTATGGTTGCGCCGGTAAACTGGTCAAATTTGCCACCGTCTTTTTTAACTGCCCAGTCGCCACCGGGTGTTTTTTGCAAAGACTCACCATTAAATACCGTTATCCAGTCGCTCTTGTCTGTTTCAATTTTGTCAGCCAGACCGGGAGTTTCTTTGTGGCTCAAGGTTCTAAGCCCCAATATTTCACCGCTGGTATTGAGGGCAATCATCAAGGTTATGGTGCCGCCGTAGCCTTCAGTATCTATCTGAAAAACAACAGCATTTACCTGCTGTTGTTTCTTTGCCATATAGACAATGATCGGCTTACTGGAAAAATTCTCATCTGTGAGGGTAACAATGTCATGCAAAGGATCATTATCGTAGTACTCACTGGGCAGTACCTGTGAGAGTACAGCTTTGCGGTCTTCCGCTAAGGCTAACTGAATAGGCTCATAGGTTTTTTGCTGCCCGATGAGCAGCAACAATGTCACCACCGCGCAGATTAATCCGAGAATTGCGCCCTGGTAGTCAACACGGCTGCGCCACAACTCGAGTTTGTTGAGTATTAAGGTGCTCATCTCTTAAGCTCCCGGCCCAGCTCCACGGCAGATAATTGCGGTAGGGGTTTACCTCCCGGCAAGCGGCCATAAACCCTGGGCCTGCAATAACGGTCTATCAATGGTGTAAAGGAGTTCATAAATAAAACGGAAAACGCAACCGCTTCGGGAAATCCACCCCATGTACGAATGATATAAATAAGCAACCCACATCCGGCACCAAATATCAGTTTTGCCAGGCCGCTGATTGGCGAGGTAATTGGGTCCGTGGCAATGAAGAATGCGCCTAGAAGCACGCCTCCTGCCGTTAGATGAAAAATAAAATCAGCGTAACTATCTTCATTCGAGTAATTAAAAATGAATGATAAAATGGCCAGGGTCGCTAACATGGAAACCGGAATATGCCACTGAATTATTCGCCGCCACATTAAAAACAAACCACCAATAATAATCAGCAATTCTGAAGTTTCTCCCATGCTACCTGCACTCATACCCAGAAAGGACTGCCATACGCCGAACCGATCTGCCACAGCTTCGCTCACCGTCATATCCATAGTGAGCGAGGTTTTTAGATGGCCCAAGGCTGTTGCCCCGGTTAAACCATCTGGTACAGGCGCGGAGAAAAAGGTAATGCTTAGCGCTTCCTGAAAACCCGGAGCAAGTGCGGAACCTAGAGGGGCCGGAGCAACCCAGGAGGTCATTTGCACGGGAAAGGTGATTAGCAAGGCGGTCCTCGCCAACATAGCGGGATTAAAAATATTCTGACCGATGCCGCCATACATTTGCTTACCGATAGCGATAGCAAAAAAAGACCCCACAACCCCGGTCCACCAAGGTGCCCAGGGAGGGAGGGTAATGGCGATTAGCCAGCCAGTAAGTAATGCTGAACCATCCAGCACGCGATGCCAGGGTTGTTTGAGCCAATAAAGACAAATAAGCTCAGTCACCACTGCTGCAACACAAGTAACTATAAATAAAAATATCGCCGGCCATCCGAACAAGTACAAACCAAAAGCGGTACAAGGAACCAAAGCGAGGCATACCTGCAACATCACACTACTGACCGAACTCCCTGCATGGGCAAAGGGAGATGAATACTCTGTCATGCTACTCATACAACTTCCTCCTCAGACGCTGCGCTTACGGGTTTTACTTCTTTTGTAGCATCAGGTTTTGCAGCATCGGGCTTTTTAGCAGGACGCTTTCTAGCAGCCCGCTTGGCAGCTTTCGCTGCGGCCTTCTCCGCTTTCTCTGTTTCTATTCGCTCCTGCTTGGCGGTACTGAGTTTTGAAGTATGTTCCAGTTTCCAGGCAGCGCTTTTCTTCGCGTCCAACTCACCCTTGGCAAAATTAAAAAACTGCACCAATGGAATATGAGAAGGACAAACATAGGCACAGGAGCCACACAAAATACAATCACTCAAGCCAAATTCAGCGGCGCCGTCCAAGTCATCAACTTTAGAGCGCGCCGCCATATCCAGGGGCAACAAGCCCATTGGGCAGGCATCAACACAGCTGCCACAACGAATACAGGGCGAAGCTTGCTCACGGGGAATTTCTTTTTTAGCCAAGGCCAATAGGCCAGTAGCACCTTTGATGGTTGGTACAGTTTTCGATGGGAGCGGAATGCCCATCATCGGTCCACCCAGGACCAGTTTGGCAGGCTCGCTGTCAAGCCCGCAGGCCTGCAACAAATGCTCAACCGGAGTACCGTTAAGGGCTTCCACATTGCGTGGCCGGGTGACACATGCACCGGCCACTGTTACAACACGTGAAATAAGCGGCTTGCCAAAAGTGAGGGCTTCATAAATTGCGTATACTGTGCCTACATTGTGCACTAGCACCCCCACCGAGGTACTTCGTCCACCCGCGGGGACCTCGCGACCGACAATATGCTGAATAAGCTGTTTCGCCGAACCCATGGGGTAACGACTGGGTACCACCTCCACTTCAACCATACCGTAAGCTTCAGAAGCCGCCTGCATTGCTGCAATGGCTTCGGGCTTATTGTCTTCTATAGCAATAATCACACGATAGGCTCGCAGAATGTGGCGAATTAGCCTGGCGCCCTCAATAATTTCTTCTGCCTTCTCGCGCATTAAACGGTCGTCGCACGTGAGGTAGGGTTCACACTCACTGCCATTGACGAGCAGCGTTTTAATCTCGTGTTTAGCGCCCTGTTTTAGTTTTACAGACGCCGGAAAAATAGCACCACCCATACCGACTATTCCCGCCCCGGCAACACGATCAGCGAGCGTCATGGGTTCTTCCTTATAGGGGTCCTCCAGAATGTCCAGCTCAACCCAGCGATCCTCACCATCGGTTTCAATTACAATGGCAGTCGTCGTTAGCCCGGATGGGTGTGCAGCGATTATCTCGCCTATTTCCACCACTGTGCCTGAACTCGATGCATGAACAGGCGCAGAGATTTCTGAAGGCGCTACAGCAATAAGCTGTCCCTTCAATACTTTATCGCCCACCTTTACAACAGGAACTGCCTCGGCCCCGGCGTGCTGCCGCAAAGGCAGGTACAGCTTTTCCGGTAAATCAGGCTTGAGGATATGCAAAGCCGCAGAACGATCTTTATGACCATGCGGATGAACACCACCGCGTACCTGTGGCAACTTCAGCAAACCGTGAAACATGTTCACGCCTCCAGGGAGTTAGTTAATAAAAGTAAATCGAGCCCGAAAACCTATGCAGCTTCGGGTTTCGGCCAGTGCCAGGATCGCAATGTCTCCGGCTCATCAACCATAGTGATGCAGTTTTCAGCACAGGTAGACAGGCACTTTTTACAGCCAGTGCAGGCGCTGGAAATGACCGCATGAATCTGCCCGGTAGCACCAACAATGGCATCCGTCGGGCAGGCTTTCAGGCATTTGGTACAGCCCACGCAAAGGGATGCATCGACGCTCGCTAATTGCGGCTCTGCCACTTCACCTACAGAACTGGGATCGACGCCAAGCACGGTAGCAATTGACTCCACCAGAGTTCTGCCACCCGGAGGACACAAGGTAATAGGTGCTTCTCCATCCACTATCGCTTTGGCCCCTACGGCACAACCTGCGTAGCCGCACTGGCCGCACTGGCTTCCTGGCATCAAGTCAGTAACTTCTGCTACTAAGGGATTCTCATCTTCTACCGCGAAGAATTTTCCCGCGAGCCCTAACAGGGTTCCGAGTACAGCACCAAGTGTGGTAATGGCAATAATCGCTATCAACATATAAATGCTCCTCTATAAGTGCTAGAAACCTTTTACGAGGCCACCGAAGCCTAGAAATGTCATCGCCAATAAGCCTGCTGTAACCAGGGCAACCGGCGGGCCGGCAAATGCTTTTGGCACATTAGCCAGCTGCAGGCGCTCACGAATACCGGCAAAAATCACCATAATCAAACAGAAGCCCACTGCAGAACCAAAACCAAATACCAATGCTTCCATAAAACTCTGTTGCTCTCGAACGCTTATCAAGGGCACTCCAAGAACAGCACAGTTAGTTGTAATCAAGGGCAGAAAGATGCCCAAAGAGCGATAAAGCGGAGGGCTGGTTTTCTTAATTACTGTCTCAGTAAATTGCACCACGCTGGCAATCACCAGAATGTAACCAAGAATTCTTAGAAAGCCGATGTCTAATGGCTGCAACACGTACGCTTCCAGCAACCAACTGCAGCCTGACGCAAGTGTCATCACAAAGGTTGTGGCGGCGCTCATACCTATTGAAGTACTCAGTTTTCCGGAAACACCCATAAAGGGGCACAAACCAAGAAAGCGCACCAGCACTACATTGTTTACCAGCACTGTTCCGATTAGCAGACTTATATAGTCCATCGGCTTGTATCCTCCCCAACTTTGGTGGTGTGAAATTCAGGGGGGCTGGTGCATCAAGCGTGCCACGGCATATAGCTGTGTCGCGAAGCAGCCAAAAGAACAATTCAAATTTGATCTAGTTTAAACTCGGCTTTGAAAAATGGTGGATTCAATGGAATGGAGGATTAGAAATCATTTGTCGCATTTACGACAAGCAGCTGTTTTTTAATCAAGGTTGGCTTGTTATGAAGGTGACAATATCCACATTTGTCACCTTTCAATCACCAAGGAATGTCTCAAATTAGTGCGGCACACTTATTGCTGAGACACTACTACTATTAGTCTCACGTACAGTAAGCAGGTTAAAAATGAACAAAGCCAATAATCACGATAAGATATTTGATTCCGAACCAAACAGGCTTACTGATACCAACAGCAAGAAAGTCTATACCTTTACAAGCAAAGACTTACCTCCGGAAGTATTCCATCAGGCTGTTGAACATGCTCCAATCGCTATATCGATAACGGATTTGCATGCAAATATCCTCTACGCAAATCGGGCCTTTAGTAAAGTAACCGGCTACAGCTGTGATGAAGTAATCGGTAAAAACGAATCGATTCTGTCCAACCATACTACCCCCAAGCTTGCCTACAAAGCCTTATGGGAACGCTTATCGCAGAAAAAACCCTGGGCTGGCATTCTCGTAAATCGACGAAAAGACGATTCGCTTTACCTTGCGGAGCTTTCCGTAGCACCGGTATTTGACGAACAGGAAGATGTCGTTTATTACCTGGGTATGCACCGGGATTCAAGCGAGTCACACGAGCTGGAGCAACGTGTCAATAATCTCTCGCAAATGATTTCTACAGTTATCAACTCATCTCCCATCGCTATCGTGCTATTGGACGAAGATAACAATACCGAATTAATGAACCCGAGCTTTCAAAAACTTGTGGCCGACCTGGCGCCAGAAAATACCCTGGAAGACGCTAAAAAGATCCTTTTTGACATGCTCGGGGAAGATTTTACTTTACTGCAACAAACTGAAAGGCCCTTCCATTCCCATGAGGTTACCTTTGATGAGGGAGGCCCTAATCAGCGCTGGTACGTGTGTAACGGCACCCCAATTCAACTCGAAGACGAAGAAGCAGGTAATTTTTTCAATCAGCCAGGCAAACGCCACACCTTAATTACCATTGACGACATTACCGAGCTGAGAAAGCGGCAACAAGATTCACAACTGAATGCACTGAAGGCCTTAATTGCAGAAGAAGAGCTCTCTCATGCAACGCGGGAAGCATTTAATGGCGCAATCCATAGCCTTCAGGGCCCGGTTAATCTAATTGGTGCAGCGCTTGGCATGCTGGAGAGGAGAAAAGAAAGCTTTCACCCCGATGATCCCGTGCTGCAAGCACTTCGCGATGCACAGAAAGCTGGAGCACAAGCACTGGAAAGTTTAATGACTTCACTTCCCATCGCTCCCGAGCAAGCAAATTTGCCGGTGAACATTAACGAGGTTATACGCAATGTAATAAGCCTGTCTGCGGCCAAATTACTGGCACATGGAATAGTGGTTGAGTGGCAGCCTGAAATGCGTCTCCCCTCCGTTTGTGGCAGAGAAGGCAAACTGGTCAGCGCAATTCGCAACCTGGTAGACAATGCTATTGAGGCTATGGCCGACAGTCGTTTTGCGCAAAGGGCATTACAGATTCGAACATGTTCTGACAAACACGTGGTGCGAGTGGAAATAATGGATAGCGGGCCAGGCATTCCGGATGACTTGAAATTCAAGATATTTGAACCGTTCTACAGCACTAAAGCTCCCTACAAGGGCTGCCGCGGTATGGGATTATCCATGGTTCAGGAAACCATACTGGATCATGCAGGAACTGTGTCAGTCAATACCAGCTACAAAAACGGTTGCTGTATGGTCATCGAATTACCTCACAACCAATAATACGCAGCATAGACAGAAATAATACGTCAAAGAAAAAGCAGTAACGAGACTATGCAAATGATGAACCCGAAAAATTCAGTGCTTAATACGCCAAAAGCGGTTAGCCAAAACGAACTCCTGGAAAGCGAAGCTCACGCCCTGAGCCGTATATCACAGATCATCTGTCATTCACAAAAAATTGAACAGACTTTTTCCGAAGTACTGGGTGTTTTGCATGAAATTGCAGGCATGCAGCACGGCTTAATATCCATTATTGATCCCGAACACAGTGTTGTGCAGGTAAATGCTGTTTACGGCGGAAAGTCCGGCAGTATTAAAGTGGGCAACGTTAAATACCGAAGTGGTGAAGGAATTATTGGCCGAATCCTCAGCCATGGCAACCCCATTGTGCTGGGCAGAATTTCTTCAGAGCCCAATTTTTTGGATCGCCTGTCGCTCTACGATTTTGAGCTGCCTTTTATCGGTGTACCAATCGAAAATAACGAGGGGAATACTATAGGTGTACTCGCCGCGCAACCGGAAACACCTGCAGACGACTTGCTGGCTGAACGTACTCGGTTTATGGAGACAGTGGCACACATTCTTTCACAGACTGTTCGACTGGTTATTAACGTGGAAGAAGGAGAAGAAATTGCCGCCGAGCGCGACGAACTGCGCCGAGAAGTACGGGGCAAATTCGGCTTTGAAAATATGGTTATCGGCCATACCAGTACCATGCGCAGAGTGTTTGATCAAACGCGCCGAGTGGCTAAATGGGACAGCACTGTGCTGGTACTGGGAGAATCCGGTACAGGCAAGGAGCTGATTTCCAGCGCTATTCACTATAACTCTCCCAGAGCAAAACAGCCCTACGTTCGCCTGAATTGTGCCGCCCTTCCAGAGACTTTGCTGGAGTCCGAATTGTTCGGCCATGAAAAAGGCGCGTTCACAGGTGCTATCAAACAACGCAAAGGACGCTTTGAGCAGGCTGACAACGGCACCCTCTTCCTCGATGAAATCGGCGAAATATCTGCCATGTTTCAAGCCAAGTTACTACGAATTCTACAAGAAGGAGAATTCGAGCGCGTAGGAGGCACGCAAACCATCAAAGTAGACCTGCGTGTGGTAGCCGCAACCAACCGCAATCTGGAAGCAGAAGTGGAAAAAGGAAAATTTCGTGAAGATTTATATTACCGCCTCAACGTAATGACGATCCGAATTCCTCCTCTTAGAGAGCGCCGCGCGGATATCCCCGAACTTGCCGAGTTTCTGTTGAGCAAACTTTCCGGGCGCCAGAATCGAAAACTGAGCCTGACAAACAGTGCTGTTCGCATGTTGATGAACTACAGCTGGCCGGGCAATGTTCGCGAGCTGGAGAACTGTCTGGAGCGGGCATCGATCATGAGTGAAGATGGCACCGTCGATAGCGATGCGATTTCAATGACCGGTCTGAATTACGAGGCAGCTCCGCGTCCACCTCAAATCGAGTTACCGCCAACGGACTTAAGTGATGAAAACCTCGATGAGCGCGAGAAAGTGATCGCTGCCCTGGAACAGGCAGGCTGGGTGCAAGCCAAAGCGGCTCGCTTACTCGGTATGACGCCACGACAAATTGCCTACCGAATACAAACGCTAAACATTAATGTGCGTAAACTATAAATTGATTGTGCGCCCGCCCGCTCAAGGCGGGCGTTAATTTTCGCCAGCCTTGTCAGACTCCCAACACTTTGTACCGGAAGTAATGTACGTTGCGTGACAAGACGCCGTCATCAATTACTACTTTTCCTTTAAAAAACAATACCTTATACCTCCGGCACAAGCCTTGCAATCAGGCTGTCAGTAATAGTATTTGCAATCAGTAAACAAGCGAGTGCCTGAATCGGAGACCCTTTATGGAACTTGATGTTATTGCACCGGTGAGCCCTGAAGTAGGCTGCTCTTCAAAAAGCTGTGGCAGCAGCAGTGCTCAGCTACCACAGCATATTCAGGAAAAAGTTAAAAACCACCCCTGTTTTTCTGAGCAGGCTCATCATTATTTCGCGCGAATGCATGTCGCTGTAGCACCTGCCTGCAATATTCAGTGTCATTACTGTAACCGAAAATACGACTGCTCTAACGAATCCCGACCAGGCGTTGTTTCCGAACTCCTAAGCCCACAGCAGGCGGTTAAGAAGGTGAAAGCTGTGGCTGCAAACATTCCACAGATGAGCGTACTGGGTATTGCCGGGCCGGGCGACCCACTGGCCAACCCGCAAAGAACGTTTGAAACCTTCAGAATGCTGAGCGAGCAAACCCCGGACATAAAGCTGTGTGTTTCAACCAACGGCCTGGCACTCCCGGAGTGTGTAGAAGAGCTAAGCAAATACAATATTGATCATGTCACTATCACCATCAACTGTGTCGACCCGGAAATAGGCGCGAAAATTTACCCCTGGATTTTTTGGAATAATCGCCGCATTAAAGGCATTAAAGCATCCAGGATTCTGATCGAGCAGCAGCAAAAAGGGTTGCAGATGCTTATAGATCGCGGAATTTTGGTAAAAGTTAACTCGGTTATGATCCCCGGCGTTAACGACAAACATTTAAAAGCCGTTAGCGAAACAGTTAAGTCAAAAGGTGCGTTTTTACACAACATAATGCCCCTAATTGCCGAACCCGAACACGGCACATTTTATGGGCTTATGGGGCAACGCAGCCCCGAACCTGAGGAGCTACAAGTACTTCAGGACAGCTGTGGCGGCGATATGAATATGATGCGCCATTGCCGCCAGTGCAGGGCGGATGCTGTTGGCTTGCTGGGGGAAGACCGGGGTGAAGAATTTACACTGGAAAAAATTGAGCACATGGATATTGATTATGAAGCGGCGATGGTAAAACGCGCGGCAATCCATGAAAGCATCCTCGATAATCTCAATGCGAAACAGAAGGAACCAACATTGGGTCGGCTGAGCGTTCCTTCCAACGAACCGGAGTTACCAGCCAACATTCGTCCGGTGCTGATGGCAGTTGCAACAAGTGGCGGAGGTGTTATCAATCAACATTTTGGGCACGCTACTGAGTTTTTGGTATACGAAGCCTCATCCGGCGGTATCCGCTTTGTTGGTCACCGGCAAGTAGCACAATACTGTGTGGGCAACGATACCTGTGGCGAAAAAGAAAATACCCTGGAAATGTCTATTAAAGCCCTGCAAGGCTGCGAAGCGGTACTTTGTTCCAAAATCGGTTTTGAGCCCTGGGGTTTGCTGGAGCAAGCCGGTATTCAGCCCAATGGTGAACACGCCTTTGAAAGTATTGAAGAAGCCGTACTCGCTGTATACCAGGAGATGATCAATACAGGAAAGCTGCACAATGAACTTAAGGCGAGAGCCTGACACGGAGCTGATGCATGGCCGTTGAAATTGTAGACCTCTGTGTAAACTGCTGGGCTTGTGTCGATGTCTGCCCGAGCAAGGCAATTTACGAAGCTAAACCCCACTTTATGGTGGATAGTAAAAAATGTACCGAATGTGATGGAGACTATGCCCAGCCTCAGTGCGCAAGCATATGCCCTATTGAATCTGCGATTCTTGACGCAAACGGACTGGCAATAAACCCTGTCGGTTCCCTCACAGGCATTCCGCCGGAGAAGCATCAACAAGCGATTAATGAAATTCAGGCGAGATAATAGAACATGGACGTTCTCTTTTTTTACCAAAAGCCAGGGTGTGTCAGTAACAGTAAACAGAAAAAGCTGTTATTGAAAGCAGGAATAAAATGTGAGCCTGTGGATATTCTTGAATACCCATGGACCATGGACACGCTAAAGAGCTTTTTTACCGACGGCAAGGCCGAGAACTGGATAAACCCAAATGCACCGCGCGTTAAAAGCGGTGAAATTATTCCCTCTTCACTCAATCAAGTTTCAGCACTGGAATTAATGCTGGCAGACCCTTTGTTGATACGTCGCCCGCTTATCGAGTGCCATGCGGGTAAATGGGCTGGTTTCGATTTAGCGCGTATTGCCAGTGCCATGGGTATTGAAGGCAGCTTCGAATCGAGCCCGGATATCGAACATTGCTCCCATCCGGAATCCTCGGAAAAGAAGGTGCCGAAATGTCCCTAGCGGAGTGTTGTGCTGTAACTTCGGAGCCTCAGAGCCAGCTCAATTTAGAGTACCTCACCACAGTCTATCTGTCACACCGCGCAGGTAAAACCTGCCTGCCTCCAGACCTGGCACTGAGCAAGCACGAGTTTGACCATTTACTTCGCTATATCAATGTGCAAAACACTATTTTTGCGCCTGTCAGTCCATCAGAACAAAGCCTGATATGGAAAGAATTACTGGCGTTAAGGCAGGACGAATGGCAGGACCTTGTGCAATTGATTCAATCACATCGCAAAGGTGAACATGACTCGGAGTTGTGGCTGGCGAAGATTATCGCCGCTGGCTGCATGGGTAATGATCATTTATGGTGTGGCCTGGGTTTGCAGGACCGCAAAATGCTGGGAGCCCTCCTTAAAGAAAACTTCCCCGGCCTGGCTCAACAAAACGTCAACAATATGCGCTGGAAAAAATTTTTTTACCGTCAACTCTGTGAACAAGGCGGCCATTTCATCTGCCGCTCACCAAGCTGTGAAACCTGCCCCACCTATGATGAATGTTTTGGCGATGAAGCATAAATAATTAAGAGATCAGCCCATTGCAGTCCCACAAAGCATGAAAACATGGATTCGGTGTTTGTTACTGCTACCTTCGCCAGCATCGCGCCATGGATGGCGCTTATTAGAGCAACGCAGGAGCAGTTGCCGGGGGATGCTGGCGTAGAGCTTACAGGGACGTACTTGCAGCGTGTAGCAGTGGCAAA
>CAJIBL010000280.1_pt1 | contig 26071 bp, 21 predicted proteins | sample 9199351 | NCBI WGS metagenome assembly CAJIBL01 (sample SAMEA7708304, study PRJEB35096) | sediment metagenome | biome: marine neritic benthic zone biome [ENVO:01000025]; feature: sediment [ENVO:00002007]; material: shallow marine sediment [ENVO:03000034] sea grass bed [ENVO_01000059] ...
AGCCTGCGGCAAGATGGGATTTCCGTATAATTGCATTAGGGCGGAAAGTTTCCGTATTTGCACAGTTGTTTACCGCGCCAAATTCACCGGAGCGCAGAGGCAGCGGGGGCTGTGGTTGTTACGAGGTTTTCGCCAGAATGCGTGTTAGACGTACAAGAAAGAGGACGCGAGCAGTGACTAAAGAAAGGATTAAATTTTGTCAGTCTTCCTGAACGCATTTCCACTTAGAGTCCCTGATACAGAGCTTACGGCTCTCCAGATTCCCTATGATAAGGAGACACTGGATAGTCTTCGCGCACAATATGGATCAATGCATTCTTTACGTCGCCAGAGCGACAACATCTTGATTTTTTCAGAGGATGGAGCATTCCCCATATCCGGGACGCCGCGCACGATCACGTTAAAGGATAATTTCGGCATCTTCTGCTCACTGATAAAGGATGCTTTGACAAAGCATCTCGTCGGATTAGGCCGCAATCCCATCGGCTTTTCGCCCATTGAGCTGGTGAGTGCAAAGCCGGAAGACAATCTTCTGGCTCCGATTCTTGGTGATGGTTACCCGTTTAAGATTTGTGCCAAATACACAATCGACACACGCATCGTTAAAGGGCAGCCGTGTCTTGTCATTGATTGCACAACGCGACGGGTACTCAAAGAGAACTGCTTGTACTTCCTGAATGCCGAATTCGAACTTGTGGGCCGTTATGTTGTTACTGAGCAGGACGACGGCTATCGAAAGCTCCTCGGGTCAGTGAGCCAATGTAACGGTGAAGCACTCACTGTCACGTGGCCTGACAAGCAGGTAGTGGAGGTCAATGCGAAAGACGTTTACCCTGAGGCCAGTCGAGTAAATTTCGACGATTACATCCTGCATACTCATGGCGAGAAAAAAGACGTCATCGTCGAACGCATCCGGCAAGCTGTTTCAGCATTTAATGGCGGCAAGAATAAGAAAGCCCGCATCGACACACTTAAAAACTACATTCAGTCGAGAGATATTTCGTTGATTGACGCGACGCCCATTGAGTTTATGGAACAACCGGATATTCGGAGCCAGTGTGGGCAGATGCAAAAACCGGTTTTTGTCTTCAACGACAATGGCGAGGCTAACTGGGCTGAGAAAGGTCTAACTCAATACGGTCCATATACAAAGCGAACCTTCGACAGGAATGACCCCTCAATTTGCGTGATCTGCGCCCAGCACGACAAGGGGCGGGTCGAGCAGTTTGTACGGAAGCTATTGAAAGGTATTTCACGAAGTAAGTATTTCCGCAATGGTCTTGAAGGAAAGTTCTCGCTAGGAACCAGCCGCATCGAGGTGTTTACTATCGCCAACGACAGTGTGGATGCTTACAAGAAGGCTATCGAGACCGCGATCCGAAAAAGAGCCGACGAGGGCGGGCGGTGGGATTTGGCGCTCGTTCAGGTTCGGCAATCTTTCAAAAAGCTCGAGGTCAATGAAAATCCTTATTATTTAGGTAAAAGTCTCTTTTTCTTACATCAGATCCCTGTACAGGATTTCACGATAGAACTTTTAGAGCAGTCCGATTACTCACTCGGATATTCTCTTAACAATATGGCATTGGCTTGCTACGCAAAGATGGGCGGCATCCCGTGGCTTCTAAAATCCTCTCCGACCCTTTCTCACGAGCTTGTGATAGGGATCGGCAGCGCGAATATCGGACAAAAGCGCGGCTTTGAAAACCAAAGAATCATGGGAATTACCACCGTTTTCTCTGGTGATGGCAGCTATATTGTCTCAAATACTTCAAAGGCTGTTGTCCCTGAGGCGTACTGCGAGGCGTTGACTTCCGTTCTCGACGAAACCATTGATAAAATTCAGAAACGTATGAACTGGCAGAAAGGCGATACGATTCGTCTAGTTTTCCACGCGCAAGTCAAGAAGTTCAGCAAGGATGAAATTGCTGCCGTCCAGACCGTCGTAGATAAGTACCAGCAATACCAGGTTGAGTATACATTTCTAAAAATCTCGGAGAATCATGGCCTTCATATGTTCGACTCCACGACGGCCGGCGAGCAGAAGGGAAAGCTTGCGCCCCAGCGAGGAAAGACGTTTCAACTCTCCAAACATGAAATGCTCGTCTATTTGATCGGTCAGAGAGAGTTACGTAACGACACCGACGGTCACCCACGCGGATTGATTCTTGATGTGCATAAGGATTCGACGTTCAAGGACATAAAATATTTAAGCGCACAGGTTCATAGCTTCGCCTCACATTCTTGGCGCAGTTACTTTCCTAACCCTCTACCTGTGACAATCAGCTACTCCGACCTTATCGCTCGGAATCTTGGTTGGCTGAACCAGATTCCAGGCTGGAGCGACTCTGTGATGATCGGGAAAATAGGTCAGTCTCAATGGTTCCTGTAGAGAAGGAAAATGCCTACCAACTACGTGATCACCTTTATAACAAGATGATCGAGGGTGCCCACATAGACCCTTTCAAATGTTGTTTTCTACATTACTTGGGGTTGTCAAAGGGAAGTGATCCGTCCTTCGATTTTGCGGTGCTTCCCTTGTATCAGAGGTGCGCTATTGCGGGCCTCGGTGTTCTGAAAGAGGTTGCTTCAAGTCAGGACGTTTCGCGCCTTCTTGGGCAAGCTGCCAAAATCGACTCCACGCCACGTCCATGGGTATCCGACGTATTTGGCGTCATGGCCGTGAAATGGCTTGTTGCGAAAATGGACGATGCCCGCATCGCTAAAGAATTTGAGATCTGGATATCAGGCTTCCTTGCGCAGCAAGTGAGTAGTGACAATCTTAATACCTTCGAAAAAGACATCGCAGCGTATGTTAGCAGCGACGAATCAAGCATTTATGCGAGCGCATGTGTGCCACTCTTCCTTCATTACCAGAATATTCAGCGGATTGGCGATCATCAAGAGCGGCTTTCGCTTATTAACCGTTTTATGGGGGAGTTCCGAGAGCAAGCGCAGAGAGATGCGTCGACAGCTTTTTTGAGCCTAATGGTGTACGTTTTTGATCAGGTCAACCAAGATGTGGCCGTGGTGCCTCCCAAAGGCTGGAGCCTCGGCGACCTCCTGGGGTTCCTTGACCATATTCCCGTCGGTCTAAAACGCTGGACATGGGAGGATGTCTTGCTTGCTCCGATTTTTAATGACATTGCAGACGAAGTGAATCTCCAGCCTGTAGGGCAGAAGAATCCACGCATTGATCTCTACCTGCCGTCGCTGCATACGATCATCGAGGTCAAGTACCGCAAGAATACGAAGAAGTCCTTCCCGGCGCTCGTGGGTGAGATCGCTGAAGATGCGTCACTCTACCGTGCAGACGCGAAATACGCGGACGCACTAATTGCCACCTTCCTGTGGGATTGCACGCGCGCGACACAAGAACATGCGAAGTTTAAGGAAGGTGTTCTGAAGCTCGACGGGATCAATGGGTGCGTCGTAGTTAGTGCGCCATCCACAATGGATGGCTGACCGCCGGCTTAGATTCGGTAATGCAAACAGACTAATGATAAAGATGATTTTGCAGAAGGAAAAGCATGGCCAGAAGTGCGTCTAACAAGACGCTGTTGGCGGACCATTTTTGCACCGCTTCGCGGCTCCAAAATTGCCGCAAAGCTCTGCGTTAGCAAGGAGGTAGGATAGTGCCAGAAAGACTCAGATTGACTAAGAATGCACAATTTTACAGAGTCAATGAGCCTGTAGAAGATGAGCTAGTTAAAACTATCCTGGACACTGCCTCTGACAACATGAATCCCGATAGTGGATTTGTAATTGATGAATTTAGGCAGGAACGGAACTTGGACGAACAAAGTTTAAGTTATGTCTATTCAGCTAGGGTATTTCCTTCTAGTCGGCCAGTTTATTTCTTAGACGATGATTTCGAAGACAAAGTTTATGCATTTATATTGATCATTGAGATTGGCGACTACCTTGCTGTTCTAAAGAAGAGCTGCGCCAACATATTTGACCTGATGGACGAAAAATTTACGCTTGTCGGCAGCAAGGAATTTTCATCATCATTCTCTGATGATGATGTAGAATTTCAGAGGTTGGCGCTTAGAAATATGACGGTTTCAGATCGCGCAATGAGATCTAGATCGTATGAGGCTGCTGACTTAAAAGGATTGCTTTCTACTCACTCAGCAGGAAGATCAATTCCCTACTACTTTAAGCTCCGACAAGGGGCCAAAACCAGATCTATATCAGGAACTGGTCGGGTTGTTGACTCATCTAGTAGAGAAACAATCGATGATGTCGCTGTATGGGTTTACGAGCAAATCAATCTAATAGAATCCCCTAGCAATACAAATTTTTTAGATGCTTTCGCAAGTAAAGTGGAGCTAAGCGAAGTCTTAACGATTTGTTCGCCTAATGCCATTCTTATAGAGAGTCATTCCTTGCTTGATCGCCTGAAGAAGGATGGCGTTTCAGTAAAATATAAAACAAAGAAAGGAAAAGTCATCAGCGTTTCCAATCGTGTCCACAAAAATCTAGAGTCTGCACTGGAGAAAGTATACGAGATAGATTCAGATTTAAACATAATGGGTGTTAATGACGGATCTCGAGTTAGAGCCAACAAGAAAAGCCTGACATTATATTCAAAATACCTTGCAAAGTTCCGTGTGTCCGAAAACGGGAAGTTAATAACTCTTCAAAAGTATATTGTTAAGAACGGGTTTTATAGTATCACTTTTGACGACCCAAAATACATGTACTTTATGGGGTCGTGTTTCGAGGATTCTTCTGGGGTTTCAGAAATCGACAACATCCTCGAGATACTTCAGCCAATAGAAGCAATTCCTGCCGTCAATTCGGAAAAAGGTAGCTTTACGGAAGAAAGCGAAAATTTTACAGAAGACTCAATGTTTGATGTCATTGAGAAAATTCATGCGGAAGATGATTATATGTTCTGTGATGATCTAGGTGATGAGTGGGCCGATCATATAACCTTTAATAAAGAGAACTCAAACATATGCTTTATTCACTCAAAACACGGCGATCCCAGCACGTCAGCCAGCAACTTGCACGATGTTGTGGGTCAAGGAATTAAGAACCTAGGAAACATGTATTTTGATGCGAATGCTATGTTATCGAAATTAGACAAAACCTTTAAAAATTATTATAAGTCTGGGAAAGGTATACAGACAAAAATACCCAGGATACGAAAGGGAAATATCGATGATTTCGATTGGTATCTGGCGAATTTGCTTAAGGATTACAAGCTAAATCGCAGCTGTATCCTATGCTGTTCGTTCCTTTCGGTCTCAGGCGTTACAGGCGAGTTTAATAAAATAAAAGAAGGAAAGCCTGTGAGAGGTAATATTGTCCAGCTACTATGGATTATCTCTTCATTCGCGCATGCGGTCAAAGATATGAACGCAAGACCAATAATATATTGTGCTGAGTAATATTGCTAACAATGCCATGCACGCGACAAGCGCGTAATGGTGGCGTTAGTGGTTTTGGTAGGTAAAAAAAATTAACTACACTCAAGAGCAATCTTAGGCTTTCATCTGAAGTGCAGTGTTTGAATAACAATACGCTCCAGTCGATGTTTTTTAAGCGGCTCAATATGCACTTTTATAGCACAAAAGAGTCAAATACAAAAAAGGCCTCTGGCTAGGGGGTGTTTCTATATCAAGCAAGGGGAAGATAATGAGAAAAGCTCTAATTATGATAATTTTTATGGTCAGTTCTAACTGTGTCTTAGCTAGAGATGACATTAGTGACTATTCCTTTGAAGAGGCAATGTCTATCCCTAAAATAACTTCAGCTATTGGAGGTGGGATCAGCTTCTATTTCGGCGAACAGAAGCACCCTAAAATTTTACAAAAGCATGGTGAATTTGCTTCAAATAAAAAGACTAATGCTTTTGGGAAATCAGACAAAGCCGCATGCCAATGGGCTTTCGCTTCGGCAATGAAGTCGCTGAAGCAGCGCGCAGAAAGAGAAGGGGGGAATGCGGTAGTAAATATAAAATCAAATTACAGGGATAATTTAACCACCAGCGACACCACCTTTAGGTGCGGCGCAGGTGCAATTATGGCAGGTGTCGCGCTTGTTGGCGAAGTTGTGACAATAGAAAAATAGTCGCAAAACCCGTTAACGCAGTGTTATGGCTGAGTCATGTGCGGTATGACGACGGGAAGATGGTAAAAAAAAGGGTGGCCAAGCCACCCTTTTTTATTAACGGTTAACAGCAATTATTTGCCTGCCCCTTGTTTAAGTGCATCCATCGTTTGTGAGTCAAACAATGTATTGGCGTTGCGGTCGAAAATGCCAAAGGCATTAGCGCCAGTGCCGCCATTGTCCCAGTAGTAAGGCAGCAGGCCATGGGCCAGGGCAGACTTGGTGACGTACATATGCCAGTAAGCGCGTGACTGCAGGTGCAATTGCAAGGCATCGCCGGAAAGCTGGTTTGTTCTGCGCATTGCGCCGTATTCGCCGAGAATTACCGGCACGCCCTTGTCCACAAACTGTGTCTTCATTTTGGAGAACAGCTCGTCTACCCAGTCCTCTTCACCCCAGGTGGGGTTGTGCGTGGTGTCTGTGCTGGAGTGGTTGCCATTACCCCAGTAGAAGAACTGATTACCCCAGTCGGCATCCTCGCTCATAAGGGTAAACTGGTAAGGTGTATAGAAGTGTACTTCTGCCATTAAGCGGCCCTGAATGGTATCCACCGGTAACTGGTTCATTAACTCGTTGGTTTTTTCTACGTCTGTATGCGGGCCTTGTACAACCAGAATACGGTAGGCGTTTTTACCGCCCGTTTAGCGCACTGCATCAACAAAGGTTTGATGGTAGGAGAGAAGCACGCTCATTTGAGAGGCGTCGTCGGCATTCGGTTCGTTAGCACTGGCGAACATCAGGCGCTCGTCAAAATCGCGTAAATGTGTGGCAATCTGCTGCCATAGCGCTTTTTGCTTGTCGTTAACTGCAGCCTTTGAACCTTCGTTGATGTTCTTTTCCAGCCAGCCATTATCCCAGTGGATATTAACAAGAACCGTGAGGTCTTGATCGATACACATCTGGATCACTTCTTTGACTCTGTCCAGCCATGCGTCATCGATTTTTGCGCTGTTCTGATTGGCATGGTCGTTCCACGCAACGGGCAGGCGAATGGAATCAAAGCCGCTGTCTTTCACCAGTTTGATTAGTTCTGGGGTGATTTGCGGGTTGCCCCAGGCTGTTTCTCCGCCGATGGCTTCCATGGTATTGCCGATGTTCCAGCCCAGTTTAATGGTGGTGGCCAGCTCTGCGGCTGTGCTGCCCATGCCTGTCATATCCGGTGCGATTGGGTCGCTGTTGTAGTCGGGGTAGCGGCCGCTGCCCGAACTGGACGATGAACTTGAAGAGCTGCTTGAACTGGAGGAGGAGCTTGACGAACTGCTCGAGCTTGAAGATGAGCTGCTCGAGCTTGAAGACGAAGAGCTTGAGCTGGAGGACGAGCTGGAACTGCTGGAGCTAGTATCGCCACATGTGCCCAGAGCACTCCATGAATAATCGCTACCGGGAACGCTGTTAGTGTACCAGTTGGCCTGATAAAGGGTATTTTCGTAGACCATGCGATCTCCGGCTTCCGCGTGGTTAGGCGTACCGCCCTGCCAGTCTTTAGCCGTCCAGTTTGGATAAACATTGACGCCAGCGCAGTTCCCGCTGCCACTACTGCTGGAGCTCGATGAACTGGAGCTGCTGGAACTTGAGCTCGAGGAGCTGCTTGAACTGCTGGAGCTTGACGATGAGCTGGAGCTGCTGCTCGAGCTGGAAGAGGAGCTTGAACTGGAAGAGGAGCTTGAACTGGAAGATGAAGTATTGCTTTCTCCCTCTGCGATACATTCCAGTATGCTTGCCGTGGAATCATTGCCATTGCCCTGTAGTCCAAAACTGGCGGAGCCGCCAGCGGCAAGATTACCATTCCAGCTCATATTGCTGGCGGTATAGGGGTTGGTTCCGGATATTTCGGCGTTCCAGCCACCGGAAAGGCTAGAGCCTCCATTTTGTTGCCAGGAGACTTGCCAGCCGGTAATGGCAGAAGCGCCGTCGTTGGTGACGGTAATACTCGCGGTGAAGCCGCCACCCCAATTGCTCGAGGTGGTGTATTCGCAAGACAGAGCGCTAGCCTGCACGGAAAATAAAAACATGAGAAAAAATGCGCTAATTACCGCTGATGTGCGATAAAGGCACTGCTTAATATTTGACATGGTTTGTGACCCTATTTTGAGAGATTTAATTATTTTTGTTTGTTATTTTGTGCCTGTAACAGCGTCGAGAGCCTGCTGGTCAAACACGGAGTAGTTCCGTCTATCAAAAATGCCGTAGCCGAAATTACCTAAGGCACCATTGTCCCAATAAAATGGAATGAGTCCATGCTTCCTGCTTTGCTGTGTGACATATTGCAGGTAGTACTTCCTGGATTTACGATGTAGTTCTAATTGTTCGCCGCTGAGGTTTTCGCGGCGTATTGCGCCATACTCGCCGATAACAACGGGTATTCCTTCATCGATAAACTGAGTTTTCATCAACGCCAGTAATCGATCAACCTCATCTTCTTCGCCCCAGGTAGGGTTGCGGGTTGTATCGGTGCTGGAGCGGTTACCTTCACCCCAGTAATAAAACTGATTACCCCAGCTTTCGTCTTTTGTTAACCCGGCGAAATTAAATGGGGTATAAAAATGAACTTCCAGCATCAGGCGGTCTGGTAAGGTGTCCACCGGCATTTGTGCCCAGAGGTGGTTGGTTTTTTCGATATCTGTGCGTGGCCCCTGTACTACTAGAATGCGGTAGGCGTTTTTACCTCCTGTTGCGCGCACTGCGTCGATAAAGGTCTGGTGATAGGCCATCAGCACAGTCATCTGCTCTTCATCATCGACATTGGGTTCGTTGGCGCTGGCAAAAATAAGCCGTTCATCAAAGTCACGCAGGTAGGTGGCAATTTGCTGCCAGAATGCTTTTTGTTTTGCGTTGTTTTGTGCCTGCTTGTCGCGACTGATGTTTTCCTCCAGCCAGCCGCCATCCCAGTGAATATTGAGCAATACAGGCATATCTTCATCGATACAGTACTGAACAACTTCTTTTACTCGCGCAAGCCAGGCTGGGTCGATTTCCGCTGTTACAGGGTCTGCGTACTGATTCCAAGCGGCTGGGATTCGAATAGCGTCGAAGCCATTGGCTTTTACTGTTTGAATTAGCTCCGGCGTAACCTTAGGGTTACCCCAGGATGTTTCGCTGCCTGTCGCTTCCAGCGTATTGCCGATATTCCAGCCCAGGGTCATTTGCGCAGCTATTTGCTGGGCTGTACTGCTCATGCCTGTCATATCCGGTGCTACAGGGTTTGTGTTGTAGTCCGGAAACAGGGTACCGCTTGAAGAGGTACTGGACGAAGAGCTGCTGGAGCCAGATGAACCAGTGTTGGCAGCTGGAGTTTCGCTTGTCTCTGAACTGCCTCCGCCACAGGCATACAGGAGGCTAATGCTGACAAACAGCAGGGCTTGGAATGTGCGAGTCATCTACGACCTTTATTATCGTTATAGTTTTCACATTCCGATAATAATGCTTTAAAAATTGCGTTCGTAGCCTTTTATGACCAACTGATAGATAGTTGAAATCTTTTTTTGAATAGTTGAATTTTAGTTATAGAAAATACTAATTGTTATTTCCGCTTTCATAGGTTTTCTTGAATGTTCGGGGCGTGCACCCGTACTCGTTCTTGAACAGCTTGTTGAAGTAGGAAACGTTTCTATAGCCGACGGAATAAGCAATTTCGGCGACGTTAACTTCGCCTTCTTCAGACAGTAGCCGGGCTGCTTCGGTGAGCCTGAGCTTATTCAGGTAGGCGCTAAAGGTGAAGCCCAGCTCCTGCTTCAGAATCTCATTGATTTTGGTGCGGCTGACACCCACCTTTGACACGGTAGTTTCGAGGTTAAGCTCCGGGTCGGCGTATTCAGTGGCCATAAATCGCAAGATGGTGTTTTTATCCTTATCTCGCTGAGGCTCCAGTGACAGTTGCTGATATGCCACTAAGGGGCGGTCTTTCTGTAGCTTATCGGTGAGGTGGTTCACTAGTGTTTTAGTATGTTGCCGGGCGAACCAGAAAATAAAACACCCCCATAGCAGCAAAAGCATAGCGACGTAGGAGTAGACATAGCGCATGTCCTGGCCTTTCAGGGCCAGCTCATCAATCCTGACATTGGAGTGAACATCCACAGGGCTTTGCGCGGAGGAGCCAAATGAGATTCGTGCCACTTTATCCAGCCGGTAATTCTGTTTCGACAGGTCGATGTGGTACTTGTCATACCACCACTCCGGCGTTTCCAGGCGGGTCAGGTCGACAGATACCTTTTGCCAGTCCTGATTACAGGATACGTAGGTAGAGGGGATGCGGAAACTGATGTAATCGCCAGGCTTGCTGATGCCTGGCTCGAAAGTGGCAAGGCCCACCCATACCACATTTTCAGGGGCGCATCGGATTTTGAACGAAAGGCTGCTGAAGCGGGAAAGGTCGGCAAGCCCCTTTTCCTTCTCTCCCTCGAACGCCAGAGTGAAAGTGACATAGCGGTACTGCGCCATGGTGGAGAGCTTGAAATCGAAATTGATGTTGAACTGTTTGTCGTTAACGGTGATAGACGAGTTGCCATCGGCGGAGGCATCGGAGACAGATTCCGCAAACCAGGACAAAGCCTTGCTGCGCGAGGGTAGCAGCTCTTCGCGAATGAACGCTCGCTCATACGAGAGCACTCCACCAAACAGGGACAAGGTGGTAAGTATCAGGAACAGGGCGAATGCTTTCTTATAGAGGCTGAGCATTTTTCGTATATCGTCAAATTTAGGGAAGATGTTGGTTTTGGCTTATTCTAACGTAATCGTTGGAAGAGGGGGCCTCTGTAGATCACGTAATTTTCATATCTTACTGTTCTCTCACGATATAGCTCAACACGCTCATTACTTCATCGACATCTTTAGTCCAGGCCAGGCTGTTGGCATCAACTTCCTTAAGGGGGTGCACCAGTGTTTCGTCATGCAGGGTGATATAGGGGATATCCAGTGCGCTGCAGTATCCCGCCTCAAAAGCGGCGTTCCACTGTTTGTACTGGGAGCCAAAGCGAATAATCGCCAGGTCGCACTCTCCGATCAGTTTCTGGCTGCGTATCGCGTTTACCTTGGCGCTTTTGTGGTCCCGCCAGAATGAGACGCTCTCTGCTCCTAAAGCGTCGCCGGCTGCGTCGCTCGCTTGGTGGTCGGTTATGGCAGAGGTAAATTCCAGCGGGAGCTCAAGCTGCCGCGCCTGCTCGATAATTTGCTCCCGCCAGTCAGTATGTATTTCACCCGCTAAGTAAATGGTCCAGGACATGCCTATTCTCCTATTAACCCGGTAATTAAATAGATTATCCTATCTATTTAATTGCGCGCCCATGAATTTCTGGCGAAAATGCGTGAATTTACTGGTATTTCAAGGGCTTACATTGCCCTGCGGGCAATGGCGGCGCTTCCGGGCACCGCCTATTAACTTAACAATAACTATTGCCAAGTTAATAAGCTAATAATATTGCTGGGATCGCTTTTTGGTGTTGTTAGCGTGCTGTGGTACATGTCACCATTTCCTGTGCTAGATCAAATCTCAGCCACGCTGATGGCGCTATTGTCCCGAGGCTTATACCCCAGAGGTTGTTGAATACCATGTCTACAAAGCTGCTTAAGCGGGCTATGTTCCAATTACACAATAAAGTAGCAAAACCTGCTGCCGCGCGCGCTCAGTTGCTGGTGCCTTTTACCTTGAAAAAGAAAGTGATTGAAAGCGTGCTCAACAAGGTGTTCGGCGAGCATATCGACGATGGGGATTTCGACTTTCTAAATAAAAAAGTTGTTGCACTTAACATATCAGACTTAAAGGAACAGGTATATATCAGTTTCGACAATGGCCTGAAAGTTCTTCGCCCGCAGCAATACCACGTCGAAATCAGTGGTTCGCTGGATGATTTTGTGACACTGGCGTTGCGAAAGGAAGACCCTGACACCCTCTTTTTTCAGCGCCGTATTTGTATACAGGGCGAGACTGAACTTGGCCTGGCGGTAAAAAACCTTATTGACTCTGTGGACCTTGATGAGTTGCCCCGGGGAATACGAAAAGGTTTGTCATTCTCAGAACGTATCTATCCCTACCTTATGCCCGAAGGGGCGTACTGATTGTAATGGAACTTGTATGCCCCGCAGGGAGTCTGCCTGCCTTTAAAGCTGCGTTGAATGCCGGTGCAAATGCCATTTATGTTGGGTTCAAAGATGAGACCAATGCAAGGCATTTTGAAGGGTTGAATTTCAATGACAGGCAGGCGCAGAAAGCCTTGTCTCTGGCACGCAGGGCAGGTGTAAAGCTGTACCTTGCAATTAACACTTATCCGCAAGCTTCCGGGTGGGAGCGATGGCTGGCAGCGGTGGACAACGCCGTTTTGCTTGGCGCCGATGCACTCATTATCGCCGACATGGGTTTAATGGCCTATGTAAAAGAAAATTATCCTCAGCAAAATATACACCTGTCTGTACAGGGCTCTTCGACCAATGCAGCCTCGTTGCAATTTTATAAAGATGAGTTTGATATTAAGCGAGCGGTGCTGCCAAGAGTGCTTTCGGTAAAGCAGGTGGAGCAATTGTGCGAGATAAGCCCGGTGGACCTGGAAGTATTTGGTTTTGGCAGTTTGTGCATAATGGTGGAGGGGCGCTGCGTGTTGTCCAGTTATATCACTGGCGAGTCACCCAATACCTGCGGGGTCTGTTCGCCGGCAAAAGCGGTGCGTTGGGAAGAAAGTGATAGTTACCGACGCTCCCGCTTAAATAATGTATTAATCGACGAATACCAAAATAATGAAAACGCCAGTTACCCAACCTTGTGTAAAGGCCGCTTCAAAGTGAACAATAATCTATACCATGCGCTGGAACAGCCCACCAGCCTAAGCACCTTAGAGATTATTCCTCAGCTGGCAGAAATGGGTATAAAAGCAATAAAGCTGGAGGGGCGCCAACGCAGCCCGGCCTATGTTGAGCAAGTAGTAAGGGTGTGGCGAGAGGCATTGGACCACTACCAGCAGCAAGGTGAAAACTTCACTGTTTGCTCCCGCTGGGTTGAGCAGTTGGATAAAGTCTCTGAAGGTCAGCAAACAAGCCTGGGCCCCTATTCCCGCCCCTGGCAGTAAACCTACGAATAATTAGCGAATGCGATGAAATTATCTCTCGGTCCCATTTTGTATTACTGGTCTCGCCAGAAAGTTTTCGAGTTTTACGAAAGTATTGCTGAGCAGCCAGTGGACATTGTTTATCTGGGCGAAGTGGTATGTTCAAAACGCAAGGAACTGCAATTAAGCGACTGGCTGGAAATAGGCGACACCTTAAGCGCTAAAGGAAAAACCGTTGTCCTTAGCTCGCTGGCCTTGATTGCGGCTCGTTCGGAATTACAGAGCTTAAAAAAGGTGTGTAAAAACGGTCGCTTTATTGTTGAGGCGAATGATATGGCGGCAGTGAGCGTTTTATCTGAAATAAATCTGCCGTTTGTGTGTGGCCCTGGTGTCAATATATATAACGCCTATAGTCTCAGGCTTATGCATAGAAAGGGCATGCAGCGCTGGGTATTGCCGGTGGAACTCAGTGCCGAGTCTCTGAGGGGGATTTTGCGCGACGCCAGTGAAATGGGTATTACCAATACCCTGGAAACAGAAGTCTTCAGTTATGGCAAGCTCCCCCTGGCGCATTCTGCAAGGTGTTTTACTGCTCGTGCGAAAAACCGCCCAAAAGATAAATGTGAGCTTGCCTGTCTGGAATACCCCGACGGTTTGTTGCTGCGTTCACAGGAAGAACAGAACTTATTTACGATAAATGGTATTCAAACTCAGTCGGCAGCCTGTTACAACCTCTTGCCTGAATGGCAGCGTATGGTGGAAATAGGCGTGGATGTTATGCGGCTGAGCCCCCAAAGTGAGCGTATGGCGGAGGTAATTACCCGGTTTAGCGAAGTTGTGAATGGCTGTGGTGAAGATGTTTTGTTGCTCGACCAGGACATGTGCGATGAAAGCTGCAACGGTTACTGGTTTGGCAAAGCCGGAATGGCGCTTGAGGCATAGGGGGAGACGGAGGGGTTAATTAACCTGTTCAGGGCACTTTATTAACTTGGCAATAACTATTGCTAAGCTAATCGGCGGTGCACGGAAGCGCGGCCCTTGCCCGCAGGGAAATGTAAGCCCTTGAAATACCCGTAGATACGCTCAACGCCAGTATTTAATTGCCGGGTCATTAGTATCTGTATGCCACCTCTTTAAGTTCATTTATCATGTTTGTCGTCGCAAGCTCTTTGTGCATCTTTAAGAACGGCTTTCTCAGAGGGCTTGCAAGGTGCGGCAAAACGGTATTTAGATCGATATCCAATAGACCGATAAAGATAGCCAGAGTCAGGCAAAGCTCGGCCTCCGACATAGGTTGGTGTGGTGCTGTCAGCTCGCTATGGGCAGCACAATTTGCCACGATTACACCGAAGCCCATAAATACGGCAGTGATACTGGACACTAATTTCCTTTCTTGTGAGTCGCCAGGCGGGTTTTCGTCACACGATTCATTCAGGTATTGTGCCAGTTGAAAAGCAAAACTGGAAACGATTGGCTCCGGCGTGCTGGTGAGGCTGGTGTCGTAGAATATGGCAATACTGTTACTGGCTTGCTTTCCGTTAGTCTGTGATTTGTGTTTGTTCTTTGCGTTAGCCGATAGTTCAGTTTTCTGTGGCATGAGCTTGCATGGCCAGTCGCCCATACCCGCATGTTTTTTTACGGCCTCGAGAATTTCACCTGTAGCGGCTTTCTCACCTTTTGTTAGCGATGGGAAGAATTTCTCATTGAGGAAAATCAGGCGGGTTTTTTGGTAAAAGTCTACTCCCCCAAAGTTTCGTAGCAGCCATGTAAAAACCGCCTTTTGAAAGTCAGGTTTTGCGTAAGTGATAATGGGTTTGTTTTTAAACAGTCCTAACACCTTACTCTCTTATAGCTAATTACTGTTGTATAACGGGTTTTGATTGCTTATGTATATTTTAAATGAAGCGTTGTGCTGCGTTCTTATGATGCCGCAAAAGAACACACATTAGCGATAAGCGGATTTTCAAATGATATCGGCAACAGTTGTAATAAAGTGTAACAATCCAAATTGTTTCTCGGAATTTTGTGGTGTCTAAAAAGACTTAAATCTAAAACTAAGACTTTTTAATTAGGTTTCGGTATAAGCTCTATTTATGTGTTTGGGTTACAGCTTGTGACATATTTATTTAACAAAATTATTAATCCAAATCAAAAAATAAAGTGCGGGGTTTACAAAGCTTAATCATTTGATTTTTACAATTCCCCCATCCTCAATTACGCTCTTTGCTCAGCTGTATATTCATGAAACAACAATAAAAACTATTAACCCGGCGATGTTTTATATGCAGGGTTAATGAGGTACATGGAAGTACCTCCGCCGAACAAAGTTCGGCGCGAGCCCTTGAAACACAAGCCACTTCGCACAGTTGCGCCAGTGTTTTAAGGGCGACAGTCAAATAAGTAAGGATCACTTATTTGATTGTCAGGTTAATAGTTACACATAATCTCGATAATAAATGTCAGGCTCACTTCCGGTGGGACGGAGTGCGGCTAGTGGCAATAAGGAGGAGACAATGTCTCGTAAACTTAAATACGTTTTACCCCTGGCTGTTGCAATAAGTGCATTCAGTGCAGTCCCTGCCGGCGCGGCGGATCACAATTTCGCAGAGGCTCTACAAAAGTCCATTTACTTTTTTGAAACACAGCGTTCCGGCCCCTTGCCCGATGAAGACAACAACTTCCTGGCCAATGATCTACATGATGGTTTTTTGCCCAATCGTGTTGAGTGGCGTGGCGATTGCTACCTGGATGACGGGAAATATAACCAGTTTGGTGAAATGATAGGCCTTGATCTCACGGGTGGCTGGCACGACGCAGGGGATCACGTGAAATTTGGGCTGCCAATGGCCTTTTCTGCCAGTGTTGTTGGTTGGGGCATACTCGAGTTTTGGGATGCCTATGAAGCCAGTGGGCAGTTGGAGTACGCTCTGGATAATCTTCGCTGGGTGAGTGATTACTTTGTGAAAGCGCATGTGGCGGAAAACGAGTTTTATGGTCAGGTGGGTAACGGTGAAATTGACCATTCATTATGGGCAGCACCGGAAACACAAGATCCTGAGCTGAAGCGTTTGCACGGTGAAGCGAAATATCGTCCTGCACTTAAGCTGACCCTGGAAAACCCCGGTGCCGACCTGGTTGGGCAGTCTGCCGCGGCATTGACGATTGCATCTTTGGTTTTCGAAAAGAATGCCGTAAACAATCCAAAAGATGCTGTATACGCTGCAGAACTTCTGAAGCATGCGGAGCAGTTGTTTGATTTTGCTTACCAAACCAAAGACTTTGATCACGGTGGCAAAGACCCCAACCCTGGTACATACACCAATTCACTGGTGGATGATGCAGGTTATAACTATGCCATGGCTTATTACAACTCAAGTTCGGGCGCCAAGGATGAAATCCCCTGGGCGGCGGGCTGGTTATATATCGCCACCGGCAAGGCGGAGTACCTTCATAAAGCGGAAGAAGATTACAATCTGATTGCAGAGAATACAGGTCACTTTGCCTGGTATCCCGCATGGGATGACATCCGCAATGCGGTTTACTATCTGATGCAAGATATCGCAGCAATGCCGAGTTATACGCAGGACACCCTCATTACAGATGCAGATCGTCACGATGGCTTTTATGATTATGCACTGCACTCATCCAACTACATCAATGAACTATTGCACCGCAAACGATTTACCCCTGGCGGTATGATTTACCTCGATGGTTTTGCCTCAGCCCGCGCGGCAGCAATGGCATCAATGGTGGCACTTGTACAACGTAACTACCTGGTCGAGCAGAATAAACAACCGGAGCTTCAGGCAGAGTTGGCCGAGTTTGCCACAAATCAGCTAAGTTACATTATGGGTGACAACCCGCACGACCTGAGCTATCTGGTTGGTTACGGAGAGAAGTGGCAGCTCGCGGCGCATCACCGCGCTTCACATGGCAGCAGCCGCAACGATATTGGTGATCCGGTTGTGCCTCGCCACATCCTTTACGGGGCAATTGCTGGTGGGCCATCTGATGATGACAGTTTTTCAACAGATCGCGCCGACTTCCCCATGACCGAGGTAGCCACAGATATGAATGCCGGTCTTACCGGTGCCCTCGCAGGCTTGGTGGGAATTCATGGCGGAACCCCCCTGGCTAACTTCCCAGAACCAGAAGATCGCTCTGCGCCTGAGGCATTTGTGACGGCGAAAATAGGCGCGCCTAACTCCGGTGATGCTTCCGGTGCGGTTCTTAATATCAAGATGAATAATGAAACCGCATATCCTCCCAGGGAAGTTGTGAATGCCAGCTTCCGTTACTTTATGGATCTAAGTGATGAGATAGCCAATGGTTACGATGTTAACAGCCTCACTTTATCCGCCTATTACGACTCTTCCAACAAGAACTTGTTGTCGTTGAATAAGTGGGGCGATGAGCCTGGCTTGTACTACGTTGAAGCCGAGTCCGGAACCTTGTCCCCTGTTGGCGATTCGGAAAAAACCGCCAGTTTCGAAATCTATATTGGTGACTATGTGATGGATGCCTGGGATCATACCAACGACCCCTCATTTGCTGGCCTCAATAGTGACACCTTTGAAGTAGCCACGTACATCACCATGTACGATCAGAGTGGCGAGTTGGTATGGGGTGAGGAGCCATCAGGGTCTTCGGGTAGTTCAACGTCCTCGAGCAGCTCTTCTTCGTCCAGCTCAAGCAGTTCTTCTTCATCCAGCTCAAGCAGTTCCAGCTCTTCCTCGAGCGGATCGACAACAAGCTCCAGCTCTTCGAGCAGCTCAAGTTCGTCGTCCAGTAGTTCAAGCTCTAGCAGCAGTTCCTCCTCAAGCTCAACCTCCAGCAGCAGTTCCAGTTCTTCTTCTGGTGGGCCTGGCGGAGTGGTCGCTACTGTATCCATTAATGGCGACTGGGGCGCGGGTTATTGTGCGGAGTTACTCCTGGAAAATACCGGATCAACCGAGGTAAGCTGGGATGTGACTGTGACCGTTGAAGGCGAAGTCAACAATCTATGGGGTGGTGAGTGGTCTCAGGAAGGTAGTAGCCTGAGTATTAAGGGGCTGAGTTGGAACTCTGTTATCCAGCCAGGCGAAACAAACACCTCCGTTGGTTTTTGCGGTGCCCGTTAAATAGTAAGCAGGCGAAAATAACAACTTACTATCATGCTTAAAAAATCCCGCTTTTTAGCGGGTTTTTTTTATGCGGAGAAGGAACTCAGAAGCTGCTGCAGCTGTGTTCTGAGCTCGGCGTCCGTCAGTTCATTTTTTTCAGTTTCGAAATTGTCGAAGAACTTTGGAATTGAGAGCTGCCCAACAAGCTCCGCTCCGAAATGTGGTAAGGCGCCCGCAGCCGCTGCAAGTACATTTTTTGCTCCACCGGGGCCTGGCGAAGTAGCGAGTAACAATACCTTTTTACCGTCATACACTTTCTGTTTTATACGGGAAACCCAGTCGTAGAGATTTTTGTATGCGGCAGTGTAAGAGCCGTTATGTTCTGCAAAGGAAATAATGAGTGCATCAGCCGCTTCTATTTTGGATAGAAAGTCTTTAGCCGCTTGTGGCTGACCAATTTCCTGTTCTTTATCCACGCTGAAAAGAGGGAGTTGGTAGGTGTTGAGGTCGAGAACTTCCACTTCCACGTCTTGCAACAGGGATGAGGCATAAGTTGCCAACTTCAAGTTAATGGATTGTTTACTGCTGCTTGCTGCAAAGGCGATGACTTTCATGGAAACCCTCCCGTTAAAATCCAGTTGTACGTGTGCCGTTGATTCCTGGATTAATGAGCCCGCTAAGCCAGTTCATCTGTGGCAACGTGGTAGCTGGGATCAAGAATGCTGACTTCACAAAGGTCCTTAGCACGCTTTAGTAATTTTACACATTCGGGGCTCAGGTGCCGCAGGTGCAGGGTTTTCCCCTGGGCCAGGTAGCGTTCGGCCAAGCCGTCCAGTGCTTCAATGCCGGAGTGATCACTCACCCGAGAGCGTTGAAACTCGATAATGACATCTTGCGGGTCATTGATCGGGTCAAACAGGTCCTTGAAATTGGCTACTGAGCCGAAAAAGATTGGGCCGCGCAGTTCATAAACTTTGCTGCCTTCCTTGTTTATATGGCTTTCAACATGAATATGCTGTGCGTGTTTCCAGGCGAAAACCAAAGCAGACACTATAACGCCGGCGATAACCGCTACGGCCAGGTCGAACATCACTGTTATCGCGGAAACCAGTATCAGAATAAAGGCATCTGGGCCGGGAATCTTCCGAATAATGCGCAAAGAGGACCATTCGAACGTTCCCAGCACGACCATGAACATAACGCCGACCAAGGCTGCCAGAGGAATAAGCTCTACCAGCTGGGCGCCAAACAGAATAAGTCCAAGCAGAACCAGTGCTGCTGTAATGCCGGAAAGGCGGGTACGGCCTCCGGAATTAATGTTGATCATACTTTGGCCAATCATAGCGCAGCCGCCCATACCTCCAAACACGCCATTGACACTGTTAGCGACACCCTGGCCGATACATTCGCGATTGCCGCGTCCGCGGGTGTTTGTAATTTCGTCAATTACCGTAAGCGTCAGCAATGACTCGATTAGCCCGACGGCCGCCAGGATCAAGGCATAGGGAAAAATGATGCTCAGCGTTTCCAGGCTAAAGGGTACCGCTGGAATGGCGAAACTGGGTAATACGCCTTTCAGGGATGCCGTGCTTGCCTGCTCTGCGGGTAATTTATCGCGTACAAAATCAATAACCGTTCGGGCTTCCAGATCCAGGCCGATGACTAGCAGGCTGACGGTAATAATCGCTACCAGCGAAGCCGGTACCGCAGTTGTCAGCTTGGGCAGAAAGTGAATGATAGACATGGTAAGCAGAATCAGACCGGCCATAATATAGAGGGCTTCGCCCTGCAGCCAATGAAGCTGGCCGCTGCTATCTGCGACTTTAAATTGCTCCAGTTGGGCGAGAAAGATGACTATTGCCAGCCCGTTTACAAAGCCAAGCATCACCGGGTGAGGCACCATTCGGATGTATTTACCAAGCTTCAGCACACCGGCGCTTATTTGTAATAAGCCGCTTAGCAATACCGCTGCAAACAAGTACTGCACACCATGCTCCGCCACCAGGCTTACCATCACCACCGCAGTTGCGCCGGTTGCGCCGGAAATCATGCCGGGGCGTCCACCAATCAGCGCGGTGATCAGGCCCATCATAAAAGCGGCATAGAGGCCCACCATGGGCTCCACCCCTGCAACAAAGGCGAAAGCGACCGCCTCGGGCACCAGTGCGAGTGCGACGGTTGAGCCAGACAAAACATCGGCACGAACGCTCACCGGGGAGCGTGACATCAGGTTAAACATATTTTGGATTGTTACAACGTTGAAGTAAGGCGGGGGTATTCCGCGAGAGGCGCGCATATTAGCAGAGCCTGTAGATCAGTGTTAGGCCCTGCTTAGACTATTTTTAGCCCAATGCTCAGCGTGGCTGCGCTATTTCTCAACTTTAGCCAGCCACTTGTCCAATTGTGCAGCAAAAGCCTTCCTGTCGTTGTGGTTAAGGGCGGGAGGCCCTCCTGTTTGAACGCCGCTGCTGCGCATGGTTTCCATAAAATCCCTCATGCCAAGCCGAGGCTTGATGTTTTCCCTGGTAAACAGCTCCCCTCTTGGGCTTAAGGCCTTGCCACCTTTGCTGATCACCTCATCAGCCAGGGGCAGGTCACTGGTTATAACAAGGTCTCCAGCGTTAAGGCGCACAACAATTTCGTTGTCAGCGACATCAAAGCCGTAGTTTACCTGCAGGCTTGTTATGTAGGGGGACGGCGGTACTTTTATATATTGATTGGCGACCAAGGTCAGTTCGGTTTTGGTTCGTGTCGCGGCGCGAAATAAAATCTCTTTTATCACTACCGGGCACGCGTCTGCATCCACCCATATTTTCATTGTGTTTGAGCTACCACTTGATAATGTATTCGAAACCGGCCGCGAGGGAGTCCGGGTTGTCGTCATTATACTGGCTGTAGCGGTATTCTGTGATGATATGCAGGTTGTCGATTACGCGAAAGCCTATTTGTGTTTCCAGGTAGGTATGGCTGTAGTCGTCGCTGTCCGCTACCGTTTCACCAAAGGACTGGTCTGCAAAGCCACCCCAATACAAACGATCGGTAAGGTAGGGGAAGTAAAAACGCCAGACGTGTTCCATTTGCCACACGTCGTCGTCCGTGTGGTCCATTTGGTAAAGATGGAAATTAATAGAGTAGCGCAGGTGAATGGTGTCAAAAAAGGACCTCATAAATTCCGTATCGTTAAAGCGCCACCTGAAACCAAAGCGCAAACGGTCATTTTCATCACCGCCGCGCATGTTGTGCTGAACCGTCAGGTCAAGGGGGTTATTATCGGCAAGCTGCCAGCGAACATTCTGCTCAATGTAATAATTGTTGGTGTCTTCGAACTCTGAGCGGTAGCGCTGATTATTGGTGCTCACTAAAGCGAAATAACTGAAGCGGTTCGGTAGGTTCGACCCCATATTGAGGGTGTAAATGGAACCATCGGATTTATCTACAAGAAAGGGGTAGAAGTTAAAATCAAAAAAGCCGCCAGTAGAGTTTTTTACCAGTTCTCCATGTGCTAATCCGGAAATAAAGCCAACAACAACGAGCAAGATCTTAGTAAAACCGCGCATAGTGATTTCCCTGTTAAGTATATAAAAAAGTAAGCTGCTTTTATTGTAGTAGAGGTTCTGGAATATGGACGCCGTAACCTTGAGCGAGGTCTACACCGATTTCCCTTAGCATGTTTATGGAAGCCTGGGTTTCCGCATATTCCGCGATGGTAGTAATACCCATAATATGGCCAATGCGGTTGATGGTTTCTGTCATGGCTTTATCGACATGGTCGTTGGTAATGTTTTTAACAAAGCTTCCGTCAATTTTCAGAAAGTCTACAGGGAGTGCTTTAAGGTATCCAAATGAGCTTACGCCGGTGCCGAAGTCATCCAGGGCAAATAAAAACCCCAGATTTTTACAACCTTGAATAAACTCAATAGCGCTATTGAGGTTGTTGATGGCAATGGTTTCCGTTACTTCAAAACAAATAGCTCGCTCTGGAATGTTGTAGGCCTCGGATTTTTCCTCAATAAATTCCAGTAAGCCCTTTGTATTGAGGGACGCACCGGAAATATTTATCGCACACGTTAAGGGCCGGCCATCGCGCTGTTCAACAAAGGTGTGATAGAGAGAGAATACGCGGGCGATCACCCAGCGGTCGATATTTGGCATTACACCATAGCGTTCTGCCGCTGGCAGGAAGCTGGCGGGGAGTACGATATTGTTGCTTTCGTCGAGCATGCGCACCAGAACTTCAAGGTGTTCACGATCATCGAATGCTTTATTTAGCGGCAGGTAGGACTGGTAATATAGCGTGAAACGATCAGCGGAAAGTGCTGCATTTATACGCGTAATCCAGTCTGCCTGTAGTCGGCGTTCATAGGCATCGGAGTTGCCGGTTTGATAAACACATATCCGGTTTCGGCCTTGTTCCTTTGCCATGTAACAGGCGGTATCCGCCATGGTAAGAATTTCTTCACTGGCAGCTGAACCGTCAACGATTGCCAGGCCGATGCTTACCCCAAGGCTGAAAACCTGAGTATTGTGTTCAAACCGGAACTCTTCCACCGTTGAAAGCAGTGTCCCGGAAATTCGCTCTGCCTGATTTAGCGGGCAGTCTTCCAGCAGCACTGCAAATTCATCGCCACCGAGGCGTGCGAGGGTGTCGGTACCGCGCACCAGCTCAGACATGCGTGCTGAGAGACTGATGAGAAGCTGGTCCCCAGCGGCATGTCCGGCGGTATCATTTACCACTTTGAAACGGTCCAGGTCCATAAAGCAAAGTACATGCTGGCTGTGGTTTTTGTTGCTTCGCATGATCGCTTTTTCCAGACGGTTGGAAAACTCCCTGCGATTCACAAGGCCTGTTAGCGCATCGTGTGATGCTTCCCAGGAGAGCCGCTGCGCGAGACCTCGTTCTTTGCTGACATCGCGAAGGGTGAGTACACCTCCGTTGATCTGTCCATCAGAGTTGTGCATTGGCGAGGCAGTGTAGTCCACCGCAATGGTGGTGCCGTCGCGCCGCTGTAAATCGGCTTCTACCGGGTTGGAAATGGCTTTGTTTTTTGAAAAGGCGGGTTCGAACGGGTCCGGCAGAGGCGTTGCATTGGCTGCATCATAGAGGTTAAAGACACTCTGCAGCGGCAATCCCTCTGCGTCCTTTAATGTCCAGTCACACAGGCGTTCTGCGGCTCTGTTAAGAAAACGAACGGTGGTTCGGTTGTCTACGCTAATTACGGCATCACCGATGGATTGCAGTATTACCTCCACTTGCTCTTTTTGCTCCGCCAGGGCGGCTGATAAACGCTGAAGTTCCAGCATTGCATCTTCAAGCTCAGCTTTTGATACCGTTGTATTTTGCAGTTCTTCCATTAGCTGGTTGAAAGCAGTGCCGAGCTGCCCCAGCTCGTCCGATGTTTCAACGCTTGCTCGTCGGGTTAAGTCCAGCGGCGCTTTTCGCAAGGTGACGACTGTCGATAACAGCTCGCTTAAGGGGCTGGTGACAAAGTGTGTAAGTGATAGATATAAAATGGCGAGGCCCGAGATTAATACCAACGCCCCCACCCAAAGGTCCATCCACAAGGTGCGTGCGATCTTGCTTGACACCAACTGAGCAGGAAATGAAACAATCACGCTTGCGACGTGAATGTTTTCCTGATCCATTGCTGGCATGGTAGCGTTGTGCCAGGTAAGCCTGTTGGTACTTTGGGTGATCACACCTTCGTGTCCGGTGACCACCGCCTGCAGCAATTCGTCTGCCAGTGAGGGGCTGACGCTGTCACTATGGAACACCACCCGGCCTTGCTTGTCTGCAACAAAAGCCAGTTCAATCCCTGAGTAGGAGCTGACAACCTCATTGCACTGTTCTTCAAAGCCGACGATATCGTCGATTCTGAGGCCGAGTTGTAAAATTCTCTCCAGCTGAATGGCCAGACTTTTGGCGATAGCCACCGAGCGTGACTGTAACGCTTCTTCGTAATCGCGGGCAGACTGCTGGGCGCTGGTAACAATAACAGCACCGATAGCTACCATAATCACTGCTGTCGCAATGACTAGAATCTTGGTTTTAAGCGTAAAACTCACTTATTCCACTCAAAATCCTTAATCACCTGGGAGGAAAGCAATATGCTGGTTTTAATATTTATACCCAGTTTTTTTGCTCTTGCCAGGTTTATCACGGGTACACCTTTAGCCGTAGCCTTGAAGGGTATGTCACTCGGTTTTTGTCCATCCACTAAAATCGCTCTGGCCATTTTCCCTGCTGCCAGGCCTTGTTCATGACCTGAAACGGTAACGGCTGCCAGCGTGCCATGATGAACACGATCCACCCAAAAACCATAGTCCGGTAAATGGCTGTTTTCGGCAGTCCATCTAAGAACCTGATGGTAGGGAACATTATTGCCTTTTTCATCTCTGAAGTTGAATATGCCAATCAGCGCGACAGCATCTGCTTCCGTCTGATAGTGTTCCATTTTCTTCTGAAATTCTGCATAGGTTTTAATCACGTCCCAGGCGACTACCTCTATCTCGGGTAATTGTTTCAGCCCATTTTGCACTCGCTGTTTAATGGGCGGCCACATGGGGGCATCGTCAAATACCACTGCCAGCTTCTTCACGTTCGGGTCAATAGCTCTGATCAGGTTGGTCGATTCAACAAAATGTTCGTGCTCAACCACGCCTGTAATATTGGCGCTGCCAGCGAAACCGTAAAATTCTGGGTCTTTGTTAACACCACTGAAGACAAAGGGGGTTTCAGCGTTGATATATGCTTTGCTTACAAACTGCTGGGCATCGTCGTCGGTGGTGTAAACCAGGTCGGGTTGCCACTGCTCAATGAGCGCTTTTGCTTGTTTCGCTTTCGCTTTTTTCGCCTCGGTAGTGCTGTTGTTTTTGGTATTCATCTGGAACACTTTGTATTCCACATGTTCAAGGGCCAAGCCTTCTTTGAAGCCCTGGAACTGGTCATCGGTCCAGCGCCATGGTGAGTGATAACTCATTATGTACAGAATTTTTAGTGGAGCTTTTTCGTGAGGAGCCGTTTCGCTATGGGAAAGCGAGGAAAATTGGCAGATAAAAACAAAAACAGACGCCAAAAAACTCAGGCGAAAGCAGGAGCGAGATATAAGCATAAGTCCATGTCCGTTCAGGTTTCAATAACTGCATTGCGGGGCGTAACTATATCGTTTTTTTCTATTCCCACAATGTAGGGTGACAAATAGTGGCGCATAAATAAATATAGCAAACGGTTGCAAGTCCGCGTTGTGTATAGCTTAACAAATTCGCACGCGTTTTCGATGAACTTCGGACGATCTTTTTAAATCACTTGTTTAGATGTTCTGGTTATAAGGTGCTTGGTGTGCAAGTGCACATACTGGATGCTTTAGTGGTCGGTAATATTGGCGCTTTTTCAGTATGCTGGCGCTCAGAACGCGAGCGATCTTATTGAGCTTGAAAAGCCATAGTTTAAAACGTGCGTATTATTACTTTCAGTGATCTTTATGGTCAGAGGCATACATTTGTTTAGCGTTTTTCAATCATCCAGCTCCTGCCGTAATGCTCTTTCGACAGCTTTGGGGGAGCCGGCGAATCTTGCCAGCAAAAAATACATGGTGGGAATCAAAAATAAACTGAAAAGTGTCGCAACGGCGACACCAAAAAATAAGGTAATGCCCAAAACCTCCCGGGTTTCTGCACCGGCACCTGAAGAAAAAATCAGCGGCAGGGAACCGGCGATGGTGGTAAGGCTGGTCATAATGATGGGGCGCAGACGAACCGCACTGGCTTCTACAACAGCATCATAAACGGATTTGTGCTGATCCTTTAACTGATTGGCGAACT
>CAJIBL010000871.1_pt1 | contig 25735 bp, 29 predicted proteins | sample 9199351 | NCBI WGS metagenome assembly CAJIBL01 (sample SAMEA7708304, study PRJEB35096) | sediment metagenome | biome: marine neritic benthic zone biome [ENVO:01000025]; feature: sediment [ENVO:00002007]; material: shallow marine sediment [ENVO:03000034] sea grass bed [ENVO_01000059] ...
ATATACACGCATGTTTTAAACCGAGGGGGACGTGGTGTTGTGAGCCCAGCAGATGAATTATTAACTTGGCAATAGTTATTGTTAAGCTAATAGGCGGCGCACGGAAGCGCCGCCATTGCCCGCAGGGCAATGTAAGCCCTTGAAATACAAGCAAATTCACACATTTGCGCCAGTATTTCAAGGGCGTGCAATTAAATAGATAGGATCATCTATTTAATTGCCCGGTTAATAGTACACTTGATCATGGTTACCAACATCCACAAGGATGATGTCGTTATCTCGTATTAGCATTTCAAGCACTATGCGGTAACTCATGTTGATTGACACGGAAGACAAACCGCTTAGCCGGCTTTGAAGACCATGAAGCCGCAATGACGGATGGTGCGGATTCACCTCCAGCAGCTCCAAGACCTTCTGGTATTGATTGCGCACTTCCGGGTGCTTTCGTAGGAACTTTTTTGCTTTCCTGACATAGCTCTCAGGGTAAATAAGCCTATAAGTCATCCACTACCCGCTTCATGTGATCCGCAACACTTTCGGTGGTGTAACGCCCCGCCTCAAGGTCAGCCTTGGCTTCTTGCAATGCGACCGCCAATTCATATTCACGTAGCTTCGCGTACTTCTCTACCTCCATTACCACGTAGCGATCTTGCCCTCTCACGGAGATAATAACCTCTTCACCCACCTTTAAACGGGCTTCCACAACGGACACCCCTTTGGTTTTCAGCTCGTTAGCTGTCACAGTGTTCATATTGTCACCTCTGGCATCGAAAATACTCTTAACAATACGATTAAGAGTACCATTAAACGTACGATTTCGACACCCACCAGCTAGATTTATTGATCATTAGGCATTAGGCCAACCAAGTGGTGCACTTCGAGTTGAATTCGCCAAGTACCAGAGCAGCGAGGCTCACGCTGGTCTCCAGTTTTGAGTGCACTGGTCGTTTCCTTTAAATTCTTTCCTTTAATCTGACAAATGTAGTAACATATCTACATTCATTAGACAGGAGTAACCAATGTCCACTTCCAATATGACAAGCAGAGAATTTAATCAGGATGTGAGTAAAGCTAAGCGGGTCGCTACGGACGGGCCTGTTTTCATTACAGATCGAGGAAAAGCCGCGCATGTGCTAATGACAATAGAAGAGTACGAAAGGATCACAGAAAAAGGGAAAGACATCATTGAACTGTTAGCAATGCCCAACGCTGGAGAAATCGATTTTGAGGCGCCTAAAATAACTTCAGAGCTCTATCGCTCAGCTGACCCTTCATAATGTACTTGCTCGATACCAATGTGCTTTCGGAGCTGCGTAGAGCAAAGTCCGGCAGTGCTAATACTAGCGTCGTAAATTGGGCAAAAAGTGTACCAGCGATAAGCCTTTATATTTCTGCGATTAGCGTTCTTGAGCTGGAAACTGGTGTTTTGCTCGCTGAGCGTCGCGATAAAACTCAAGGCGAGATGTTGCGCTGCTGGCTGAACGAACAAGTACTACCTGAATTTTCGAAGAGGACATTAGCCGTAGATCTGGCGGTTGCCGTGCGATGCGCCAAACTCCATGTGCCAGATCCAAAATCAGACAGAGACTCACTAATAGCAGCAACCGCCCTGGTACATGACAAAACTGTTGTAACGCGTAATACCAAAGATTTCGAAGCAACGGGAGTAAAGCTTTTAAACCCATGGAATTAACTGCGTTTTCTTCTGGCAAGCTTGCGCAATACCCCCCTTCCCTGAACTTAACTCCCGCCCAAATACAACTCCCCAGAAACACCCTGCCCCCTTCCCCATTTACGTTTAAATACCTGGGCATAGGCGCGCATTTTTTCGACCGCACCGGCACAGCAGCCGTAACGCCTGCCAAAGTGCTGTACGTGGTTTAGCCATTTATCGGGATTAATGCCAAAGCGGGTAACAATGGCGGGAATTTCGGGAGGAATGTGGCCGCGTTTATCGTTGCGAATAATGCGGCCGGTGGCATCCACCAGGGCAAAATAATCCTGCCGTGTAAAAGGCAATGCAGAATGAATGGATACATGACTGGAGCCACAAAAAGGCATTAATGGCGCTTCAGGCTGCTCTAGCAAACCCAAATCGGCTTTTAAGGTTTGTTGTTTTTCTACCTTTTCGACAACTTTTTGCTCTTCACTATTTCGCACCGTGCAATGCTCCACATGCTCGTATAAGCGTTGCTGTATAGAGGTGAAATCGGAATCGACTATATCTTGTTCCATGCCTGCGCGAACGGGGTTTAAATCCACATAAGCCATGCAACTCAGCAGAGCAGCTTCATCCAACAAAGCCTGGCTTTTAAAACGCCCCTCCCAAAAACGGCCTTTACACTTTTCCTCTTCGTTAGCCATGCGGGCAATAGTTTCGTTTACGCCACGCATAAACCAACTAATACTGCACAAACGCTCGCGCCACTCTTCTATAATTTCATCCACTTTTTCGAGTGTTGCTTTATCTAAACTCTTTGGCTCTTTAAACCAGCGTTTAATTAATAGATTACCATTGAACAGCTGCAACCAACGCTCAACCACCTCTTCCTTAGTCCAGGTACTCGCTCGCGCTCTGTCAACATGCAAAACCACATGGTAGTGGTTACTCATTACTGCATAAGCGCAAATATCAATGGCGTAAACATAGGAAAGGAATTTAAGGCGGGAAACAATCCATTGTTTGCGATGCTCGTAACTTTCGCCGGTGGAGGCATCTGTACCGCACAAATACGCACGGCGAACACAGCGCACATAGCAGTGGTAAAAGGGTGTGGATTCCAGGGAGACTTGTTCTTTGCGGGCTTTGGTCATGCTATTCACACATAATGTCTACGTGGCGTTGGTCCAGGCAGGAAAGCATGAAACTGGTCATTGGCCCCATTTCACCAGACTCATAAAAACTCAACATTAAACGGTTAAACTCTATTTTTTTGGATGCAGGCAAGTTAATTGCAGGATAGCCTTCACTCAGCAGAAGACCATTCATCATAAAACGACCCATGCGCTTATTTACGTCGTAGAAAAACTGATTACATGCCATGCTTAAAAAAACAAAAATAGCGCGCTCGTAAATACCGCTTACTTTCTGAGCCTTCTCCACCATTGCATTAAAAGCCTCCGGTAATTCCTTTGCCGATGGAGGCATATAGCGTGTACCAGCAATTGTTACCTGACCGGAACGGAATTTACCCCATTCCAGCGCCTCCTCTTTCGCCGCGATTGAATGTAAAGCACATGCAAAGCCATCATTTAATTTAAAGCTGCCCTGCTCAACAGACTCAAATAAAGAATTCCAAGCCTCTACCTGGTTAAGCGCTATTTGCTGATCACTTAACTTATGACCACCAACAGTAATGCCCTCCATTAATGTTTGAATTTCCGGTAGGGTGAAATTAATCCCCTCCAGCAGAACGGCATCATGCACCAGCACGCCGACCTCCCTGCGGGCCAGCATTAATGCTTTTTTTATGTTTGGTTTAATATTTGAAATATTCACTGGGTACTCATTTAGCTTCAGGGCTTATAAACGGACAAATCAAGACCTTTAATGGGACTAAAGTGTCTCATGTTACCCGTAAAAAAATCAGCGATATCAAAGGTAACGACTTCTCCGCTTGCTTCACCCAAAACCGCTTGTTTTAGAAGCTTCCAGCCTTAGCCAGTAAAGATCATCCTGCTGAATTTTTGTCGCTCTGTTAAGTGTACCTATATACGTACCTATAAATGCCTAACTGGATCCATACTGGCATGCAGCAGACGCATAATTATGATTCCTTCTTTATTAATCATGTAATAAGCAACATGACTTGAAATTGGAAAGCTAAACAAACCAGCTTCTATAGAGTCTCTACACATTCCTACCTTTGGGTTTTCTGCCAAATTACTCAGCATAGTTTCGATGTCATCTAGATATTTAACAGCTTGAATGCTACCCCATTCAACAAGAGTAAAGTCTAAGATTTCTTCCAGATCCTTCTCTGCGCTGGAAGTAAATATTACCGCCCCCATACTGCCAGCCCGTTAGCTTTCGGAAGTACCTGAGAGCCTATTTCGCATGCGAGAATAAACGCTTTCTGCGCTAGACACCTTATCTGCCTTGTAATCTGCCACCCCTTCTTTAATCGCCGCCGTTAACTGCTGTTCTTTGGCAGCCAAGAGCCCCTCGTACTCATGAACAGAAAGAATCACAGCAACAGGCTTACCGTTGCGCGTAACGCCCACTGGCCCCGACTGAGACTTTAAAAGTAGCTCTCCAAACTCCCGTTTGGCGTCTGACGCCCTGTATGTATACATAAAACCTCCGAAAATGATCAGATTGATCATTTTAATCAGTTGGCCACCTCCCATGCAAATCGAGACTAGCACAATCAGGTAAAACTTACAATATTATGGATGTCCTATAAAATCCTATATTACCACAAGTATATGCTTGCCCTATTTTCGCTCCGTTGAACCACTTCAAACGAACAAGATAAATCAGCGTCGAATCTTTTCCAAAATTAGTTGCAATGCAAAAAGCGGTAAAAACAACTGCCTTCGCCACCGCCAAGGCTCTTGCGCCAACCGATACAACCACTCCAAATTATTATTTATATAAAACTCCGGAGCACGCTTTAAATTACCGGCAATTATATCAAGCGCCCCCCCACAACCAACAACAAAACCTTTGCAACTTTTACCAATAAGCTTGTTTGCGAATATTTCTTGTCTTGGAGAACCCATAGCTAACATTACGACTTGAGGGTCTGATTGCACTACTGAAGCAGTGATATCTTCTTCCGAGTTGTAACCGTGCATGTTTCCTACCAATAGAATATTCGGGTATCGCTTTTTTATGATCGACACACCCTTCTCATGAACATCAGCTTTCGCACCAACAATAAATACTCTTAGTTTTTCTCTGTTAGCTATCTCTAACATACGAATTGGCATATTAATTTTTTCAGAATATAATTTATGCAGCCACTTTATAGCCAACACCGCACCAGCACCGTCTGGATATGGAAAAGAAGATTTATCAATAACATCTTTTAACTTTTTATCGGTTTGGTATTTTCTAATCTTTTCTGCGTTAATAGCTACGGAGTAACCAATAGCGCCACTATCTAGAAAAGATAACACATGCTGCTCTAAATCATCTTCTGAAACTGCATAGCAAGGGCAGCCCATCAACCTAACTTTGATCAATTTAGCCACTTAACCACCCAACCGACCAACAAGCGAACCAACAATAACTTGAGAAGCCTTTCCGTTACCGTAAATAGATTGGTTAAATTTGCGTATCGATTTCGCTAAACAACCATTAGATTCGGCAATAATCAACTCTCTTTCCGCTCCTACCAAAGTATTTACACCAGCTTCAACCAACTCTACCCATTCAGTTTCTTCCCTAAGAGTTATACAATTCTTTTCAAAGAAAAAAGCTTCCTTTTGCAGCCCACCACTATCCGTCATCACAAACTTGCTATTCATTATTAACCAAACCATATTCAAATACCCTACAGGCGGAATTGTATGAATACTAGAAGCCAATTTCACGTCTAAACACTTAAGCTTTAACTTTGTTCTAGGGTGCAAAGGGATAACTAAATCTTCTTTGTTGGCAATTTCGTTCAAAGCTTCCACAATTGAAGTTAGCCTCTCAGTGTCATCGGTGTTTTCCGCGCGATGGATAGTACACAAAATATAATTTTCGACAGAAAATTCATCTGGCTTTTCAGCTAGGTTCTTATAAAAAAAAGCTCCATCCTGCATCACATCACCAGAGAGAGACACTTCAACATTGGAGAGCAACACACCTTCCTTTTCCAGGTTCTTCATTGCTGCCTCAGTAGGGCAGAACAAGAAGGAACTCACATTATCGGTTAGAATTCTATTTATTTCTTCCGGCATCCTCTTATTAAAACTACGCAATCCGGCTTCTACATGGGCAATTTTTATATGTAATTTTGATGCAGCAATTGCGCCAGCCAAGGTAGAATTAGTATCGCCATACACTAATAACAAATCAGGCTGCTCGGCTATTAGAACCTCTTCAATTTTTTCAATCATTTGACCGGTCATTGCACCATGACTTTTACCACCCACACCAAGAAAATAGCCTGGCTTCGGAATCTTCATTTCGTCAAAAAACACATCACTCATATTTGCATCGTAATGCTGCCCAGTATGGACAATTACTTCTTGGACTCCATCGTGCTTAGCAATCTCCCGACTAACACTTCCGGCTTTTATAAATTGCGGCCTAGCGCCCAATATTGTTAATATTTTCATCTATTACCCTTTATCCTTTAGCACCATTTTCAATCGGTCAACTAATGCAATTAGTTTTCGCTTGTCCACCTGGCCACTTAAGCCAAAATACTGTATAAACTTTGAGTCTTCATATCCACCCTGCCCGACTTGATTATAATGGGGCATATAGCCAACACATTCACCTGTACATGAAATAGGAAACAAGAAACGATCATTTGAAATATGTAAAGACAACTCATCATAATAAAGACTCGAAACTTCGCAATTTGCTGAAACAACAACGAGACTTCCAATATATATTACTTTAAATGCATATTCTAACGGCAATCGATCATCTCTAACCCCAATTTCGCCTGCAATATCACACGTACGAATCTCGAGATAATCACAATTATCCATATTGTCTAATCTTTCTATAGTACCCGACGACGACTCTTGTACGATCTTACTAAGGTCTTCTTCGCTTAAAACAGGATAAGAGGGCCCAAGCAAAAGATTTCTAATACTGCGTTTTATATTGAACCCGGCACGCTTCACCATATATAGCTTTAAATCAGCACCAAAGCCATGAACACCTACAAATTCACGGCCATTTTCTAAACATTTTTTTTCATACAACGAATAAATATCCCTAGAGCACCCATTTTTTATATTAGTAGGGTGTGTAAATACAGACATAAAAGTAATACTTCTATTACTAGTCTTTACACTCATCGAAATACCAATACAATCACTTATCTTTTGTTTTGAAGGGAACATAACTATCCCACCAAATATCAATCTAAGCTTCTTCTTGATTTTTTGATCGCCCGCTAACACTCTTGAAACATCGAAAAATGGCCGCCGCAGAGCACGTCGTCTCAGGGTAACATTTCTCGAACTTAGCCTCTCAACATGAATAGACAATACAGTTTCTACTTTCAACAACGAATAATTTTCGACAAATCTAGTCAAGCCAATTAAAAGTGAATTCAGATACTCATTATTTACACTACCAAAGTAAGAGTGGTTGTTCGACAAGTTAGGTAAACTATGAGAGTGAGTAGCGGATACAAGCAATAACTTACCGGGCAATTTATCCAGTATCTTGACTATTTTTGCTTCTAAATCTTTGCCTATATACAAACAATCAATAAATACAAAATAGAAAGTATCACTATCATTCAAAAGTGTAATAATTTTACACTTCGCTTCACTATCGGAATCAGCCGGAGTGACTAGCCTACCACCGGAGCATGCCAGCACTGAATTCACAATAGGCTTTAAAGAAATCTGATAAAAGCTAACTTTCATGATTAGCAACCAATTTACTAGGTGTAAGGGCTTTAAATCCAGAAATTAATGCACCCAACACAAAAAGCTTCGCAATTACGCCAAAGGTATACGGTATTTCCATTTGCATTCCGTGTAGAATTAGCAATATAACGAAAAGATCTGCTCGAAAAAGAATACCTCGAAACATTTTAATTAATATAAAAGTGCTTTCAAATATTACTATTTGCAATATATAACCCAGAATACCAAAAGCCAAAAAGGATTCAACGACTAACCCAGGATTAATACCGACAAAAACATTCTCCCTTATAAAACCATAATGAACGCCAAACTTCCTAGTATTTCCACTGTAATCATTTAGCCCAAACGTATACCCAACCCTTTCAACTATATTTTCTAGTGTTTGAGGATCAAAGGAGAAGTCATCCTTTTCCATAATAGCTAGAACCATGTGACCGGGATTAAAAAGCCTACTTAGAATAGCTCTAAACACACGAGCCACATCGAAGTCAACGCCAGTCCTTATGACGGTTACAACCATAAATACAACTACGAATAAAACGGTATATATGAATAGTTTCTTCTTAATTGAGCCTGAAAGGCTCGTAGTTACACTAAACAAACCCAACAGCAGTATAGGTATTAAAATCGACGTACGACGCCCTTCCATTAGGGCGATAAACATAGATAAGCAAAAGCAAACAAATAATATTATAGGAACGCCAGACAACCCTCTACTTTTTCGCGAAAAGTGATATATACAGGCAAATAAGAATAAAACTATGTGTAAGTTTATCAACCTTATATATACAGTCATCTCTCTTTCAAAGTTTCTAGAAATCTTCAAATCCGAGATATCCATACTAACTAAAGATATACCGACCACAAAGCCAAGTAGCGCAACAACAATTGGAGCTGTATTCGTAAAGTAGCCAACTTTTGTTACTTGGAACTCCGTTATGAAGTGGACACGAACCCATAAATAAATGGTGGCAGGCAAAGTCAACAAAACACTCATAAATAGTGACTCATAACCAAATTGTCCGGGCCTGATATAAAAGAAGAATAGCGGTATAGACAGTACGAAAAGACAAAGGTAACCATACTTTAAGATTTGGTAAGAATTCATCTTAATTTTTTAAGCAGCTTTACAACTGCAATATAAATTAAACTTAAAGCGGGCTTAGGATCTTTTAAGCTAAATGGCTCAATAATATACCCATTACCTATAAGAGCACCGATATACTTCCATGGGTTCATATAAAAACGCTTCTGCCCCAACAAGCTTATGTCACTAAGAGGCCACCACAGCAGTATATCATCAAGATAATTTTGCGATAGCCGATCTAATGCTTTCGACCGCTTTCCATTATATTCGTTGTAAACGAATTCAGGCATATTTATACCGCATCGTTGCGCCAAACTAATTGAAACACTGAAGCGGCCATTAATCTCTAAAAACTTATATGTTTTATCTCTTTCGTCATACTTGAACTGGACGCCCACGATGCCTACATATCCAATCGATTCCGCAAGCTTAACTGCATGCTCCACCATTTGTTGATTCCACATGCTAGAAGATAGCGTGGTTGAGCCATACAAAAATGCTGATCTAATCTTGTCATTTGCAGCTACTGCCACTACTTTACTGTCCATATTTAAGACTAAAAGTACGGCAGAAATTTGATCGATATCACCAGGCAAAAATTCTTGCAAAAGCAATGCACCCATAAACCCATCATATAAATCATACGCATCCAAAACTTCTTGCTTCGAGTGGCATACAACTCCTTTTGTTCCAAATTTCTGATTAAACTTCCTTGAATAGCTACTTTTTAGGAATAGTGGAAAACTGATAACCTGATCATTATTCAAAACCTCAGTAAGCTCAGCGTAGCTGCCAACCCTCTCAGTATTAATAACGGGAATACCGTTAGATTTTGCCACCTCATTCAGTAACTCTTTATTAATAACCAAACTAACAACACTCCAAGACGGAAATGTTGGCTTTGCTACCTCACATAAACTCTCGCATTCCTTTGATAACAATACCAATGCATCGTCGTTGCCAGCAACCATTAGAGTAGGCTTAATATCAAAGCTGGACTTTATCCATTCAACTATTTTTTCTACGTATTTTTCTTCATGAGTATCTAAAACATACACCCCAGTAACATATCTTGAGCATGTACCCACCCCACTTCCTGTTTCGGAAACAATATAAATTTCAGTCGCCAGATCTTTCAACCCACGTATAACACCTAAAGACGTTATAGAGTCACCGAAAATGATAACTGGGCTTTTTTCACTAATCATCAAGACCTTCATCCACAGTAAACACCGACACAAATTCCATACAACATTAAAGTTACTAAACGGTAGCAACAGGCGTAACAGGCGAACCTGCTGCACCCTTCAACCTAAGTGGCGGTGCGGTTAAGAAAAATGAATTCCTATTGTGCTCTTTTAACCAAATAGCAAGCTCAGCAAGGTGCCACAACTCCCCTAAATGCATACCCAATTTAAAAATACACTGGTTATGAAGAGGTAAAGCTGAACCTTTATACCCTTCTGGTATTCTTTTACCGACACTTTCAATAGCCAAGTTATCTGAAACGATAGCGGCAATTCCAGATGTGGCTATCCAATCTAATAGCTGATTATCCCACCCGTCTAATACAGCACACTTGCTCTTAAGAGCAGTGTTTTCATTTTTTTTGTTTCTTAAAATCAGTTCATCAAGGCCAGTCCATAGGCACAAAATATCCCCTTTCTTAATATCTATCTTTTGCTTTTTTAAAATAGCCATTAACAAACCAAAACCGACCTCAACTCTCTCATCGGTACCAACCTCACTTTTCAGGTCAACAAGCACTGCGCGCCCCTGAACCCCTGTCATAGCCATGTTGTCAATACCTATTGGCAATAACTCATCAACACTTACGCACCTAACTGTTTCAGCCTTGTACCCATTATAATACAAAGGTTCGGGGCCAGAGCCACCATCAAATAAAGCCCCTCTATGGCACAAACCATCCCACTGCGTAGAAAACTGCAAATCAATTAATACAGCATCATCTGACCCAATATCGGTTAGCCTTTCATCTTTAGTATCCCAACGATAGTTATAGTATTCTGAGCCTTCTCTAATTATTGGCTTTAATCGGGGCTCTTTTCTGACAAAATTTAAAACGTTGTTACCTGGATAATCCAGTGGTAAGCTAAGACAAAAACGCTTACCAACTTTTATTTCCTTTACTGCTTCCAAAATTACATCATTACTTATCAGGTTTAACTGCCCTACCTTGTCATCCTCTCCCCAATCCCCCCAATTGGATCCTTCGGGTCGTTTTCGCCATCTTTTTTGTGAATCATCCACTTTGAAAACTCCTATAAATTAAGTGAGTTGAACTTTTTTTGGACCCTATCGATCATTGCACTTGTTGAACCAAGGTAGTTTCTAGCATCAAACATCTCATCAATTTCATCTTGATTCAGTTTCGATGAGATTTCTTCAAAGTGGCTTAAGGATTCTCGCAAGCTCAAATTATTTTCGATTGCTTTAGATGCTGCCCTGGTGACCAATTTATGCGCATCTCCTCTACCGATCTTCCTCGCTAATCCCATCATTACAGCTTCTGACATAATCAAGCCATTACCCAATTCAAGGTTTCTTAGCATTTTGCGCGCGTCGACTTCTAAATCTGCCAAAATTTCCTTCATTTTCACAAAAGCTCCAGATGCAAGCAAGAATGCATCCGGAATGACTAACCACTCTAGCGACTGTCCTGCAAGAGCTCTTTCATGATCTTGATTCATTGCACTGATTTGAGATGACACAAGATCTCTAAGCCTGCTTGCATTCGCAACCACAATTGGGCAAGAAATTGGATTGCGTTTTTGCGGCATTGCGCTACTAGCGCCTCTTCCACTTTTATAAGGCTCTCTGACTTCATTAATTTCTGAAGCCATTAATGTTGAGATTTCTGATGCGATTTTAGATAAGGTTGCGCAAGTTGATGCTAACCAAAATACCAATTCACACCAACTATCTCTTGCCGTATGCCACGTTATAGAGGGAACACCAAGATCCAATTGTTCAGCCAACTTCTCCAAAACTTGAATACCATCCTCTCCAAGCGCAGCCAAATTTCCGACTGCACCTCCGAATGAACATACAAGAGCATTTGCCTTTACACTTTTTAGCCTTTCAAGGTGTCTATAAATTTCATCAAGCCACACCGCTGCCTTAAAACCAAATGTTATTGGGGCAGCATGCTGTTTAAAGGTTCGACCCGGCATTACCGTGAACCGATGCTGCTCTGTTAACTCATATATACTTTTTGCTATTATTACTAAGTCCGCCTCTAAAATACTAACAGCTTGCTTCATTTGTAAAGCGAGACCAGTATCAATTATATCTTGAGTTGTCGCCCCCCAATGAACCCACTTAGCACTTTCAGGGTCACACAATGCGTTTAATTGTTTCACTAAGGGAAGTATAGGAAAACCTACTTTGATATACTGCTCTTTCATTCGTACTAGATCTAAGTTGTCGACCTTGCCAACCTCTTCAATTTTTGTACTTGCGGCGTGAGGTATAAGTCCTAGCTCACTTTGAACCTTTGCTAACGCAACTTCGCTATCTAACCAAGTTTGAAACAGCCCTTTATCCGAAAATATATCGTGCATTTTTGAGTTGGCAAATGAACTACCAAAATAATCTGAATAAATCGACATACAGATTAAACCCCTCGCTTACTCATGAATTTAGCTTTTTCTTCTAACGGTATCATTTTCAAAATAGGCATATCTTTACGCATCCCCTTCTTGATTCTAACTTCAATGAAATTAGGCTTACCGCATTCAAGCGCCCTATTTAGGTTCCCTCTGATTTCATTTTGATTTGTTACATACCCATCTAAAGTGGAATAACCAGAAGCTTTGGCTACAGCGGTAAAATCTATACTATGACCGACCGAATCTTGGCCGCCTACCGATTCATGCACCCCGTTATTAAGAACAATATGGGTCAAATTCGTAATCTGATGTGATGCCGTTACCGGCAGTGATCCCAAATGCATTATTGCAGCAGCGTCACCATCCAAACAAATCACATGTTTCCTTGGACTTCCAGACGCAATACCAGCAGCAATTGATAATGTGTGCCCCATGGCCCCTACGTTTAAAAAGTCCTGACTATGATCCCCGCCAAGCTCCTCTCGCATTGCATGAAGTTCTCTCGTAATACGCCCCGTAGATGCTACAAAAACAGTATTGGCAGGTGAATGATTTAGAATTGCTTTTATTGACTCTTCACGACTTAGCTCATATTTTTGCACCGCATCTTCAAAGCCGGCCTTTTCCCTTTTTGCTAACACTCCTTTTCGCACAAGGAGTGCTGTAGGGGTATTTGTATCTTTAGATTCTTGAACTGCCCACTCAAACTTGCTTAAAGTTTCGGGTTCATTCTCGTCCAATATTTTGTACTTAATTCCCAATGAGTCTAATAAGACCGGAGACAATTCTCCTTGCCGCTGATGTTGCGGCCAATCTCCGCTTCCAGGCTCCCCTCTCCAACCAATTAGTAGTACCATAGGAATAGAGTATACGGACTTATCAGTTAACGAAATGAGTGGATTAATAGCATTGCCCATCCCAGAATTCTGCATATAAACGAGGGGGATACTACTGGTAGAAAGATGATATCCAGCGGCCAGACCAATTGCATTACCTTCATTCGCAGCAATTAGATGTTTACCCTTCTCCCAATGCTCATCAATTCCAAGACAAAAGTCATTTAAAAGCGTATCCGGTACACCAGTAATGTACTCTACACCTTGATTCTTTAATATTGAGTACACTTTTTTCAAATCTATCATAAACTGGCCCTTTAACTAAGCACCTATCAATTGTAATAAAAACTATTTTTTAACTTTTGTTAAAGTAAACAAATCAAGAATTGATTTAACATCTATAACTTCCCCATCCCAAATCATTGCAAGAACGTGATCTGCAGCTAAAGGTAAACTAGAAAAATTAAAGCAATCAATTAGCTTGTTACGAATAGCAACATTATTCATCGGCTTTTCTTGGGAACCACTAGCATGTTCAATGCTTGAACAAAAACTATCACCACTATTTAAAACAATTTTGACGCTAGCTGATTCACACTCAGGAAATAAATCCGAGTAATCTTTTCTTTCTTTAACAAAGACCTTGGCCATTAGACCAGACTGGATAACCTGTGTAATTGTATTAGTCTCATATTCCTGCAACCCCGCTTTATGGTGCATCAGTGCAGTAACTACACTATATGGGATACTCATTTTTGCAGAAGAACTATGTGCAATATTTATATGGTCGTGATTATCAATCGCTAAACCGTATGTTTCTATCTCAATCGATTCTATTTCATCTAACGAGAACTGATTGATTTGAAGAATGTTAAGAGTACACTCAATAGCCGGATGGCAATACCTACATGAAGCATATGGCTTGTTATATACACGGTTTATCGCCAAATTTTCGCTACCAAAAACCTCATCCAAATTTGAACTTATAGTGCAAAACCTGTCAAAGAAGCCGAACTTTCCACAAAAAGCATCTTCGGAAGCGTGAAAACCTGCTTTAGCTAGCATGTATGATGAAATAGCAACTTGTGTAGCAAACCCAACATTAACAGACTTTAAATTTGAGCCGCCCTTTAAAGCCGACAATGTTCCTTGTGAGTAGTTTGCGCTAATATTTAGTGCTTTGACGCAAAAATCTATGTCGTTATTATTTATTACGGATAAAGCAGCTATCGCCCCAAAAACTCCGCATGTAGCGGTTGCATGGTAACCTAATTTTTTGTGGTTTGGTTGGATTACTTCAGCAAGCAAAGTACAGACTTCATACCCAATTACGATTGCTCGATAAAGCTGAGCACTTTCAATTTTATTTGGTGCGTGACACAATATTGCACTAAGTATAGGGCTGCCAGGATGAATGATCCCACTTATAACCCCATCGTCCAGCTCGGCATAATGAGAAGCTGTACCGACTATCAGCGACTTTAAAGTAATACAGGTTATACCACTCAACCCAACATCAGCACCTTGACCTTGCCCCTCACTGTATAGGTCTTCTAATAAACTTTTTGATTGACAAAAACCCGCAGCAAGAGCAGCCAACGAATCGGTCATTGAGCGCTTGGCTGATATAATATCTTGTTCAGCAAGTTGAGTATCAACTTTATTAAATATCTCGCTTATAAATTTTTCTATATTCACTTAATTTCCACCCCCCTAAAATACGCGGGGCAGCTACTCTTAACTTCACTCCAACACGACTCAAATACTTGCTCCACCTCACTAGGCAGAGCAGAACTGGAAAGCACGGAAATATTACTATTAAGCTGATTTACTGATGACACACCTAGTAAAATTCCATCGTTTTCAGATAGAACTGAATTGTAGTTCAACCACCGAAACGCAGATTCAATAATGGACAAATTATTTTTACCTGAAATAGACTGTAATTGATCCACAAGCCTAAACACTTTCTCATTCCAATATCGGTCTTTATAGTTTGGCCTAACACTAAAACGACCGTCACTCACTGAATCCTTAAAACCACTATACTTTCCTGCAAGTATTCCACCGGCTAGCGGGTTGTATGCATAAAAATATAGCCCATACTCTCTAAGTGCAGGAATCAACTCAAATTCAACCAGTCGAGATAAAGGATTATATAGCCCTTGATATACAGAAGGGCTTACCCATCGATTCTCTTTGCAAACATGAAGAATTTGAACCATCTTCCAAGCAGAATAGTTGCTTAAACCTAGTTTATTGTATTTGCCAGTTTTGTATAAATCATTGAGTGCATCCAAAGTATCTAAAAGAGGCGTAGAATCATCAGGAAAATGTATATAAAGAGTGTCGAGCTTATCTAACTGTAGGCGGCTCAGAGACTCTTCTACTTGTTGATTTATACTCTCGCGATCAAGCCTGCCAGTAACCCTAGGATTAACTTTAGTCGCAACCTTATGACCAGTTACATTCAAATCTTTTAATATTCGGCCTAATATTAATTCAGATTGTCCATTATTATAAACATAAGCTGTATCAAACTCTTTCGCTCCCGTTTCAAGAAAACGCTCAACAATTTTGGTACTTTCTTTTAAGTCCGTTTGAACACCAAAATTCATAGTCCCCAAAACTAGCTTTGCCATTATTTTTCACTCACTTTTTAGACATTTTAGCAGCAGGGCAATAGCAATCTATCATACGCTTTACCAAAGACACCTGTTTAGCCCTGGCTTTAGCATCAGATTCTGTTGAATCCCAGCTATGATTCTTAGCTACAGAACCTCCAGTTTTAAGATATATTGGGGAGGCAATTCTAATCATTTCCGGTACTTCATAGTGGCGAATAAATCCGCCAGTCGAAGCCGGATTCTCAGTATGAATATCAATTGGAATGTCTATAGCTTCACGCATTGAGGACAGCATTTGCAACTGTATATCTCTTACAGGGTTTATAGAATTAGCACCGATAGACTCAAGCAGCCTAGCTGAACAAGGATTCGCATGACCGCAATGAGCTGAAACTTTAAAGTGAACATCTGGCGCCAGCTCCCCTTTTTGCCTTGCTTGGTCCAACAACCATAACAGCCCTTCATCATATACCAAAAAATGTTTGCAACCTTTATTTGACGCTCTTTTAATATCTTCTACCGCCCTTACAATTTGCTCCTGCCCCCTTAGCCTATACCCCATCCTTACACCTTCTGGAGTATTCACTGAAGCGCTTGTATCTGTTGTCGCTCTCGGTCCAACAGCGAGGACCAGCTCCACACTATGCTTAATAGACAGGCCTACCATTTCTTTAATTTCATCATCGGTAAGTGCCATAATGCCTTTAGTTTGAGTCACTCGATGTATCACTAGGCCCAATCGTTGAACCTCCTCAAGTAATGCCTTCATAACTTTCGGAGTCTGAATACCTGGAACTTCAAACCTATACTGAGCCCCATCGGGGAAACGTTTATCTGATGATGGCAAGCTATAATTATCACCTTGAGGCAAGCCAATTTGCTCCAAAAACTTTCTTGTTTTGTTCATATTCACCTCATCTACTCTTTAAACAACTCGAAATAATCGGAGTCACTTTCTATTACCCCGTAAGCCTTTGCTCTTAGCATAACCTTTTTTGCCCAACTGAAATGTGGACCTATCTCATTCATCTTATTATTGTTTTCACTTTTCAAAACCCCGCCAGAATGCGACACAATCTGTTTAGCATCGCAATATTCTTCTAAAGTTACTGCCTGCATAGCATTCACAAACTTAAGGTGCGTTGGGTGAATCACAGTTTTCCCAACCATACCGTTAGCTTTATCTAAAAGAACCTCTTTGAGAAGCCCGTCAACCGCATCACTAAATATTACATCCCTAGGACTCAGAAAATGATTTATATTCTTCGCTTCACGCTTTGCAACAATGGCTTGTTGGCTAGCCAAAAAATATTCCCATACCGGTGAAGAAACCACATACCCATCCTCTACTCTATTAAATATATTCAATATATCACTGACGATATCCCTCACCACCAAAATGTCGTAAATAGAAGTATTAATACTCCGGCGCAAACCAAAGAGAGAAGAAAAGTCGGTTCCACCAATCCTAATATTAAGAACAATATCCTTAAAGTTATTAAGTATTAATTTTAGCTTATCCAATTCGGCTATACGTGACTCAGAATGCGCAATTGTGTCCCCCTCCAAGATTGGCATCCCATACAAGCTGCAACCAAACCTTTGATTTAAATTCTCAAGCAACTCCAGATACTCATACGCATTCTCGCTGTAGAATTTTGGAAAAACAAAACCTGACAATAAATTTACATGCCGCCTTTCGAGCCTTCGCGAAAACTCGACAAATTGCTGAACATCTCTTACCCTCAGAAAAATAAGAGGCAGGTCGTCGACACCAACCTGATCATTCGTCAATGCTTCGTGCAAAATATCTAGCTGAGAAACAACATTACTCTCACCTAATGGCAAGTCTGCTGATGATATAGCGTCTTCAAAACACATTACCATTGACGTCAAACAAGGCATCGAGCGTTCTACTATTTTCTCAGCAATTTTTCTAGTACTGGGCATGTACAAAGTCCCACCTAAACAATACTGCAGCAGCTCTCTTTCAGTATTTTTATTAAAACAAACAGGTTCTTTATAAAACTGGATTTTACTGCACCTATTATGCTGCATTGATTCCACCACCCTTTCTTAAAAACATGTAGAAATACACCAAAACAGCTAACAAAGACAGAAAAAATGCCCGGAGCTTAAACTCCACTCCAACAAATGAAGAAATAATTAGCGGCGAACACAATGCAGCACCTACTACCAGCGCACGAAATAGTACTTTAGCTAACATATATGCTGAATTTTTTGACAAAACTGCTAGGTAAAACAAAAAGAACAACCTCCAGACAGCATTGACAATTGAAAACAAAATAATAGCGAACAAAGCCTCTCCATACATAAAGCCAGCAAATAATGCTGCCAACCTAGCGATAAGTAAGCTGGCATGAAAGTACATTGCCTGCTTTTGCTTTTCAAGCAGTGCGGTTAATGTCGTTAACGGTGAAGAAACAAATACTAAAAACAACCAAGGAGCCATCCAACTCGCATACGTACCGGCTACGCTCCAGCTTTTTCCAAACACAAAAGAAAACAACGCTTCCCCAGAAAAGACGACCAAAAATAAAAATGGCATTCCAACTTTGATTAATACAGTGCTGACTTTCTCAACCAAAATATCTAGGCACCCTGAGCGGAATGCATCCGGAGCCCTAGATAAAAAAACCTGCCCAACAGATGCTCCTATCAAAGAGGATGGTGATACTAATACTCGATAAGTTAACGCATATAGTCCCGCTGCCGCAGGACTAAAAAAACTTGCCAAAATTAATGGTGGCAACTCCAATCCCGCCACTCTAAAAAACCCACCAGGCAATGAAAATTTAGGAAACCGATCATATCGCACAAACAATTCTTTTAGGCTCGTATACGACACCCGACCTATACTCGGCTTAGAAATTCTTAAGCAATAGATGATCACACCCAGTAAATGCCCTAAAAATAGGGCTACCCCTCCTATGGAAGACAAAAAAAACTGTCCAGATATCGTAAAAGAAGACTGCAACACTTTCGACGTAGATATCTTTTTAAAATCCCTACTCCGAATTGCCCATTGTGTCAATGTATTAAACACTCCGACAAATAGAATTGCTGTAGGAAGCAGCCAAACGTAACCAGGACTGACAGCAGAGCCAAATATGCTCTGAATTTCGTCATTAAATAAAATTAGAGCAATTGATATAAGTATTGCGCTAAATACTGCAAAAATAATACTTATCACCACAAGGTCGGTGGCTTCAGATTTTTTTTCTGGCAAGGGTATAGCGAGTTCATACCGCAGAGTAGATACCATTGACATAATAGCTACCAAACTCAAAAATATGGCATAAGCCCCAAAATCACTTGGTGAATATATTCGAGTTAGCGCCGGTGCGGCCAACAGTAGTATAGCTTGAGAAAATGCGGTGCCGCCAACAAGCACACCAACCCCCGCCAGAAAATCGCCTTTTTTAAAAGCCTTTGAAATTAACCACTTCACAATTATACCGACACATTGCTCAGGTAAGGATGCATTGGTAAACTAAACACGTGATTTGCGAGCTTCGATGCCACCGGCAAATCGTCATCTAAATATCCTAGCGCTTCAAATGCTGTTTGTTGATGCATACAAGTTCTATAGTAAATCATTGTAGGAATACCTTGCTCTCCATACTTTTTCATAACTGCATCTCGGTTATCGGCTACCAAGGTATACTGCGCCCAAGAGCTCATGTAACCTTCCGGCACCAATGGAGCTTTATGAATAGCACTTAAGTATTGCGTATATTTTTCGGCGGCTTGGTTCCGATTAATAAGTTCTTGCGGGAAAACCTCTAGCTTTTCTAGTAAAATGGCGGCTTGAATTGTATCTAAACGACTGTTCATACCAATACGTACATTGTCGTATTTATCACTGCCTTTACCGTGCAACCGGTAAGACTCAAGCAATGATGCGTACTCATCGTTATCAGTAAACAATGCGCCACCGTCACCATAGCAACCAAGTGGCTTAGCAGGGAAAAAGCTGGTTGTGGAAATATCACCAAAACTACCCGCCCTTTTAGAATTAATTTCACCACCGAAACCTTGCGCAGCGTCTTCAATAACTTTTAAGCTGTACTTTTTTGCAATTTTTTTTATCGCTTGGTAATCCGCAGGCAACCCAAATAAGTCTACTGCTACAATAGCTTTTGGATTTAATATTCCTTTTGCTATAGTTTTTTGTATTTGTTGTTCCAAATGAACGGGACAGATATTGAAGGTTTCTGGATTAGAGTCGACAAAGACTGGCGTTGCTTTTTGAAATGCAACGGTTTCGGCAGTGGCAAAGAAGGTAAATGTCGGGCAGAAAACCGCATCACCTTCTTTTATTCCTAAAACTATCATCGCCAATGTCAAAGCGTCGGTACCATTAGCACAAGTTATTGCATGCTTAACACCTACGTACTCTGCTAAGTGAACTTCTAGCTCCCTTACTTCTGGCCCCATTATATATTTACCGTGGTCCAGAACCGTTTGGATACGCTTATCTATTTTTGACTTTAAGTGTTGGTATTGCGCCTGTAAATCAATAAACTGCATAACCTTACTTCTTTTTAGGTGTTGTTAACTACTTAAGCATTTAACTTAAGCATGCCATTATCCAATTGATAAGTTTGGCCTGAATGTGGGCACTTGGCCTCGCCGTTTCCGACAAGAGGCAAGTCTAGTTGTTCTCCAAATTCGCTCATCCAACCTACATGCCGAGCAGGAACACCAACCACAAGCGCGTAAGGCTGGACATCTTTATTCACTACAGCACCCGCGCCAACAAAAGCATGCTGACCGATTGAAACGCCACATACAACCGTACAGTTTGCACCTAAAGTTGCACCCTTTTTTACGGTCGTATTTCTGTACTCCATTTTACGTTCTATAGCGGAACGAGGGTTATATACGTTTGTAAAAACCATACTTGGCCCACAAAAAACATCATCTTCCAGATAGACATTATCATAGACAGAAACGTTATTTTGTATTTTGCAATTATTTCCAATAGCCACTTTATTGCCGACGAAAACATTTTGCCCTAAGGAAACACCCTCCCCAATCCTAGCCCCAGAACACACATGCGTAAAATGCCAAACTCGAGACCCTTCGCCGATCTTTGCACCCTCATCAACAATGGCGCTTTGATGAACGAACACTCCCATCATTGAGCCTTACTTACAAAAGGGTGCACGTCACCTGCATCAAGGTTGATCCCTGACTTTCTGATATGACTAACAATTTCTATACTCTTTCGAGCCTCTTCCAGCCCAAAACCACCACCACTCAGAATATCCTGATAGCTTATTGTGTGTAGATCTGTAAACCCTCCAGAAAATTCGATCTCCTTACCCTCAACAGTGATAGAACGATATGTACGCTGCCCAGAAGCTTTAACATCTTCTGGCAAGAAATCGTAATTAACAGACAAGAACCAACGAACACGCGCATGCTTAAATTCCAAATAACCTGCCGAAGCATCCTGACGCTTTAAGTGCACCTGGTTATCGACCAAATCGCCAAATATCCAACCCAACATATCATAGAAATGCACACCTATATTGGTTGCAATTCCACCTGATTTCTCGTTTTCGCCCTTCCATGAAGTGAAGTACCAGTGACCGCGGCTAGTTAGGTAAGTAAGATCCACATCAAATACCTTGCCAGGGTTAGCCTTTACCTCGGCGGCAACTGTTTCTTTTAGGGAAACAATACTTGAATGCAATCGCAACTGGAGTATGTTGTAGACTCGACGCCCTGTTTCCTCTTCTATTATTTTCAAACCATCAATATTGTGAGGGTTTAGAACCAAAGGTTTTTCACAAATAGCGTGCGAATTATTTTTTAGCGCGAAACGAATATGAGAGTCATGCAAATAATTAGGCGATGCAATACTCACATAATCAACCTGTGTACCCTTCCTTTTAAGTAAATCTATGTGACGATCAAAGCGTTCAAACTCGACAAAGAAGTCAGCGTCTGGGAAATGACTATCAATCACACCAACTGAATCGTTTTTATCCATTGCGGCAACCAAGTTATTCTCCGTTTCCTTAATCGCCTTCATATGACGAGGAGCTATGTATCCAGCTGCTCCGATAAGTGCGAAATTTTTCATACAATTAGGCCTTCACTATATTTTCTAATGCCGGAGAATACTTCCCCCGCGTATCAACTACGATTTCAGCATGCTCTTGAATCAATTTGTAATCAAACAAATCATGGTCTGTAGCTAGCACGACTGCATCAAATTCTGAAATATTGCCCGCGGAGATATCCGTTGATGAGAGGCTAAAGCTATATTCACGCATTTTGGGAAACACTGGGACATGAGGATCCGAATAGGCTACTTCAGCCCCTTTATTTTTAAACAGTTCCATCAGCTCAACCGCTGGAGATTCGCGCATATCGTCAACATTTTTTTTGTAAGCTATACCTAATACCAATATACGACTTCCATTTATTGCCTTTCTCTTTTGGTTCAAGGCTTGCGACGTCTTATCAACAACCCATTGAGGCATTGCGGTATTCACCTCACCAGCCAACTCAATAAAGCGAGTATGCAATCCATACTCTCTCGCCTTCCACGTTAAATAAAATGGGTCAATTGGAATACAATGCCCTCCCAAACCAGGACCGGGGTAATAAGCTGTAAATCCAAAGGGTTTCGTTGCAGCGGCATTGATAACTTCGTGGATATCGATACCCATCTTATCCGAAACAATTTTTAATTCGTTAACTAAGCCAATATTCACTGCTCGATGAATATTTTCGAGCAACTTTGTCATTTCAGCCGCTTTTGTTGAAGAAACCGGCACAACTTTATCAATTGCATGCTTGTACAATGCAATACCAACTTTTAGACACACCTCTGTATGACCACCACAGACTTTTGGAATAGTACGCGTTTCAAAATCTGGATTTCCCGGATCTTCACGCTCAGGAGAATATACGAGCGCAACATCTTTTCCAACAACTAAACCTCTAGACTCTACCCTAGGTAACAACTCTTCCTCTGTAGTGCCTGGATAGGTTGTACTTTCTAGAGAGATCACTTGGCCAGCACGCAAATATGGTACGAGCGTATCTACAGTGCCGGTGACAAAACTCAAGTCGGGCTCACGGTATTTATTAAGTGGTGTAGGTACACAAATAATAAGAGCATCACACTTAGAAGCCGACGAAAAATCAGATGTAGCTATAAAACCATTATCAATTGCGCCTTGTATACCGCTAGAGGATATATGCTCAATGTATGACTGCCCTTTGTTTAGCTTATCTACTTTCACTTCATCAATATCAAGCCCAACAACTTTATAACCCAGTTGGCTATACCTTAGTATTAAAGGCAGCCCTACGTAACCAACACCAACAACCCCAACTACAGCAGACTTATCTCCTAACTTGGACAAAAGAGAATTCATTTGAATAACCTTATTTAGATACAAAGGATCGAATTAAAACAATAAGCGAGCCGAAACCCCCACCAAATATTACTCCGAGAATACAAATTAATGGCTTATTTGGCTTAGACTTAACTTCAGGCACTATTGCTGGGTCAATCGTTTTGAATACATACTCCTCCCTCACCTCCGCAAACATCACCGTTTTTGTCTGCTCCTCGATCAACTCATAAAATACAGCTTTCATATCTCTTATAGCCGTTTTTTCTAACTGCTCAGATAAATATTGGATACTTTTACCAGCTTCAAGCACATCTCGCTGCTTTACTTCGTTATTAATATCTCTGACAAGAAAATCCACCCACTCTTTTGCATTGCTGGGTGAATAATGGGATATACCTATAGTCAACAGCCCTGTCTCCTTATTATTAGACACACTAAGAATCCTCATAAATTCTTCATATGCTTCCTGCATAGATGGCTCTGAAGCTCTCGGCGGATCGGATTCACGCACCCACTTTCTGCTCGCCTCATCATAAAGATCTTTATCTATTACCAACCGATCAAGATTCCTATCCCAATTTTTTGCAGCCATCAATGGTACTAAGAGGTCATGCTTCTGCACAAACTTGGCTATAAAATCACGAGATTTTAACACTTCAATTGCAATAGTCGTTTTGTCGGCTTCGCCACCTCCGAAGCTCACTCCGGCTAGGCTTGCTATTCCACCTAACTTACCTGCTATTCTGGACAAGCCACCACCTGAATTTTCTTCTGCGGGTGCTAATAAAGCTTCTGACTTATAGATATTTGGAAGTGACAATGCGTAAATCACTGAGACAACTGCGAAAAGTAAAGTTACGCCAACAATCATCCATTTGCCGTTCCATAGTACATTCCACAACTGACGAAGATCAATTTCATCGCTCGCTGAATTCGGGATATGAGAAACTGGATACGGGACACGGGAATTTGATATTTCGTCCAGCTGCCTTTCTATTTTTTCTAACTTTTCTTCTAAATTCATTTTAGTTTGCTATTGCTAATAAACCGGTAGACGGGAATTGGGAACACCACTTCTTGGTTTGAGACTCAAGAGACGGAATTCCCGTTTTCCCAATTCCTATTTTTTACCTTTCTTACTCTTGCTGCCCTTTATTCTCTGTGGCAAATGTTCTTGCCTCACGCTTAAGCTCCTTTATCTCCAACTCCAATTGTTCGTACTGTACTTGTTTATGCTTTAAAAAACGCAATGTTACCGCCGCTTGTTCGGCAACGCCTTTGGGGGTTAGCACGTACACATAATTTAGTTTGTGATGCGAGCGGGCAAAATTACCGGCTTTTACCCAACCTGCTTCTATCAGTGCCTTTAAGCAATAGTTCGTTTTACCCAAACTCACGCCCATTAAACTGGCCAGCTCACGCTGGCTAATTTCGGGGTTATCCGCTATTTTTTTTAATAGCTTGTAACGTAGCTCATCGGATATTACAGGCTCTGGCATACAGCTTAAGTTATAATTTATTAACAGTACTCGGATAATACGCTCTAACAATTCAGCGTTCAACCACTGAACGCGCTACTAATAAAAAAGGCGGGTATTTTATCGCCGCCTTTTGTGTTTATCTTAGGCTGACTAAGCTTCTGTAAACAATTTACGCTTACTCCAACGAATAAAGCGCCAGGAACGCTGCATCAACAATTGATACACCACCACAATGCCAAATGCCGAAATAAAGGATAACCACTCCGGCCACTGCTTAACATAAAACAACACCCCCAACACCACAAACGCCCCCTGCATACACAGCATGATGTACAAGGTTTGTTGCGCCGAAAACCCCGCCCTTAATATAATATGGTGTATATGCGTTCTATCCGGCGCCATTGGCGATTTACCGCGTTTTACCCGGCGGTACATAATGGTAAACATGTCGGTTATAGGCAGCAGTACAAACCACAAAGCTGTTACCGGTGAGTAGGCGGGTGTTTCTCCCTGGGAGCCGTAAATTAATACTACACCCAACGAAAGGCCCAAAAACATGCTACCGGCGTCGCCCATAAAGACTTTGCCGATTTGTTTATTAGGTGCCCTACTGCCCCATATGTTAAAAATAAGAAATGCACCAGTAGCGCCAATAAAGGTCATGCACAGGTATTGAAAGGTGGCATCGCCATTGGCGCCGAACAGTGCTACCAGACCAATAAAGGAGACCATGGCAATGGAGCCTACCAGGCCGTCCATGCCGTCTAGCATGTTCAGGAAAAAACACACGGCTACGACAGAGATCTGCACCCCGGTGAGCCTAGACTCGTCGATCAGCGTTCTAATTTGATCGGACATCGTACTGAGCGCCTAGAACACGAGCCCGGGCAGGAACGTTGCGATCTGCGGGTACACCACAATGGCAATCATGCAGGTCAACATGACGAGCCAATACGGCGTAGAGCTCCAGAAAATCTCCATGATGGAAACAGAATCGTCTTCCTCACGTATCGCCGCTTTGACCGTGTAGACCAGCAGACCGAATGGCGGCGTCAACAAACCGGCTTCAATCGCAATAATACCTATGATTGCGAACGCAATCGGATCGTAAC
>CAJIBL010000121.1_pt1 | contig 25641 bp, 26 predicted proteins | sample 9199351 | NCBI WGS metagenome assembly CAJIBL01 (sample SAMEA7708304, study PRJEB35096) | sediment metagenome | biome: marine neritic benthic zone biome [ENVO:01000025]; feature: sediment [ENVO:00002007]; material: shallow marine sediment [ENVO:03000034] sea grass bed [ENVO_01000059] ...
CAGGCGGCTTGGCTGATTATCGATCAATGGCTTTAAATGCCTTCGGTCAACACAAAAACATCAAAACGGCGCTTGACCCGATAGAGGTGTACATATATGTAGGAGAGTAGAGCAATGCATGGAGCAATTGCCGAGCGCAGCGCCATCCGACATGACCATACACCCGCAAACACCAACAAAAGTTAAAAACCACCTAACCATTTGCACAAACATTCCAAAACCCGCTCCAAAAAATGTCGGAAGGCGGCTTCGCCTTTTCCAACCTACCTTGTATTTTCATTCCAACTTACGGTCGTTACGTCACTTCTGCTGATATAAAAACAACTCGCCTAATTAATTAGTCTATTAACCTTTTAAACCACCAAGATCTTCCGCGTTTTGGTTTTCAACTGGACCAAAGAGGGATTGCTCACCGATTCTGCCTGCGCATCAAATAACTAACCAAAATAAATATCGTGCCCATCAAAGGCAAAGTCGACGGAATAGAGACGACTGGAGCAGCGGGGATTGAGCGATGGATATAATCATCCTTATTTGATGGTAGGTCTACAGCTACAAATGAAAAGAAACCAAGATTATCAACTCCTTGTCGAATTCCCAGCATCTCCTCTTTAGCATAAATAGGGGGGTGAGAACTTCTTAGAGAACCAAACATATCATAACCGACGCTAAAATCATTTGTATGGTGAGATACAGTCGTGATACCGTTTTCTAGTCCAGCAATAGTTATGTGGTCGTTTGTAAACCCTTCAGTTAGGAGCACTCCTACATTTGACTCAGAAAAATCGCCATAATTACGCCCCAACCATTCGAAAGAAAGCAGAGGTATATGTATCACATGTATCCAATCATCACTAAGCACAGAGTCGTCGAACAAGAAAGACCATTTTGCGCCGTACGGCCCAGAATTATCATACGCGACAGCCCCTGTTTCCCACCACCCTTCATACTTATAAACTAGAGAGTAGCATTGACCCGAAAAAGAGATCAAGAAAAGAGTTAGAGCAAATAAACGGCGGTTAAACATCGTTTTCACAATAAAAATCCTTTTGTCACCCTAAAGTCAAAAACGATATCACATTCCCCCTCCTACTAGAGTATGTATTTCAAACATACCAAGGATCAATTTTATGTATATGCCTAATGCCTAATGCCTAATGCCTAAGCCATATTGGCACCCGACACCCTTTACCAAGGGCAAACAAGGCCAGAAACGCTAAGGCGTAAGGTAGAGTAGAGAATGGGTTTTAGGGCTCATTCTCTAATTACTGTACTTATTTTCAGGCCGCCTGGATACTCACTCGACGTATCGAAACGCATAACCAAATCAAGTTCATATCCACTAATCTTTTTTGCTCCCTTTTGGAACTTAATAAAAGAAATTTTCATGAAGTGGTCTGTTTCAGATTTCTTGGCGCCCTGCCCTTCAATTGGCATATAGAACTCTTTTTCAAGAACTAAAACGTATGCATATATTTTTACGACACGCCAAAAATCTTCAGGTATTTTTAATGAACCGAGTGTATCGAACTGAGCAAACAGTCCTTGCAAATCTTTAACCAAATTAGCAGATGAAAAATAACGCATACAGGTTTCAAGGAATTTTTCATCATCCTTGTAATTCGTCTGTATTTCATTTTGAAAATCGCATAAAAATTTCCACATTGTTCCAGCCCCACCAATTCTGTAATGAGCACTCCAATTCGAATATATATAGATATAAGGATATGCGTCCCGTAGGGATGTATCTATCTCAAAAAGCTCTCTACACTTTAATAGAATGTAAAATACGTTTTCACGGTTTATAAATTCACGCTTTACAAACTCTTCAACCGATTGTTTTATCTGTTCAATGCAGTGAATTTGAGTGTACATTACAAGCCCTATTTAGTCTGGTGGTCTTATCAAACGAGAGCCTGAATACAAGCCCTAATGTCTCTAACTATGCTTTAGTGCTCGTTTTGTGCTCGGCTATTTGCAAACCTTCACACTGCAGATACATATTAAAGTTGTTGATCACAATGCACTCTGGAGCATCTGTGTACTCTTGTGCCTCGGCCTTCGTCGTAAGCTCAACTGCCATTCTGACCGCAGTATCAAGCGCCACACTTACGGGTCTAGCGGAAGCGACTGTGATTAGTATCAGCAGCAAGCCTTTCGCCATTTCTGCCACGTTGAGGGTTTGCGGGTAGCCCCTCTCTTCAATTTGCCCATAGGGCCTCCTTTTTGCTAGCTTGAAAAAAAGGGGGCCGCCAAACCACTGGTGTATTGTCCAGTAGAAATACATCCAGTTTAGTTGCATACTTTGACGACGTGGCACGCACGTACTCCCCCGTTCGGGATCAGTTCAGAGTGGAGCCGGGCCATCACCCCGGCTTTTGCTCACCTTTCATCCAACTCTACAATAGCGATCAAATTAACACTTTGAGAAGTGTGATTACTCAGCTTCACTGATCAACCAACAGCGACTTTATCTTTTTCATAAAGCTGTGAGAAGTGCTTTTGGAGCTATTTGTGCGCATTTTGACCCCAGAGCTTATACGCCAGGGGTTCTATCGATTCCTATTTAAACCAAACTCGTCAGTTTACGGAGCAGAGCAAATGTTGCCAATTTGCCAACTCTTTTCAGCCAAAAGGCGGCTTCGCCTTTTCCAAGCTACGCTGTATTTTCATTCCAACCCACGCTCGTGGATTGAGATTACAGTCGTCATGGGTTAAAATCCTGCGCTTGCCTCCTAACCACATCGCCCCTTCGATGCCTCAAGACAACACGCTTTTTCAACTGCTTATAGAAGCAACTGTCAGCGAAAATGCACAAGATGCGCTTTTTATTCTCGACGAAAATACCGAATCGCACCTACTCAGCAGCTTATCTCGCTTTAACGCGCCCTGTATCATCACTAATCGCTTTGACCTCTACGAACAACTACGGGCAAATAATATCAGCACCGACAGGCTGGCGTTTTCTGATTTTAATTTCAATCTAGCGGTACAGGCCTTTGACGCTATCGCCTATCGTATTTCCAAAGAAAAACCGCTCACCAACTGGTGCCTGAATAAGGCCGCCGAGCTGCTAAAGCCATCGGGCAAGCTGATTCTTGCGGGTAAAAAAGAAGACGGTCTGAAATCCTATGTGCAGGCCTGCAACAAGAAACTGGGGCTTCGTGGCAAAGAAAAAAAACACGGTAATAACTACCTGACGGTGCTGGAAAAAACCGGCGAGCCGCTAGAATATCTTGATGATAAAGATTACCCGAACAAACGAAAAATTGCCGAGGCTTTCAACTATCAGGTTTACAGCAAACCGGGCCAGTTTGGCTGGCAGAAAATCGATGCAGGCAGCGCATTACTCACTGAGGTATTTGCGCAATGGCTTGCAGACAAAACCCCACAAAAGATGACCGCGCTGGATCTGGGTTGCGGTTATGGCTTTCTGTCTCTGGCGCTATGCCACAAGGGTGTTGCGCGTATTATTGCTAGCGATAACAATGCTGCAGCACTTGAGAGTTGCGAGTACAATCTTTCATTGGCTGGACATGATAATTTTCAAGTCATTCCCGCGGATTGCGCCGGTGGTATCGAGGAGAAAGCAGACCTTATACTTTGCAACCCTCCCTTCCATCAGGGGTTTGACAACGACCACACGTTAACGGGCCGATTTGTTTCCGCTGCGGCCCGAGCTCTTAACACAGGCGGCCAGGCGCTGTTTGTGGTGAATGCGTTTATACCCTTGGAAAAAGCAGCCCGCCCCTACTTTAAACACTGCGAGCAGTTACAAAACAATAATAAATTCAAGGTGCTACTGCTACGTAACTGAGCGAGGCAGCCGTGGTGAGATGCACGGCCATTAACGCAATAGCTTGATCAAGCCCCTAAAAGAAAGGCAGCACATAGCCGCCGTGTTTTAAGGGCCAAAAAATAAACGAATCAGGGTGAGCTATTTCTTTGCCGGAGTCATTCCACGCTTGATAAGGTCTTTGTAGCCACCTTCGTTAACGACATTGGTGTAGCCCATTTTTTCCAGCACACCCTTGGCAGTACCCGCTCTTCCGCCAGAGCGGCAATACAGGCGGATGGCGGCATTTTTATCAGTGGTCAGCTCGGCTATCCTGGTTCCGATAACATCGTGTGGGATGTTTGCTGCACCCTCTATCGCCCCGGATTGAAATTCACCCACCGAACGTACATCTATCCAAACTTCATTACTACTGTTTTCAGCCACTGAGTGAACCTCCGTAGATATCTCAGTTTCGTTTACTTCACTTGCGGGAGGAGATACTGCAGGCTCCTCCTTATTTGAACAAGCCCCGATAATCAGTGCTAAGGATAATAATACACAAGCCTTTTGCATGTCCCCCCCTTTTAGCGGATGCGGCGTAAGCTGAACGCCATGACTTTGTTAAGTTGATTCGCCGAATAGCGATCGAATGCTTTTAGTTGTTGCTGTAAGCTTTTTTTACCCACCCCGGCAGGGAGTGGTTTTTTCATGAATACAGCGATGGCATTATGGTACAGGGGCTTTTCCAGCACAAACACTGTGCTAAATGCCCCCGGGCCACTTTGGGGTAAATTTCTTATAGTACTGCGAGCCTGTTTCGTCGACTCCAGGTTCATGACCAACACACCATTGGCGCTTAATAACGATGCCAGACAAGCAAGCCATTCTCTGTCTGCAGCAACCGCTCTCACTGCTTCAGGTTTGCCCGTGCCATTATTTGTCTTGCCTGTAAACAAGTCTTCGACCACATAGTCAAATCGGTGCTTTTGGCCACGGCTTTGTTTTACCCAGTTTTTTGCACAATCATGCACCAGTTCAGTTTGCCTGGTGTTTACACCGAAGAACCGCCTGGCGATATCGAGGTGGGTCTTGTCCAGGTCAACGCCCACCATACGCCGAGCGCCGAACAAGAACTCCAGCTGTTTGAGCACCGCACCGCCGCCTACCCCCAGCAGAGCGACTTTGTCTGGCGTTTTTGGCGCTAACAAGGCCGGTAAGCTCAGCAAGTCCCATAAACTGCCAGACAAGGGCGCATTTGGGTTCCACTGACTGTGAAAAACACCATCGGTGTAAAGGCGAACCGAAGCACCAGCAGTTCTTACCTGGTACAAGCTCGCGTTTTTCTCTTTTTGCCAGATAATCGCCATGCTCAGCTCCGGCAGGCAGCTGGTGTGATTGGCTGCTCATTTGAAAGCCAGTGAGCCAGTAGATCGACACTGCAGGCACCACTGCCAATCAGGTTGTGCCCTGCCTTGGGTACGATGAGCAATTGCGCATCGGCGCCGCCATCCTTAAGTGTTCCGTGAAGCGATTTTGCCCACTGAGGCGGACTGACATGATCCCACTCACCGGCAAGGATCAGGGTGCGAACTTCGCTATTGTAAACGCCATCAACGAATGCCTTGTTGTGCCTGAAAAGCTGATGTTTGCAGACATTGAAGCGTGACTGAACACTAAGGTACGGCTGCCACTGGGGATAAGTTTCGCCAGCCTGTTGCCACTGTTCGGGGCTTTCGAGTTTGTTATCACCACATTCAGTGGAATAAAACACCATAGAACTGAATGCAGGGTCAAAGCTCGCGTTAACAAAGGCTTCAGCAACGCTTACCAAGGCCTGGGGCAATGGCCTGCCGTGCTGCCACACCGCAAGCTCTTCAAGGGCAATATAAAAATCTCCAAGCAGGTTTTCATCGTAGCTAACAAACGATAACAGCGATTGCATGCGATGCCCGTTTAAATACACAAGGTAAGTATTACTTGTATTCAAGGGCCTGCTGGCTTCGCCTGTGCCGTAATGCCAGTTGTTTATTTTAAACTGCAATACTGAATGGTTTTTATTTGAAAGCGCATTTACGGTGCCCATTGCAGCTCGCCAGATTTCCTCGAATTGCTTACCGTCAGCGGCCCTTATTTCTCTGTAACGTGCGGCGTGAATATGCAGCAGGTTTTGCTGAAGGGAAGCCCACTCACTCTGCCTTCCTGCATGGTAGGGGTAGGCCGAATCCAATATCAGAGAACGCAGGTTTACGTCATTGGCACCGGCTAATTCGGCTGACTTCAAAGCCAGACGGGTTCCGTAGGATATCCCCCATAAATGGATGTCTTGATAAGGCAGTAACGCGAGAATGCCCAGCACGTCCTTTGCCTGCTCAGCGCTTCGAAAAACGGATAAGCCGCTACCAATTTCCTTTTTCAAAAAATCATCATAGGCCTGCAAACAATTCGAGAGTACCTCAGCGCTTTGCTCGCTTTCCTGTCGATAGCTGATATTTTCCGCCAGCAATTTCAATGAAATCTGATCGTATTCCGGGCAGGCCCAGTAAGGCTCACCACCGTTGACGCCCCTGGGATTAAAAATCAGCACATCGGCTTTAATCTCACTTTGCTCATACCAGCTCAGGAAATAATCAAGTGCGTCTGGTTCCGTCTGCAAACCGTTCCCTGGCCCCCCGGGAATGCGCATTAGCAATTCTTTTGCAGCAAAATCACTCTTGCTTAACAGCGCAAGAGGCAAGCGAAAGCCAGCTTGCGAAAGGTAAGTAAAGCAACGAATATCCACCAGTTTACTACGTTCCCAATAGTTGCAAGTGCTGCGTTGCAGTGCGCTGGGCGTGTTAGGTTCAGCGTCTCGCTCAGTGCATGCGAAGCACAACAGAGCAATAACAGAGAGAACAAAACTCAGCTTCATAGTTTAAGTTTTGGCCATGACAGCTCAGTGCAGTGCTGAAGGTCTTTAAGCGTATCGCTTAAGGCGGGAAGCTGGAATAAATCACCTTGCCTTGGGCGACATTGGAAATGGTAAGCCTTCTCGCCCAAACTAAACGCCAGCTCGTAGGCATGCAGGTAGCACCGCTCTGCAGCACTACCACCATAGCGCTCATCACCGACAATTGGCGCCGAAAGCGATTTCATCATTACCCGCAGCTGATGAGTCTTGCCGGTGTGAGGCTTGAGCACAAACAACCGGTAGCCATCCCCCACAGAGAAGCTCAAGAACTGCGTTATGGCGGGGTTATGCAAGGCCCTGGTCAGCATCCAGGAGCCATTGCGACCGGGTTTCATATCCCCTTTTATGACACCCTGCTTTTTTCCGGGCCTGGCGCTGGTTATCGCGAGGTAGATCTTGCTGATAGTTCTATGCTCAAACATCTGCGAGATCTGACTGTTTGCCCGCTTCCCTTTCGCGATCAACACAAGCCCCGAGGTTGCGGCATCAAGGCGGTGGCAGGGGTACAACTCGGTATCATCAAATTGCTCTCTTATGCGTCGCGTGAGCGAGCCTGGCTCACCGTGGCAAATCATATTGAAGGGCTTATCCACCAGTAGAAAGCTGGAAGTATCTGCGACCACTTCAATGGTCATCAGATAGCCTCCGGAGTAGTGTCTTCCGGCTCTGGGCTTGCCTGAAACTGCTCGCTCAGCTTATCGCTAAGCTGCTCAATTTTATCTGCGAACTGTTCCGCCATATCCCCCCACTGCTGTGAAAGGTTTTCTGCCTCTTTTTCTACTATTTTTGCCGGTATTTGCTTCTCCAGTTCAATTTTTTCCTGTTCCAGTGCCAGAACCTGCTGCTCCAAAGACAAGACCTGGGCTTCCATACGGCTGAGGTCGGACTCCAGCTGTTTATTAGTTCTCCCCTGCTGCTGACTATGCCACAGAGTGTAAGAGCCAAAGCCCATTGAAAGTAAAGTGATAAGAATCAGTAACTTATTCATACTCGGTGTTTATTGAAATCTTTTTGTTGTAGGTGGGTCATATATTATCAAACACGCCGGAAGGGATGACTCCCCACCTCCCGCTCCCTATAATTCAGGCATAGTGTACCTTAGGAAGTTCTTATGAAACTCAGCCTCGCGTTATTTATCATTCTAATCAGCGCCTTTGCCACCGCCGAAAAAAGCGATATCGACCAGCAAAAAGTTGCCGATCAAATTCTCGCCAAGTCTGAAAGCGGCCCAAAAGTCCGCGAACTCAACTGGCTAAATGAAAACTTTCTTGATAGACAGCGTAAGTCAGTAAACAACATTACTGCAACGCATTTTGGTAAGCGTCTGCAAGGCAACAAGCACGACATCCCTGTACTTCAGCGGATTATTGATGAAGATGTTATACCCGCCAACAAAACCATGGATTTACAGGCTCTTGGTGTTGTTCTAGGCGACATTTTCGTCAAAGAAAACAAGTCTCTTTCGTGGGTAATCTATGAAGATGATCTTGGCCCAACGCAGGCAGTCTGCGTTGAAGAAAGCAATAACTGCCTTTTCCCAATCACCATGCTCTCCAGGCGCATGGAAGTCGGCCTTAAGCCCAGCGTTGAACGTATATATTCGGCTAACCTCGACGAGCTAAAACCCTATTTACCGAAAGTGCCTTACTCAACCCGGTAGGACTTGTACAATAATTCTGCAACTTGGCGTATTTCAGGCGTTTTTTAATAGTAATCGCTCATAAATTTGTATTGTTTTCGTAATAGAAGGGGCCTAGAATCGCCAGTGGTAAGTGTGAGATGAACCTTGTATTAGGGATGGCTGTCGGGGCTCCTGGAATGACCTTATCCACTGGAGAGTGAACGTTTCTGGAGCTGGCTAGCATTATTCCCACCGAACACAACGGTAGTTTCAAATTACCCAACAAGTTAATCCAAGGCCTTTAAGAGTGCCCTTTTCTTGCCGTGTTTTGGGTTTAACATCAGTTCTATAGCTAGAAAGGTTTAAAGCAAGACAATGTCAGATAAATTAAATGGAACCGTAAAATGGTTCAACGAAAGTAAAGGTTACGGTTTTATTTCTCGCGAAGGCGGTGCCGATCTATTCGTTCATTTCAGCAACATTCAGGGCTCAGGCTTCAAGACGCTGAAAGAAGGCCAACCAGTAACCTTTACTGAAGGTACCGGCCAGAAAGGACCACAAGCCGAGAACGTCGAACCAGCGTAATTCGGTGTATTAACCGCCAGCCCTAACAAGCAGGCTGTTAAGTTCTACATTCCCACCTACGTGTTGTATTTTGCTACTGTTGGTGCAAAGTGCGTTTGGGCTACTTTGCGCAATTTACAGAGCTGAACAGAAATACGACACGTTTTCCTTTTGCTCTAAACCTTTCAGCTCCCTCCCTGAATCAATACCTTATCCATCAGCTTGCCGGGTAAAACCCTTCTTAGTACCGCCATCAAATAGGTGGCAAAGGTTACCTTGTAGCGGTAACGCGGTGAACGCGACTCCAGAGCATGGATCACCTTCCCTGCTACGGCTTCAGCAGGCAAAGTAAATGGAGCCGCAGGCCCTGGCTTTCTCAATCGCAGCAAGGCCTGGTGGTATTTATCCCGATGGCGGCTATGTTCAAAATCGACATGCTGCTCCAGCGCCGCTAAAGCATTCGCTCGAAATTGAGAAACTATTGGCCCCGGCTGTATGATGCTCACGCTCACGCAGCTGTCTTTGAGCTCCAGCCGCAGTGTATCGCTCAAACCTTCGAGGGCAAATTTACTGGCATTGTAAGCACCACGCATGGGCATAGCGACAAAACCCAATACCGAACTGTTTTGAATTATTCGAGCTTTTGGCATTTTTAACATGGCTGGCAGTAAACCAACAGTGAACTCATGGGTGCCAAAGAGGTTTGTCTCAAATTGTTTACGCAGCGTAGCCCTGCTTAAATCCTCCACCGCTCCTGGCTGGCCATAAGCACCATTATTGAATAACGCATATATTTTGCCCTGGCTTATTTGGAGTACCTCAACGATAGCCGCCTGTACCGACTCGCTACTTTCAAGATCCAGCAAAACAACATGCTGCAGACCCAGCTTTGCCAGGGCATCTCGATCCTTCTTCTTGCGCACTGTTGCAATCACCGGGTAACCACGCTCAAAAAGTACCTTTGCGGTACAAAGCCCAATCCCGGATGAGCAGCCAGTAACAACAACGAAAGCACTCTTATTCATACAGCTCACCCAACAGATTTAATCATTACATTTACTGCAAGCCCACGCTTCCGCTTATCTGCAAAAGAGATTATGGCACAACGATGAGATTTAATAGCAACACCTGCAAGTTTACCACTGCTCGCTCAACCCTCTCTTTGCTAATGGCTTGAACGCTTTGCTGGTATTCTTTTGAAGTAAATGCCTTTTTGTTTGCGTAGACCTGCGCTGCAAAAGTACTGGATTCATTTATCCAGGCAGAGGTATTTAAAGAACCATCTGCAATCGAGTCTGATACGAAATCGTGTTGTTGATAAAACAAACCTGCGCCGTGATCCCACAAGGCGTGTAAATTGAGTTCGCAGTCACCCCGGGATTTTTTTACGCAAAGCGTATTGCCTCCCCTGTCATGCTCACAATTTTTTGTTACCGCAGAAAGAGTATGTAGCGGTTGGTGGGCGTCTTCCGCCAAATGAACGATAAAACTGAGCAGTACCGCCCTGTTCCGGAAAGACGCTTCATTTTTGAAACCTTGCAACAGTAGCGTTAATGCCCTCAACAGTTCACCGGATTCATCACAGCCTGTAACGAATGAATTATTTTCTACGGAGTAATAGCGGTTGTGGTAGTGCCATGTACTCGAGCTTCCTTTTAACAAAGGCTCAAGTGAGGCAGATGAGGGATCGGGCAACAGGCTTTTTAAAGTCTCTTGCCGGATAAGGTCAGGCCATTGTCCAAAAAAACACAGGGAAGCATTAGCCCTGCATTCTTTAGCCTGTTGCGGATTTTCGGAGGAATACAAGGCGTGTAGGGTGTTTGCGTAACGTAAAAACTCCGCCGCAATAGCAGGGCTCTGGTGTTTTAAAGACTGATGAACAGCAAGGGTTATTTTCCCATGCCCCTTAAGCGACCACGCGCCGACCGGGCCACTCGCTATAAGCAAGGCAAAAGCAAGTAAAGCCAGGGCTTTAACTGATGGCATCAGGCCCCCGGCTTGCGGTGTTTCTTAAGTAAATCGTAAGCTGTCTGGATCTCCTGAGCCCTTTCGGTTGCCATTTTTACCATATCTTCTGGCACACCTTTACCTTGCAACTTGTCCGGGTGGTATTCGCTCATCAATTTTCGGTAGGCTCTTTTCAGCTCGGCATCACTCACACTCTCGCTCACGCCAATCGCTTCATAGGCCAGTTTGATTTCATTCTTATTTGTCTGACCTGTTGTTCCCTGATCGCCGCCCTGCCGGTAAAAGTGGCTCTGTGCTTTCACCATTCCGATAAGATGGTTAAAAGCAAAACTGGAATACCCGAGGTACTTGGAAACCTGAGCCAGCACCCTTTCTTCCTCATGATGCAATTCGCCATCGGCGAAGGCCAGGCTAATAAGGTACACCATAAGGATCTGTTTAAACTCTTTGTAGGCTCCGCACACTTCCTGAAAGTTATCCAAACAGTTTTCAACGGAAAAATCCTGATGAGTACCAAGCTTGAAAAGCTCTATGGCTTTAGAGCGGGCGTCCGCGCTGAGCGACATTTTGGCCATTAACTGCTCAGTACCGGAAATTTCATCTTCAGAGACACGCCCGTCCGCTTTTGCTATATACCCCAGCAGAGGGAAAACGGTCTCGAAAAAGCTCTGCTCAATGGCCTGTCGCTTCTCGGGACTAACCCTGTTTGCAAGGTCGCTCATGCCTTTGTCAAACAGATGCCCCAGCCCCACACCGAGGACCCCACCCAAAACGCCAAAAACAGAGAAGCCAATGAGGCCCGCGACAATTTTACCTATCATCATAGCTGTCCCATAAACTCTTTTGCTGATAAAGGGAAGTTCCCGTTTTTATACGGGTTAAAGTAAACTCGCTTTGGTGCAGACATAAATTCGGTATTTGGCACCGCGACACGCCGCGAGTACGCCCCTGTATGCTCTACGCCAGCATCCCTGGCGAAAGTAGCAGTAACAAACACCGAATCCATGTGTTCATACTTTGTGGTACAGCAATGACCTATCATGTTTTACCCATCTTGCGTTTTTGGGCATTATACCCCAGCAAGCTGCTGAAAAACGTAAGCAAACCAAGCCGCAGCCGGCAAATATCGCTGAAGAAATGCGCATCTTGAGCCTGCATTTTCGCTACCATGACGATACTCATAGACTTACCCTAGGCACTACCGATAAGGTGCGGCTTGAGAAGCGCTGAATCGTGCGTGCCAGGCTCCCAATCGCACTTCACGCAGCGCACTGTGCAGAAGCTTCAATGAAAAACCCTGAAACGAAAAATTAAAGTGATACCCGACACTCTCAAAAAACACCTGCAAAGCACTTTGGCGCAGAGCTGCCAAAGCGGCTTAACTGAACCGCTTGACGCCCGCTTACAGCGAGCTCATGGCGGCGATATTAACAGCTGTTTTACGCTTCATTGGGCTGAAGATCGGTTTTTCGTCAAACTCAACCGGGACATGGATGAAGACTTCTTCTCTGCAGAAGCTGCAGGCCTTAAAGAACTGCAGCGATCTAGAGCCATACGTGTACCAGCGCTTATTGCTAAAGGAGAGCATGAAGGCTGGCAGTATCTGATACTGGAGCACCTTGATTTCAGCCCGTCATCGAATGATTACGCCCTGGGCCAGGCCCTGGCAAAGATGCACCGCTTTACGTGTGAGGAAAACCAGCGTCCCTGGTATGGTTTCACACAGGACAACTACATCGGCCGTAACAAGCAAGTTAACACTAAAAGCAGCAGCTGGGCTGAGTTCTGGGAAAACTGCCGCTTGCTGAGCCAATTCGAGCTGGCGTATAAAAACGGCTTTAAAACACAGCTGGCACCAAGCTGGCAGCCACTGAAGGCCGCAACAAGAAAGTTATTGCAAGCACACACGCCTGCTGCAAGTCTTTTACATGGCGACTTATGGGGTGGTAACAAAGGTTTTATTGACAAGGGAACGCCGACAGTTTTTGATCCGGCGGTGTATTATGGTGACAGAGAAACAGATCTCGCAATGACCGAGCTGTTTGGTGGCTTCTCCGGTGCATTTTACCAGGGCTACAATAGTATTTACCCCCTTGATGATGCCTATACTTGGCGCAAAACCCTATACAACCTGTACCATCAACTCAACCATTTGAATTTGTTTGGCAGCAGTTATTTGCCCAGCTGTACTGCCGCAATTACAGCGATTTTAGCACTACAGCTTTAAGTCAATGGGCAACCAAATGGTAAAGGTCGAGCCCTCACCCAGAGTGCTGGTAAAAGTGACATCGCCCTTGTGCATTTGCACATACTTATGAACCAGAAACAACCCAATGCCCGTTCCCCGCTCGGCAGCGATTTTGTCGTCGAGCTGAGAGAACTGCTTGAAGAGTTTTTTCTTGTCCACCTCAGAGATGCCTACGCCGCTATCCGAAACTTCAAATGCAATGTATTCGGGCCGGTTCTCTAGCTGAAATGATCGAAGACGAACATAACCCCGTGCAGTTGCCTTCACTGCATTAGATAACAGGTTTGACAATACCTGGATTACTTTAACCTTGTCACAGTAGATACTGATATTGTTGTCGGTAGTAAACACACGGAATTCCAGGTTTTTTTCCTTCGTCAGCATCGCCACTTCCTGTTTAACTTCATCCATAAGCTCATTTGCAGAATGGTAATTGTAATGAAGCTTAACAAGCCCCGACTCTATCGCAGTTACATCCAGGATATCGTTAATTAGCTGTAACAGTTGAGTACCATTTGCATTAATTCGCTCCAGCGCACCGAAATGGAAGTCACTAATATCGCCACGTAAATTTTCAATAAGCCGCCGACTAAAGCCCAATATGGAGTTGAGCGGTGTACGCAACTCATGGGACATTTTCGCTAAAAAATCTGTTTTTGCACTATTGGCCTCTTTAGCATGATCCCGCGTCAGCTCCAGTTGGTGAGACCTTTTATTAAACCAATACGCGAGTATTCCCAGCTCATCTCGGTTGGCATATTTTAAGGTGAAGGTGTCTTCCTGATTACTGGATACCGCATGGGCAAGCTGGAGCACCATACTGCGGATAGGTTTAAGAATACGCTGACGCAATAAAATATAGGCGATCAAACCAAATAGAAGCGTCGCGAGCGAAGTATAAATGACCAGTTGCTTGCTAACGACTTCACTGGGCACCATGAAACTGGAACGGCGAAAGACAGCAACCACTTTCCAATTGGTATTAAGCATTTGAAATACAACTACCGAAGCACTCTCACCGAGAATACTGTCCCTGGCCACTTCAAAATCATCGACCTTCACTGGAAAGCCTGCAGCGCCATCGCCCTTCCAGAGGTGTGCAGCGATGCGGCGGGCTTCGTTTGCGTCAATTTGATAGCTGCCGTTTGCAAGCAAATTGACATTCACATCATAGTGATCAGAACGGTCCTCAAAGTGAGCCAGTTGCTTATTTTCAATGGCGCTCAAGCGCTGAGAAAACACCGTAAAACTTCGCTGTATATCCGCCAGCTCTCGCGCATAGATAAAATCCGGCGTTTTGTTACCCTCTGTATCGCGCTCAGTCATAACCCTGTTTGGATAGGGATAGGCAATAAACTTGTTATTGCGATCCACCACAAATGCATAAGCATCCAAACCATTTGCCAAGCGCTCGAGCACCAGGGAAACCATATCCAGCTTGAGGTCAACGGTGGCTACGCCAACAAAGTGCCCATTTTGGAACATAGGCGCAGTGCAGGTGACCATAGGCTGCAGTGAGTATGGGTCGGTGTAAGATTTGGACCAATACACTTCCCCAGGCTTCAATAACCGCGCTGGAACATACCACTCCTCATTGTGATAGCCCGGGCCGCTTGGGTCGTTGTAGTCATCAAAATACGCCAGCTCGCCCTTAGCGCCCCTTCCCCAAAAAAAGCTGCGGCGAATCAGGCCTTGCTGGTAAACATTGGGCTCGGGCCAGATTCCACCGCCTGCTATTAGCGAATCTTTGCCAAGCTGATTCAATATTGAGGGAACCACGCTGTGGAACAGGCCTTCATCTTTCGGCAAGTTCACTCCGGCAGTGGCCATGCTTTGGGCAATACCCTCGATTTGCGCTAATCGCTTCTCCAGCGCCAGAGCAATGTTTTGCCCTTGCTGAAACTGTGAACGCTGACCGAAGCTCTCCAGCAGAGGCCGCCCTTTAAACCAAATAACCGATGAACTAACCAGCAATACGATGAAAATAAGGAGTACCAGGCCAGTGATCAGTTGCCTGGAAAGCATGAATGAAAATGCTGGAGGGTTTTTAGAATAGTCGTCCATCTGGCGCTTATTTAATTAAAAATAAAATATGCCACACCCACTGACAAAGCTCTGCTTTTGCCACCGATCTGCGTTCAGTCATGTGAAATGCAGACTCCGGCTTAGGGCCTGACCATAAGACTAGCATAGACTACACACTGGCCTTTGGACCTATTACTTCGCTTAGCTTCGCAGTATTTTTAGCTGCTCATAGGCGGCTTGGATGGATATAAATCGAGCAGTATCGCCTCCTCTATCCGGGTGGCATTGCTGAACGAGCTGCCTGTAACGCTTTGAAATGCTTTGCCAGTCGGCATTTTCATCCAGGCCCAGTACTTGCAGAGCCCCTCCCCGCTGATCCTGAGCGTTATACATTTTCCAGAATGAAGCAAGCAGCTCCACAACCGTGTGTGTGCTGGCCTGGTCAAAATTACTGTTATCACAATAGAAGGCCTCCAGCACTGCGTTTTTATTGTCCTCTATTTGCACACCCGGAGAATCGCTCGCCATAGAAAAACTGACACCTTTCGGGCTGAATGCCATTTGCAACTGGTATCGCTGTAAGTAATGTGACCTTAACTTATACAAGCTGTTCAACACCAAAAAATGCTGTTGATATAACGCCAACAGCATTTCAGAGGCCCAGGGATAAACCTCTTTACGCTTCAAATCTACAATAATACGGTGTTCACTCACTTCCAAAGGCTTATCGCATAACTTGAAATCATATTCCTTCAGCTGCTGGTCAATAAATTGCCGAACACTCTGCTTTGCGCGTTGCAAATGATCGCTAGTTAGTTTGGGCACTCGTTGCTAATCCTCTCGCTTTCTCAGCATCGCCTTGATCTCTGCCAGCTCCTCGCGGATGGCCTGGAACTCATGGCTTTCGGCGCTAAGCCCCTGCTCTGCCGCTTCCCTATGTTCCTTTTCCATGACATTAACTACAATGCCGATCACCATATTCAAAAAAGCGAAAGCCGTAAAAAAGATAAAGGAGAGAAAATAAATCCAGCTGAGGGAATAAACATCCATTACCTCGTACATTACGTCTGTCCAGTCCTCAAAGGTCATAACGCGAAACAAGGTTAGCATGCTGATGGCGACATCGCCCCACAACTCGGAGTTTATGGCTTCAAAAAAAGTGCTGCCAATGGCAGCGTAAATATAATAAATAATAAACATCAATAGCATTACATAACCCAGTTGCGGCAATGCTTTGATAAGACTCGTTATCAGAATGCGCAACTCAGGAACAAGCGAAACCATTCTCAACACGCGGAATATTCTCACCAAACGCCCTATATAGGCCAGGTCGGAGTCCTCAATGGGAATCACACTGACCATTACAATCACTGTGTCAAATACATTCCATGCGTTGTGAAAAAAGCGTTTCTTGTTTTCTTCGGCGAGGAACCTGATAGTAATTTCGACAATAAATATTAAGGTGATTAACCAGTCGAGAATCAGCACTATCCTGTTAACGGTATCGGGAACATCATAGGTTTTTGCACCCACTAACAGTGCGGAAACCACGATAATGACCACAATAAAGGTTTCAAATAATTTGTTGGATTTAATTTTTTCAAATTTGGCGTTTAAAGATACAGCTTTCATAATATTTACATTCAGATACAAAAAAGCGCCTTATCGGCGCTTCAAGGAAACTTTAATAGCATTAATGGTGTTGCCATCCCACCAAGGATGAACACATGGATTCGCTGTTTGTTACTGCTACTTTCGATTACTGCTACTTCCGCCAGGGAAGCTGGCGCAGAGCTGATCAGGGCTCCAGGCAGTCGCGAGCGAAGAGTTTAGCTTCTTTTTCCGTCCATTGCTTGTTGGGTTTGAGCATCATGTCCTCACACCACTGTTCACTCATTTTTTCCTCACAGCCCAGGCTCATGACAGAGGCAAGTACAACAGCAATGACGATGCTTAAGCTCTTCGCCATTGGGTTCCCTCACGCGAATCTTCCAGCAAAATACCTTTTGCTTTCAACTCCTCTCGAATTTCATCGGCACGAGCATATTGCTTATCCAGTTTTGCCTGCTGGCGCTGCTCAATCAGTTCTTCGATCCAGCTGCTGTCTTCGCTTGAATCCCCTTTAAACCAGGCTTCAGGATCTTCCTGCAATACCCCCATAAGGTCGCCCAGCGAGAGCATAAGGTTCTTTGCCGCCACAGCAGAGCTGTTATCTTCCGACTTGTTTATCTTTTTCGCAAGTTGATGTAATTCACTGACTGCCATAGGCGTGTTCAGATCATCAAGCAGGGCCTTAAACCCGGGGTTATCCTCAAGTGCGCCGGCATCAACCGCACTCTCATCAGAGACCTTTGCCAAAGCACCATAGAGTGAGTCGAGGCTGGATTTACTTTGCTCCAACAGCTCCACAGAAAAATCAAGTTCTGAGCGATACTGTGCCGTTAACAAGGCAAAACGGATGACCTCGCCGGGATACTGGGTAAGCAGCTCCCGAACCGTGCGAAAGTTGCCAAGGGATTTTGACATTTTCTCACCGTCGATATTGATGTAGCCATTGTGCATCCAATACCGTACATAGGTCTTACCCCCGTGGGCACACTCGCTCTGCGCCAGCTCATTTTCGTGATGCGGGAAAACGAGATCTCTGCCGCCGCCGTGAATATCGATGGTATCGCCAAGATGTGTTTCGATCATAGCCGAACACTCCAGGTGCCAACCCGGACGCCCCCTGCCCCAGGGACTGTCCCATCCGGGTTCCCCCTCTGCACTGGGCTTCCAAAGAACAAAATCACCGGCATATTTCTTATAAGGTGCTACTTCAACCCTGGCACCATCAAGCATGTCTTCCAGGGCGCGATTGGACAGTTTTCCGTAATCGCTCATGGACCTTACATCAAACAGGACATGGCCCTCGGCAGCATAAGCGTGCCCTTTATTGACAAGGTTTTCTGTCATGCTGATCATTTGCCCTACGTGCTCGGTGGCATAGGGAACGATGGTTGGTTGCAAGGCATTCAGCTGCGCCATATCGCGGTCGTACTCAGCCGCATAACGCGAGGCAAGCACGCTGATCTGCTCGCCGTTTTCTACCGCTGCCTTCATAATTTTATCGTCGATATCGGTAATATTTCGCGCGTAGATAACATTTTTATAGAGATAACGCAGCACGCGAAACAGGGTGTCAAAAACCACCACCGGTCTGGCATTGCCAATATGCACCAGGTTATATACCGTGGGGCCGCACACGTACATTTTTACCGTATCCGGTTCCAGGGGTTCAAAAATTTCTTTTTTTCGCGTTGCCGTATTGTAAATACTTAAAGTCATATCAATTTATTAATCGTTATTTATTTTCGATTTTCGCCCAACTGTCACGCAGGCCAATAGTGCGATTAAATAGCAAGGTTTCCGCTTTTTCGTCACGGCAGAAATAGCCTTCCCGCTCGAACTGAAAGCCTTGCCCGGGCGCTGCACCCAGCAAGCCCTTTTCACCTTTACAGCCTTCAAGCACCAACAGGCTTTCCGGGTTGAGACACTCCAGGAAATCCTTTCCTCCTGCATCGGGAGAAGCGTCGTTAAACAGGCGATCATACAGATTAACCGTAAACTCTGCGCAGTCGTGTACCGCAACCCAATGAATAACGCCTTTTGGCTTTACGCCATCGGCTGGATCTTTGCCTAATGTGTCTTCTATGACACGCGCTCTGATCTCAACGATTTCGCCCGCATCGTTTTTAATCGCTTGCTCAGCTTCAATTACGTAAGCATTGCGTAGACGCACGCGTTTGCCGATCACCAGGCGCTTGTATTTCTTGTTGGCCTGCTCACGGAAGTCTTCCACATCGATAAAGATTTCTGAGCCAAATGCCAGCTCTCTGGCTGGAAGATCATCGCGGTTGGGGTGGCCGGGCGCGGTTAATGTCTCCGTACCCTGGTAGTTTGTGAGCACCACTTTCAGCGGACGAAGCACGCACATGGCCCTTGGTGCATTTTTATCCAGATCATCCCTTATGGCGTGTTCCAGCATTGCCACATCAACAACGCCATCTGACTTGGTAACACCGATCATATCGCAGAACTTACGGATCGACGCTGGCGTATAGCCCCTGCGGCGATAGCCCGCAATGGTGGGCATTCGCGGGTCATCCCAGCCAGTAACGTGTTTTTCATCGACTAATTGCTTTAACTTGCGCTTTGACGTGACGGTGTAGTTTAGGTTCAAACGGCCAAATTCGTACTGCCTGGGCTTACTCGGCACCGGAAGGTTTTCGATAAACCAGTCATAGAGCGGGCGATGGTCCGCAAACTCCAGCGTACAAATTGAATGTGTGATGTTCTCAATAGCATCTTCCTGGCCATGAGCAAAATCATAGGTGGGGTAGATACACCACTTGTCTCCGGTCTGGTGGTGGCTGAGTTTGCGAATACGGTACAGGTATGGGTCTCGCATGTTGATATTGCCATGGGACATATCGATCTTGGCCCGCAGCGCCATGCTTCCCTCATCGAAGTCTCCCTGCTTCATTCGCTCAAGCAAACTCAGGCTCTCTTCAACAGGGCGCTCACGATAGGGTGAGTTTCGCCCAGGCTCTTTCAATGTGCCCCTGTATTCACGCGCTTCATCAGCGCTCAGCTCACAAACATAGGCTTTGCCCTGTTCCACCAGGTGCAGCGCCCACTGGTATAAAGTATCGAAGTAACTTGAGGCATAACGAACCTCACCAGCCCATTGAAAACCCAGCCACTGCACATCTTGCTCGATTGCATCAACGTATTCCATTTCCTCCTTGGCCGGATTGGTGTCATCAAAGCGCAGGTTGCATTCCCCGCCAAAAGTCTGTGCCAGTCCAAAATTTAAACAAATGGACTTGGCATGCCCAATGTGAAGGTAACCGTTTGGCTCAGGAGGAAAACGTGTAATCAATTTTTGATGGACACCTTGTTCCAGGTCTTTCTTGATTATCTGTTCCAAAAAGTTGAGTGGCTTCTCGTCTACGCTCATATATGCTGGTTTCTCAATACTGGCAAAAACGCGTATTATAGCCGCCTTCTGAGAACCTGCGCAGACAATATCTACCTAAAACTGACATCAACACCCATGGGATGAATAGATGATTACTTTGAAAACAAACTTTGGTGAAATTGAGATCGAGTTGGACTTTGAAAAGGCGCCCAAAACGGCAGCGAACTTCAAGCAATATGTTGAGGAAGGCTTTTTTGATGGCACAATCTTCCACCGCGTAATCAATGGATTCATGATCCAGGGCGGCGGCTTTGACGAGCAGATGGAACAAAAAGAAACCCGCGACCCAGTAGAGAACGAAGCAGACAACGGCCTGCGCAACGACGAATATACACTGGCCATGGCCCGTACCATGGACCCACACAGCGCAACTGCTCAATTTTTCATCAACGTGAAAGACAATGACTTCCTGAACTACAAAAGCAAGGACGCGCAAGGTTGGGGCTACTGTGTGTTCGGCAAGATCACCAAAGGGCAGGATGTTGTAAAAGAAATCAAAGCCGTGCCCACCACCAGTAAACATGGCCACCAGGACGTACCTGTCGACAATGTTGTCATTATCTCTGCAACGCTAAACGACTAAACCCCTATGAGATCATTCTTTATTTCAGACCTTCACCTGCGGGCTTCGCAGGAGAAGGTTACTGCCGCTTTTTTGCAATTTGTAGAGAGCACCGTGCTCGAATACCAGGCTGAAGCCTCGCAGCTATTTATTCTTGGTGATTTCTTTGATGCATGGATTGGCGATGATGAGGATGAGCCCTCCGTAGGCGCGCTTAAACAAAAGCTCCGCAGCTATTCTGATCAAGGCTTGAATATTTTCTTCCAGCATGGAAATCGCGACTTCCTGGTAGGCGAAAAATTTGCAGCAGAAACCGGCATAGCGCTTATCCCTGAAAAACACTGTGTTAAGCTCGATGGTGAACCCGTTCTGCTGATGCACGGTGACACCCTTTGCATTGATGACCTGGAATACATGGCCTTTCGCAAACAGGTAAGAGACACCACCTGGCAGCAACAAATGCTGCAACTGCCGCTGGAGAAGCGCCGGGCTATGGCAGCCCAGTATCGCGCTCAGAGTTTGTCGCTAAATGCCATGAAGGCAGAAGACATCATGGATGTTAATGAGCAGGAAGTAAAAAAAGTTATGCAGCAAGCCGGTGTTAAAAAGCTGATTCATGGCCACACCCATCGTCCGGATGTGCACGACCTGACGCTGGATAAAGGAATCGCCCAACGCATGGTGCTGGGCGACTGGGGTAAATATGGATGGTACATTTGCCACGATGAGCACGGTCTGCAGCTACATCGTTTTAGCCTCTAGCCCTGTTCGGCAGCGCAGGAGGCAGGAACCCGAAGACAAGTTTTATACTTTATTAAAAGAGTTCCATTAAGTTAAAAGAGCCCCATTAAGTCGTTTTTAACGTCAACATAGCAGTACCGAGAAATACTCAATGGCCTGCCTGGGGCTCACACTCAAAGCGCTGCAATAGCATGGGCCGTTCGGCTGGCGTTGGAATAGGTAATATACAGGTCCAACTCGTGGGACTTTAACAACATTTGGGTAAACTCCTTGGCCTTGAGCTCAGTGTCGAAAGAGGCCACATTCACCCGGTAAACAATACTGCCATCCGCAAAATCTCTTACTACCCTGGCGCTAAGCGCTGCCTGCTTCAAGCTTTGGGCAAAAGCCCTGGCGTTTTTCCTTTGTGAAAATACACCCGCTTGAACCACATATTGCTTGCTGTATTTTGATTGCGGAACACTTACCCTATTAACTTTTTTAGAGCGCTCCAGCGCAGGAGCGACCGCGCGAGCGTCAGCCACCGTAGCCTGCGCAGGCTCTTGCCTAAAGTGTTCCACTTTAGCAAGTGAAACTGGCGTGGTAATCGCGCTCTCCGAGCTTGAAGAAATATGAACACTCAGCGCACCGGCTATAAAAGAAAATATCGGCGCAAGCGTTGCCAGAATAAGTACAAATTTTATATCTGACTTATCGATAGTGAGCGTATCCATCTGCCATCCTCCACGAAAACGACAAAAAATTGTCATGTAAAGGGTGGCTTGCATAGGCCATGCCAAAGGCATATTTTTGCGTAGTTATGCCCTGTGGGACAGCAATGAGAGACGAAAATCTATTTAATTGCCGAATTAATAAGATGCAAGGGAATAGCGCATCTTAACATCCGCAAAGCCCATCACAGAGCCGGACTCAAATACGATCACCTTTCTTCCAGAGTAGCGAAAACAGCTGGGAACCTGAGATTGCTTCGCTTTAGTATTTTTAGGTACGAAGATGTCACTAATCCTATGCACGCGGCCGATTTGATCAACCAGCTTAGCCCCAGGTCTGATAAATTTAGCGTCAGCAACCATGATGCAGCCTCCAACAAGACATAATACTGTATGTATGTACACTTTAAATATACAGTACATCCATACAGTAGTTATTGTCAACACCTCGGGCATAAGCATTTTGGTTTTTGCTTGCAGCAGCGTTAGTAGACCCAGGTAAATCAGGGTTTATCAGCAAAATCTATGTACCAGCTTAATAAATTTAATACACCTAGCCTTAGTGCAGCCAGCAGCCTAAAACAGCGCCTTTGCAGCCCGCGGCTTCTTTTTCACGCCAACAGCGCCGGCAGCCAGACATTTACAGCCATAATCAACAATGGCTTAATCGTCAAATGACGCCTGAGCGTATTAAGCCGTAACGATAAAAATAAATTTTTAGTCTTAACATGTCTTACCCTGCTGCAGTCTGGGTCAATCAATCAAATAATAAGAGGAACACCTATGAAAGGTATTCGACCCCAGGCCCTCATGTGCCTGATGCTTTCGGCCCTTGCGGCGAACAATGCCAGCGCCAAATGCGAATATGACATAAGCAGTGAATGGGCGGATGGTTTTACAGCCTCAATCTCCATTACCAATAGCAGCGAAAACAGCCTCAACGGCTGGCAAGTCGCCTGGCAATATAGCGGTGATGCGCAACTAAGTAACGGCTGGAACGCCAATATTAGCGGCATTAACCCCTATAGCGCTTCACCACTGTCATGGAACAGCACTATCGAGCCCGGGGCATCCGTTTCCTTTGGCCTGCAAGGCAGCAAAGCAGATGGCGCAGCTGCAGAAATCCCGCTTGTTTCAGGAACTGTCTGTGGTACGAACAGCAGCAGCTCCAGTTCATCAAGCAGCTCAAGTAGCAGTTCCAGCTCTTCCAGCAGCTCCTCTTCCGGTGGAGAGCTTGCAATTGAACTGCAGCGGGTATTCCCCAATTTGAGCTTTACCAGGGCTACCGGCCTGTTTCAGGCACCAGGCGACAACTCACGCTGGTACCTGCTGGAAAAAGAGGGGCGTGTTCTCTGGTTTGACGCCAACGACAACAATACTGCCACAGTGAACACCTATATTGACCTCAGTTCTGCAATTGACGACGCCAGCGAAGGTGGCATGCTTGGCCTGGCCTTCCACCCGGACTACCAGAATAATCGTCAGGTATTTTTAAGCTTTACCGAACCGGGGGGCGGCGAAGCATCAATGATTTCCACCATTTCCCGCTTCACCGAAACCAGCGATGGCAGCCAACTGGAGAGCACCACAAGGCTCGATATTATTCGTGTAAACCAGCCCTTTAATAATCACAACGGCGGAAACATCGCTTTCGGCCCCGATGGCTTTCTGTATGCAGCCTTTGGCGACGGCGGCGCCGCAGACCCCTTCGACAACAGCCAGAACCCCAACACCCTGCTGGGCACATTTATTCGCCTCGATATCGATAGCGCAGCGCCCTACGCCATTCCTTCAGACAATCCCTTCGTTAACGGTGGTGGCGCGCCAGAAGTTTATGCCTACGGTATGCGCAACCCCTGGCGCTGGAGTTTCGATGCAGATACAGGCGAACTGTGGGCAGGCGATGTGGGCGAAGGACGCTTCGAAGAAGTGGATATTATTTTGCCCGGAGGCAACTACGGCTGGAAATGCAGAGAAGGAAACGAAATAACCCAAAATGACTGCTCTACCACCGGCCCGTATCAAGCACCGATAGTGGATTACGGCCGCAGCGTTGGCGAAACCGTTACGGGCGGCTATGTTTATCGCGGCAGCGAGATTCCCGGACTTTTCGGCCAATATGTTTTCGGTGACTACACCATGGGTAAAATTTGGCGCCTGGTGGAAACGAATCCCGGCAACTACCAAATGGAATTATTAATAGACAGCACCGTTTGGATTTCCCATTTTGCTCAAGCCAACAACCGGGAATTATTACTCGTCGACTACAGGGGCGGCGGTGTGTACGCGATCCTTCCAGGCTCATCATCTAGCAGCTCAAGTTCCAGCAGCAGTACTAGCTCATCCAGTTCGAGCAGCAGTTCCTCCAGTTCAAGTTCGAGTACCAGCAGCTCATCCAGCTCCAGCAGCTCGTCTGGTGGCCAGGGAAGCATGTGCAACTGGTACGGGTGGGTGTTACCGGTGTGCAAAAACACCAACCTAGGGTGGAGCAATGAAAATGAAGAAACCTGCGTGGGTAGAGATACCTGCGGTGATCGTATTGTGAATTAGAAAAGCCCCTAGCGCGGAGATCTCATAAGCTGTTGGAATTCTCACGCTGGCTTTTTTAGAGGAGGCATGTGCGCTCCTATCGAAAAAGGCCAAGTGAGGATCCGATCAGCTTACCGTATGCACAAACTGCACAAACTATACTTGCTCAAAATCCGTCATTACGTAAGATTCTACCCTATCACCCTACAAAACAGATTATTATCCGGAGTACAACCGTTAAAATCACGGTCTCTGCCCCGTCTCTGCCCCCCTTGATGAAGCGTATGCTGTCGGAAACAGCAATAACAATGAATGAGTCAACAGATTTTATGCCATAAACCACAGTTCGCCTTCCGCTCTGACTTTATCAAGGAGCTTTCCGCAAACGACGCGGAACGCCTCCTGGACAAAGTCGCCGCTTCAGGCTGAGGTTTTTCATCGCATTAAAGCCACAATTCTCAATTAACTCATTGTGCGATATCCTGCAAGAACAGGATATTTTTTTGTGCTGAAAGTTGACGAGACAATAAAATCCTCAGAATAAAGCCACCGAATGATTTCCAGATTTTTAAAATTACTCATCAAACCCCAGCGTTATCGTGCGGCATACGACCGTTAAAAACCGTGGTCTGTCCCCTATTAATTTTTATCCCGAAGCACCGTCGAAAGGCGTTGTTCGAAAAACCTTTCCCAGCTCGTTCTGATGTGACCGAATATGTTGGTAGAAAGTAGAAAGCAGAATTACCCCGGCCAGCATTTTTGGGTGCGTGGTTACTTCGCGTCTACGGTGGGTAGAGATGAAGCCGTGATTCGAAATTACATTCGTAACCAAGAGAAAGAGGATCAGCGATTAGAGCAGTTGAGACTGGTTTAATTAGGTAGCCCCTTTTAAGGGGCCCAAGGCCGTTAGGCCGTGAACTTAGCC